>Ga0209262_10000247_pt1 | contig 28521 bp, 23 predicted proteins | sample Lowcelwee11metaG_FD_187171 | JGI IMG/M metagenome (GOLD analysis project Ga0209262, IMG submission 187171) | Freshwater pond sediment microbial communities from the University of Edinburgh, under environmental carbon perturbations - Low... | ecosystem: Environmental > Aquatic > Freshwater >... | reverse complement strand
GAGTCCCGAGGCGGTGTTCCTGCTGGGCAAGGATCTGAACACTTTCAAGGAAATTGCCGACGCGTTGCTCAACGGAAGCGATGAGTTGCGCCTGAAAGCCACGGGCGATGCCCAGATACGTGAGCGTCTGGAGGCGCTGCTCAAGATGTACGACCAGACCCGCACCGAAGCGGCGGCCATTCTGGGCAACCTGCAGGGTCTGGCGTCGGCGCGCGAAGCCCAGGCCAGCATCGTGGCCGACAGCGAACCGCTGCGCATCGGGTTGCAAAAGCTCCAGGGTGATCTCTCGGCCCGTGCGGGACTGGGTGGTCGCGAGTTGGTGGCGTTGCTGGCGAGCGCCTTGTTCGCCCTGCTTTGCGGTGGCGGACTGGCCTACGTGCAGCTGCAGGAAAGCCGCCAGAGCCAGCTGACGGCCGAAAGCCAGCGGATCGCAGCCGAGTCGCAGGAACAGGATGCCAAGCGCGTGAACGACGCCAACCAGGCGGCCATTCTGCGGCTGATGAACGAACTGCAGACAGTGGCCGAAGGCGACCTGACGCAGGAAGCCACCGTGACGGAAGACATCACTGGCGCCATCGCCGACTCGGTGAACTACACGGTGGAAGAACTGCGCTCGCTGGTGGGCAACGTGCAAGCCACGGCGACCCGCGTGGCGCAAACCACCTCGGCGGTGGAAAGCACGTCCACCGAGCTGCTGGCCGCGTCCAACGAGCAGCTGCGCGAGATTCGCGAAACCGGTCAGTCGGTGGTGGACATGGCGCAGCGCATCAACCAGGTGTCGGGTCAGGCGCAGGAGTCGGCCTCGGTGGCCCGCGTCTCGCTGCAGGCGGCCGAACAGGGTCTGCAGGCTGTGCAGGACGCCATCGGCGGTATGAACGCCATCCGCGACCAGATCCAGGAAACCTCCAAGCGCATCAAGCGGCTGGGCGAATCGTCGCAGGAGATCGGTGAAATCACCGAGCTGATTTCGGACATCACCGAACAGACCAACGTGCTGGCCCTGAACGCCGCCATCCAGGCCGCGTCCGCCGGTGAAGCCGGTCGCGGCTTCTCGGTGGTGGCCGAAGAAGTGCAGCGCCTGGCCGAACGTTCCGCAGACGCCACGCGCCAGATCGCGGCGCTGGTGAAGGCCATTCAGACCGACACGCAAGACGCGGTGGCCGCCATGGAGCGCTCCACGCAGGGTGTGGTGGAAGGGGCCAAGCTGTCGGACAACGCTGGTACCGCGCTGTCCGAGATTGACCGCGTGTCGCGGCGCCTGGCCGAGCTGATCGAACAGATTTCGGATGCGGCTTCCCGCGAAGCCGAATCGGCCAACGAAGTGGCCGGCAACATCCAGCACATTTTTGCCGTGACCGAGCAGACCGGTGAGGGCACGCGTTCGACCGCGCTACAGGTGCGCGAACTCTCGGCCATGGCCGAAGAGCTGCGCCAGTCGGTGTCCCGTTTCAAGATCGCCTGACAGCCAGGTCGGGTCTTCATTTCCACACATCGCCATGCTCGACACCACCACCGACAGTTTGCCGATGGACGCGCCGCTCGCCGACCTCGGTCCGCTCGCCTGGGTGTTCGACGAACTGCGCAAGTCGCTGGACGGGGCCAACAAGGCTGTCAAGCGGTTTGTGCGTGAGTCCGAACAATCGCGGCACAACGATCTGGAGGCGGTCGATCCGGGTTCGCTGCGCCTGGCCCGCCAGCAGTTGCACCAGGCCGTGGGCGCCCTGGAGATGGTGGGACTGGTGTCGCCCGCGCAGGTGCTCAGGGGCATGGAAGCTGCCGTGCAGCGGTTTGTGCAGCGTCCCCAGAGTTGCACCGAAGCCGCTGCCGCCAAGGTGGAGCGCGCGGGTTTTGCGTTGATGGAATACCTCCAGGCGGTGTTGAACAACAAGCCTGTGCAACCCATGGCCCTGTTTCCCCAGTACCGGGACGTTCAGGAACTGGCTGCGGCCGAGCGGGTGCACCCGGCGGACCTGTGGCCGTTTGAACGGCAGTCGAACAACATGGCGCCACCAGAGGGCGTCAAGGCCCTGCAGCTGGACCCCCAGTTGCGCTCGATGTTTGATCGCCTGGTCCTGCTGGTGGTCAAGACCCACAGCCACGCGGCCGCGCAACAACTCGCGCGCCTGAGTGCGGGCTTGGCGGCGGGTGCCGTCGCGCCCCGGGTGAGCACTTTCTGGCGCGTGGCGGCGGGCTATTTTGAAGCGGTGGCACACGACCTGCTGCCCGCGGATGTGTACGTCAAAAGGGCCGCCTCTCGCATCCTGCTGCAGTTCGCCGGGTTTGCGCAGGCGGGCAAACCGGCGGAGGTGTCCGAAACCCTGCTGCGCGACCTGCTTTTTTTCTGCGCCCAGGCTCTGCCGGTGGACGAGGCCAAGACGCCCCATCTGAGCGCGGTGCGACGGGCCTTTGGCGTGACCGACGCGTTGCCGGTCAACTACGCGCTCGCCTCCCTGGGGCAGTTTGACCCTGCGGTGCTGGTGCAGGCGCGCAAGCGCATTGGTGCGGCCAAGGAGTCGTGGGCGCTGTTCTCCGGTGGTGATGCCAACCGGGCACGGCAGGTGGTGGATCAATTTGGCCTGATCGGTGACTCGTTGCTCAAGCTGCACCCCGCCAGCACCGCGCTGGCCCAGGTGTTGGTCAAGGCGGTGGACCAGGCTGCGCGTGGACAAGCCGGTGTGATGCGCCCCGAGCTCTCGATGGAGGTGGCCACCACCACGCTGTACCTTGAGGCGGCTTTTGAAGATTTTGATCCCAGCGACGAAGAGTTCACGGAACGCACCCAGGCGCTCGCGGTCCGACTGGAGAGCGTTCTGGGTGGCGCTCCCGCGGAACCCCTGGACGCCTGGATGGAGCAGCTCTACCGCCGGGTGAGCGATCGGCAGACCATGGGCAGCGTGGTCGGCGAACTCAAGGTCTCGCTGGGCGAGGCCGAGAAGTCGCTGGACCAGTTTTTCCGCATGCCACGCGAAAAGGCCTGCCTCCATGTCGCGGTCTCCCAGCTTGCCCAGATGCGTGGCGTGCTGTCGGTCTTGGGGCTGGATCAGGCGGTGCTGGCGGTAACACGCATGCGCACTTCCGTCGAACAGATTCTGGACACCGAGGTGGATGAAGCCATGGCCCGCGAGGCGGGCACGTTCCAGCACCTGGGCGACAACCTCAGCGCCCTGAGTTTCCTGGTCGACATGCTCAACTACCAGCCCGCGCTGGCCAAGAAGCTGTTTGTCTTTGACGAAGAGGCGGGGGAGTTGCGTCCGGTCATGGGGCGCACGGTGACTCCCGCGCCGTCCGCGATGACCGACGAAGTCCAGGCCATCAGCGCTGGTGTGCAGCGGGTGGTGGAGGATGCGCAGGGCGACGTCAATCTGGCCGATCTGAGCCAGCAACTCGACACCCTGGCCGATCAGGCCCAGCTGGCCGAACAGACCGGCGTGGCGCGCGCCGCGCGCGAAGCTGCGCAAGCCGTGGTCAACCACGATGCCCAAGCCGGTGCGCAAGCCTTGGTCGGGCTGTCGCAGGTGGCGATGCCCGCATCCGCTGCCGAGACGGCACAGCCGGCCCAGGACAACGATGACGAAGACCTGCTCGATATCTTCCTGGAGGAGGCTCGCGAGGTGGTGGTCAATGGACTGGACGCGGTGCGCCAGTTGCGGGCGCATCCGGGTGAGCTGGAGCAGCTCACGACGCTGCGCCGCGCCTTCCACACCCTCAAGGGCAGTTCGCGCATGGTCGGCCTGAACGAATATGGCGAGGCCGCCTGGGCGATGGAGCAGTTGCTCAACGCGGTGCTGGCGGAACAACGCCCCGCTGCCGCAGGTCTGCTGACACTGGCGCACGACGCCATGGGCGCGTTCGACCGCTGGGTGGACGCGATCGAGGCACGTGCCGACGAAGCGTGGAAAGCCCAACCGTTCATCCGCAGTGCGCAGGCCTGGCGCGATCAGACGCAATACCTGCCGCTGGACGTGGCCGGTGCTGAAGCCGAGCTGTCGGTCGAGCAAGTCGAGTTCGATCAGGACACCGCACAGACCGTGACGGTGCTGGACCCAGAGGAACTCGACGCGTTTGAAGAGACGCCGCGCGATTTTGCCGAGACGTCGCCGCTGGACCTCGACTTCAGCCTGGAGCCAGAACCCTCGATGGCCGGCGTCGATATGTCGCCACCGATGTTGTCCGACATCGATTTCAACAGCCTCTCCCTGGTGTCTTCGAAGGCCCAGGAGCCGGATGCCGTCGAAGAGGCGGTGGAGCCGGACGACCGCGCGGAACACACCGCCACGGGCGTGCCGTCGATGTTCGACGACATTTCGCTCGATCTGGACGATCTGCCAACGGTGGAAGGTGCTGGGCCACAGACCACTGAACCGGAAACCGGGCCCGAAGAAGCCGCGGCAGACGCCACTGGAACGCATGAGGCTTCTGACCACATCGACCTGGATGTTTTTGCCGCGCCCGAAGCGGCCGACGTGAGCATCGAGGTCACCGACTTCGAGGACGTTCAGGTCGAACAGCCAGCGCCGGACCTTGCAGACGACCTGGCCGACCTGGAGCTCCCCCGTGTGACAACGGAGGACGCAGCAACGCCCGCCGATGCACCGGCGACGGACCCGGAGCCGGCACTGCCGGAAGCCGCGCCGGAAGAAGACCCGGCGGTCGATGCCGCGATGGACGACATGCCCGACGACCAGACCCGGTTGATCGGACCGCTGCGCATCGGCATCAAGCTCTACAACGTGTACCTGAACGAAGCCGACGAGTGGTCGCGCCGTCTGTGCACCAGCCTCGCCGAGTGGTCTCTGGAGCGGCACGAGCCCGTGCCCGACCAGGCCGAGGCCTTGGCGCACTCGCTGGCGGGTGCTTCCGCCACCGTGGGTTTCCAGCCACTCTCGGACATCGCCCGCGCGCTGGAGCATGCGCTGGGCGCCGTGGCCCTGCACCAGCAAGGTGGGGTGGTTGCCACCGCCGATCAGGCGCAGCTGTTCGTCGATGCCGCCGAAGACATCCGCCGCCTGCTGCACCAGTTCGCCGCGGGCTTCTTCAAGGAACCCAACCCCGAGCTGCTGGTCGCGCTGGACCGGCTGTTGCACGCACCCGTGCCCAGCACCGACGAGCTGGACATTGAACTGCTCTCGCGTTGGGACGCCGAACTGCCGCAAGAAGCCACGCCGGCGATCGAAAGCGTGGTGGCGCCAGACGACGTGCCCTCGGCCTTTGCCCCGCCGGATTTCGACGCCACGGGTTTTGGTGATGCAGCGACCGTGATCGCCCCGCTGGCCGAGGTGAAGAGCCAGGGGCCTGTGCAGGACATCGACGACGACATCGATGCGCTCGACACCATCGACGTGGACCTGTTTCCGATCTTTGCCGATGAGGCGCTCGAACTGCTGCCCCAGCTGGGCGCGGCCCTGCGCCAGTGGGTGGCGCGGCCCGAGAACACGAGTGCCCGTGCCGAGGTGTTGCGCAACCTGCACACCCTCAAGGGCAGCGCCCGACTGGCCGGCGCGCTGCGCCTGGGCGAGATGGCGCACCGCATGGAAACCGAGGCCGAGCGCCTGGGGTCCGACGTGCAAAGTTCGGCCGAGGTCGAACCCCTGATGGCTTCCTTCGATGCCATCAATGCCCGCTTCGAGTTGTTGCGCCGGATCGATCCGGAGGCTCAAGATGTGGTCCGGCACGCACCCGAACAGGCGTCTACCGATGCCCTGTCGGTGGTGCCGGCGCCCGAGCCCGTGGCAGAGCCGGTCGCCCCGGCGCTCGAATCGGTCGATACGGCCGAGTTGCCTGGCCTGACCGGCCTGGATTTGCCGAGCGCGCCCAAGGCCGTGCAGGTCCGCGCTGGCGCCGCCGTGCGGGTGCGTCCGGAACTGCTCGACCGCCTGGTCAACCAGACCGGCGAGGTGATGATCACCCGCTCGCGCATGGAGTCCGAGCTGGTCACCCTGCGCGGATCGCTCAAGGACCTGACGGGCAACCTCGACCGCTTGCGCCTGCAACTGCGGGACATCGAGTTGCAGGCCGAGACCCAGATGCAATCGCGTCTGGCGCAGGCCCGCGATGCCGACCAGTCGTTCGACCCGCTGGAGTTTGACCGCTTCACCCGCGTGCAGGAACTCACCCGCATGATGGCCGAGTCAGTGAACGACGTGGCCACCGTGCAGCGCAACCTGCAGCGCGCTGTGGAAGCGACCGAAGACGGGCTGGTCGCCCAAGGCCGTCAGACGCGTGAACTGCAGCGCGACCTGCTGCGCACCCGCATGGTGGAGTTCGAAGGCATTTCCGAGCGGCTCTACCGCGTGGTGCGCCAGGCCTCCAAGGAAACCGGCAAACAGGTGCGTCTGGACATCGTCGGTGGCCACATCGAAATGGACCGCGGCATTCTCGACCGGATGACCGCCGCCTTCGAACACCTGTTGCGCAACTGCGTGGTGCACGGTATCGAAACGCCCGAGGAACGGCTCGCTGCGGGCAAGCCGGCTGAAGGCCGGATCGAAATCCGGCTGGCCCATGAACTCAACGACGTGTCGCTGGTGTTCCAGGACGATGGCGCCGGGCTGGACCTGGTGCGTTTGCGCGAGAAGGCGCTGGCGCAGGGTTATGTGGTTTCGGGCACCGAGTTCAACGACGAGGAAGCGGCCCAACTGGTCTTCATGCCAGGCCTGACCACCGCCAGTGAGGTCTCTTCGCTGGCCGGGCGCGGCGTGGGCATGGACGTGGTGCGCACCGATGTGGTGGCGCTGGGCGGCCGTGTCGAAACCCGCACACGGCCCGGCCGCGGCACCGACTTCAAGCTGGTCCTGCCCCTGACCACGGCGGTGACGCAGGTGGTGATGGTGCGTGCCGGCTCGCTCACCCTGGGCGTGCCGTCGAACCTGGTGGAACTGGTGCGGCGTGTCAGTGCCGACGAACTGGCGCAGTCCTATGCCAAGGGCAGTCTGACCGTGGCGGGCGAAGAGGTGCCGTTCTATTGGGCCGGGGCGCTGTTGCAGTCGTCCGTGCGGACGCAGGAAGCGCAGGGGCGCACCTTGCCGGTGGTGATTTTCCGAAGTGCGGCCCAGCGCGTGGCCATGCACGTGGACGAGGTGCTGGGCAACCAGGAAGTCGTGGTCAAGAACCTGGGGCCGCAGCTTTCGCGCCTGCCGGGTCTGGCGGGCATGTCGGTGCTGGCGTCAGGCGCGGTGGCGCTGATCTACAACCCGGTGGCGCTGGCCACGGTGTACGGTCCTCAGGTGCGTGATTGGGTGGCTACCCAGACGCAGCAGTCGGTGCAGACCGGTGCTGAGACACCGCTGCCGATGGACATGGCGGCGAGTGCGGTGCCGCTGGTGCTGGTGGTGGACGATTCCATCACCGTGCGCCGCGTGACGCAGCGCCTGCTGCAGCGCGAAGGCTACCGCGTGTCGCTCGCCGCCGATGGCCTGCAAGCGCTTGAACGCCTGCAGCAAGAACGCCCGACGGTGGTGCTGTCCGACATTGAAATGCCGCGCATGGACGGCTTCGATCTGGTGCGCAACATCCGCAGCGATCCGCGCCTCGCGGCCTTGCCGGTGATCATGATCACGTCGCGCATCGCCGAAAAGCACCGCGAACACGCCCGCGAGTTGGGTGTGGACCACTACCTCGGCAAGCCGTACGCGGAAGACGAGCTGCTGGCACTGGTGGCCCACTACGCCAAGATCGCCACCGAAGCCTGAGGGGGGCTGAACCGCCTTGGATGGCCCTGCGACGGATTGACCTGTATTGTTTGAGACAACCCCGGCCCCGTGCCGGGGTTTTTCATTTCGGCGTTGCGCCGGGTTTCTTCACCACCGCGTAGCGCAACAGCGTGCGTTCGCGCGCTTCGGCGTGGTTCACCACCGGGTGTGGGTAGGTCTTGCCGAGTTCCACCCCCGCAGCAGCCAGCTCCAGTTCACGCGCCTGCCAGGGCGCGTGGATGCAGGCATCGGGCAAGCTCGCCAGCTGGGGCAGGTAGCGGCGGATGAACTTGCCCTGCGGGTCAAAACGTTCGCTCTGCGTCACTGGGTTGAAGATGCGAAAGTAGGGTTGGGCATCGCAGCCGCTGGAGCTGGCCCACTGCCAGCCGCCGTTGTTGGCCGCCAGGTCGAAATCGATCAGGTGGTCCGCGAAATAGGCTTCACCCCAGCGCCAGTCGATGCCCAGGTCCTTCACCAGGAAACTCGCCACCACCATGCGCAGGCGGTTGTGCATGTAGCCGGTCTGGTTGATCTGCGCCATCGCCGCGTCCACCAGCGGGTAGCCCGTTCGGCCCTCGCACCAGGCGGCAAACAGTTCTTTTGCGTGCTTGCCGTGTTCGAACTTGATGTGGTCGTATTCGGGTTTGAAGGCCTTGTCCACCACGTGCGGGAAGTTGGCGAGGATCTGGTGGTAGAAATCGCGCCAGATCAGCTCGCTCAGCCAGGTGCTGGCGCCGGCCATGCCCTGCAGGTGCATCTGGTACGCGACCCCCGCCACCTGGCGAATCGAGATGGTGCCAAAGCGCAGATGCACGCTGAGGTAGCTGGGCCCTTTGACGGCGGGGAAGTCGCGTGTTGCCTGGTAGCGGTCGATGCGCTGCACAAAATCCTCGAAGAGTTGGTGTGCACCGTCCGCGCCGGGCGGAATCTTGAGTTGGGTGGCGTCAATGGGTTCGAAGTCGATGTCGGACAGGCGCGGCACCGGCGCATCCCATTCGCCGCCCGCCGGGCCAGGCAGGGCGCCCAGCGACGCCGCGTACCGGGCCACCGGGTAGGGCTTGAGCTGGAAGCTGTCGATCAGCTTGAGCCAGGCGTTCTTGTAGGGCGTGAACACGCCGAAGGTATGGCCCGCCTGCGTCAGCACCTCGCGGCGCTCGAAAATCACGTGGTCCTTGTGACCGTGGAACATTATGCCGGCATGGGCCAGTTGACCCAGCACGTGCGCGTCGCGCGCGTGGGCGGCGGGTTCGTCGTCGTGGTTGGCGAACACCGCCTGCACCTGCAGTTGCCGGGCCAGGGCGGGAATTTCATCCTGCGCGCGCGCGTGGCGCACGATCAGCCCGGTGGCTTCGGTGCCGTGTTCGCGGCCCAGTGCGCGCAGCCGGGCATCCAGCTGCACGAGCGATTCCCGGATGAACGCCACTCGCCGGTCGGCTGTGAGCCCGCGCGCCAGCAGTGGCGCCAGGATGTCTGTGTCCAGGACGAACACACACCACACCTGGCGGCAGCTTTTGAGGGCGTGGTACAGCGCGGCGTTGTCCTCGGCGCGAAGGTCGCGGCGGAACCACATCAGGCCTTTGTCGTAGGTGTTCATGCGCTGGACGGTGGGGTTGCAAGGCGGGGCGCTGCGAACGGGGCGGCGGCTTAAAATCTCGCCATGACCGCTGATTTTGCCCCCATCAATCTGACCAATCATTTCCTGATTGCGATGCCCGGCCTCAGCGACGAGCTTTTCGGCCGCAGTGTGGTGTTCATGTGCGAGCACAGCGAGCGGGGTGCCCTCGGCCTGGTGATCAACAAGCCCAGCGACATCCTGCTGCCCCGTTTGTTTGAGAAGGTCGACCTGCCCATGGGGCGGCAGGATCTGGCGCTGCTGCCAGTGTTCCAGGGCGGCCCGGTGCAGACCGAACGCGGTTTCGTGTTGCACGAAGCGATCGAGGGCGGCGAGGGCGAATCGGTCTACGCCTCCACGCTGTCCATTCCGGGCGGGCTGGAGATGACCACCTCCAAGGACGTGCTCGAAGCCATGTCCTCGGGTGCTGGCCCGCGCAAGGTGTTTGTCACCCTGGGCTATGCCTCGTGGGGACAAGGGCAGCTCGAATCCGAGATCACCGAAAACAGCTGGCTCACCGTGGAGGCCGACCCAAGCCTGATTTTTGACGCACCGGTGGCCGAGCGTTACGAGCGCGCCATGGCTCTGCTGGGCCTGCAGCCGTGGATGCTCTCACCGGATGCCGGCCACGCATGAACTTGATGGCTTCTGTTCCTGCTAGGCCCGAAGTCCCGGCGCAGTGCCAGATGTTCATGGCGTTTGACTTTGGCCTGAAACGCACCGGCGTGGCCAGCGGCAACCGGATCACGCGCACCGCCACACCACAAGCCACCCTCGCCGCCGAGGGCGACGCGCGTTTTGCGCAGATTGCCACGCGTCTGAAGGAATGGCAGCCCGACGCCCTGGTGGTCGGTGTGCCTTACCACCCCGATGGCGCCGCCCACGAGAACACCGCGCGGGCGCTGAAGTTTGCGCGTCAGCTGCGGGGGCGTTTTGCCCTGCCGGTCTATGAGGTGGACGAGCGTTACAGCACCACCGAAGCCCACGCGCTGGGCGCTAAAGATGCCGATGCCGCATCGGCCTGCATCATCCTGGAACAGTTTTTGAGGAGCCTGCCTTGAGTGCATTGCAACTGGACGCCGAACAACTCTACCTGGCGTTGCTGAAGGGCGTGAAAAACCTGATCGCCGCCACCCCCGTGCCGGTGTACCTGGCCGGCATCACGTCGGGCGGCGCCTGGCTGGCCGAGCGCCTGCAGCGCGACCTCGGGCTTGACGGTGATGCCGGCGTGCTCTCGTCGAGCATGCACCGCGATGATTTCGCCCAGCGGGGACTCGCGCTGAGCGCCCAGACCGTGTTGCCCTTCGAGGTGGACGGTGCGCATGTGATCCTGATCGACGATGTGCTCTACACCGGCCGCACCTTGCGCGCGGTGATCAACGAGCTGTTCGACTACGGCCGTCCGGCCAGTGTGCAGCTGGCGGTGCTGGTGGACCGCGGCGGGCGTGAGCTGCCGATTGAAGCCAGGTTCTGTGCGGCCACCGTGGCGTTGCCCGCAACGCAAACACTCGACCTCGCACGCAACGACGAGGGGCACCTGAGCTTCGTGCTGGAAAACAAAAAGGAAGCCTGAAACGTGGCCAAGAACCCCCAACTCAACAAGAACGGTGAACTCATTCACCTGCTGTCCACCGAAGGCCTGTCACGCGACATCCTCACCAAGATTCTCGACACCGCGGCCAACTTCGTGAGCGTCAGCGACCGCGAAGTCAAAAAGGTGCCGCTGCTGCGTGGCAAGAGCGTGTTCAACCTGTTCTTCGAAAACAGCACCCGCACGCGCACCACCTTCGACATCGCGGCCACTCGCCTCTCGGCCGACGTGTACACGCTGGACATCGCGCGCAGCTCTACCGCCAAGGGCGAGTCGCTGCTCGACACCATCGCCAACCTCTCCGCGATGGCGGCCGACATCTTCGTCGTGCGGCACAGCGAGTCGGGCGCACCCTACCTGATCTCGCAACACGTGGCGCCGCATGTGCATGTGATCAACGCCGGTGACGGCCGACACGCGCACCCGACGCAGGGCCTGCTGGACATGTACACCATCCGGCACTACAAAAAGGACTTCACCAAGCTCTCGGTCGCCATCGTCGGCGACGTGTTGCACTCGCGCGTGGCGCGCTCCGACATCCACGCACTGACCACACTGGGCTGCCCCGATGTGCGCGTGGTCGGGCCGCGCACCCTGGTGCCGGGCGATCTGGCGCAGATGGGCGTGCGCGTCTGCCACACCTTGGAAGAAGGCATCAAGGACTGCGACGTGGTGATCACGCTGCGCCTGCAGAACGAGCGCATGAGCGGCGCGCTGCTGCCGTCGAGCCAGGAGTATTTCAAGAGCTTTGGCCTGACACCCGAACGCCTGCGCTGGGCCAAGCCCGACGCCATCGTCATGCACCCTGGGCCGATCAACCGGGGCGTGGAGATCGACTCTGCGGTGGTCGATGGTCCGCAAAGCGTGATCCTGCCGCAGGTCACTTTCGGTATTGCCGTGCGCATGGCAGTGATGGGCATCGTTGCAGGAAACGAAGCATGAAAATTCTGATTCAAAACGGCCGCGTCATGGACCCGGCCACCGGTCGCGACGAGCTGGCCGACATCGCCATCGCCGCCGGGCGCATCATCGCCATCGGCAATGTGGCGCCCGACTTCCACGCCAACCGCACCATCAACGCCAGCGGCTGTGTGGTCGCGCCCGGCCTGGTGGATCTGGCGGTGCGCCTGCGCGAGCCCGGCCAGGAGCATGCCGGCATGCTGGAGAGCGAGATGGGCGCGGCCGTGGCCGGGGGCGTCACTTCGCTGGTCTGCCCGCCCGACACCGACCCGGTGCTCGACGAACCCGGCCTGGTGGATATGCTCAAGTTCCGCGCCGAAAAACTGCACCAGTCGCGTGTGTTTCCGCTCGGGGCGCTCACGCGCGGGCTGAAGGGCGAAGAGCTCACCGAGATGGCCGAGCTCACCGAGTCCGGCTGCATCGGCTTTGGCCAGGCCGAGGTGCCGATCGTCAACGTGCAGGTGTTGCAACGCGCCCTGCAATACGCCGCCACCTTTGGCTACACCGTCTGGCTGCGGCCGCAGGACTTCTGGCTTGGCAAGGGCGTGGCCGCCAGCGGCCCGCTGGCCACGCGCATGGGTCTGGCCGGCATCCCGGTGATGGCCGAGACGATCGCGCTGCACACCCTGTTTGAGCTGCTGCGCGCGGTGCACGGCAAGGGCAGCGAAGCGCGTGTGCACCTGTGCCGCATCAGCAGCGCCGCCGGTCTGGCACTGGTGCGCCAGGCCAAGGCCGAAGGCCTGCCGGTGAGCTGCGACGTGAGCGTGCACAACCTGCACCTGACCGATGTGGACATCGGCTACTACGACAGTCGCCTGCGCCTGCAGCCGCCGGTGCGCCAGCAGCGCGACCGCGATGCGCTGCGCGCGGGCCTGGCCGATGGCACCATCGACGCGCTGGTGTCCGACCACAACCCGGTGGACGCCGACGCCAAGGTGTTGCCGTTTGCAGAAGCCGAACCCGGCGCCACCGGCGTTGAACTGCTGCTCGGCCTGGCCTGCAAATGGGCGCAACAGGATGGCCTGGGCCTGATGCAGGCCCTCACCGTGCTGACCACCGGCCCGCAGGCGGTGCTCGGCAACAGCCTGGGCACGCTGCTGCACAGCGTGGGGCAGCTGACCGTGGGGGGGCAGGCCGACCTGTGCATCTTCGATCCCAACGCCAGCTGGCGTGTGGAGCCGGCGGCGCTGCGCAGCCAGGGCAAACACACACCGTTTGGCGGCCACGAAATGCCGGTGCGCGTGCGCGCCACGCTGGTGGCCGGCCAGGTCGCGCACGAGCTGAGCCCGGCCGCGGCGCTGGCGTGAGCGCACGCGGGTCGCACCTGGCAGCCTTGTGGCGCGCCGTTCGCGCCCTCGGCCATGTGCTGCGCGGCCTGTGGATCATCCGCAGCGAGTTCGGGCGGCTCACGCCCGGCCAGTGTGCGCTGATGGTGCGCGAGTGGTCGCGCCAGATGCTGCGCATCATGGGCGTGGAGCTGGTGGTGCGTGGCACGCCGCCCGCGAACGGGCCGGTGCTGCTGGTGGCCAACCACATTTCCTGGCTCGACATCGTGGTCATGAACGCCGCGCAACCGGCGCGCTTCGTCTCCAAGGCCGACGTGAAACACTGGCCGGTGCTGGGCGCGCTCATCACCGGCGCGGGCACGCTCTACATCGAGCGCGAGAGCCGGCGCGACGCCATGCGGGTGGTGCACCAGATGGCCGAACGCCTGCGCGCCCACGACACCATCGCCGTGTTTCCCGAAGGCACCACCGGCGACAGCCGTGTGCTGCTGCCGTTCCACGCCAACCTGTTCCAGGCGGCCATTTCAGCCAACGCCCCCGTTTTGCCGGTCGCTCTGGCCTACGCGGATGGCGCCAGTGGCGAGCGCAGCGATGCACCGCTGTTCATTGGCGACACCACGCTGGTCGCTTCGATCTGGAGCACGCTGCGCGCCAGCCGGCTGCAGGCCGTGGTGCACTACGGCGAACCCCAGCTCTTCCAGGGGCGCGACCGGCGGGCCTGGGCGCAGGACGTGCGCAACGAGGTGGCGCAGATGCTGGGGCTGGCGCCACCGGCCCCCTGAATCGCTGTCAGGCTTTCACGCGCTGCAGCATCAGTTCGGTGTTGGTCTTGCGGTCGGCGTTGACCTTCTGCACCGCGGGCCGTTCGCCCAGGCGCTTGAGGTAGTCGCGCACGGGCAGATCGGCCAGGTAGTCGCGGCCATAGATGATCCGGGTCGCACCGCTCACCAGCGGCAGGTGCACCGCCGCAGCCACGTCGGCCAGTGTGAAGCTGTCGCCGGCGATGAAGGGTGAAAATTTCGCCAGCTTCGCGAAGGCCGCGATGTTCTTCTCCAGCTGCTGACCGGTTTTTTCTTTGGCCGCGTCGCTGATCTTGCCGCCGAAGAAGGCTTCGGGGTAGAGGTTGCGCGCCACCAGCTCCAGGTGCAGTTCCAGGTAGCGCACCAGTTCACGCACTTTGGCGGCGGCAAACGGCTCGGCGGGCAGCAACGGCTGCTGCGGGTATTTGGCCTCGATGTATTCGAGCAGCACGGTGGACTCGCTCAGAGCGCCTTCGTCCGTTTTCAGATAAGGCACCTTGCCCAGCGGGCTGGCGGCCTTGTCGGTCTGCCCGACCCAGGCCAGCTCTTCGTCAAAGGGCACGCCTTTTTCGAGCAGGGCGAGCTTGACCTTGTTGTAATAGTTGCTGGCTGCGAAGCCGCAGAGCGTGAGCATGGGGGTCTCCTGTGTGGTCTTGTTGCGGGCCCATGGTATCGGCCTCGTTCACGCCATGGGGTCGCACAGTTGACCTGCCGCTGCTAAACTGCCGACATGCCTTTCACCCGAGCCCATCGACGACTGACCGCCTGGCTGGCCATGCTGGTCATGGTGTTCGGTGCGCTCGCGCCGGCCATGGCCCAGGCCATGGTGGCCTCGTCGGACCGGGCCGAGTGGGTCGAGGTCTGCAGCGCCAGCGGCATGCTCTGGGTCAAGGCCGATGGTTCCGGGGCGGTGGACACGGACATGGACGAATCCATGGCCGATGCATCCCAGCGTTGCCCTTGGTGCAGTCTGCACGGCACCACGGCGGGTTTGCCGCCTGTTGTGGCTTTCACCGGTGTGCAGAACGCTTCGTCCGACCCGGTGCCGGCGTTTTTGCGCCTCTCGGCCCCTTCCGCCGTCTGGGCCTCGCCCCAGGCCCGCGGTCCCCCGCTCGCTTCCTGAAATCACCACGGCTGCAGCGCCCGCCCGGGTGCTGCGTGTGTTCCATGATGTTCAGGAGGCCCGATGCCTCACATTGCCCGAATGGCTTCTCCGGCGCAGCGGTCGCTGTCCCGCCGCCGTGTCACTGCCTGGCTCGGCTTGGCCGTGCTCGGTGGCGGGCTGGCCGGCTGTGACCAGCCGCTGACCAGCCCGCCAGCCACCGCCTTCAAGGGCATCGACATCACCGGTGCGCCCTACGGCCGAGGTTTCGCGCTGACCGATTTCAACGGCCAGCCGCGCACCCTGGCCGACTACCGCGGCAAGGTGGTCATGCTGTATTTCGGCTTTGTCCAGTGCCCCGATGTGTGTCCCACGGCGCTCACCCGGGCCGCTGCCGTCCAGCAGCAGCTCGGTGCTGACGCCGCACAGTTGCAGGTGATCTTCGTCACCGTCGATCCGGAACGCGACACCCCCGCGCTGCTGCGCGACTACATGGCCGCTTTCGACCCTTCGTTCATGGCGCTGACCGGTAGCGCGGGACAGATCAAGGCCGCGGCCGACGAATTTCGGGTCTATTACAAGCAGGTCCCCACCGGCAGCACCTACACCATGGACCACACCGCGCTGAGCTATTTGTTCGACCGCGAAGGCCACATCCGCGTGGTGCTGCGCCACGAACAGACCGCCGCCGACTACACCGCCGACATCCGGCAACTGCTGGCTGAAAAGCCGGTCTGACGTTTCCTTTTCCCTCAATGCAATCCCAACAGGAGTCATCATGAAAAAACTGCTCATCGCTTCGCTGCTCGCTGTCACCGCCGGTGCCTGGGCGCAAACCACCGTCAAGGTTGAAGACGCCTGGGTGCGTGGCACCGTGGCCACGCAAAAGGCATCGGGCGCCTTCATGCGCCTCACGCCGTCGGCCAACGCGCGCCTGGTGGCGGTCCAGTCGCCCGTGGCTGGCGTGGTCGAGATCCACGAAATGGCGATGGAAAACGACGTCATGAAGATGCGCCAGATCCAGGGGCTGGACCTGGCCGCTGGCCGCACCACGGAGCTCAAGCCCGGCGGCTTTCACGTGATGCTGATGGACTTGAAACAGCAGCTCAAAGGCGGCGAGAGTGTGCCCCTCACGTTGGTGTTCGAAGACGCTGCCAAGCAGCGTTTCACGCAGGAAGTCAAGGCACCCGTGACCGCGCTGGGTGGCGGCAATGCGGCCATGCCCATGAAGCCGGGCGCTGAGATGAAACCCGGCATGGAACACAAACACTGATCCTTCCTTCAACTTCTCAGGGAGCGACTCCATGAATTTCTTTTCCGCCTTCCTCCGTCCCGCCACCCTGGCACTTGCTTTGGTGCTGGGCTGCGGCCTGGCCGCGGCCAAATCGGTGCCCGGCGACGGCGCCATCCCAGTGGTCGAGCTGATGCCGCTGACCATGAAGCACGAGGCCGACCTCAAGCTCACAGCGGAACAGATCAAGGCGCTGGACGACTACCGCAAGCAGGCCATGCCCGGCCGCGTGGCGCTGCAGAAAAAGATCCTGACGCTGCGTGGCGAACTGCGCATGGCGATCCTGGACAACCAACCCGCCGCCCATCGCGAAGTGCTGATGAAGCAGATCGCTGAAGCCGAGGTCGAGCACTTCAAAGGGCGCGAGCGTTGTGTGGAGGCCCTGCGCAAGATCATGAGCGCCGAGCAGTTCACCCAGATCAGCAAGCTCTACCTCGACGGCCTGCGCTGACTGAAACGGCTGCGGCGGCCCATCCATGTCCACCCATCTGATGCGCACCCTGGCGCGCGGCCTGCTGGCCGCGATGCTGCTGGCCGTGCTCGCGCCCGCGGTCTCGCGCGCGCTGGCCAGCACGCGGGTGGCGGGCGACTGGGTGGAGCTCTGCACTTCGCAAGGCATGCATTGGGTTCAGTTGACGGCCGAGGGGGTGGCGTCCGAGCCAGTCAGCGCCGACGACCTGCTGCACGCGCTGGACGACTGTGGTCATTGCAGCCTGGCCGCCGAACGTTTTGCCCCGCTGCTTCCGACGTTGCCGGTGCTTCCTGCAACCGATGACACCTGGGCCCTACCGCTGCACCAGACCGCCATTCAACACGACCTGGCTGCGCCCATCCCCGGTGCGCGTGGTCCCCCGCTTCTGAGCTGAACCTTTCGTGCGGTCCCAAGGGTTGGGGTCGCTGGTTCAGTTGCCGGTGAGTTCCACCGGCACATCTCTGGAGCGTTTCATGACTTCAACCGTCCCTTCCGTTGCGCTGGTCTGCGCCAGCAACCAATCGATTTTTCTTTCCGGTGAATCCGGTCCCGTGTGGCGCGTGGTGGAAGGCGTCGTGCGCCTGGACCGCGACACGGGTCCGATCCGACAGCCGGTGCAACTGGCCTTGCCGGGTGACCTGATTGGCACCGAGGCCCTGTGTGGCCAGCCTTACCAGTTCAGCGCCAGCGCCTTCACGCGTTGCCGGCTGGAACCGGTGCCCCCGGAAGCGGCGCCTGGGCCCTTGTTGCAACAGGCCCTGCTGCAGCAACTGCACCGCAGCCAGGACATGGCCCAACTGCGCACCGGCAGCGTGCAGCAGCGCCTGACCCATCTGCTGGGCCTGATGAGGCTGGACCGCGCGGTGCACGAAGCTGACCGGGTTGGCCAGGCTGACGCGGTGCGCGAGGCCCTGCCCGCGCTGCGCGAGGTGGCCCTGCTGGTCGATGCCAAGACCGAAACCGTTTGCCGCGCCCTGGCGCAACTGCTGCCGCCGCGCAGCCGCAAGCGCGGACCGGTGCGTGCCGTGCGCGACTGGACCAACGCAGCGCCCGGGCGTTTGGCCACGGCCTGGGCAGCCAACGCGGCACCGCTTGGCGCGGCCGCCTGAAGCACCTCCAACCCGATACCCCGCCATCGACAAACCGGTGTGCGGATGGTGCTCGCGCTCTCCGGAAACGGTGGACACGGTCGGGCCGGTGCCGTGGCCGTTGACGGGTCCTGGCTAGAAAAAGAAAGGCATTTCACATGAACTCAAAGAACCGCTTTGTGCGCAAGGTGCTCTGCACAGTGGCCCTGTGCGCGGCGATGGGTGCGGCCCTCGCGCACGATTTCAAGGCCGGCGAACTGCGCATCGACCACCCCTACGCAACGCCCAGCGCACCCGGGCTCAAGACCGGCGCGGTGTATTTCCGCACCCTCAAGAACCCCGGCACGCAGGCCGACCGCCTGCTCTCGGCCACCACGCCCGCCGCGGCGCGCGTGGAGATCCACCAGATGAGGATGGACGGTGAAGTCATGCGCATGCGCGCCGTCCCTGCGCTGGAGTTACCCGCCCGGAGCGAGGTGAAGCTGCGCCACGGCGTGCCGAACGGCCACCACCTGATGCTGTTCGACTTGAAAGCACCGCTGCAGGACGGTGATCGCTTCCCCATCACGTTGCGCTTCGAGCGCGCGGGAGAACGCGAAGTGATGGTCTGGGTACAGACTCCACGCCGCCCCTCGCCTGCGCACGTTCACCACTGACCGCGGCACCGCATCGGACCGCTTGCTCTTTTTATCTTCAACAACAAGGCGCAGTGGGGCACGGCGGTGCCGGGCATGGGGCGCACGCTGTACGCGGGGGTGAACGTGAAGTTCTGACCGCGTCCGGTGGCGTGACGGGTGGCGCCTTGCGGCGCACCATCAACCCCGCTCCATCGCCGAGTTCACGATGGCGTCGAACTCGGCCTGACTCAGGTACTGCGGCGTGTAGCTGCCGCCTTGCTTGAGCAGGGTCCGGTAGTACGCCCGCAGGTGGTTGCGGGAACCACGCAACAACGATTCGTAGACCGTGCGGATGTCCTGGTTGTCCACGCTGGCCAGGTGGGTGTTGATGTCCACCATGTCCAGTTCTTCGATGCGGGTACCGACCTTCAAGGCCTCGATCAACGAGGCCGAGCCATCGGCCACCAGCTGGTCGTGCAGCGCTTGCAGGTCCGGGTTCCGGAACACGCCCACCGCGTTGCCGGCGGCCGGGTCGGGCAGGCTGTAGCGCAACAGCAACTGGCGCACCGCTTCGGTGTGCGTGGCTTCGCTGCTGGTGATGTTCCCGAACACCGGCACGCTGCGGCCCCACAGCGCGTCCATGCGGGTGTACACATCACCCGCCAGTTTTTCCTCTTCGCGCATGTAGAGCAGGGAGTCGGTCTCCGCCTGGCTCAGCGCTCCGATGGGCAGTGTGGCGAGCGTGGCATTGGCCGAGGTGGGTGTGCCGCGTTTGTCCACCTCATCGTCGGTTCCTCCACCGCACGCAACCAGCGCCAGGGAGGTCAGGAAGAGGGCAGAGAAACGGGTGATCGAGGTGCGGTTCATGGTGTTTTTCCACAAAAGAAGGGGGTGGTGTGGGTGCCGTGTGGCGCGAAGGGGCGGGTGACCACGGACAGGTCATCGGCCGCGTCCGGCGCCGCCGTTGCCGCGACCACCGGTGTTGCCCGAGCCGCTGCTGGAGGCGCCGCGCGAAGCGCCAGCGCCCTGTGAAGCGCTGCCGGTGGCGGGGTTGGCTGGTTCGTTCTGCGACCCAGCGGCGCGCATGCGTTGTTCGTAGCCCACCCCGTAGGGCAGCGCCATTCCCGACGGGACTTCACTGCTGCTGAGCAACGCAGGCGCCGCGGCTTCGCGCAACGGAACCGGTGGGCGTTCAAGTTCTGCGGCCAGGGTGGACTGCGCCTGCAAACACAGCAGCGCGCAGATCCACAGGCCGGATGTCCAACGGGGGCGTGACATCGTCGGTGCTGGATGAGAAGGCTCAGCGCTTGTTCATCCGGCCCTGGCCCTGGCCCATGCCGCCCGCGGCGCCAGGCCCTGTGCCCGTACCCGCGCCGCTGGCGCCCGGGCCAGGACCTTGACCCATGCCCAAGCCCTGACCTTGCGCAGGCGGATTTTCGGGGAGCGTGATGCCCTGTGCCGCAGCGCGTTCGCGGATGAGTGCATGTTCCTCGGCCCGGATGCGTGCGCGCTCTTCTTCGGTGGTGGCGTTGCGCATGCGCGTGCGCATCTGGGCTTGTTCCTGTTCGGTCATGAACCGACGGCCAGGGCCTTGTCCGACACCTGGGCCTGGGCCGGGGCCTTGACCCAGTCCCAAGCCCTGTCCTTGTGCCGGCGGAGTTTCCGGCAAGGTGATGCCCTGGGCCGCAGCGCGTTCGCGGATCAGTGCATGTTCCTCGGCCCGGATGCGTGCGCGCTCTTCCTCCGTGGTGGCGTTGCGCATGCGAGTGCGCATCTGGGCTTGCTCCTGCTCGGTCATGAACTGACGGCCAGCTACGGGTGCCGGGTCGGCGGCCATGGCGACACCGGCGGTCAGTGTGAGGGCGGCGAGCAGGGCGGTGAGGAGCTTGGTGGCGGGGGTCATGGAGTTCCTTTGCAACCAGGTTGGTGGGTGTGGGACCGGGCCGCTGCAACCTGGACAGTGACTGGGCCGGCGACGCTCAGCAGGGAATGCCGAAGCCGATGGGTGAATCCTGGGCCCGCTCTGTCGCCGGCGCATGCCGGTTCGGCCCCGGTGTGTGGCGTGTGGTGCCGGTGTGTGTCAACCGGTGTCCGGTGGCGGTGCGTCGGGTCTTGGGGCGCGGTGGCGGGCCTACACTCCAGCGCATGAATGCGCCTACTCCTTCTGCGCTGCGCGTGCTCGTGGTGGACGACGACCCCGATCTGTGTTGCCTCTTGTCGGACTACCTGTCGGCCAACGGCTTTGTGGTGCGGACCGTGGGCGATGGCGCGGCGATGCGCGAAGCTCTGGCCCGTGAGCTGCCCGATGCCATCGTCATGGACCTGATGCTGCCCGGTGAAGACGGCTTGTCGCTCACCCGCAGCATCAAGGCGCAGTGGGACATTCCGGTGCTCATGCTCTCGGCGCGCGGCGAAGAGATGGACCGCGTGATCGGCCTGGAGGTGGGCGCCGACGACTACCTGCCCAAGCCGTTTGGCCCACGCGAGTTGCTGGCGCGCCTGCGGGCCGTGCTGCGGCGCGTGCACGCACCATCGCCATCGGTGGCCGAGCGTCCGCCCGCCGCGCAGACAGGTTCCCTCGCCGGTGCGCCGCGGCCGGCGTTTGGCCCCTACCAGCTCGACGCGGCGGGCCACCGCCTGCTGCGCGACGGGCACGAGGTGGCCCTGACCAGTGCGGAATACGCGCTGCTCGCAGCCTTCGTCGGCCACCCCGGCCGCGTGCTGTCGCGTGATGTGCTGGTGGACATGCTCAAGGGCTACGACCGCGACCCGTTCGACCGCAGCGTGGACAGCCGCGTGACCCGCCTGCGCCGCAAGATCGAGGTCGATCCGGCGACGCCGCAGTTCATCCGCACGGTGCGCGGCGAGGGCTATCTGTTCAACCCGCAAGGAGACGTTGCGTGAAACGGCCCGTGGGTCTGGTGCGGCAGAACACGGTGCTGCTGGCCCTGGCCTTCATCGGCATCGAGCTGCTGGTGGTGCTGGCGTTTGTCTGGCTGGTGATGCTGCCCATGGCGCGCCGCTCGGCCGACGACCTGGCGGGCTTGATGGTGCTCTCGGCCCAGACCTGGGCCGAGCTGCCGCCGGCCACGCGCCCGGCGTTTGAAACCGAGCTGCGTTTGCGGCAGTCGCTGCTGATCCGGCCCGAGGTGGGCGGCGTCAGCGTGGACGAATGGCACCCCCCCTTTTTCTACCTGCTGGAGGCGGCCCTGGCCGGGCGTGTCGGGCCCGACCGGCACCTGATCCGCACGACCGACGACACCGGCCACGCGTGGTACTGGGCGCGTGTGCCTGCGGGCAGCGGCACGCTGGCGGTGGGGCTGTCCAGCGAGCGCATCAACAGCCGGCCGCTGGCCGCGTTGCTCATCGGCCTGGCCGCGGGGCTGGCGGTGGCGGTGGGGCTGGCGTTGCTGCTGGCGCGCCGCGTGGTGGCGCCGCTCGCGCGCCTGGAGCAGGCCAGCGCCCAGCTGGGGCAGGGTGTGGTGCCCGACCTGCTGCCCGAAACGGGACCGCGCGAGATCGTCGCGCTGAGCCGGCGTTTCAACACCATGGCGGTGCAGGTGCGCGAGCTGCTGTCGGCCCGCACCACGCTGCTGGCCGGCGTGTCGCACGACCTGCGCACGCCGCTGGCGCGCATGCGGCTGGCGCTGGAGATGCTCAGGACGCAGCCCAGTGCCACGCTGCTGGACCGGCTGGAGCACGACATGGAGCTGATGAACCAGCTGATCGGCAATGTGCTGGATCTGGCGCGGGGGCTGGCACACGAACCCGCCACACCGGTGGACATGGCGGCCTTGTTGCACGAGCTGGCCGCCGAACACGCGACCGCGGCCTGCCCGGTGCAGGTGCAATGCGAACCCTGTGTGCGCCCGGTGGCTGCGCTCGCCCTGCGCCGCGCGCTGGGCAACCTGTTGCAGAACGCCTTGCGCTACGCGCCCGCTGGCCCGGTGGAACTGGTGTGCGAGCACGACGGTGAACAGTGCCGCATAGGTGTGCTCGACCGTGGGCCCGGCATTCCGTCCGATCAGGTGGAAGCCATGTTCCAGCCGTTCCAGCGCCTGGAGCCTTCGCGCAGCCCCAAGACCGGTGGCAGCGGACTGGGCCTGACCATCGTGCGCGAGCTGGCGCAGGCGAACGGCTGGCGTGTGACCCTCACCGAGCGGGCCGGCGGTGGCATGGAAGCCTGGGTGATTCTTTAGAAACGCCGCGGCGGGCCGCAGCGCAGTCCCATCACAACGGGGTGTCGACGAGGGCTTTCCTGGCGCCCGGCGCGGGCGGCGAGGTGGCGCTGGCGCCGCGCGCGAACGTGACCACGTGGTCCACCTCGGCGCGGATGCCGATCCATTCGCCCACCGCGTGGTTGTGGTGCGAGGGCACGTGCGTCATCAGTGTCTCGCCGCTGGCCAGGCGCAGCGTGTAGAGGAACTCGGAGCCGCGGAAGGCCTTGCGAATGATCTGCGCCTTGGCGGGGGCGAGATCGTCGTGCACGATGTCGTCCGCACGCAGCAGCACGTCGCACAGGCCCGACTCGTAGGCGCTGGGCAGCGGGCACTCTTCCACGTCGTGCAGCGCGCCCAGCGGGGTCTGCACCGAAACCTCGTTGCCCACCAGCCGGATCTGCGCCGGCGCGAACACGCCGTGGCCGATGAACTCGGCCACGAAGCGCGTGGCCGGGCGGTGGTAGAGCGCGTAGGCGTCGTCCCACTGGTGCAGATGGCCCTGGTGCATGACACCGATCACGTCGCCGATGGCAAAGGCTTCGAGCTGGTCGTGGGTGACGAAGAGCGCCGTGGCACCCGCGGCCTTGAGGATGGCGCGCACCTCGTGCGCGAGGCGTTCGCGCAGGTCCACGTCGAGGTTGGAAAACGGTTCGTCGAGCAGCAGCAGGCGCGGGCGCGGCGCCAGCGCACGCGCCAGGGCCACGCGCTGTTGCTGACCGCCCGAGAGTTCGTGCGGGTGGCGCGCCTGCATGCCGTCCAGGCCCACGAGCTTGAGCACTTCGGCCACGCGCTTCTCGCGTTCGTTGCGCGACAGTTTGGCGATGCCAAAGCCGACGTTGCGCGCGATGTCCAGGTGGGGGAAGAGCGCGTAGTCCTGGAACACCATGCCGATGCGCCGCTGTTCGGCTGGCATGTGGTGTTGCCCGTCGCTCACGGTTTCGCCCTGCAGGGTGATGCTGCCGCTGCTGGCCCGTTCCAGCCCCGCCACCGCGCGCAGCAGCGTGGTCTTGCCGCAGCCCGAGGGGCCGATCAGCACACCGATGTCGCCGGCGCGAAGGCCGAGCGACACGCCGTCCACCGCGGCTGTCGGTTGACCGGCGTAACGCACACTGAGCTGGGAGACGTTGAGGAACATGGTTGAGCCTGACAGTGGGCTATTTGGGGCCGTAGCCTCAAACAGCCTACGGACAGGTTCTGATTGTAGATAACTACAATTCTCATTTGTGTTGATGCGGGTCAAGGGCCCTGTCAGGCGGGGCCTGCGGTGACCGTGCCATCATGGGCACAGCCTTCTGCCGCTGTGCCTTTCGTTCTCCACTTTCAATACTAGATACCGCTCATGCCGCGTTGGATGGTCTTGGCCTTCTTGTTCCTGCTGGCACTGCTGCTGACGCTGCCGGTGCTGTCGCTGGGGGCTTCGTGGCTGCAGTTCGATGCGGCGGCGCGCGACGTGCTGCACCAGATGGCGCAGACGGTTTTGCCGGACTACGCGCTCACCACCGTGCTGCTGTGCCTCTGCGTGGCCCTGGGGGTCGCGCTGGTGGGCATGGGCACGGCCAGCGCGGTGACGCTGTTCGACTTCCCCGGTCGGCGCGTGTTCGAGTGGGCGCTGCTGCTGCCGCTGGCCATGCCGGCCTACGTGGTGGCCTACGCCTACACCGATTTCCTGCAGTTCAGCGGGCCGTTGCAAGTGGGTTTGCGCGAGGCCTTCGGTCTGCGCGGCCGGGTGTTTCCGGAGATCCGCAACACGCCGGGTGCGGTCTGGGTTTTCACCTTCTCGCTTTATCCCTACGTCTATCTGCTGGCCCGCACCGCGCTTTCCGAACGCGCCTCTCAGCTGATGGAGGCCGCGCGCCTGCTGGGCGCACCGCTGTCTCGCCGCATCCGCGAGGTGGCGCTGCCGCTGGCGCGCCCGGCGGTGGCCGCGGGCGTGGCGCTGGCGCTCATGGAGACGCTGGCGGACTTCGGCGTCGCCAGCTATTTCGGCATCCAGACTTTCACCGCCGGCATTTACAAAGCCTGGTTGTCCATGGACATGCCGCTGGCCGCCGCGCAGCTGGCGACCATGCTGCTGGCGATCGTGGCGCTGCTGCTCTGGCTGGAACACCGGGCCCAGCGGCGCATGCGTTTTTCGTCACAACGCGGCCAGCGCGCGGGCAGTGCCGAGGCGCAGCCGGTGCGCCTGGCCGGTGCACGGTCGGTGCTGGCGGTGCTGGTGTGTGGTCTGCCGGTTTTGTTTGGATTTGTGCTGCCGGTGCTCTTCATGCTGCGGCCGCTCATCGGTGGCTGGGAAGACCTGCCCTGGACCATGTTTGTGCAGTGGTCGCGCAACAGCGTGTGGCTGGCGGGGCTGAGTGCGGTCATGGCCACGCTGCTGGCGCTGGTGCTGGCGTTTGCGCTGCGCACCCGGCCCAGCGTGGTCACGCGCGGGGTGGTGCAGCTCGCCAGCCTGGGCTACGCGGTGCCGGGCGCGGTGATCGTGGTGGGGCTGCTGCTGCCGGTGGGCTGGGTGCAGGCGGTGCGGCCCGAGTCGAGCGTGGGCTATTGGGTCACGGCCACGGCGCTGGGCATTGTCTGGGCGTACATGGTGCGCTTCACGGCGGTGGCCCTGCAGTCGGTGCAGAGCGGTTACGCGCGTGTGCCCGCCAGCCTGGACGATTCGGCGCGCATGCTCGGCACCACCGGCGCCGGCCTGGCCGCGCGGGTGCACTGGCCGTTGCTCAAGCGCTCCACCGCCGCCGCGGCGCTGCTGGTGTTCGTGGATGTCATGAAGGAACTGCCCGCCACCCTGGTGCTGCGGCCCTTCAACAGCGACACCCTGGCGGTGGTGACCTACCAGCTGGCGCGCGACGAGCGCCTGGGCGAGGCGGCGCTGCCCGCACTCACCCTGGTGCTGGTGGGGCTGGTGCCGGTGATCATGCTCAGCCGCACCCTGCGCCAGCGCTGAAGCCGAGGGCGTTTTTTTCCGTGTCCGACTTGCGGGTGGCGTCACCGTGGCGGCCCCTCAGGAGCGTTCTCCGGTTGATTTAAGTCATTTTTCACTGCCTTTTCTCCTCAATGGCCGGTCGGCGCGTGCCGATACTGTCACCAAGTTGTAGGAGATTTGGATGCAGAAAAAAGGTTTGCGGCTGGTGAACTGGTCCGTGTGGCGACCGGCCGCGGCCATCATGCGGCGTCTGCGCTTTCCCGGGAAAATGGCCCTGATTTCATTGGCCTTTTTGCTGCCGGTGGCTTGGTTGCTGGGCCAGTTTGTGCTCCGGGAGCAGGTCGAGCTGGAGTTTGTGGCGCAGGAGCGGCATGGCGTGGCTTACGCCCAGGGGGTCTACCGCCTGCAGGACGCGGCCGACCAGTGGCGCTTCGTCGCCCGCAGCCAGGCTTCCAGCGGGGCGGCAGTACCGACAGACGCCGCGCGCCAGCGCTTTGACCAGGCGCTGGCTTCGTTGCGACAGCTGCACCAGGCCCACGGTGGCGCCTGGAACCTGACGGCCGACTGGGCGCGCATCGAGCAGGCGCTGGCCCGGGCGAAAGATCAGAACCAGGCCTCGCCCGCGCAGATCCTTGAGGCCATGACCGGCCTGTCGCGCGGCGTCACCGAACTGCTGGGCAGCGTGACCGACCAGTCCGGTCTGGCGCTCGATCCCGAGATGTCGTCCTACTACCTGATGAGCGCCACGCTGATGCGCGCGCCCGATGTGATCCGGCGCACCGGCGAGCTGCAGGGTCTGACCGACAGTGCCCTGCGCGCCGGTCGCATCGAACTGGGCCAGGCGGCCACCCTGACCGAGCTGCGTTCGCTGATCAAGGCGGAGCTTGCCAAGGCTCGGATCGATCTGGAGAAGGTGCAAACCGCCGAACCCGAACTGTCGCGCCAGCTCGCGCTCGACGCACCGAAAGCCACCGCGGCCTTCATCAACCAGGTGGAGCTGCTGTTTCCGGCCGGTGCCATGCTGGTGCAGGGCGATGCCGGCCAACTCATCGAACGGGCCAACCAGACCCTGGCGACGCAATACGCCCAGGTTGACCGCAACCTGGGCCTGCTGGACCAGCTGCTGGAGCGGCGCGAAAACCACTTGCTCAACGCGCTCTGGATCAGCCTGGGCGTGACGGCGCTGAGCATCCTGCTAGCGGTGTTCCTGGCCATGGGCTTCTACCGTTCCATGTTTGGGGGTTTCAAGGCGCTGCGCCGCCACCTCATGGCCATCAGCATGGGCGACCTGCGCGCCGACATCGACAGCAAGGGCCGCGATGAAGTGAGCGACCTGCTGCGCGAGGTGGGCTTCATGCAGGAGTCGCTGCGCCAGACCGTGCGCCAGGTGCAGAGCGCCAGCGACTCGGTGGTGCAGGCCAGCCTGGAAATTGCCGAAGGCACGAACGATTTGTCCACCCGCACCGAGGCCGCCGCTGCGGCGCTCGAAGAGTCTTCCGCGGCGCTGGAGCAGACCACCTCGTCCGTGACGCTCACGGCCGAGTCCGCCAGGCAGGCATCGAACATCGCGGTGGACAACGCGCGCGTGGCCGAACGCGGCCGTGCGGTGATGGGCGACGTGGTGCAGACCATGGAGCGCATCCAGGCGTCGTCGCGCAAGATCAACGACATCATCGGCGTGATCGACAGCATCGCGTTCCAGACCAACATCCTGGCGCTCAACGCTGCGGTGGAGGCGGCCCGGGCCGGTGAGCAGGGCCGCGGCTTCGCGGTGGTGGCCGGCGAGGTGCGCAGCCTGGCGCAGCGCAGCGCGCAGGCGGCCAAAGAGATCAAGGGCCTGATCGCCTCCAGCGTGTCCGACGTGGACGGCGGCATGGGCGTGGTGCGCGACGCGGGCGCGACCATGCAGGAGATCGTGACCCACGCCGACCAGGTGCGCACGCTGCTGGACGAAGTGGCCGGGGGCACGCGCGAGCAGAGCATGGGCATCAGCCAGATCGGCCAGGCCGTGCAGGACCTGGACCGCAACACCCAGGCCAACGCCGCGCTGGTCGAGCAGACCGCCGCCGCTTCCACGGCCCAGCGCACGGCCGCTGTGCGCATGGCGGCCCAGGTCGACGAGTTCCGTCTGCCGGGCACCAAGGCCCAGCATTCGCTGGTGGAGGGCATCGACGTGGACAGCATGATCGACGCCCACCGGCAGTGGAAGGTGAAGCTGCGCGACGCGATCGAGAGCCGGACCAAGGTGGACACCGCCGCGCTCTCGCGCGACGACTGCTGCGCGCTGGGCAAATGGATTTATGGCGACGGTCAGCGCCTGAGCGGCCGCGGCAGTTTCAGCCAACTCATCGAACGCCACAAGCGGTTCCACGCCGTGGCGGGCGGTGTGGGCGAACTCATCAACCACCACAAATACCGCGAGGCCGAAGACGCGCTCGCGCCCGGCACGCCGTTCTCCACCGCCACCAGCGAGGTGGTGCTGGTGCTCTCGTCAGCCAAGCGGCTCGGCTTCTGAGCGACCGCAGGTGGTCAGGGACTGGCGGGCTGAGCGCGCCGGTCGGCTGACGCGCCAGCCTACGCCATCGGCTTCGGCCCCCCGTTGATCCCCCAGGGCGTTCCAAAGCGGTCGGTCACCATGCCGAAGGCTTCGGCCCAGAAGGTTTCACCCAGCGGCATCTGCACGCTGCCACCCTCGGCGAGGGCCGCGAAGATGCGCCGCGCTTCGGCGGCACTGGGGTAGGTCAGCGCCATCATCGCGCCCTTGATGCCTTCGAACGGCACACCCGGCGGCGCGTCGCCGGCCATGAGGGCGAAGTCGGGGTGCACCAGGTAGGCGTGCATGATCCGGTTGGCGTGTTCGGGCGGCAC
>Ga0209262_10000246_pt1 | contig 28562 bp, 18 predicted proteins | sample Lowcelwee11metaG_FD_187171 | JGI IMG/M metagenome (GOLD analysis project Ga0209262, IMG submission 187171) | Freshwater pond sediment microbial communities from the University of Edinburgh, under environmental carbon perturbations - Low... | ecosystem: Environmental > Aquatic > Freshwater >... | reverse complement strand
GCCCTGATCCAGCCCGAGCTCGACTGGACGCATTGGGACGAGGACGCCGAAAGGGTTCATCGTGTGTCGCGCGACTTGCTGGAAACCCATGGCCGTCCCATCGGCGAGATCGCCCGCGAACTCAACAAACTGTTGCGCGGCCGCACCGTGTTCAGCGACGGTTGGGTGGTCGACAAGACCTGGCTTGACCGGCTGTTCCACGCGGCGGGCGTGCCCCGCGAATTCCATTTCAGCGCGCTCGAAATGATCCTGTCCGAACCGCAGATGGAAATCTGGCATCCGACCAAGGACGACTTGTTGCGCGAACTCGGCCAGAAACGCCACCGTGCGAGCTTCGACGCCTATGTGGTGCAGGAAACTTACGAGCGCACCTGGAAGGCCGCGAACGGTGGGCGCTGAGGGGGCGGCGCGGCGGGGAATGGGGTGACATGATCGAAGCCGCCGATTTCAGCCCAAGCTGGCGCCGCTATGCGGAGCGGGTCGCGGGCGTGCCGCCGCCGCCTTCGTGGGCCGCCGCCGACATCGCGGCCTGGGTGGAGGCCGAAACGGCGACAACAGGCGATGCCCTCGCGGCGCGGCTGGCCAGTCTGCGGCAGGTCTTGTGGCGCGACTGCCTGGTCGCCGAATGCGCGGGCGCCGACGCGACGGAGGCCAGCGCGGCCTTCACCGCCTTCGCCGAGGCCGCCTTGCACCGGAGTTTCGCAGCCGGCACGGGTACGCAACCCGAACCCGGTCTCACCGTCTTCGCCCTCGGCCGCCTGGGCGGCGAGGAACTCGGCCCTGCCTGCGACGCCGACCTGGTGTTCGTGCTCGCGGGGCAGGGCGACGGCGTGTCGCCATCGCCGAGTTTCGACATTTCCCGTCATGCTGCACGGGTGGCGCGTACGGTCGATACGCTCGCCGGCCGCGACGGCGATTTCGCCCTGCGCGTCTATCGCGGCTGCCAGCCCGGCGAACGCGGCCAGGGGCTCAGTGGCCAAGTGCCCCTGTGCGACGACGTCGATTTCGAGCGCCATCTCGCCAGCCGCGCCGGCACGGTCGAACGTTTCACCTGGCTGCGCGCGCGCGTGCTGTCGGGCGCGGACGACCTGATGCGCGAGATCGTCGCGCCCTTCGTGTTCCGCCGCTACTGCGACTACACGGTGTTCGAATCGCTGCGCGCCATCCACGGCCAGTTGCGCCGGGAAATCCGCCAGGCGGGCCTGGAGGACAACATCCGCCATGGTCCCGGCGGGCTGCGCGAGATTGAGTTTCTCGTCCAGGCCTTCCAGCTCATGCGCGGCGGACGCGACAGCCGGCTGCGCCATGGTGCGGTGGGAAAGGTGCTCGACGAGATGCGCCACCGCCGCGAGCTGCCAGGCGAGACGGTGGACGAACTGGCGCGCGCCCATGCCTTCCTGCGTCGCCTCGAACATGCCCTGCAATATGTGGACGACAGCCTGCAACATCGCTTGCCGGCCGAGACCGCGACGCGCGAGCGCATCGCCCGCTTCATGGGCTTCACCAACATCGCCGACTTCGCCGCTGCCCTGGCCGAGCATCGCGACGCGGTGAGCCGGCAGTTCGAGGCCGCCAGCATGGCCGGCGACGCAGCGGAAGCCGAGTCCGTGGTGGTCAGTCTGTGGCCCCCCGCCCTGCCCGGCGACGCGCAGATCGACGAAATGGCGCGGCGCGGTTTCGCCGAGCCGGCGGCGGCGCATGCCCTGTTGTGCGCCTACGGCGAGGACGCGCGCTATCGCGAACTGGCCTATCGTTCGCGCGAGCACTTCGACCGCACCATTCCGAAGATGCTGCACGCCCTGGGCGGGCGCGCCGGCGAGAACGACGGCGCGGCGGTGAAGCGCTGCCTGGACGCGGCCCTCGCCATCGCCCGCCAGCCGGCCTATCTGGCCCTGCTCGCCGAGCATCCCGGCGTCGTCGCGCAACTCGTGCGCTTTTGCGCCCCCAGCCCCTGGGTGGCGGAATATTTGACGCGCCACGCCTGGCTGGTGGATGAGTTGCTTTGCCCCGAGGAGTTGCTGGCGCCGGCCGCGCCCGCCGCGCTGGCGCGCGCCCTGACGCTGCAACTCGACAAGGAAGCGCCCGGCGACGCCGCGCGCCAATTGTCGTTGATGAACGAGTTCCGCCAGTCGCAGACCTTCCGCATCATTGCGCGGGAATTGATGCTGGGCCTCGCGCCCGCCGCACTCGGCCATGAACTGAGCCAACTCGCCGACATCCTGCTCGCCGAGGCGGTGCGCCGCGTCTGGGGCGCGTCGCTGCGCAAGCACCGCGACGCGCCCGCTTTCGCCATCGTCGCCTACGGCAAGCTGGGCGCGCGCGAACTGGGCTACGCCAGCGATCTCGATCTGGTCTTTCTCTATCGCGACGAACACCCCGACGCGCAGGAAAACTACAGCCGCTTCGCCAAGCGCCTGACCGCCTGGCTCGGCACCGCCACCCCCGCCGGCACGCTCTACGAGATCGACCTGCGCTTGCGGCCAGACGGCGACAGCGGGCTGGCGGTCTGCTCGCTCGACGCCTTCGCCGACTATCAGGGCGGACGCGCCTGGTTGTGGGAGCATCAGGCGCTGACGCGCGCGCGCTTCTGCGTCGGCGACGCCGAGCTGGGCGCGGCTTTCGAGACGGTGCGGCGCGACATTCTCTGCCAGCGGCGCGCCCCGGTCGCGGTGATCGAGGAGGTCGGCGCGATGCGCCAGCGCATGCGCGAAGGCCATCCGAACGAGGGACCGGACTTCGACCTGAAGCACGACGCGGGCGGCATGGTCGATGTCGAATTCGCCGTCCAGGCGCTGATTCTGGCACGCGCCGCCGACCATGCGGAACTCGCCGATGACATCGGCAACCGCGAACTGCTGCGCCGCGCCGGCGCGGCAGGCTTAGTGCCGGCGCCGCTCGCAGACGCGGCGGGCGCGGCCTACGAACGCTACCGCCAACTGCAACACGCGCTGCGCCTGCAAGGACGCGATAAGGCGCGCCTGCCCCATGCGCGGGTCGAGGTGGAGATCGCCGCCGTACGCACCTTGTGGGCGGCGGTGTTTCCGGCGGGCGAATAGCGTAAGTGCCGCGCCGAGCGGCGGAAATCGCCGTCTCGCTAGCGCCGACTTTGCTCGTCTGGCCTGCTAGACTCCGCCGACCGCAAAATTCCAATATGCAGGTCCCGAGCCAGTGAAATGACAACCACGGAAAGCCAGATTGAGCTCGATCTGGTCGCCAAGCTGGGCGACCTCAAATACACCTGCCGCCCCGACATCCGCGACCGCGCCGCGCTGGAAGCCAATTTTCGCGAGAAATTCGAGGCGCTCAACCGCGTCAAGCTCACCGACAGCGAATTCCAGCGTCTGCTCGACGGTGTGATCACGCCGGACGTCTACAGCGCCGCCCAACGCCTTCGCAGCATCAACAGCTTCGAGCGCGACGACGGCACGCCGCTCAACTACACCCTGGTCAACATCAAGGATTGGTGCAAGAACCACTTTGAAGTGGTTAACCAGCTGCGCATCAACACCGACAATAGCCACCACCGCTACGACGTGATGCTGCTCATCAACGGTGTGCCGGTGGTGCAGATCGAGCTAAAGACCCTCGCTGTCAGCCCGCGCCGGGCCATGCAGCAGATCGTCGATTACAAGAACGACCCCGGCAACGGGTATGGCAAGACGCTGCTCTGCTTCGTCCAGCTTTTCGTCGTCAGCAACCGCGCAGACACCTGGTACTTCGCTAACAACAACGCCCGTCATTTCAGCTTCAACGCTGACGAACGCTTCCTTCCCGTCTACCAGTTCGCCGCCGAGGACAACAAGAAGATCACCCACCTCGATGCCTTTGCCGAGAAGTTCCTCGCCAAGTGCACCCTGGGGCAGATGATCAGCCGTTACACCGTCCTGGTGGCCAGCGAGCAAAAGCTTCTGATGATGCGGCCGTACCAGATCTATGCCGTGCAGGCCATTGTCGACTGCATTCACCAGAATTGCGGTAATGGCTACATCTGGCACACCACGGGTTCGGGAAAGACGCTCACGTCGTTCAAGGCTTCCACCCTGCTCAAGGACAACCCCGACATCGACAAGTGCCTGTTCGTGGTGGACCGCAAGGATCTGGATCGCCAGACGCGCGAGGAATTCAACCGCTTCCAGGAAAACTGCGTCGAAGAAAACACCAACACCGAAACCCTGGTGCGCCGCCTGCTCTCCGACGACTACGCCGACAAGGTCATCGTCACCACCATCCAGAAGCTGGGCCTGGCGCTGGAAGACAGCAACGGCGGCAACAAGCGCAACTACAAGGAGCGCCTGGAGCCCTTGCGCAACCAACGCATGGTGTTCATCTTCGACGAATGTCACCGCTCGCAATTCGGCGACAACCACAAGGCCATCAAGGCGTTTTTCCCTAACGCCCAGATGTTCGGCTTCACCGGCACGCCCATCTTCGAGCAGAACGCCACGCAAAAAATGGCCACACAAACGGGCGATGAAAAGGACGTGGTCACTCTCAAGACCACCGACGACCTGTTCCAGTGCTGCCTGCACCAATACACCATCACCCACGCCATCGAAGACCGCAACGTCCTGCGCTTCCATGTCGATTACTACAAGGCGGAGGGCAACCACCAGCCCAAACCCGGCGAGGCGCTTGCCAAGCGCAAGGTGATCGAGGCTATCCTGACCAAGCACGATGCCGCCACCGCTGACCGCAAGTTCAACGCCGTGCTCGCTACCGCAAGCATCAACGACGCCATCGAGTATCACGACCTGTTCCAGATCGTGCAGGACGAAATGCGGAAGCTGAACCCGGACTTCGCGCCGCTCAACATCGCCTGCGTCTTCTCCCCGCCCGCCGAAGGCAACAAGGACGTGCAGCAGATTCAGGAAGACCTGCCGCAGGAAAAGGCCGACAACCAGCAAGACCCGGAAGGCAAGAAGGCTGCGCTCACCCGCATCATCGCCGACTACAACGCCCGCTACGGCACCAACCACCGCATAGCCGAATTCGACCTCTACTACCAGGACGTGCAAAAGCGCATCAAGGATCAGCAGTACCCGAATGCCGACCTGCGCCAAGCCGATCCAAATCATGCCCAGAAGATCGACATCACCATCGTGGTGGACATGCTGCTCACCGGCTTCGACTCCAAGTACCTCAATACCCTGTACGTGGACAAGAACCTCAAGTACCACAGCCTGATCCAGGCCTTCTCGCGCACCAACCGCGTTCTCAGCAGCGTTCAGACTGCCGACAAAAAGCCTGCGGGCGTCAAACCCTTCGGCAACATTCTCGACTTTCGTCAGCAGCAAAAAGAAGTGGACGAAGCCATCGCCCTTTTTTCCGGCGAGAAGATCGACAACCCCCGCGAGATTTGGCTGGTGGAGCCCGCCGCCGAAGTGCTGCGCAGGTACGAGACTGCTGTCGCGGGCATGGCGGGCTTCATGGAGAAGAAGAACCTGGTCTGCGAACCCGAGCAGGTCTACAACCTCAAGGGCGACACCGCGCGCATCGAGTTCGTCAATCGCTTCAAGGAAGTGCAGCGCCTCAAGACCCAACTCGACCAATACACCGACCTGGAGCCCGAGCAGAAGGCGAAGATGGAAGCCATCCTGCCGCAGGACCAGTTGCAGAGCTTCCGCAGCACCTATCTCGAAACCGCCAAGCGGCTGAAAGAGCAGCAGGCGAAAGAAGGCGAGCAAGCACCCGCCGCAGTGCAACAGCTCGATTTCGAGTTCGTGCTGTTTGCCTCCAGCCTCATCGACTACGACTACATCATGGGCCTCATCGCCCGCATGACGGCGCAGAAACCCGGCAAGACCACGATGAACCGCGAGCAATTGATCGGCCTCATCCAGGCCGACGCCAAGTTCATCGACGAACGCGAAGACATTGCCGAATACATCCGCAGCCTGGCCGTGGGCGTGAAGCTGGAAGAAAAGGAAATCCGCACCGGTTACGAACACTTCAAGGCCGAGAAGAAAGCCCGCGAACTCACCACTATCGCTGCCAAACACGGGCTGGACGCCGCCGCGCTGCAAGCCTTTGTGGACGAAGTGCTACGCCGCCGCATCTTCGACGGCGAACGCTTGAGCGAGCTCATGGCGCCGCTGGGGCTGGGCTGGAAGGCGCGCACCCAGGCCGAACTGGCGCTGGTGGACGACCTCACGCCGCTGCTGCACAAGCTGGCGCAGGGCCGTGAGATTTCGGGGCTGAGTGCGTATGAGCAGTAAGGGCGCGAGCGCGATGGGCGAAGAGAGCAGCGAAAAGTCAACGCTTGTGCCACGGCTGCGGTTTCCTGAATTTCGAGAAGCGGAAGGGTGGGCTGCAAAAAGCTTGAAAAACACCTGCACAGTGAATCCGTCAAACTCAGAGCTACCTGAGAAATTTGCTTATATCGATTTGGAGTCCGTCGAGGCTGGCGAGCTGAAGGCACGCAAAATAATCAATCGAGATGAGGCACCGAGTCGAGCGCAAAGGCTGTTGCGCCATGGCGACGTAATATTTCAGATTGTTCGCCCATACCAGCGTAACAATCTGCACTTCAAAATCGCCGAAAAAATTCCTTATGTCGCATCGACAGGCTATGCGCAGCTTAGGGCGAAGGAATCAGAAGACTTTCTATTTCAGGCCGTCCACACCGACGACTTTGTCGAACGAGTCATTGCTAAGTGCACTGGCTCAAATTACCCGGCAATTAACTCGTCAGATTTGGCGGATATATCTCTCGCCATCCCAAACAAAGCAGAACAAGAAAAAATCGCCGACTGCCTGTCTTCCCTCGACGAACTGATCGCGGCGGAAACCCAAAAGCTGGACGCCTTCAAGACCCACAAGAAGGGCCTGATGCAGCAGCTTTTCCCCCGCGAAGGCGAAACCGTGCCACGGCTGCGCTTTCCGGAGTATCGGGAGGCAGGGGTGTGGGAGGAGACGCGGCTGGGTGACATTGGAAGTGTGCGCATGTGCAAGCGAATTCTCAAAGAGCAAACTAGCCCTCGCGGTGATATACCTTTTTATAAAATTGGCACATTTGGCGGTGTTCCGGACGCATATATTTCGAGAGAAATATTTGAGAATTTCAGGAGCAGCTATCCATTTCCGAAAAATGGGGCCGTGCTTATTTCTGCTGCGGGGACAATTGGAAGGACGGTTCGCTATAACGGCGAGCTTGCATATTTCCAAGACTCGAACATTGTTTGGCTGGATAACAGTGAAAAACTAATTGCTGATAATTTTTTGTTTTATCTCTACCAACTAATTGATTGGTCGCCAAGTGTCGGGGCTATTCAAAGGCTTTACAACGAAAATATTCTTGGGGCGAAAGTTAAATTCCCAAGCATCCCGGAACAACAAGAAATCGCCGACTGCCTGTCTTCCCTAGACGATCTCATCACCGCCCAAAGCCAGAAGATCGACGCCCTAAAGACCCACAAGAAGGGCCTGATGCAGCAGTTGTTCCCGGTGCTGGACGAGGTTCCCACATGAAGCCGGGCCAGCCCTTCGCCGACCTGCCCGCGCTGGCCGCCCACTTGCGCAGCGAGCTGGAGAACAAGAAGGCTATCCTGCTCTATGCCTACAACGGTACCGGCAAGACGCGGCTGTCGATGGCCTTCAAGGACATCGGCAAGCAAGGCGATACCCGCGACACGCTCTACTTCAACGCCTTCACCGAAGACCTGTTCCATTGGGACAACGACCTGGACGGCGACAGCGACCGCAGGCTGACTTTGAACGCGCAATCGCGCTTCTTTGCCGGCCTGGCCGAGCTGGAGATGGACAACCGTATCCGGCCGCTGCTGCAACGCTATGCGGATTTCGATTTCCGCATCGATACGCAGGAATGGGCGGTGCGCTTCTCGCGCGCGGTGGACGGGCAGGTCATCGACAACATCAAGGTCTCGCGCGGCGAGGAAAACATCTTTGTCTGGTGCTTCTTCCTGGCCATCGTGCAATTGGCGCTGGATGGCGCGGAGGCTTATCGGTGGGTGAAGTACGTCTACATCGACGACCCGATTTCTTCACTGGATGAGCACAACGCCATTGCCGTGGCCAACCACCTTGCCCAACTGCTCAAGCGCCCGGACAACAAGCTCAAGACGGTGATCTCGACGCACCACACCTTGTTCTTCAATGTACTGAGCAACGAATTGGGCAAGGCACGCAAGTACTTCGTCAACAAGAATTCAACCGGCAGCGGCTACATGTTGCGGGAGGAAACGGGCGATACGCCGTTCTTTCACCACGTCGCCACCCTGGCCGAGTTGTATCAGGCGGCTCAGGAAGACCGGCTGTTCACTCACCACTTCAATATGTTGCGCACCGTTCTGGAAAAGACAGCGAGCTTTCATGGCCACAAGAGTTTCACGGCCTGCATCAAGCAGCAGGAGGATGACCCGGACGGCATCCTGCATGCGCGTCTGATCAACATTCTGAGCCACGGTAATTATTCGCTGTTCGAGCCGCAGCAGATGCTGGACGAGAACAAGGGCTACTTCCGGAAGATTCTCCACGACTTTCTGAATCGTTACCCCTTCAACCCGGAACTGTTTCCTGCGCCTCCCGAGGAGTTGCCAGCATGACCCAACTCATCCTCTACACCAGCGAAGACGGCCGCAGCCAAATCCAGTTGCGCGCCGAGGGGGGCTCGGTGTGGCTCTCCCAACTGGAGATGGCCGAGCTGTTCCAGACCTCCAAGCAGAATGTGGCGAAGCACCTGAAGGCCATTTTTGCCGATCAGGAGTTGAGCGAGGAATCAGTTGTCAACCATTGGTTGACAACTGCCGCCGATGGCAAGAACTACCGGGTAGCGCACTACAACCTCGACGCCATCCTGGCCGTGGGCTACCGCGTGCGCTCGCCGCGCGGGGTGCAGTTCCGCCGCTGGGCGAGCACGGTGCTGAAGGAGTACCTGCTCAAGGGCTTCGCCATGGACGACGAGCGGCTGAAGAACCCGGATGGTCGCCCGGATTACTTCGACGAGATGCTGGCGCGCATCCGCGATATCCGCGCCTCGGAGAAGCGCTTTTATCAGAAGGTGCGCGACCTCTTTGCCCTCTCCAGCGATTACGACAAGACCGACGCGACCACCCAGCAATTCTTCGCCACCGTGCAAAACCTGCTGCTGTACGCGGTGACGCGGCAGACCGCCGCCGAACTCGTGCTGGCGAGGGCCAACGCCAACGCCCCCCATTTCGGCCTGCTGACGTGGAAGGGCGCGCAGGTGCGCAAGCAGGACATCGTCGTCGCCAAGAATTACCTGACCGAAGACGAAATCGATACCCTCAACCGCCTGGTGGTGATCTTTTTGGAAACCGCCGAGTTGCGCGCCAAGCGGCAGACCCTCACCCCAATGGCCTTCTGGCAGGAGAACGTGGGGCAGGTCATTACTGCCAACGGCTTTCCCTTGCTAAGCGGCGCGGGTTCGGTCAGCCATGCCCGCATGGAGCAGGAGGTGGGCACGTTGTTTCTGGATTACGACCAACGTCGCAAGACCCAGGAGGCACAGGCCGCCGATGCGCAGGACGAGGCAGAGCTGAAAGCACTGGAAAGCAGGATCAAGCACCGCACAGGCAAATCATCATGACCGATCTCGAAAAACAAAAACTGGGCAAGACCCTCTGGAACATTGCCGACCAACTGCGCGGTGCCATGAACGCGGACGACTTCCGCGACTACATGCTGGCCTTCCTGTTCCTGCGCTACCTGTCGGATAACTACGAGGTCGCCGCGAAAAAGGAATTGGGGCCGGATTATCCAGACCTTCCCGCCGACGTGTTGAAGCAGACCGGCGTGAGCACGCCACTGCAGGCCTGGTACGAAGAAAACCTGACCGACGTACCTGAGTTCGAAAAGCAGATGCGCCGCAAGGTGCATTACGTGATCGAGCCGCAATTTCTGTGGGGCAATATTGCGCAGATGGCGCGTGAACAGAGCAAGTATCTGCTGGACACGCTACAGAAGGGTTTCGGCTACATCGAAATCGAATCCTTCGCTAGCACCTTTCGGGGGTTATTTTCTGAAATCAATCTGGCCTCCGACAAACTCGGGAAGAACTACGACGAGCGCAATGCTCAGCTATGCAAGATCATTGGCAAGATCGCCGAGGGGCTGGCGCAGTTCTCCACCAATAGCGACACCCTGGGCGATGCCTATGAATACCTGATCGGCCAGTTTGCCGCCGGCTCGGGCAAGAAGGCGGGCGAGTTCTATACGCCGCAGCCTATTTCCAGCATCCTTTCCGCCATCGTCACTCTGGACGGGCAGGAGCCGGCGACGGGGCAACGTTCGCACCTGGACAGCGTGCTGGACTTTGCCTGCGGTTCGGGTTCGCTGCTGTTGAACGTGCGCCACCGCATGAAAGATGCGCAGGGCACGATAGGCAAGATTCACGGCCAGGAAAAGAACATCACCACCTACAACCTAGCGCGCATGAACATGCTGCTGCACGGCGTGAAGGATTCCGAGTTCGAAATCTTCCACGGCGACACGCTGGAGAACGAGTGGGACATGCTGCGGGAGACCAACCCGGCCAGGATGCCGAAGTTCGACGCGGTGGTGGCCAATCCGCCCTTCAGCTATCGCTGGGAACCTACGGACGCGCTCGCCGAGGATGTGCGCTTCAAGAACTACGGCCTAGCGCCCAAGTCCGCCGCCGACTTCGCCTTTCTTCTGCATGGCTTCCACTTCCTCAAGCAGGACGGCGTGATGGCCATCATCCTGCCCCACGGCGTATTGTTCCGTGGTGGCGCGGAGGCGCGCATCCGCACCAAGCTGCTCAAGGACGGCTACATCGACACGGTGATCGGCTTGCCGGCCAACCTGTTCTTCTCCACCGGCATTCCGGTCTGCATTCTCGTGCTGAAGAAATGCAAGAAGCCGGACGACGTGCTGTTCATCAACGCCGCCGAGCACTACGAGAAGGGCAAGCGGCAGAACCAGATCTTGCCCGAGCACATCGACAAGATCATCGACACCTACCGGTTCCGCAAGGATGCACCGCGCTATTCGCGGCGGGTAGGCATGGAAGAAATCGAGAGGAACGATTTCAACCTGAACATTTCGCGTTACGTCAGCACGGCAGAGGCGGAAGATGAGATCGATTTGTCCTCCGTTCAGGCCGAACTGGCGTTACTGGAGCAGACAAGGAAATCCGCTCTCGATAAACACAACGCGTTTCTCAAGGAGTTGGGTTTGCCGCTCCTGGTTTGAGGAAAACACCCTGTGGGTATCTTTGCCGTTGAAGTCCACGACGGCGCGTCCTACGGGATTGCTACAAAGAGCCTGGCCGCGCACCAATAAATGCCGGCTTTGGGAGGCGGGGTTTCCGATGGCAGGTCAGCGCGGCACGCGCACCTCGATGGTTTGTTCTCGCCATGCTCAAACACCCATTGGACGAGGGCAAAACGCTGGTCCGCTTCCGCTGGCGCGGAGCGCTGCCAGTTCGGCGATTAGCTCGGCTTTGGTCTTGTCGTTCAAGGGGTTTGCAGGACGGTGAAAAATGGCAAATCGAAGTGTCGCACCCAGAATGCACAGCGAATCGTCCGTCAGGCAGTGCGGGAGAGATTTCAGCGCCAACGGTGCAGCAGTGTTTTATTGCTGGGTATTCTGCCGTTCCATAGCTTCGAGCAGTTGAGAGAGTTCGACCGGTTTGAATAGCACGGGCCAGCGGGAGTTGCGCGTCAGTTCGATACGCTGCGACGATGTGTCTCCGGTCAGTAACAGCGCTTTGATGGGGTGCGTCGCGCGTTGCTGAATCGCATCCAGCAGTTGCAGGCCGTTCAACCCCGGTAGGCGCAAGTCGGAAATGTAGAAGTCCGCCGCCGCGCTGACCGGATCGGCCAAAGCGTCTTCGCCGGTACTGTAGGTCGTGACGCTCATGCCGAGGGCTTCCAGCGACAGCCCTATGGCCTTGGCTACCAGTAGATCGTCGTCGATCACCAAGACATGGCACCCAGCAAAGCTGGGCGGAGCAGGCGTTGCCGCTGGTGAAGGAATGGGCTGACTTCTCTGCAACGGACTTACGATGGGGAGTTGGAATTCAAAGACGCTGCCCTTGCCCAGTTGGGATCGGCAGACGATTTCCGTGTCCATCAACCGGGCCAAGCGCTTCACGATGGATAACCCGAGTCCAAGGCCCTTGGAGTGGTCCCGTGCCTGATTGCCGACCTGGAAAAATTCCTCGAAGATGCTGCGTATGTGGGCTGGGGCTATGCCGATGCCGGTATCCCATATCTGGATGAGTGCCAAGCCACCGCGTCGCCGCAGGCCCACCAGCACTCCGCCGCGCTCGGTGTATTTGATGGCATTGCCAATCAGATTGCCCAGCAGGCTCTGTAGCAGCTTTTCGTCGGCGCAGATCGTCAAGTCGTCGAGTGAAAAATAGAGTTTGAAACGCAAGGATTTAGCGAGCGCCAGGGGGGCGAATTCGGCTTCGATTTTGCCAAACAAGTCTTTCGACTGTAGCGCGACAGGCTTGGGTTTGATGGCGCCCGCGTCAAGCCTGGAAATATCCAGCAGGGCCGCGAGCAGGTCGCCCAGATTGTGCGCCGCCATGGACAGATAGTCGCTGATGCGCTGCTGCTTTGCGCTCAGCCCAGTCTTGTCCAGCGCATCGCGAAACAGGTTGATGGCTTGCAGAGGTTGCCGTAAATCGTGGCTCGCAGCGGCTAGAAATCGTGATTTGGCTTGATTGGCCTCGTCCGCTGCCTGCTTTGCGGTCGTCAGATCCATCTGGATGCGTTTGCGCTCGGTGATGTCCTTGGATATACAGATGACGGAAGTTGCTCGCCGATCATTGTCGAGGATAGGCTTGGCGGTGGTCAGGTAATAACGGTCGCCGTCGGGGGATGGCACACGTACTTCAATGGTTTTGGTTTCGCCGTTTTCGAATACCCATTTCACGACGGCAAAGCGCTTATCGGCTTCTTCTTGTGGAAAAAGATCCCAGATCCGTTTGCCTATGAGCTCATCCGGAGTTCTCCTTAGGGCATTGGCGAATTCCCGGTTCGCATAGCGATAGCGGCCATCCGGATAGAAAGCAAAAATGGGGTCGCTGGACTCGTCCAGCAGAATGCGGTACTCCTGCTCGCTGTTACGCAGGTCTTCCAGTTCGGCAATCAGTTCGGTTTTGGTCTTGTTATGCAAGAGAGTTGCCGACAAGGAGAAAAGCGGCGCTTTGGCGTATTGCGCCCAGTGTACATGCAAGCAGTCTGTCGAACTATGTGGCGCAGTTTGTGGTGTGTCTTTGTTGCAAGTGCGACAAATGGTTTGATATTGTTATCTATATTAATCATGTAGTTATGCATGGCACGGGGGTTGCATGATGTCAGGTCATGAAAGCCGCCGCCGAAATCGCCGCCCTGTTGCAAGAACCCGCCTGCGAACACAACGCCAAGGAGAAATCCGGTTGCGCGCGTCCGAAACCCGGCGCAACTGCCGGCGGTTGTGCCTTCGACGGCGCCCAGATCGCCCTGTTGCCCATCGCCGATGTTGCCCATATCGTGCATGGCCCCATCGCCTGCGCCGGCAATTCCTGGGACAACCGCGGCACGCGCTCTTCCGGGCCGACGCTCTACAAGATCGGCATGACCACCGATCTGTCGGAAACCGACGTGATCATGGGGCGTGGCGAGAAGCGCCTGTTCCTTGCCGTCAAGCAGGCCATCGAGACTTACCATCCCGCCGCCGTTTTCGTCTACGCCACCTGTGTGACCGCGCTGATCGGCGACGACTTCGAGGCGCTGTGCAAGGCCGCGTCCGCGCAGTTCGGCGTGCCGGTGATTCCGGTCGACGCCGCCGGCTTCTACGGCACCAAGAACATGGGCAACCGCCTCGCTGGCGAGGCGATGTTCAAGTACGTGATCGGCACGCGCGAACCCGATCCGGTGTCGGACGCCGTGCGCGCGCAGTTTCCGGCCAGCACGCGCATCCACGACGTTAACCTCGTCGGCGAATACAACATTGCGGGCGAGTTCTGGCATGTCGCGCCCTTGTTCGACAAGCTCGGTCTGCGCATCATCGGCAATATCTCCGGCGACGCCCGCTATCGCGAACTGCAAACCATGCACCGCGCCGCCGCGACCATGGTGGTGTGTTCCAAGGCGCTGCTCAACGTGGCGCGCAAGCTGGAAACGAATTTCGGCGTGCCCTGGTTCGAGGGCAGTTTCTACGGCGTTGCCGACACTTCGCAGGCCTTGCGCGACTTTGCGCGCGTGCTGAACGATCCAGACCTCGCCGCTCGCGCCGAGGCGCTGATCGCCGAGGAGGAGACCCGCGCCAACGCCGCGCTCGAACCCTGGCGCCAACGCCTCAAGGGCCGCCGCGTGCTGCTCTATACCGGCGGCGTGAAGTCCTGGTCCATCGTCTCGGCGTTGCAAGACCTCGGCATGACGGTGGTCGCCACCGGCACGAAGAAGTCCACCGAGGAGGACAAGGCGCGCATCCGCGAGATCATGGGGCCGGACGCGCTGATGATCGACGACGGCAGCCCGAAGGGTTTGCTCGGCGCCTACAAGGACCTCAAAGCCGACATCCTCATCGCCGGCGGACGCAACCTCTACACGGCGCTGAAGGCGCGCATCCCCTTCCTCGACATCAACCAGGAACGCGAATTTGGCTACGCCGGCTACGGCGGCATGGTCGAACTGGCGCGGCAACTCGCCCTGTCCATCGAAAGCCCCGTCTGGCAAGCGGTGAAGAAGCCCGCGCCGTGGACGACGAAGCAGGTCGGCACGCCGCTCGCGGCGGACTGAAAGCTCGCGGCATTCGCCGTCGCAAACTCGGCGCCGGTGGGACGGCGTCTTGTGAGTTGGACCGCTTAGCGGAAGACGTAGAGCACCTTCAGCGACTCGCGGATCTGTCCGACCGGGATGTAGCTGATGGCGTGGGGGTCGCTGTTGAGCAGTTCCAGCAGCCGCTTTTCCTCGTCGATGTTCCGGGGTGGCTTGCCCTTGCCGGTGAAGATCAGGGTCGTCCAGTAGGAGTTGATCTGCGGCAGGGTCTTGCCGGAGATTTCCCGGTAGAAGAGCGCCTTGTAGGCGCTGTCGCGCAATTCGACGGGGTTGACGCGGCTGCCGTTGGCGAGGCGCGTGATCTTGGCAAGGAAGATGTCGGCGACTTCGCGTTCGTCGAGCTTGTCGAGCGGCGAGTCCTTGCCGACCACGACGGCGAGCTCGGCATGGCTCGCCGTGGCCAACAACAGGGCGAGGAGGGCCAGCAGGCGCCGCATCAGAACGTTCCCTCCAGCACGACGGAGAAGATCGTCGCCGAATACTTCTGGCGCCCTAGCAGCGGATCGCTGTCATCCTTGTCGAACTGGCGTTCCACTTGCGCCTTGATGGCGTGCGAGCTGCCCAGATCGTAGCGAAAGCCCAGCGACAGCACCTGCGTGCTGTGGGTGCCGTTCTTTTCCGGCGGTGCGGCGCCCGGCGGCACGGGGGAACCCGGCGGCGGCAGGGGGCCCGGAGGCGGAGTTGGCGTAAAGCGCATGCTGCGGTTGTGATAGAGCACGTAGGGTGTGACGTTCTCCAGTCGATACCCCAACGATAGATAGGTCATGGTTTCGTCGGGACTGACTTTGGCAATGCCACGGGCGTGGCCGGCATTCACGACCGTCCGGTCGAACCACAATTCCGTTTCGATGCTGCCCATCAGCAAGTGGGTGTCGCGGGCGATCATCCGGGTGCGGTCATTCGTATGGATGTCGTAGCGGGCGTGCATCAGCGCCAGATTGACCCAGGATTCGGCGCGGCCGATGCGGGCCGAGAGCAGCTTGATGTCCTGGTCGTCGATGGCGTCGAGCACATGGTCGGCGACGCCGTAGGCGCCTTGGACGCGGAGGTTGTAGTCGCCGAGGCGCGCGCTCTTGATGAGTTCCAGGCCCTTGTAATCGTCGAAGCCGCCCGCACCGCTGCTTGGAATGAGTGGGCGCACCCACAACCGGGAATAGCCGACGTAGCGCAATTCGGTGCCCTGCAGCAGCGGCGTCTTGAACTTGCCGCCGCGCAGGGAGAGATCGTTGCCGAGGTCGTAGCTCAGGTAGGCCCACTCCAGGGAGGGCGAGTAGTCGCGCCGCTGCGTTTGCTTGCTGCCAACGACCTGGGCGGTGAAGCGCAGGCTCTCGCCCAGGCCGAGATCGGCCTGCACACCATAAAGGGAAAAATCCGTATTGAACTTGCCGTCCTTGAGCAGGATGCTGGAGGCATCTTCCGACTTGGACGGGTAATAGACGTCGGCGCCCTGGGCACGGCTGGCGTCCAGCGTATAAAAACCGCTCAGGGACAGCGTTGGGGAAATCTCGGCGGCGAGACAGGCAAGCGGCGACAGCAGGAGTGTTAGGGCGAACAGCAGCGCGGCACCCGGCCCGCAGCGGTACGCTCCCCACTTAACTGGTTTCATCGCTTATCCTGTATCCCGACTTACACTAAGGTTTTAACTATCTCACATCGGTTTCGGGATGACAACCTCCAGGCCTGCCCTGACCATCTTCCAGAAAATGCTGGTCGCCCCCCTCGCCGGGGTGCTGCTGTATTCCGCTTATCTTTTTTATATTTACGACGAGCAGAAGACCAGCCGCGAGAAGATCGCGGAGATTCGCACGGCCTATCTGCCGGTACTCGAAATCGCCGGCGGCAATGTCCTCCTGTTCGACACCGTCGCAGCCAATTTCAAGGATGCCGTACTCGCCGGCGAGGTGGAATGGGTGCGCAATACCCAAAAGGAAAAGGAGCGCATCGAGGGCAACCTGATGCGCCTCGGCGCATATGCCTCCGTGGTCTCGGTTCAAGAGGTGGAGCGGGTGCGCGAGGCGTTTGCGCGCTACTACGACAATGCTTATGCCCTGTCGCTGGCCATGCTGGGCGGTAGCGCGGATACCGAGGGAACCAACCGCCTCATCGAAAATGTCGAGCGCTACCATGTCCGAGCCTCGGCGGATTTCGGTCATTTGCGCGCCGATCTGCACGAGCACTTCTCGCAGCGCATCGACGAAATCAACAGCCGCCTGCGCAGCCAGGTGATCGTCGCTGCCGTCCTCGGCGTGGTGCTGATCGCCGTCATCGTCGGCGTTACTTTTGTGATGTCCTTATCGACGCGCAAGTCGTTGCGCGAAGTGAATCGGGCGTTCATGAACATGGCGCAGGACACGCCCGACTTTTCCCGTCGCCTCAGTCGGACAGGCGACGACGAACTGGGCGAGATGGTCGGCTGGTTCAACCTGCTGGCCGACAAGCTCGAAGCCAACTATAAGCAAATCGAGCTGCTTTCCATCACCGACAAGCTCACCCAGCTTTACAACCGCACGAAGATCGACGAATTGTTCCGCCTGGAACTTGGCAAGGCGCGTCGTTATGGGGAGGAGTTGACCGTCATCCTGATCGATCTCGACCACTTCAAGGCAGTGAACGACACGCAGGGCCACCAGGTAGGCGACATGGTGCTGCGGGAGTTGGCCGACATCCTGCGGCGCAGCGTGCGCGGCACCGACCATCTGGGCCGCTGGGGCGGCGAGGAGTTCATCGTGCTGTTGCCGAACACCGACCTGCAACAGGGGCGGCAACTGGCGGAGAAGTTGCGCGAGACGGTCGCCGCCTTCGACTTCTCGGTGGTGGGACAGCAGACGGGGAGTTTCGGCGTATCCGCCTACCGCGAGGGCGACGACGAGGATGCGCTGACAAAGCGCGCCGACGACTGCCTCTACGTGGCCAAGAAGCAGGGGCGGAACCGCGTCGTGGACGAAACTGCGCTCTAGCCCGAACCGCGCGGCGCTAGCGCATCTGATCCTCGATGTTGGCGAACAGCTTGTCGTAGATTTCGATCAGGGCGTCGCGGTCGGCGCTGCCCTTGACCCAGTGGCGTTCGCTGGCCAGGGTCAGCGCGTGTTTTTCCATTTCGGACAGGCTTTCGTTGTCGATATCGTGACCGTGCAGGATGGCGGTGACGTCGTTGCGCGCCTTCTGTGCCAGCGAAACCAGTTGCATCGACGCTTCCATCGCAGTGACCCCCTGGCCGATCGACGCGGCGAGTTGGCCGACCATGGCGGCCGAGTCGGCGGAGCCGGCCAGGCGCTGGCAGAAGTCGCTGGCCATCGTCCGCGATTCCGCCATAGAACGGCCGAGTGCCTCCATTTGTCCGAGTACGCCGGTCATCGCGGCGGTCATGGCGGCGATGGCGGCGGCGATTTCCTCCGCCGCCTTCTGTGCCTGGTCGGCCAGTTTGCGTACTTCGTCCGCCACCACGGCGAAGCCGCGGCCGGCCTCGCCTGCGCGTGCCGCCTCGATGGCGGCGTTGAGGGCGAGCAGGTTGGTCTGTTTGGCGATGACGTCGATATGGCCGGTCAACTGCTTGATTACGCCGGCCTTGACGTTGAGGTCGGCGAGGGCGCGGCTGCCGTTTTCGGTCGCCGTCAGCGCTTCGCCCAGTGCGCCGGACATGCGGTCGGCCGCGCCGGACATCGCGCTGGCCGATTCCGCGTAACCGGTGGCGAGCGACTCGGATTGGGTGGAATGCCCGGCGACTTCGGTGAGCGAACCGCCGACATGCTGGATGGCGAGCGACAGGCCGCGTTCCGAGCGCAGAAAGATGCGCGAGAGCAGGGCTTCGCGCGCTACCGATTCCTGCGCGGCATTGAGCTGGTCGATCATCGTCTGCATGCGGTCGAGCACATCCTTGAAGGTGCCGTGCAAGCCGGTGGTTTGCAGGCGCCGCCAGGTGCGGCCTGCGGATGAAGCCTGCATGCCGCCGAGGATTTCGCGGAAGGCGGTTTCCGTCTGGTCCAGCACGGAATTCAGGTCGCTGCGGATGGCTTCGAGTTGCGCATCGGCGATGCCATGGGGCAGGCGCGATACCAGAATGCCGTCGCGGCAACTGGCCAGCACACGGTCGAGGTCGCCGAGCAGGGCATCGCCGCAGCGGGCGCCGGGCAACGCGATCAGCAGCACCGCGATCAGCAGCGGGGGAAGCGGTGCCCAGGGCGCCCAGAAGGCCAAGGGCATGGCCAGGACGATCAGCGCCAGGGCGAAATAGCGGCGCTCAAAGCGAAAAGACGAGTTCTTCATAGCTCATGCCTGTTTTTTGCAGTAGATCGACGAGGATCTTGGTGCTCGCACCGATGGCATCGCGTGCGCCGGCGGTTTTCTCGGCCTGGACCATCTGACGATAAACCGGATCGATCTTGCCGATGGCGTCGCGTTTCGGGCAGCGCCGCACCGAGGTATAGCCGACGATGCTGCCGTTCGGGCCGAAATCCGGGGTGACATGGGTGAATACCCAGTAGTAGCCGCCGTCCTTGGACATGTTCTTGACGTAGGCGAAGACCTCCTTGCCGGACTGGATCGTGTCCCAGACCAACTTGAAAGCCGCGCGCGGCATGTCCGGGTGGCGCACGATATTGTGCTGGGCACCGAGCAGTTCATCCTCGGTGTAGCCGGAAAACTCGATGAAGATCGGATTGCAGTAGGTGATGATGCCCTTGGGGTCGGTTTTGGAAACGATAAAGTCGTTTTCGCGCATCACGCGTTCTCGTTGCGTCGGAACGATGCTTTTGTCCTTCATGGCAATCCCTCGGTGTCCAATCGCGACCCGCAATAATACCGCCGATTTCGGGATTGTCGCCTTTGCTACACAGGCTTTCCTTATGAATACGATAAGAAAGTGTGTGTGGAACTTATTGTCCGCTCCATTTACATTTGCGTCACTGTAAAAAACCAAACAATAGGGAGAGATTTCATGCAAGACGGTCGTACCACGCTCACGCAATTCATCATCGAGGAACAGTCCCACGCCGCCGGTGCCACCGGCGACTTCTCGGGCTTGCTCAACGACATCGCCACCGCCTGCAAGGTCATCAGCAACGCCGTCTCGAAGGGCGCGCTGATCGGCGTGCTCGGCAGCGCCGGCGAGGAAAACGTGCAGGGCGAGGTGCAGAAGAAGCTCGACGTGATTTCCAACGATGTCATGATCAAGTCCAACGAGTGGGCCGGCCACCTCGCCGGCATGGCCTCGGAAGAGATGGACGACATCTACCCGATCCCGGCCGGCAAGAAGCGCGGCAAGTATCTGTTGGTCTTCGATCCGCTCGACGGCTCGTCGAACATTGATGTGAACATCACCGTCGGCACCATCTTCTCGATCCTGCGCACCTCGCAGCCCGGTACGGACGCGACGCTGGAAGACTTTCTCCAGCCCGGCACGCAGCAGGTCTGCGCCGGTTTCGCACTGTACGGCCCTTCGACGCTGCTCATCATCACCACCGGCCACGGCGTGAACGGCTTCACCCTCGACCGCGAGGTCGGCGAATTCATCCTGACCCATCCGAACATGCAGATTCCCTCCGACACGCAGGAATTCGCCATCAACGCCTCCAACGAGCGCTTCTGGGAATGGCCCGTCAAGCGTTACGTCGACGAATGCATGGCCGGCAAAACCGGCCCGCGTGGCAAAGACTTCAACATGCGCTGGATCGCCTCCATGGTTGCCGAGGCCTACCGCATCCTCACGCGCGGCGGCGTGTTCATGTACCCGAAGGACACGAAGGATCCTTCCAAGCCCGGCCGTCTGCGCCTGCTCTATGAAGCCAATCCGGTCGGCTTCATCGTCGAACAAGCCGGCGGCGTCTGCACCACCGGCCTGCAACGCATGCTCGACGTGCAGCCCACCTCATTGCACCAGCGCGTACCGCTGATCTTCGGCTCGAAGCACGAGGTCGAGCGCATTGAGCGCTATCACCGGGAGTTGCAGGGAAGTTAACCAATACTCGGCCTTGGCAGGACGGCGTTAGCCCGGCCTGCCAAGCAAGCACGCATGGCGGAGGCGGGCTGAGCGGCGAATACTGTTGGTCGGCTAGAATGGGTTATCCATTTCGGCATATTTGCGATGACCCGTCGATCCCTCTTGCTCCGCTTTCTGGCGCTTGCCCTGCCGCTGATCCTGATTCTCTGCACGCTGCATTATCTCGACTTGCAGACTGAGCGGGAACGCTGGCGCCGGCAGATGTCGAGCGCTGTCGAACAGTCCGTTGCCGGATTGACCGGCGGCTTCCACGAAGCGGCAACCGATACGCTGGCATTGGCTGCCGACGCGGAGTTTCGTGCCCGGCTGCTGCAAAGCGATTTCACCTTCCTGTCCAGCCGCATCGAGGCCATGGCACGCTTCAAGCCGCATTACCGGCAGATGCGCTATATCGATGAGAGCGGCATGGAGCGCTTGCGTATCGATACCTCTCCAGCCGGTGTCGTGCGGGTGGGCCAAGCCGCGCTGCAGAACAAGGCGGACCGCGACTATTTCCGCGAGGCCGTCGGTATCCCCGATGGCGCAGTGCGCCTGTCGCGTCTCGATCTGAACATCGAGCACGGTCGTATCGAGACGCCGCACAATCCTATGCTGCGCTTTTCCTCGCCGGTGTTTGATGCGTCCGGTGCCCGGCGCGGCGTGATCGTCATCAATATGGGTGTCGCTCCGCTGCTCGAACGTCTGGAAGGCACGGCGCTTCCCGAAGCCGGACGCCTCATGCTGATCAACCCCCAAGGATCGTGGCTTGCCGGCGGCGATCCGGCACTGCGCTGGGGCGACATTCTCGCCAACGGCAACGGTTTCGCCCGCGAGCGTGCGGCGGCATGGCAAAGACTGACGCAGGAATTGGATGACAACGTAGCGCAATGGCAGGTTGGCGACTACCTCTATGCCGGCAGGACGCTGCATCCCACCGACATCGTGCGCAACCAACTGGCGCTCAGCCATATTCACGTCGAAAGTGCGGACGCCTGGTGGGCCGTAGTCAGCGAAGCTGACATGGGGGTGGTCGATGCCGGCGCGCAGGCGCGGTTGCGCACCGGCCTGGCGCTTGCAGGCGTCGGTCTGATTGCATGGTTTCTCATCCTGCAGGGATGGCGCCGGCTCAAGGTGGCGGCTCACCTGGCCAACCTGCGGATACGGCAGTTGGCCAGCGTGGTGGAGCAGACTTCGGACATCGTCTTCATTACCGATCCGCAAGGCCGCATCGAATATGTCAATCCGGCGTTTTCCGATAACACCGGCTATGCGCGCGAGGATGCAGTGGGGAAAACACCGACCATCCTCAAGTCCGGGCAGCATTCGCCCGCCTTCTTCAGCACATTGTGGAACGAGATCAGGCAAGGCAAGCAGTTTCGCGACCTATTCGTCAACCGCCGGCGCGACGGCACGCTCTTCTACGAGGAGAAGACCATTTCGCCGCTGACGGATGAGAGCGGCCACATCACCAACTTCGTTTCGACCGGCAAGGACATCACCGACAGCAAGGTAACCCGGCTCGCCTTCCACGACCAATTGACCGGCCTAGTCAATCGCGCGCTGTTCATGGATCGCCTGCAGCACGAGATGGCGCATGCGGTACGCAGTAGCCTGCACATGGCCGTCCTCTACATGGATCTCGATGGTTTCAAGGCAATCAACGACACGCTGGGGCATCGCGCCGGCGACGAAGTGCTCAAGGAGTTCGCCTATCGCATCGGCGCCCTGATGCGCAAGAGCGATACCCTTGCCCGCTTGGGCGGTGATGAGTTTGCGATGTTGTTGCGCGACATTGGAAACACCACGGCGGCCGAGCAGGTGGCGGGCAAGATCGTCGAAACCGTTCAGCAGGAGTGGCTTGTCGATGGCCGTCCCGTTGCCCTGGGCGTCAGCATCGGCATCGTGCTCTATCCCGTCGCCGATGTCGATGGCGAAAGCCTACTTGCCCGTGCGGATGCCGCGATGTACGACGCCAAGCGCGGCGGCCGCAATCGTTACGTTATCCATACGCCGCCTGTGCTGTAGTTGATTCCAGACCATCCAGCCCCGCTGGCGGGACGGCGTCAGCCCACCCCGCCTTGCGCATAGGCGGTGATGTAGCTGTAGCAGGCGCGCGCATCCTCGGCGAGTTCGGCGAAGCCGATGCGCTGCCGTTGCCACGGGCCGAAATCCGGGCTGTCCGCTTCCCGCGACAGATCGCGCAGCACCATGCCCCAGTCGCGGAAGACGCGCCGCGTCGCCGGGCCTTCGATGACGAGCTTGAAGTCCTGGTGGCGCGGGTCGGCCTTGATCTTGTCCAGCAGTGCCAGCAGGGCTTCGCGCTTGCCTTCGAGCATCTGCATGAAATAGCCGTCCTGATGCACGAGGCAGCCGGAAATACCGGCGCTGCGGTTGCTTTCGCGTGCCCCCCGCAGCAGGGTATCGAGGTCGGCCGGGGTCAGCGCTTGCGCGGTGCGGCTAACGTAGATGAGGAAATGCAGGGAGACATGGGTGCCGGGAGAGCCGGGCGCGTCGTCGCGCGGCTGGTGGGTCACGGTATCGATGAAGACAGTCTCTTCCAGCGGGCGGTGGAAGTAATAACCCTGGATGAAGTCGCAACCGTAGGCGCATAGCTCGCGTTGCTGGGCGCCGGTTTCGACGCCTTCCGCCACGAGCTTGAGTCCCAGCGCGCGGCCCAGGCCGATGATGGCGCGAATGACGGTGCGGCTTTCTTCGCTCTTGTCGATGCCATCGACGAAGGCGCGGTCGATTTTCAGCACATTCACCGGCAGGCGCGTAAGTTGCGCCAGCGAGGAGTAGCCGGTGCCGAAGTCGTCCACCGCTACACGCAGGCCGAGTTCGGCAAGCCGGCGCAGGATGCGCAGATTGGCCTCCACGTCGGCCATCAGCGAGGTTTCGGTGATTTCGAGCAAGAGTCGCGTCGGGTCGGCGCCGGTTTCCAGAATGACGGCGGCAAAGTCGTCGGCGAGATTGGTCTCGCTCAACTGGCGTGTGGATAGGTTCACCGAGACGTAGGGCGCTCCGCTTCCCCAGCGTGCGCGCCAGTCCGCTTCGGCGCGGCAAGCCGCGCGGAATACCCAGGCGCCGATGGGCACGATGGCCCCAGTCATTTCGGCGATAGGAATGAATACCGCCGGCGAAACCTCGCCCTCGGGCGGTTTCCAGCGCAACAGCAACTCGGCGCCGACGATACGGCCGCTCTCGGCGGCGACGATGGGCTGGAAGCGCGGCGACAGTTCGTTGCGCTCAATGGCCAAGCGTAAGCCGTTGGTGATGGCGAGACGCTGCTTGGCCTGAGCTTGCAGTCCCTCGCTGAAAAATTCCCAGCCGTCGCGGCCTTTTTCCTTCACCGCGTACATGGCGGTGTCGGCAAAGCGCAGCAGGTCGTCGGCGGAATGGGTGCTGCCGCTGCCGATGGCGACGCCGATACTGGCGGTGACATGCAACGGTAGCGCGCCGAAGGGGACGGGCTGGCGCAGGCTGTCGTTGATGCGTTCGGCCAGCACCGACATCGTGGTCGGCTGTTCGACCTGTTCGCACAGCACGACGAATTCGTCGCCGGCCAGTCGCGCCACCGTGTCGCCCGGCCGCACCTGCTCGATGAGCCGGGCGGCGACGGCCTTCAACAGCGCGTCGCCGGCATCGTGGCCGTGGGTATCGTTGATCAGTTTGAAACCGTCGAGGTCCACGAACAGCAGCGCCACGGCCAAGCCGCTGCGGCGCGAACGTTGCAGGACATTGGTCAGCCGCTCGCGGATCAGCGCGCGGTTGGGCAAGCCGGTGAGCGGATCGTGGGTGGCGCGCCGCGTCAGATCCTCCTCGGCTTTTTTGCGCTCGGTGATGTCGCGCATGGTGACGACCAGCAGCCAATCTTCATTGTGGTCGCCGTTCCTGAACTTGGCGATGGCGGCTTCGAGCGGGAAGAAGCTGCCGTCCTTGCGATAGCCCATGATTTCGTTGCGGCTGGACATGCGCCGCTCGCTTTCTGCGCCGGCGACGAAGGACTGCAAGAGTTCCACATGGCGTTGGCGGAAGTGCGGCGGCACCAACAGATGGACCGACAGGCCGATCATCTCGTTCGCGCCATAGCCGAAGATCTGGCAGGCGCTGCGATTGGCTTCGCTGATGACGCCGTTGGCGTCGGTGGCGATGATGGCCATGTCGGCGATGGAGAGAATCTGTTGCGCGGTGCCGATCTTGCGCCGCGCCTGCCCGAGTTCCGCCGCCAGCCTGGCGGTCACGGCCGGCGAAGCCGGCGATTCATGCAAGCGCACCGCGCGCAATTGCTCGCGGTAACGCTCGGGAATCTCCGGCGCAATGCGGCCGAAGTTCTCGACAATGGCGAAGGAGCCGTCGGCGTTGCAGCGCGCCAGACAGGTGTTGACGCTGGCGTGGTGGGTGGCGGCGTCCATTTCGATGCTGCCCTGCGGTGCGATAACGCGCACCCGCTCCAGTGCCGCCACCAGCGCTTCGGCCTCAATGGAACCGGCAGCTTCGGCGGCGTTGGCGAAGGCATGTACACACACATAGGCACCTTCGCCAAAGTTGGTCAGCACACCGTTGCCGTGCGGCCATAGACCGTCGATGCCGGGTTGGCGCGCGAGCCGCTGCAACACCTGGCGGTTTTCCTTTGTCTCCAGCGACATGAAGTAAGTGTTGCTGGAATATAAGCCCTCGCGTACTTCGGGCGATAGGCGGCTCACCATCATTTCGTCGTAGTGGCCCATCGCCACGGCCATGTGCTGCTTGAGTCCCATTTCGCTAAAGCGCGTGAGCAGGGTGATCTGGTCGGCACCGGCAAAATAGGGCACGAATACATCGGCGCCGGAGCGCGCGACCTGTTCGAGCAGGCGCTGGATTTCCTCCGGATTGACGCCGATGGGCAGGTATTCCTCGCCCACCACGTCGCCGTCGATTTGCCGCAGGACACGCTTGGCGGCGTCGATGGAGCCGCGCGGCCATTCGTAGTTGTTGCCGGCGAAAAACATCTTGAGGCCGTAGCGTCGCGCCATGAAGGGGATCATCTTGTCGATCTGCTGGTTGGGCAGTGCGGCGAAATGGAAGAAGTAGCGGCCGGCAATACTGCCTTCGTAGAACGAAAAGTTTAGGTAAGGCACCCGCCGTGGCTCGGCGACTTGCGCGGCGACGGCGATGCGCGAGTTCGACAACAGGTTGCCGATGATCGCGACGCAGCCGTGTTCCCCGATGAGCCGCTCGGCTGCCGGCACTGCCGTATCCGGCAAGCTGCCGTCGTCCTCGACGATGAGTTCCAGCGGCCGGCCGAGCACGCCGCCGCGTTCGTTGATCTCTGCGCAAGCGATGCGCGCCGCTTGGCTGATTTCCTGGCCATAAAGTTCCACGAGGCCGGTCAGGGGGGGCATGAGTCCGAGGCGGATGGTAGCGGTCATGGGGGCAGGCGCACAATGCGGAAAATGGTAGTCCGCATTGTCCTACAGACCTAGCGGCGGGTGCAGCGCAATTCTTGCGGTGGCCCTGTGCTGTGTTCACCCGCGCTTGTCGGGTTTGCGACAAAGCAGCTACAGACTAACTTGATGATTTGATGTGCTTAGTGTCTTGGCACATAGCTTGCGTCAGAGGTGGTAAGTCCTACTTCCTCCCGTATTGTCATGGCCGAGATCATCAGACGTCCCAAACCGCTGGCGGTCAATCCGCTCAAGGCTTCGCAGCCGGTCGGTGCGTCGCTGGCTTTTCTCGGCCTGAACAGTGCCGTGCCGCTGATGCACGGTTCGCAAGGCTGTACCGCGTTTGCGAAAGTCTTCCTCGTGCGCCATTTCCGCGAGCCGATTCCGTTGCAGACGACGGCGATGGATCAGATCGCGACGGTAATGGGCGCCGACGAGAACGTCGTCCAGGCGCTTGCCACCATCGCCGAGAAGAATGCTCCGGCGGTGATCGGCTTGTGCACCACCGGTTTATCGGAAACCCAGGGCACCGACATTCGCCGCTGTATCCATGAGTTCCGTGCGGCGCATCCCGAATTCGCCGCTGTGCATGTGGTGCCGGTGAATAGCACCGATACTGTGGGCTGTCTCGAAACCGGCTTTGCGCTGGCGGTCGAGGCGATCATCGACACGCTGGTGGAAAACTCGGCGCTGGCGGGACGGCGCGAAGCCACCCATGTGGCGGGACGGCGCCCCAGGCAGGTTAACGTCCTTGCGTCGTCGATGCTCACGCCCGGCGACATTGAAAGTATCAAGGACTGGATCGAGGCCTTCGGCCTGCGCCCGGTCGTGCTGCCCGATCTGGCCGATTCGCTCGATGGCCATCTTGTCGATGACGAATTCACTCCGCTCACCGTTGGCGGTACGCCGGCGGCCGAGATCGTCACCCTCGGCGAAGCGGCGGCCACGTTGGTCATCGGCGCCTCGCTGCGGCGCGCGGCCGACAAGCTGAAGGAAAAAACCGGCGTGCCGGATTACCGCTTCGACGGCCTGATGGGTCTGGAAGCCTGTGATTCCTTCACTCAGGCGCTCGCCGAAATCTCCGGCAAGCCGGTGCCCGAGAAGATCGAGCGCCAGCGCGCCCAGTTGCAGGACGCGATGGTCGATTCCCACTTCATGACCGGTTTCACCTCGATTGCCCTGGCGGGCGACCCGGATCTGGTCGGCAGTTTCGCGTGCTTCCTCGCTGGCGTCGGTGCCGAGATTGCTGTTGCCGTGGCGCCGCAGAAGGCGCCGGTGCTGGAGGCGTTGCCGATCGACAGCGTCATCGTCGGCGACCTCGACGATCTGGAGCTCGCCGCGCAGGGCAAGGGCGTCAAGCTCTTGATCGCCAATTCGCATGCCGCCCAGTCGGCCGAACGCCTCGGCGTGCCCTTGCTGCGTGCCGGCTTCCCGCAATACGACTGGGTGGGCGGCTATGCGCGCACCTGGGTGGGCTATCGCGGCGCACGCCAGGCCCTGTTCGATATTGCCAACCTCATTCTGGGGCAGCACCATGACATCCCACCCTACCGCTCCCTCTTCTGGCAAGACGGGCCGCGCCGGGAAGAAGCTGGCGCAGCGCCGGCTGCAACTGGTCTGGTCCACTGACATGGCCGCCGCGCTGACGCTCCGCGTCGCCTTCGCCAGTGACGACCGTGTGCGTGTCAATCAGCACTTCGGCGCGGCCGAAGGCTTCATCATCTACGACGTTGGTGTCGAGCGCGCCAATCTCGTCGCCGTGGGCGAGTTTCCCGCCACGACGATGGACGGCAACGAGGACAAGCTGGCCGTCAAGATCGATTTCCTCAGCGGTTGCGCCGCCGTCTTTGTCATGGCCATTGGCGCTTCGGCGATCAAGCAGTTGCTGGCGGCCGACATCCAGCCGGTGCGCGTCGCCGGCTCGGATCAGATCGAGGCCATCCTCGCCGACATCCAGAGCGGCATGCGCGATGGCGGCGTGCCCTGGATCGACAAGGCGCTGGCCTCTCAACGCAATCCCGATCGCTTTGCGCAAATGGCGGATGAGGCCTGGACGGAATGACCGCTACCACCACACCGCACGCCCCTGGTGCGCCCTTTTTCGTTTCCCCGCTGGAGAGTCCCCATGTCTGATCCCGTCTTCGAAACCGATTTCATCAAGGAGATGGTGCGCCAGATGCGCGCCCTCGATACCTATGGCACCCAGAATGGTTGGGCGCCCGAACAAATTCTCGATCCCTATGTGCTGACCAAGGAGCGCAAGTCCGCGATTCCCATCATCGGCGATCCCGACGAGGAAACCCTCTCGCGCGTCAAGGCCTTCTACAACGCCATCGCCGTGTTGATCGAGAAGGAGTGCGGCCTGATGGCCGTGCCTTTCATCAACCTAACGCA
>Ga0209262_10000245_pt1 | contig 28783 bp, 22 predicted proteins | sample Lowcelwee11metaG_FD_187171 | JGI IMG/M metagenome (GOLD analysis project Ga0209262, IMG submission 187171) | Freshwater pond sediment microbial communities from the University of Edinburgh, under environmental carbon perturbations - Low... | ecosystem: Environmental > Aquatic > Freshwater >... | reverse complement strand
GCATAGCGCAGGTATTCGGTATACATGGGGTGCTCATTGACCTTGACGCTCATCTCCTTGCGCTTCTGCACGATCAGGTTGTGGCAGGTCATGTCCAGGGCGAAGGGATCGGTGGCGAAGTACAGGGAATTCAGGAACCAGGTGGCCTGGGCCAGCGGGCCCGGGCCGCCGTCGTACTGGGCGCGCAGGCCGTCGGTGACGTTCAGCACCAGCTTGTCGCGCACGGCCGGAAAAGCCAGCACCTCGGTGCAGACGTCGAAAAATATGGGCTTGTGCAGGCGGTTGGTGTTGCAGACGGCCGCATAGCCGAGGTTCTTGGTGGCCATGGAAACGCCGTTGCCCGTGTTCTTGAATACCGGGATATTGATCATCTTGGTCAGGGTCTGGGTCAGCAGCTTGCCGAAATAGGAGTACTTGCCGTTGAACACGTGCTGGTTGAGGTAGGGCTTGTCCTGGGGAGCCTCGACATCGGCAAAATAGTAGGCATCCAGGTCGAAGTTCTTTTCGCTGACGTGACGGCCGTCCTTGCCCAGCCAGCGGCTGTCGTCCTGGCTTTTGCCTTCGGCGGCCGCCTCGTCCATGGTCTGCAGGCCGTGGATGCCGATGCCCGGGTAGCGCGCCGCCGTGAAGCCGGCGTCGGTCAGCATGTAATCGAAACGGTCCCAGATGATAATGTTCCGGGCCGGGATGCCGCCCCGGCGCAGCCAGGCGATCACGGCGTCGACCACTTCCAGCCTGGTGGCGATAAGGCCGGCGCCGACCGGGTTGACCTTGATGCCCACCACATCCTTTTTATCAAAAAACAGCTTGAAGCTCTTTTCCAGCGGCTGGCCGGTCAGGGACTGGATCCCTTTTTCGAACATGGAGGCCACGACTTTGCCGTCCACCCCTTTTTCATTCATGGCCCGCTCGTCCTTGACGGCCACCACTTTGCCGGGAAAGAGCCCGGGCAGGGAATATTTCGTGCGCGGCACGGCCATGGCCTCGTCGATGTTGGTCTTGGGTTTGGCGGGGGGTTCGGCCTTGGCTGTTTCCTGCCCGAAAACAGGCGGCCGGCCCAGCAGCAATCCCGCCCCCAGCAGCGAGCCGCCGCCGATCTTTAAAAAATCGCGGCGCTCGAGCTTGGACTCCAACTCGATCGACCGATACCCTTTCTTCTTCATCAGCCACCTCCGTGTCGCGGAAATATCCGTTGATTATAACCTTCCCGCAAATTTGTACAAGGTACTTTTACGCCGGCCGGCTCCGGATAGTTTTCCGCATCAGCAGGCGTAGCAGTAGAGACAGCCGTGGCCACAGGTGCCATAGGAGCCGATGTCCACGCTCTGCCGGCAAAGACACAATTTTCTTTGCGCCGGGTCCTTGCGGTAGGAAAGGTTCAGCCCAAAAAGTTCGTTCAGCAACTTTTCATCGATGCATCGGCCGGGATTTACACCGACTGCCAGGGCCGCCTCGGCGCAGCTTTGAATTTCCAGCCCGGCGCGGGCGGCCATGGCAGCGAAGCGCTCCAGCAGGTCCAGCTGCTGTTCCGGGCTGCCGGCGGCCGTTTCAGCGTCGATCCCCGCTTTCTGCAGCCGACGATTGACCTTGGGATAGGGGTCGAAGAAACTGACGATGACCCGCGCCGTGAACGGGGCCAGCAGGCCGGCCAGCCTGGAAAAGTTGGCGACATGAAAATCGAAATGGGTCGGCTCCGAGAAGAGCACCGGGTCGTAGCGCCAGATGACGCGCCGGCGGCCGATGCGCCCGGCCAACTTCTGGAAAAAAGCGACCGTTTCTTCGATTCGTGGAACGGCCGGCTCCAGGAGGCGCGGATACCCCGTGGCCGTGATCAGGAAATAATACGGGTAGCCACCGCGCTCGATTTCGCCTAAAAATCCCAAGAACGGCCGCGGGTCGCGGCTCCAAAATACAAAGGCATCGACATCCTGCTTTTTCAGGCTGACCCGCCTTTCCTGCGCCGGACGGAATGGATTCCCGACCACGACCTGGCCGCGACGCAACTGCTCCATGAACCAGCCGCCGCAAAAAGCCGGGATATCGCTGCGCCGCGAAACACTGACGATCATAGCTGGCCGCCTCTTCGTGGCGGCGGACCGTCAGCGGTCATTCAATTGGAGCAATTCAGGGTTTTGCGGGAATTTCTGCCGGGCCAGGGTCAAGACTTTTTGGAATTTCTCCCTCTCCTTTTCCGCTTGATAGATCTTGAGTTGCAGCAGGTAGTTGTCCAGACTTTCCTCAAGGAACAAAGCGCTCTGGGCATACATTTCCGCCTGGGCATACTGCTTTTTTTGCATGAACAGCAGCGCCAGCAGGTGGTGGTTTTCGGACTGGAAGGGGTTGCCCTCCATGGCCTCCTCAACCTTTTGCATGGCCGCGTCAGAATCACTTTCCAAAAATGAATTCCGGGCCTCAATGTAGAACAGGTTGCCGGGCACGGTCGCTTCGGCAGCCGAACTGACTTGGAAGGGATTCATGAGCCGGGGGTCGACGGTAAGGACTTTTTCTTCCGGAAGGGTGAATTGGACATAATTTCGGAAGGCCTGGCTGAGCGCGTCCCGGTTCTCGGCCGCGGCCAGAAAAAAAGCAAATAATTTCAGCAATTTTTCATCGTCGGGGAATCGCTGCAGGGCGCGAGGCAATTCCTGCCGGGCCAATCCGCTTCTGTTCATAGTCTGAAGCAGGAGGATCAGGTTGTAATAAATTTCCGGGTCTTTTTTTAGATACAGGGCATAGCGCAGGCACTTTTCAGCCGTGGGGAAATCGCCTTTGCCCAGGTAAATGACACCCAGGTTGTTGTGGGTCGCGACCACGTAAGCGTTTCGCTGCTGAAGCTTGATGAAGCGGTTCAAAGCCATGTCGGCATCGCCGCTGAAAAAATCGCGCAATGCCAGCAGGAAATCCTTTCTATCCTTGAAGTGCCGGGTGTCGGGTACCCGGTCCAAATAGGATCCGCATTGGCCCAGATCCCGCTTTTCCAGAAATATTTCAGCCAATGCGAAATTGACAAAATCAGAGCGGCTGTCATTTCCGGAAACGGGGAGCAGCAGCTCCAGTTTTTTGTCGGCATCGCCCAGCAGAAGGCTTTTGATGAATTTTTCATATTCGGGCAAAGACAGGTTCAACTGCGGCAAAACAGTTTCCTGCTGCCCGCCGGCAAGGGCTTTGACGACGGATCGGAGCGCTTCCGCCTGGATCCGGTAAATGTCATGCAAATATCCCTTGGCAAAAGGCAGGTGCTTTTGCGCCTGCTCCTTGATATCGATCAAAAAAAGCTGGATCTGAATTGATGAGGATTTCTTGTCACTGTATAAAATTTTTCCCCACAGCAGCCGGTCCGCTTGGCTCTCCCGGGCCAGGGCTATGGCCGTGGCCTTGGTGATGGCGAAGGGAAAACGGATCAGGTTGCGGTTCAAAATAAGCTGGACTTCTTCCTCATCGCTTACGGGCAAGCCGTTCTGGCTGAGGCCGGCGATCAGATAAAAGGAAACCGCTTTGCCCAGCCACTGGAACGATGCATGATTATGGGTATCCACGGCCAGCGGCAGAACCAAAGTCTTGCCTGCGAGGCCTCCCGCTAAAAACAGCAATAGAAAAAAAGAAATTGCTTTTTTCATTTCATTTTTGATACACGAATTTCAAAAGGTCGCGCAAAAAAAACGCGCCGTCGAATTCGGCCAGGCCCGCGCCCTGCAGCCTGAAAGCAAAAGCGTATCGGGGTTTCTCGACAGGAAAAAATCCGATGATGACCGCGTCAAGCCCCTGACGGGAACTGCCGGTGGTCCCGGTTTTGATGGCCAGCCCGACCGATTCGCTGCGGGCCCGGTGCCCGGTGCCGTTTTCATTTTCCACCACTTCCACCATGGCTTTCTTGACGCGCATGAAATTCAGATCATCGGCCAGGACCCTGACCGGCCGGACGGAATGGTGGTAAAATCCAAGGCCGAGAATATTTTTGACATCGTCAACAAGGTAGGGCGGAAAAAGCTGGCCGCTTTGCGAAAAAATTGCCGCCAGAACCGCGGCGTGAACCGTGGTCGCACGAATTTCCTCCAGGCCCAAGGCCAGTTTGGCCAGCCGGGAATCATCGCCCAGCTTGCGGTCGAAGCGGCCGGTATGGAATTGGATGAACCCATCCGTGAATGGCGGGCCATTGAAATAAAAGCGCTGCAGCAGATTGGCCAGGCGCGTGAACCCGACTCGCAATGCCATGCGGACGAAACTGAAATTGCACGACTGGGCAAGGGCTTGGCCGTAATCGCGCACCGGACCATGTTCAATCCTGTCGGAAAAAATCCTGCCGCCCAGGGTGATCTGTCCCGGGCAAACCAGGGGAAATAATCCGCTTTCGGCCTGGCGCAAATAGGCCAGCAGGGAAATGATCTTGATTATGGAACCGGGCTCGAACAGCTCCGCCAGGGCGGCGTTGGGGGCCGCATAAGATCTCGGTTTGGAATAGGCAACGGCAATGCTGTTTTCCGGCAGATCCAGAAGCACCAGGGTGCCGAAATAATCCTTGAACAAAAGATCGACTTTTTTTTGCAGCCCTGAATCCAGGGTCAGACGGAAGAAACGGACGCCCTTTTTAAACTGCGCGTCAAAATCACCCAGGTCCATTCCCGGGATCAGCGAACAGGTTACCCGGCGCCGGAGATCAAAATAAGCCAGCGGCTGGTCGTTTTTGTCAAATATGTAGTCGACCCGCCCCTGGCGCAGGGAGCGATTGAAACGGCTCAGAACATCCAGTGCTTTGTCGTTGGCTTTTTTGTATGGGGGGGAAAGCCCGGCCAGGGCTTTTTCCGATTCGCCGCGGTTCAAGAACGCGGCCTGACAAAGAGCGTAAAACCAGAGGGCTTCGTCTCCGCCTCGTGGCAACAGGTAATCGGCATAGATCTTTAACTGCAAGTATTCGCCCCGGTCAAAAAAGTATTTCAGCAATTGCCCGGAGCGCAGCGAGGTCGAAACTTTGGCCTGCCGCAGTTTTTTCAACCGCGTTTCGGCCTCAGCCAACCGGCCCTGGCAAAGCTCTTGCAAGGCCCGCAATTCACGCATATTCCCGCGCTGGAATAGCGAGGATTCCGCAGCGTGCAGACGTTTTTCAGCCTCGGGCAGGCGATCGGACACGAGCAGGTCCTGGATTTCATCCACGGCCAGCCTGGCTTTCAGGTAACGATAACCGAGAAAGACAGCCAATGCAAAAAAAAGCAGAACCGCCAGTCTCAGTTTTTTCCGGCGGCGGCGGGCCCTCCGGTTGCTGAACGAAAAAGAGACATCCTTGTAATCCAGCACCATCAGGATGCGGCTCCCCACCGCGTGCGGCCCGGAAAGACGCTCAGGCGGCTAGCGGTCATGACGCAAATATTCTTCAAGCTTGTTTAAGCCCTCCTGAATATCCTTCATGGATGTGGCATAGGAAATACGCAAATGGTTGGCTGCGCCGAAGGCCGAACCAGGGACCAGGATGATGTTCAATTTTTCAAGGATATCCATGGCCAGCTGGTTGTCATCGCTGAACTTTTTCTTGCGGATATAATGGGAAAAATCGGCAAAGAAATAAAAAGCGCCGTCGGGAAGGGCGTAGGTGATGTGGCCGATCTCATCCACCCGGCGGGCGAAGTAGTCTCGACGCCGGCGGTATTCTTCCACCATGGCCTGCACCTCATGTTGATCCCCGGAAAGGGCTTCGACTGCCGCTTTCTGCGAGATCGAACAGGGGTTGGAGGTCGAGTGCTCCTGGATCTTGGTCATGGCGGCGGCGATGGCCTCGGAAACGATAGTATAGCCGAGGCGCCAGCCGGTCATAGCGTAGGTCTTGGAGAGCGAACTGACGACCGCCACCTGCTCCCGGGCCGCGGCGACCAGGTTCAGCGGCGATGGATATTCTCCGTCCGTATAAATGATCTTGCGGTAGCAATCGTCGACGATGACCAGAATGTTCTTTTTATGAAAAAAGGCGATCAGCTCCCCCAGCTCCTTGCCGCTCATGACCTTGCCGGTGGGATTGGAAGGGGAATTGACGATGACCGCCTTGGTCCGGGCACTGTACTTGGAGATATATGAATCGGCAGTCAGCTTAAAAAGCCGGTCCGGTTGCAAATGGTCGGCGTAGACTACGATGCCCCCGCAGAATTTCACCATTTCCGGGTAGGAGACCCAGTAAGGGAGCGGCACGATCACCTCATCCCCGGGATCGATGACGGCCTGCAGCATGAGAAAGAGTCCATACTTGCTTCCCGGCGAAACCACGATCTGGTTATCCTTGGCCGCATACCCCTGCTCGGCCAGGTAGGATGCCTGGATGGCCTTCTTCAATTCAGCAATGCCCGCGGTGGGGGTGTATTTCGTGAAATTTCCCTGGATCGCGGCCACGCCGGCGTTCTTGATGTTCTCGGGGGTAGGAAAATCGGGCTCGCCGGCGCCGAAATCCAGGATGACCTTGCCCTGGGCCTGGAGCTGCTTTTTAATCTGCACAAGTTTCAGGGTCGGGGAACTGGTCATGGTCCTGACCCGCGCTGACAGTTCAATCATGATTGCCTCCGAATAGTTTTTTTTCCACGGCTTCGGCTATGATATGGAGCAAAAAGAGATGCATCTCCTGGATGGTCGGCGTGTCCTCATCCGCCACGGCAACCAGCACATCCACGGGAACGGCCTGAAGTTCATCGGTCCGGCTCCCGGCCAGGGCCATGGTCACGGCCCCCTTTTCCCGGGCTTTGGCCAGACCGCGCAGGACGTTTTCCGACCTGCCGCTGGTAGTGATGCCCAGGGCCACATCACCCGCGACCGTGAAGGCTTCCACCTGGCGGGAGAACACGGCGGCGAATTCCTCGTCGTTGGCGATCGAGGTCACGCTGGCCATGTCGGCGCTCAGGGCCAGGGCCGGCAGGGCCTGGCGCCGGAAATAAAACTTGTTGACCAGCTCGGCGGCAAAGTGCGAGGACTGGGTGGCCGATCCGCCATTGCCGAACACCAGAACTTTGCGCCCGTTCCGCAGGGCTTCCGCCAGCAGGTCGATGGCGCGGCCGACCTGGGGATCTTCATTCAAGCCGGCCAGCAATCGGGCGCGGCATTGGATTTTTTCAGGATCAATGATTTTCATGGTTTTTATCCGCATAAATTTCCTGCTGCAAACCTTGCACGAATTCCTGCAACTCGTTTTCCGCGACCCCTGGCAATTCCCGGCGCGGGAAAAACTCAATCTCGACCGTGCCCCGGCTGACAGTTTTTTGACCCGGAGGCATCAACCGGTGGCTCCCCCGAATTCTAACCGGCAAAACCGGTACACCGGCCCGGAGAGCGATCAGGAAACTGCCTTTTTTAAAATCCTGTATCCTCCCGTCCTTACTGCGCGTGCCTTCGGGGAAAACCAGGAAAGAATAGCGCTTTACCTTTATTTTTTCGATCGCCGCGGCCAATGCCTCCTGGCGGCGCTGCGGGCTGGAGCGGTCGACAAACACAAAATCGGCCAGCTTCATAACCCAGCCGACCAGGGGGATTTTCCGGGCTTCAATCTTGATCAGCACCCGCGGGTTGATCGGCAGGGCAGCGATCAGCAGCGGCCCATCCAAATTCGACAGGTGGTTGCAGATCACGACCTGGGGAACCGAGAAATCAACCGCGGCCCGGCCACGGACCTCAGTTAGCACGCCGAGGAGCTTAAGGGCTATGCGGATGACCCGTCGCGCTTGTGAAAAAAGAAATTGATCTTTTTTAAACAGACCGGAAATGATCACCACTGGGATGAAAAGGAGTAAAATGAGCAAAAATGCAATCAAAAAAGCCAGGATGTTTCTCAACAGGCGCATGCCTACCATTAATAAATTTTTTTCTGCTGTTTGTCAAGGAAATTAGTTGACATTCCCCGTCATTTTTGCTAATAGACAATTTCCATCCGAGAAATCCATGAAATTTTTTTTACGGTTTGTCAAAATTACATAAGGAGATAAAAATGTCAGTGATCAAAGAACTCATTGAAAAAGTCAAAACCAAAAACCCTGGTGAGCCCGAATTCCACCAGGCCGTCAAGGAAGTCCTCGAGACCCTTGAACCCACGGTGAAGAAGCACCCTGAATTCGTCAAGGCCAAGATCTACGAGCGCATCGTCGAGCCCGACCGCGCCATCCTCTTCCGCGTCCCCTGGGTCGACGACAAGGGCGAGGTCCAGGTCAACAAAGGCTTCCGTGTGCAGTTCAACAACGCCATCGGACCCTACAAGGGCGGCCTGCGCTTCCACCCCTCGGTCAACCTGGGCATCATCAAATTCCTGGGCTTCGAGCAGATATTCAAGAACGCGCTGACCACCCTGCCCATGGGCGGCGGCAAGGGCGGTTGCGATTTCGATCCCAAGGGCAAATCCGACGGTGAAGTCATGCGTTTCTGCCAGGCCTTCATGCGGGAACTGTTCCGCCACATCGGCGCCGACGTGGACGTTCCGGCCGGCGACATCGGCGTCGGCGGCCGCGAGATCGGCTTCCTGTACGGCTACTACAAGAAGATCCGCAACGAGCACACCGGCGTGCTGACCGGCCGGGGACTGGAATGGGGCGGCAGCCTGATCCGGCCCGAAGCCACGGGCTACGGCTCGGTCTATTTCGCCGCCGAGATGCTGGCCACCCGAGGCAAGGATTTTAAGGGCCTGCGCTGCGCGGTCAGCGGTTCGGGCAATGTCGCCCAATACACCACCCAGAAGATCAACCAGTTGGGCGGCAAGGTCATCACCCTTTCCGACTCCAACGGCACCATCGTCGATGAAGAAGGCATTGACGCCCAGAAACTGTCCGACGTCATCAACCTGAAGGAAATCCAGCGCGCCCGCATCAAAGAATACGTGGCCAAACACGCCAAGGCCAAGTATTACGAAGGCAAGAGCGTCTGGGACGTGATCAAGGACGGCCTCAAGATCGACGTGGCTTTCCCCTCGGCCACCCAGAACGAAGTCGACGAAGAGCACGCCCAGGCCATGGTCAAGAACGGTTGTTTCTGCGTTTCCGAAGGCGCCAACATGCCTTCCAACCTGGCCGCCATTAAAGTCTACCAGAGCAGCAATGTGCTGTATGGACCGGCCAAGGCCGCCAACGCCGGCGGCGTGGCCGTCTCCGGCCTGGAAATGGCGCAGCAGAGCCAGCGCTTTTACTGGAGCCGCGAACAGGTCGACCAGAACCTGCAGAGAATCATGAAGGACATCCACAAGCAGTGCCTGGATGCCGCCGAAAAATACGGCAGCAAGGGCGACTACCTGATGGGCGCCAACATCGCCGGTTTTATCAAGGTCGCCAAGGCCATGCTGGCCTACGGCATCGTTTGAACTGAACCTTTTTCATAAAAGGGGGAGTTTGCCTAAAACTCCCCCTTTTTTTTTACCGGATTTCCCATCTTGAAATAATGAATCAAATGATATATATGAAAAAAAGGAGATATCCATGAGTGAAAACAACGAGTTATTCAAGGGGATCACTGAAAAGGTTCCTTTTTACAAGCAGACCAAATTTTGGGCATCCCTGCTCATTTTTTTCGTCGGCCTGGCTCTCGTTCTATTGTTCTATAAAACCGTGATCCAGGATACCATGACCGACAAGGAAGTGGCCGAATCCATCCGGATCGTCTGGCACGACTCCATCTGGGTCGACAAAAAGGTCCGGCCCGACGAAGCCGTCATTGTCCCAGCCTTCACCTTCAAAATAAAGAATACCGGCAGCCGTCCATTGCAGTATGTGGGCTTCAATTGCATTTTTATTTTTGAAGATAGCGGGGAAAACCTTACCGATGGTTTTGTCGAAACGATAAAGAAGCCACTCCCGCCCGGCCAGGTGAGCGATGAGATTTTTGTCAAGGGATTTTTCGGCTACCGGGCGACCTCCAAGCCGGCCTTCATAAAAAACATGGCCAACTGGAAAAACGTCAAGGTGAAAATTTACGCCAAGACCAAAAATTCAGGCCAGGTCCTGCTGGGGGTTTTCCCGATCCAGAAAAAAATTGCCGGTATAAAAATCATTTATCAGGATCAAGAGGAAAGCAAATAAAGATGGCGATTGCACCGCGCCGGCATCAATGAAAAAACTATCGCTGCAGCTGTTCGTCATTCTGATCGTTTGTTTTATCGTCATCGTCTCCATCCAGTACTGGCACCAGGATTCACTTTTCAAACACTGGCTTGACAAAGATTTCAAAGAAAACGGCCGGATCATTTTTAACAATGTCTTGCGCCAGGGGAACGATTTCTGGGCCGGGAAAAAACAGACCGCCAGGCGGACGGCGCTCGTTTTTGCCCAGCTGCTGGCCCAGCCGGCCGATTCTCCGGAAAACGATTTTGTGCCGCTGCGCCCGTCGCGCTACCAGATCGGCGCTGGGGAAACAGCCCTGGGGATATTCGCCCCCAACTTCGCCAATTTGCCGGCCCAGGCCAGGACCGTCGCTGCCGGCCTGCCGCTGATCAAGTACTACTTGGACTCACTGAAGCCATCCTTGTTCAACACCTATTTCATCTCCAAGGACAACTGGCTCGCGGTTTCCCCGCCCCTGCGCGCCATGGAGAGCGCCGAAGACTTTGATTTCAGCAAAGACGCGGTTTATGCCCTCGGCGCGCCGGAAGCAAATCCCGAGAAGGAAATCCGATTTTCCGGTTTGCATTATGATGATATTTGGGAAAAATGGATGACCAGCCTGGCCGTGCCGGTGTACAGCGAGGGACAGTTCCAGGGCGTCATTGGCCATGACATCGCGATCGAACAGCTTCTCGACCTGATACAAACCGACCGCTGTCCCCCCGGCTCGAGCCTGTTCATCATGGACGATTCCCTGCAGGTGATCCTCCACCGTGAGCTTATTCCCTTTTTCAATAAAAATGATTTCGGCCCTGGACAAAAGTTCGATTTCAACTCCAGCATCCGCGACAAAAATACCCGGCAGATCGTCGCAGCTCTGAAAGCGGGACTCTTTTCTGAAAAGATTTTGCGCATTGACGGCGAGCGGGAAATGGTTTTCACCCATAGGCAAAAAAGTACCGGCTGGCGCCTTGTGCTCGCACTCAGTTCCGTAAAAATGTTCGCCAATATCCGCAAGGGCGGCGCAGCCGCATTCGCGTTGAACGCCTTGGTTCTGCTGGTTTTCATGGCCCTGCTCTTTTTGTTCCTGAAAGCGGCGATGCTGAAGCCGATGGCCCAAATCTACGACAACCTGCAGCTTTTTCAGCAGACCGGGAGCGGACGCGTCACGGTGCGCCGGTCACCGCTTTTCAAGGAAATCGGCCAGATTTTCACCCACATTGAAAACGTTTTCTCCCAGCTGCAAAAAAAAGCAAACGAAACCAATGAAGCCAGGGAATACCTGGAAAAGCTGATGCAGACCACACAGTCCATCGTGATCACCCTGGACGCGCGGATGCGTCCCATTTCCATGAATGAGTACGGGCTGAAAATATTTCAGATCGGCAGCAAGGAGATTGCGTCATTGCGCGCCGGCGATTTCCTGGAAAAAAATTTCATCCGCGCCATCGCTGCCGATTTCAGGGAAAAAGAGCATGTCCTCGACAAGGAAACAACGCTGGCCCTCAAGACCGGAGAAAAAATTGACATAGCCCTGTCCCTGTCCAAGATCCGGGATTTCAACAACCGGCTCAGCGGTTACCTGGCGGTGATCGCCGATATCAGCAAGCGCAAAAAAGCCGAAATCGACCTGAAAAATCAGATCCTGTTCTCACGGCAGATATTCCAGTCGATTCCGGAAATGATCATTATTGTCGACCGCAGGCTGCGCATCACCTTCATCAACACCAGGGCCCGTGACCTGATCCAGGCCACCGGGGTCAGCATCATCGGCCAGAACCTCAATTTCATATTGACCAAGAATTCAATTGAAAGCGGCTTCGATGAATTGGTGCGCAATGTACTGGAAGGCGGCAGCAGTTTCCACCGCATCAACACCGGCAATCCCATACTGGAAGAAGAAAATTACGTGGACCTGATCATCGAGCCTTTGAAAAGCGGCAACCTGATCATCGGCGGCATTATCCTGCTGCGGGACATTTCGGAATGGCGCAACCTGACCGCCCAGCTCAGGTCATTGCAGGGGTTCATGCAGAAGCTGATCAACGCCAGTCCCTACGCGGTGATCTCCATCAACAACCACAATCTGATCACCACCTGGAACCAATCGGCGGAGAAGATCCTTGGCGTCGCTTTCGCCGACGCTTTCGGCAAAAACCTCTACGCGCTCCTGCCGCTGTTCGAAAAATACAAGGACATCATCAACGAGATCATGATCCTGAAAAAAACCATTTACCTCAACGATGAAAAAATATTCATCGGCGAAGAGGATTTCAAAATCGCCAACCTGACGCTTTACCCCGTTACCGCCGAGCAGAACGGCGTGGTTATCCACCTCGAAGACGTCTCGGCTCTGAAAAAGCTCGAGTCCTCGCTGCTGCAGGCCCAGAAAATGGAATCACTGGGCCTGCTGACCAGCCATATCATTCATGACTTCAACAACCTCTTGAGCGGCATCATGGGCTACGCTTCGCTGCTTGAAAAAAAGATCGCCGATGATCCCAAAGTGAAAAAATACGTGTCCACGATCATCAATTCCAGCGAAAGGGCTTCCACCCTGATCAACCAGCTGCTGAACTTTTCGCGCAAGAAAATGGCGGAAAAAGAGATCATCAACATCAATGACCTGATCAAGGAATCACTGGATTTCCTGGCCATGAACCTGAAAGCGATCAACCTGGACATTCAGCTGTACCAGAGCCAGATATTGCTCCAGGCCGACAAGACAAAAATTTCACAGATACTGATCAACCTGATCATCAATGCCAGGGATGCCATGGAAAGCACTCCGCAGCCCATCCTGCGCATCCGAACCCATCTGGTCGACATCAGCAACCAGAGCAACCTGCTGGACGGACAATATGCCTTGATCGAAATCAGCGACAACGGCCGAGGCATCAGCCGGGAGAACCTCAACAAAATCTTCGAGCCGTTTTTTACCACCAAGGGCCAGGGCCGAGGCACAGGCCTGGGTTTGGCCATTGTTCGCGAAATCATCCATGACTACAACGGCCAGATCGAAGTAGACTCGGAGATCGGCCGCGGCACCTTTTTTAAAATACTGCTCCCTGTTTTCGAAAAAGGGATATTCCAGCCCGATGCCCAGGAAGAAAAAGAGCTGACGGCCCCTCTTGAGGGCATGGTGCTGCTCATCGATGACGAGGAAGTGGTGCGGGAAATCGGCTACGACATGCTCAAGAATCTGGGCTTGAAATGCCTGACCGCCGCCAACGGCACCGAGGGCATCGAAATATTCAAGAAAAACAGCGCCGAGATCAAGCTGGTCATCCTGGACATCGAAATGCCGGGCATATCCGGGGAAAAAGTGTTTCATATCCTGAGGGAGCTCCGGCCGGAAATCAAGATCCTGATCGCCAGCGGCTACGGCAGGGAATATCTGGAAACGGAAATCTTCAAAGGCAAGATCAGCCATTTTATTCCCAAGCCTTTCAAGATCGAGCAATTGTCCTACCAGGTCAACAAGCTGATCGGCGGCCTCAATGTTTGAGGATTTTTTCATCCGCGTCGCCAGCGAACGCCTGGATCGGGAAGCCGCCCGGATCGCCGCGCTGAATGCCGGTCCCGAAATATACATCAAGGCCGACAGGATAAGGGAATTTTCGGCCCGGGCCGTGGCCGCGACAAAAAAAATTCTTGGCGATTTTCGCGAGCATACCGTCCACGCCCCTTTCATGGATGTCTGGCCCGGAGCCGCCGACGAGGACATGCGCCGGCTCAGCCTGGAAAAAATGGATCGGGTCATGGGAATCGCCGCCGACCTGGGAAGCAAGCTGGTGGTCATGCATTTCAATTACGACCCCATTTATTACCGTCAGCAGTTCGGGCAATGGCTGGACCGCGCCGCCCAGTTTTTTTCAACCCTGCTGCAGCGGCATGACGGCCCGCTCATCGCCCTGGAAAACATCGCCGAGCCCACCCCCCTTATCGCACTGCAGCTGATGAAAAAAGCCGGCCAGCCGCGCCTGGTCCATTGCTTCGATTTCGGCCATCACCATGTCTTTGCCAGTATTCCTTTCCAGGAATGGCTTTTCTATCTCGATCGCCGCCAGCATATCCATTTCCATCTTCATGACAATCGCGGAGACAGCGACGACCACCTGGCCCTGGGACAGGGAAACATCGACTGGCAGGCAGCCAAAATAGCCATTGCCGGCCTCCCCTGCCCTTTTTCCATCACCCTGGAGCCCAAATCGGCAGAGATCATGCGCGCTTCAGCCATTTATTACCGGAAAATTTTTTTGCCGGCGCGGCGTCCGCCGGCTTGAGACACCCGGCGACTGCGGATAAACATTTTCCGGCCTCGTCCCGTAAAAGCATATGACTGAGCCGCCATGCAGAGAATTCTTTTAATATCCGGCCAAACCCATCGAGGTGAAGATGAAACAAAATAAAATTCCGGAAATTTTGAGCCTGCTTTTGTTCACGGCCATGTCCCTGGCCGGCCAGGCTGATTTCGCCTTCGACCGCTACCATTCCCCGGCCGAACTCAGCCAGGCCCTGAAAAGCATCGCCCGGGACAACGCAAAATCAACCGATCTGATCGAGATCGCCGCCACGCCCGGGGGGAAGCCATTGTTCATCCTCTATATCGGCCCGGAAGCCGGGAACAAAACAAAGCGCCTGCCGGCCATCCTGGTGACGGCCAACCTGGAGGGGACAATGCCGCTGGCCTCGGAAGCGGCCATGTTTCTGATCAAGTCCATTTTGGAAAAACCAGCCTGCCGGCAGGATAAGGGCTGGTTCATCTTGCCCTTAGGCAATCCCGACGCCGCAGAGAATTTTTTTGCCAAGCCCGTGCTTCTGGACAGCGGCAACCGCCGCCCCGGCAACGACGACATGGACGACCGCATGGATGAGGACGGCGCTGATGACCTCGATGGAAACGGCATCATCACCGTCATGCGGGTGAAAGATCCCGCGGGCGAATGGCTGCCCTTGGAAAGCGAGCCGCGGCTGATGAAAAAAGCCGATCCGGCCAAGGGCGAAAAAGGGATTTACAGGCTTTATCCCGAAGGGCTGGACAACGACGGCGACGGCCAATACAACGAGGATGGCCCCGGCGGGGTCAATGTCGGCATCAATTTCCCCCACCTGTTCCGTTTTTTCAGCAAAAAAGGCGGAAAGTGGGCCGGCAGCGAAAGCGAAAGCCTAGGCCTGATCCGCTTTGTTTTCCGGCATCCCGAGATTGCCATGGCCGTCACCTTCGGTGAAAACAATTTCTGCTTGGTTCCCCCCAGGGGGGGGCGCAAGGGTGAAGCCGATTTTACCAAGATCAAAATTCCCAAACAGATCGGCGCCTTTTTGAACGTCGATACCGACAAGACCTATACCATGGAAGAGGTCATGGAGATCGCCCGCAACCTGGCGCCTGCCGGATTTGAACTCAGTGAATCCATGGTGGCCAGTTTCCTGGGTTTGGGAGCCGTGGTGAACCCGCTGCCCGAGGACCTGAATTATTACAAGGAACTTGCTGAAAAATACAAGGAGTTCCTTAAGAAAAACAAGCTGGACGGCGCCCGCCTGGAAACTCCCGACGCCAAAGACGGCTCGTTCGAATTGTGGTCCTACTACCATCTGGGATTGCCAGCCTTCAGCATGGATTTCTGGACTTTGCCCGAAGTGAAGAAGGAGGACAAAACCGCGCCCCAGATCACTCCAGAACAACTGGAGAGCATGGGCAACGAGGAGTTCATCGCCCTGGGCGAGGAAAAGATCAACGGTTTCCTGAAAAGCTCCGGCGCCCCGGAAGATTTTAAAGCGGCCATGGTGATCAATGCCCTGAAAGGCGGCATGATGACAACCAAAAAAATGGCCGAGATGATGCGCCAGATGCCCAAGCCCAAAGACAGCGCCGGCGCCGATGAGACCGAGAAGGCCCTGCTAGCCTTTTCGGACAAGGAGCTGGGCGGGCGGGGCTTCATTCCCTGGAAGACCTACCGGCATCCGGCCCTGGGCGATGTGGAAATAGGCGGATTCGTCCCGTACACGGCCAATACCCCTCCGGCAACCATGATGCAGAATCTTCTGCAGGGACAAGTTCCCTGGGTCTTCACGCTTGCCGAAAAACTGCCCCGCCTGCGCATCGGCAAATCCACAAGCGAACCATTGGGCAACGGCGTTTTCCGCCTGAAGGTCTGGGTGGAAAACTCAAGTTACCTGCCATTCCCCACGGCCATGGGCAGCCGCAACAACCGCATGGCGCCTGCGGTGATCACCCTGCAAGGAGAGGATGTCATTCTGATCGAAGGGCTGAAGAGAACCGCGATCAAGGAGATTATTGGCGGCGGCCAGGCCAAGTTATTCAGCTGGATCATCCGCAGCCAAGGGCAGAAGCTGACCATCGATCTCGCCCACCCTTCGGGTTGGAACGACAGCCAGGTCATGCAATTGGGAGGAATGAAATGAAAAAATTTGCAAGGGTCGCCCTATTGACGGTGCTCTGCGGCATGATGGTGCCGGCTTTCGGCAAACCCGGGCCGCAGGTGCGCGTCCCCCTGGGTTTCGATTATTACTACACTTATGACATGGTGGTCGAAGCCATGCAGGCGCTGCACAAGGCCTATCCCCAGCTGACCCGGCTGGACCTGGTAGGGAAAAGCGAGGAGGGGCGGCCTGTATATTGCCTTACCGTGAACAACCCCGGCACGGGAGCGGAACTGGCCAAACCCGGGATCTACGTGGACGGCAACATCCACGGCAACGAGATCCAGGCCGGCGAAGTGGCCCTGTATCTTCTCGATTACCTCCTGGGCGCGTACGGCCGCAACGAAGAGATCACCCGCCTGGTCGACAGCCGCTGTTTCTATGTCGTCCCGGTGGTCAACGCCGACGGCCGCTATCATTTCTTTGCCGACGGCAATACTCCCGACAACAACCGCAGCCTGCGCATCCCCCGTGACGACGACAACGACGGCCTGGTGGACGAGGACTTCCCCGACGATCTGGACGGCGACGGCAACATCTGCCAGATGCGCAAGCGCGATCCCTTCGGGAAGTTCAAAACCGATCCCGACGATCCGCGGCTGCTGGTACGGATCAAACCCGGAGAAAAGGGCGAATGGACCCTCCTCGGCGACGAAGGCCTCGACAATGACGGCGACGGCAAGATCAACGAGGATGCCGAAGGCTACCTGGACGGCAACCGCAACTGGGGTTTCGATTGGATGCCCGCCTATGTGGAAAGCGGAGCCGGCGATTATCCCTTTTCCGGCGCCATCACCAAAGCCCTGGCCGAATTCATCGAGCGGCGCCCCAATGTCTGCGTGGGCTGGACATTCCACAATAACGGCGGCATGTATCTGCGCGGCCCCAGCAACAAGGCCCAGCCCGAGTATCCCCGCCAGGATGTCGCGGTCTACGATTATCTCGGGCAACAAGCCGAAAGGATCACCCCCGGGTACCGGTACATGATCAGCTGGAAGGACCTCTACCCGACCTATGGCGATTCCATGGAGTGGCTAACCATGCTCCAGGGCGCCTATGGTTTTGTCGGCGAGCTTTTTCAGGTCGAAACGGAACGGTTTGTCAGCCAAAAGGAAAGCGCCGGGGAAAACAGGGTGCAACCGGCAAAGGACGAAGAAGAAGGCTTCGATTTCCGCGAGAACCCCTCACTGGAAAAGGAAAGGATCAAATTCAACGACCATTTGGCCCAGGGGGAACTTTACAGGCCCTGGCGCGAATTCGGTCATCCGGCCTTCGGCAGCATCGAGATCGGCGGCTGGGTCAAGATGAGTTCGCGGCTGCCCGCTCCGTTCATGCTCAAGGACCTGGTGCACCGCAATGCCTCGGCCGTGATTTTCAGCGCCAAAAGCACACCGGAAATCTCATTGGAAATCCTGGAAAAAAAGGCCATGGGCAACGGCCTGACCCGCATCCGCACCCGCCTGAGCAATGCCCGGGCCATACCCTCCATGAGCTATCAGGCCCGGAAAAACAAATTGTACCCCCAGGACATGCTCTCCTTGAGCGGAGCCGGCATCCAGGTCGTAGCCGGAGGCGAAATCAACGATATTTATCTTCACCAGGTCACCTTCAAGGAATTCCGCCCCGAATTGCAATTCCTGATCGTCCCCGGATTCGGCAAAGTCGAACACGAGTTCATGGTCTCGGGCTCCGGCAACCTGACGATCGCCTACCAATCGCGCCATGCCGGAAAATTGAGCAAGACCGTAACCCTGCAATAGAGCGGGCTCTGGCGCTCGAACCGCGGCCCGGTGAGATCCTATTGGATTCCTAGCCGACAATTTTGCCCTGTTCCAGGACCGCCACCCGGTCGGCCAGAACCTCGACATGCCGTGGATGATGGCTGACGAATAAAATTCCCAGCCGCAGACGCAGGAAAATTTTTTTGAACTGCCGCAAAACCCGCATGGCGGTCAGGTCATCCAGAGCGGAAAACGGTTCGTCCAAAACCAGGAATTCCGGTTCCAGAACCAAAGCCCGCGCCAGGGAGACGCGCTGCAGCTCGCCGCCCGACAATTCATGCGGCATGCGGCCTTGATAGGTTGCGGACAATTCCAGCAGTTCCATGATTTCGCTTGCTTTTTCAGCGCAGGCCGAAAGGGTCATGCCCATAATGCGCAGCGGCTCGAAAATGATCTGCCGCACCGTGAATGACGGGTTCACCGCCAGGTAAGGATTCTGGAACATCATCTGGTTTTGACGGCAAAAAGCCTTTCTCGGCACCTCGGCCAAAGGGCGATCGCGATAAAGCACCAGGCCGCTATCGGGAATTTCCATGCCCATGACCAGCCGGGCCAGGGTCGATTTTCCCGCCCCCGATCTTCCGACCAAGGCATTGACCCGTCGTTCCCCGATGTCAAAATCCACTTCGGCCAGGGCCGACACCGCCACGGACGACCGGCCGTGAGCGCGGTTGCCGTAGGCTTTGCTGACTTGGCGCAGGCGGAAGCGGATATCCATCATCCGGACCGCAGGTAAGCGGCAATATCCCGGGTATAGGCATGCCCAGGAGAGCACAAAACGGTTTCCGGTGCCCCGGCGTCCACCAATTCACCCCGGTACATCACGCACAGTTGTTGAGCGATGTTTTTGACAAACCCCAAATGATGGGAAATCAGCAGGACCGTCAGGGAGCCGGAGCGCTGCCGGGCCTGCAATACCCGGACAAATTCCTCCTGCGCCGCGACATCGAGTTCGGCTGTAGGCTCATCCAGGATCAGGAGTTCGGCATGGCCGGACAGGGCCATGGCCAGCAGGCAGCGCTGGTTTTCGCCGCCGCTCAAGCTGAAAGGATAGGAATGCAGGATGCGTTCGGGGTCGGCAAATTGCAGGTGCGCGAGCAGTTCCGTGATCTCATTCTCGCTCAAGCGGCTGGTCTCACGGATCTGCCGGCCAATGGTCAGGACGGGATTCAGGCTGGCGGCGGCGTTTTGCGGCGCGTAGAATATTTTCCTGCCGCGCACTCCGTTCCATGATCCCGGCGTATCCATGAGTTGCCTGCGATACCAGATCCGCCCGCGGCTGATGGAAAAATTCTCGGGCAACAGGCCGGACAAAGCCCGGGCCAGGAGGGACTTGCCCGCCCCGCTTTCTCCCAGCAGGACCGTGACCTGGCCTGCCGGGATCCCCAAATGGACGCCGCGCAGGATCGGCGGCGGCCCGCCGGCGGCGCTTTTTTCAATCCAGAGGTCTTCCGCCCGCAAGATGTCCATCAGTCCGTGAAGGAGATCCGGCAGCTCAATCCGTCATCGCGGCGATGGCTTCGATCTCGACTTCAGCCCCAAGCGGCAATTCTTTGACGGCCACCGCGGCGCGGGCCGGGTAGGGCGGCGGCACCTGGGCGGCGTATATCTCATTGACGGCCTTGAAATGGGCCATGTCCTTCAAGAACACGGTGGTTTTCAGCAGCCGGCGGAGATTGATCCCGGCCGCTGCCAATACGGCGGCGAGATTTTTAAAAACCTGTCGGGCCTGGGCCTCCACACCTCCCTCCACCAGTTTGCCGGTTTCAGGATCGATGCCCACCTGGCCGGAAAGGAACAGCAGGTTTCCCCAGCGCACGGCCTGCGAGTAGGGACCCAGCGCCTGCGGCGCCTGGGCGGAACTGATAACTTGTTTTTCCATCATGGCCTCCTGTCGGCTAAGAAATCACGAAACAACTTCCATATAGGGCTTTTTTTTATCCGCAAGAAACTGGATCAGGAGAAATCCCAGGACGAATCCGCCGACATGGGCCAGCCAGGCGATGCCCGAGCCGCCTCCGGCGGATAGGAATTGAAAGAGGAACCAGATAACCAGAAAGACGGCGGCTGGAATATCCATGGTCGTAACCAGGACGAAGATGAAGACGAGGGTACGGACGCGCGCCGTCGGGAAAAGCACCAGGTAAGCGCCCATTACCCCGGAAACCGCGCCGCTGGCGCCGATGACCGGGATCAGCGAATCGAGGTTGAACAACACATGGGTCAAGCTGGCGGCGACACCGCAAAGCAGATAGAATACAACGAATTTGATCCGGCCCAGCCGGTCTTCAATGTTGTTGCCGAAGATCCACAAAAAAAGCATGTTGCCCAGCAAATGCAGCCATGAACCATGCATGAAAAGCGATAAAAGCAGGCTAAGCGGAGGGGAAACCTGACGGCGGTAAACGACATCATGTCCCCAGCGGTCCGTGCCCACGGGCATTTCCAGGTTTTGCTGCCGGACCAGCTCGCGCGGGACCAGTCCGTCTTTCAGGATGAAATATTCCAGGCTGGAGGGCCAAGCCAACGGCTGCAGATCGGAGGCACGCAGGGGGTTCTCCAGGTGCTCACGCGACAGATAACTCTGGTAAACAAAAACGGAAAAATTGAGCAGGATGATCAGGACGACCGCCACGGCAGGACGGCGGGTCGGGTTGTAATCTTTGAGCGGTATGAACATAATTTATGACCGTCCCCCTTAAAAAAAACCATTCTAACAAGCAGCGGTTCTAAAGTAAAGTGTACCAGGGACTATGGCTGCAATTTCTTTTCCAGTGATTATTGCTTGACCAGGAACAGCGCCTTGGCCTCGTTACCCTTTTCTGCCATTTTGATGTGCTTGGCATCGAGGAAAAGAATGTCCTGGCGAGTCGCCGGCTTGCCCGGTTCCACGCTTTCGATGGTCAGCGTGTTCCCCGAGGAGGTAATGACCGTAAACTGGATCGGCCCGATCTTCTCGCCCATGATCTCCATGGTGATGCCGTCAAGAGTCACGTTCATGACCATGGTCTTCAGCATTCCCAGCGCCGCCTTGGCCATCTCCGGGCTGGTCTTGACAGCCTCCTTGTAAACCGGATCTTTTTCATATGTGGCCGTGTCACCCACCCACTTGCCCATGAAAGCGAACGTGAGGTTGCCGGCAACGGCGGCAGCGCTTTTTTCACTGATCGCCGGTTGGGTCGGTAGAGGCGCATCTGGTTGACCCGTGCCGCCCACGTTCACCTGATAGAGGCTGCCTCCCTTATCGATCGTATACAGATTGTTGCCGCACATGAACATGAAGCGGGTGCCGGCAAAGGCGGGCTGACCCAACTGTTTCCAAGCACCGCTGGCCGTGTCGGTCTCATAAAGGGAGCCGCTGGCCTCTACGGTCAGGATGCGGTTGTCGGAACCGATGCCGCAGATAGTGCCCGCCCAAGCTCCCGCCCGACCAAGCCGTTTCCAAGAACCATCGGTGGAACTGATGGCATACAAGCTGCCATCTTTTTCAATGGAATACAATTTGCCCGCCGCGGCAAAAAGAAATTTGCTGTTGGCGAAATCGTTTTTTCCGACCTGCTTCCAGGCACCCGAAGCCGGGTCGGTCACGTACAGGGCGCCGCTCGCTTCGACAGTATAGACTTTGTTGTTCAGCGCCGCGCCGGCGATGGTGCCGACCCAGCTGCCCGCCGTGCCGATCCCTTTCCATGAGCCGTCCGCCGGGCTGATGGCATACAGGCTGCCGTCTTTTTCGATGGAAAACAATTTGCCCACCGCGGCGAAAAGGAATTTTGTGTTGGCAAAATCGTTTTTACCGATCTGCCTCCAAGCACCCGATGCCGGATCGGTCACGTACAAGGCGCCACTCGCTTCGGCAGTGTAGATTTTGCTGTTCAGTGCCGCGCCAGTGATCGTACCAGCCCAGTCACCGGCTTTTCCCACCGATTTCCTGAAACCTGCCTGCCCAGGCAAGAGAAGCGATGATATCAGGACCATCAAAACGAATAAAAAGACTTTTCTTTTCACGAATGACCTCCTCTGTCCTAAAATTGAGAAACAAACCAACTCGCCCTGAGATTCGATTGACCGCGATCAATTTCAATTATCAATTGGCCTCTTGCCTGTATTGTTATGAAATACAACTGAAATGTCAACCTTCAAGACGCAAGGTGCGGAGATTGGTTTTTTGCTTAACGAAATTCAGCAACCGGCCCGCTCCTTGATGAAATCCAAGGCCTTGACCGGAGAAGCAGCGCCGAACTGGAAATCAATCTGTTCGCCCGATTTCAGCGTCAGCAAAAGGGATTTGAGGATGAGCTTTTTTTTGACGATCTCGGCTGCACGAACCTGGTCAAGGGGGATCGCGCGAAGATGATCGGATTCCGCAAATGCTTTCCGCCGGAGCATGATTTCCGGCCCGGCATTCTCGGCCAGATCAAGGCCGGCGGCAAAGACGACCCGGCGGTCGGTGACATGGAGCCTGCCGGTGATCTTTGGCGAATTGGGCCGTGGTTCACCGATGTAGACCGGCCAGTCTCCCAGCACGGTTTCACTTTCCTGAAGCCAATCGGGTTTCATGTTCGCCTCCTGACTTATAATACCCGGGAGCGGAAACATTTGCAACTCGCCTGTCTATCGGTGAGTGCGACACCCTGCTGGAGGCCGGAATTAGTTAAAAAAATCATTTGTTCTGCCGCGCTTTTTCGATCTTGGCCCAGGAATCGCGCAGGGTAACGCTGCGGTTGAAGACCGGGATTTCCGGCGTGGAATCGGCGTCCACGCAGAAATAACCCTGGCGCAGGAATTGGAAGCGATCGCCGGGGCTGGCCGCGGCCAGGCCGGGTTCCAGTTTGCAGCCCTTCACGATCTCCAAGGAAACCGGATTCAGGTACTCCTTGAAATCTTTTCCCTCTTTTTCGTCGGCCGGATCGGGCACGGAAAGAAGCTTGTCATACAGGCGCACTTCGGCGTCGACGGCGTGGGCGGCCGACACCCAGTGCGAGGTGCCCAGCACCTTGCGCCCGTCCTGGGTCCCGCCGCCGCGGGAATCGGGGTCGTAGCTGCAGCGCAATTCACTGATATTGCCGCTCGTGTCCTTGACCACCTGGTCGCAGCGGATATAGTAAGCATGTTTGAGACGAATCTCTTTTCCAGGAGACAAGCGGAAAAATTTTTTGGGCGGGTCTTCGCGGAAGTCGTCCTGTTCGATGTAGATCTCGCGCGAGAAAGGCAGCTTGCGGGTGCCCATCCCCGGATCCTCCGGGTTGTTCTCGGCTGCCAGCTCTTCCACCTGATGCTCGGGATAATTGGTGATGACGACCTTCAAAGGTCGCAGAACGGCCATCACCCGCCTGGCCCGCCGGTTCAGGTCCTCGCGCAGGCAATGCTCCAGCAGGGCCATGTCGACCATGCTCTCGCGCTTGGCCACGCCGACGAGCTCGGCGAAATAACGGATGGCTTCCGGCGTATAGCCGCGGCGGCGCAGGCCGGCGATGGTCGGCAGGCGCGGATCATCCCAGCCACGCACGTAGGCCTTGTCGACCAATTCCAGCAGCTTGCGCTTGCTCATCACGGTGTAGCTCAGATTCAAGCGGGCGAATTCGATCTGCTGCGGGTGGCAGGGAACGGGCAGCTGGTCGAGGACCCAGTCGTAAAACGGCCGATGATCCTCGAATTCCAGGGTGCAGATGGAATGGGTGATCCCTTCCAGGGCGTCGGAGATCGGATGGGTATAATCGTACATGGGATAGATGCACCAGCGGTCCCCGGTCCGGTGGTGGCTTTCGCGGCGGATGCGGTAAAGGACCGGGTCGCGCATGTTCAGGTTGGGCGAGGCCATGTCGATCCTGGCCCGCAGCACATAGGCACCGTCGGGGAACTCCCCGGCGCGCATGCGCTGGAAAAGGTCCAAACTCTCCTCGGGAGAACGGTCCCGGCAGGGGCTGTTTTTGCCGGGGTCGGTCAGCGTGCCCCGGTACTCCCGCATCTGATCTGCCGTCAAGGCGCAGACATACGCTTTGCCGGTGCGGATCAAGTGCAGGGCAAATTGATAGAGCTGCTCAAAATAATCGGAAGCGTAGTAAAGGCGATCCTGCCAGTCAAAGCCCAGCCAGCGCACGTCGGCCATGATGGAATCGACATATTCGACGTCCTCCTTGCCGGGGTTGGTATCGTCAAAACGCAGGTTGCACAATCCCCTGTACTCCGCGGCCAGACCGAAATTGAGGCAGATGGACTTGGCGTGGCCGATATGGAGATAGCCGTTGGGTTCGGGCGGGAAACGGGTGTGGACGCGTCCGCCGTTTTTCGCGGCCTTGATGTCGGCTTCTATGATGGTGCGGATAAAATTCAATCCCGGAGTAAAATCTTCAGCGGCCATTTTGACCTCGCAATTGGATGTCAGGATGCAGGCCCACGCTCTTCATTCCTTTGTGTCCGCCGCGGCCGCGATCCAATTCCTGGCATTTTGCAGGCGGCGGATGACCGTTTCCTTGCCCAGCACCTCCAGCATTGCAAACAGACCGGGGCCTGAGCTAACGCCGCTCGCCGCCAGCCGCGTCGGATGGATCAGCTTGCCGGCCGGCAAACCCAGCCCTTCGGCAACCTGGCGATAGAGCCCCTCCAGGGCTTCGCGGCCGAACGGTTCCTGGGCAGCCAGTTTTTCAGATAAAAGTTCAAGGATCGACAGGGTTTCTCTCTTGAAATATTTCCTGGCCGCCTGCGGGTCATATGCGGCCGGATCGCGGAAAAAGTAACCCGAATTTTCGGCGATCTCAATGATTTTCTTGCTGCGATCCTTGAAAAGTCCGATTACCCTTCGGGCGTAGGCTTTGTCAGCGAGCGCCGCCGGGAGCGGCAGCAGGAGTTTTTCCCAGCAGACCATCACTTCGGGCAGCAGGGATTCCTCGCTGCGCTGCTGCAGGTAGTGACCGTTCATCCATTCCAGCTTGGTTTCATCAAAAACAGCCGCCTTGGCCTGGACGCGTTCCAGGGAAAAAGCGGCAATCATTTCGTCCAGGGTCATGATCTCGCGGTCCCCTCCCGGGGCCCAGCCCAGCAGAACCAGAAAATTCAGCAGGGCCTCCGGCAGGTAGCCGGCGCGCTGGTAGTCCAGGACGGACGCGGCGCCGCGTCGCTTGGACAGCTTGCCCCCATCCGCAGCCAATATGACCGGCATGTGGGCAAAAAGAGGCGGTGGCCAGCCAAAGGCCTCGTAGATCAGCATGTGCTTCGGCGTGGAAGCGATCCATTCGTCGCCGCGCAGCACATGGGTGACCCGCATCAGGTGGTCGTCAACCACGTTGGCCAGGTGATAGGTCGGAAAGCCGTCGGATTTGAGCAGCACCAGGTCATCCAGCTGGGCGCTGTCGTAGGAGATCTCGCCGCGGATCAGGTCGCGGAAGACCACGGCCCGGTCGTCGGGGACCTTGAGCCGGATCACGTGCGGAGCGTTCGCTGCCAGAAGCGCTGCCACCTCCGCTTCGGTCAGCAGCCGGCAGTGGCGGTCGTAACCCGAGCCATTGGCCATTTTGGCTTTTTCCTGTTCCGCGCGCATGCGCGTCAGGCGATCTTCACTGCAAAAACAGCGGTAGGCCCTGCCTGCGGCCAGCAATTGATCGGCATGACGGCGATAGGTCTCGGTGCGCTGCGATTGGAAATAGGGCCCGCCCTCCCCGCCCGCTTCCGGGCCTTCGTCCCACTGCAGGCCCAGCCACTTCAAGCTAGTGAATATCTCCTGCAGCGCCTCGGCCTGGAATCGCTTTTGGTCGGTGTCTTCAATGCGCAGGATGAATTTGCCGCCGTGGTGGCGGGCAAACAAAAAATTGAACAGGGCGGTACGGGCGCCGCCGACGTGGAGATAGCCGGTCGGCGACGGGGCGAAGCGGACTACGGGAACCCGGCCATTTTCAGGATTGCTCATATCGTTTATTTTTACCGCAATTCGCCGCTCATGTCAATCCGCCTGCCAGCCCTGTTGCCGCCGCCGGGGAAATATTTTATTCTCCTTTTTCCCTTATTGAAATTTGCCCCGGCTTGTATTAGAATCGAAGATATGGACAACCTGATCGAAATCCATTGCCCGGTTTGTCATGCCAACTTGTGGGTGGACGCGGACAAAAAAAATGTCGTGCAGCACAAAAAAAGTGAAAAAAAGACGATCTCATCGTTCGAGGAACTGCTGAACAAGGAAAAGCAGAAAAAAGAGGCGGCGGATGAGCGTTTTTCCCAGGCCAAATCGTTGGAACAGGCCAAAAAGAAAAAAGCGGCGGAATTCTTTGAACAGACCATCAAGGAAAAATAAACGGCAAGCAGGAGAGAAAAATGGATTTTAACGAATTTAAAAAAGCGGTCCAGAAGCAAGTGGCCATCAATGAACCCGATTTCCTCAAGGACAACTCGGAGTCATTGAACATCGGGTATATGGAATTGAATCCCACGCAAAAAATCATTTTTTCCCTTTCAACCTTCAAAGGCAAAAAATATTTCAGCGTTCGCAACTGGTTCCAGGCCGAATCGGGCGATTGGGCGCCAACGAAAAAAGGGATCAACCTGTCTTTCGACAAATTCGCCGAATTCGAAAAAATGGTAAAGCTTTTTGCCGACGCCATCCAATTGGACAAGTAATCCAAGAGCTTTAAGACCATTTCCGATTCAGGAGACCGGGCATGCCCAAACAAATAGGTTTTGACAACGAAAAATACCTGCGGGAGCAGACCGCGGCCATCCTGGAACGGGTCAATTCCTTCAACAACAAGCTGTACCTGGAGTTCGGGGGCAAGCTGCTTTACGATTACCACGCCTCCCGGGTACTCCCGGGTTTTGACGCCAACGTGAAAATGCGCCTGCTGCAGCAGCTCAAGGAAAAAACCGACGTTCTGCTCTGCATTTATGCCGGCGATATCGAAAGAAAAAAGATCCGTGCCGATTTCGGCATCACCTACGATGCCGACGCCCTGAAGCTGATCGATGACCTCGCCGCCTGGGGCATCTCCCTGCGCGCCGTGGTCATCACCCGCTTCGCCAACCAGTTTGCGGCCAAGGTTTTCCAGAACAAGCTGGAACGCCGCGGCATCCAGGTGTACACCCACAGCTTCACCAAGGGCTATCCGACCGAGATTGACACCATCGTCAGCGACGAGGGCTACGGCGCCAACCAGTATATCGAAACCGCCAAACCCATCGTGGTGGTCACCGGTCCGGGGCCCGGCAGCGGCAAACTGGCCACCTGCCTGTCCCAGCTGTATCACGATCACCGGCAGGGCATCCACTCCGGCTACGCTAAATTTGAAACCTTCCCCATCTGGAACCTCCCCTTGAACCACCCGGTCAACATCGCCTACGAGGCGGCCACGGCCGACCTGAAAGACATCAACCTGATCGATCATTTCCACCTCGAAGCCCACGATATCAAAGCGGTCAACTACAACCGCGACATCGAAGCCTTTCCGCTGGTCAAGCGCATACTCGAAAAGATCACCGAAAACCCGCTGGTCTACCACTCCCCCACCGACATGGGGGTCAACCGCGCCGGCTTCGGCATCAACGACGACAAGGTGGTGCGGGCAGCCGCCGCCCAGGAGATCATCCGCCGCTATTTCCGCTACCAGTGCGAATATGCCATGGGCGTGGTGGACAAAGACACGGTGGAACGCCTGCGCCTGTTCATGGAAGATCTGGGCGTGAACGAAGAAACCCGCAGCGTGGTGCGCCCCGCCCGGGAAGCGGCCTTAGAGGCTCAAGCATCGGGTAAGGGCCATGCCGGCATCTATTGCGGCGCCGCCATCGAACTTCACGACGGCACCCTTATCACCGGCAAGAACTCCCCCCTGCTGCACGCCGCTTCCAGCCTGATCCTGAACGCCGCCAAGCATCTGGCCGGCATTCCCGACAGCATGCACCTGATGCCGCCCAGCATCACCGAATCACTGGGCCGCCTGAAAAAGGACATCCTGAAAGGCAGGGAAGTCAGTTTGAATTTGGACGAAACCCTGATCGCCCTGGGCATCAGCGCCAGCGGCAACCCGGCGGCCCAGGCCGCCGTGGAAAAGCTGTCCGAGCTGCGCAACTGCGAGGTGCACATCACCCACATGCCCACGCCCGGCGACGAGGCCGGCCTGCGCAAACTGGGAGTCAACCTGACGTCCGACCCCGGTTATTCCACCCACACGCTATTCACGGGATAGTTTGATCTATCGTAACGCGCGACGCATGACAAGTAAAAGCGCTTTGATGAGTTTAAATTCCAAGCACCAAACTCCAAATCACAAATAAATTCCAAATTCCAATGACCGAAACAAAAGCCAACTCACGAAATGATATCATTGAATCGCCTTTGTTTTGATCATTCGGACATTGGTGCTTGGAACTTGTTTGGGATTTGATGCTTGAGATTTGGAATTTGTGAACTCAGGCTTCATGCAATTCCTCGTCACTAGTTACTCGTTACTCGTCACTGGTCACGGCAAATCTATTCCCTGATCACCTCGGCGTTGCGGATTTCTCCCTTGACGATCGCATCTTTGCTCAGGTAGACCTTGA
>Ga0209262_10000244_pt1 | contig 28912 bp, 24 predicted proteins | sample Lowcelwee11metaG_FD_187171 | JGI IMG/M metagenome (GOLD analysis project Ga0209262, IMG submission 187171) | Freshwater pond sediment microbial communities from the University of Edinburgh, under environmental carbon perturbations - Low... | ecosystem: Environmental > Aquatic > Freshwater >... | reverse complement strand
GGTAAGAAGCGGTTGTTGTTTTTTCATTTCCGTACCGTCCGATAATATCAATGCTCGGTAAATAACCTGATTTAGCCATTTCAACATCTTGTGTCGTGGCTTTATAATTTTCGATACTTTGAAGGATGATTGGGTTCGTTGATGTTACATGCTGTACTGCTTGTTCCAATGTCAATCCAAAACTACTCAAGGGAATCAAGACGGAAGCTAATCCGATTGATAAACATTTTCTCATTTTCAACTCCTCTAAAACCATATCTTTATATAACTATGTTAGTCCTATAAAAATTAAACTTAACTTAATTATTTGTTATTTTATTTTCTAAAAATATTATTTATATATTTTATATTGTATGAGGAAGATGAAAGTGGGTTCTTTGATTTCAAGAATGGAGCACAGTAGAACCTCTGTGCTTACATTGATTTACGAAGAAGATCAATTGGCATGACAAATAGCGCTTTAAAGAGAGGTGATATCTGTGTCGTTTTATCATCGATCACTTCGAGAGCACTAAAACTAAACCCTTCTCCATCCGCACGGTTCGTGGGCGTGACCGTAAAGGTGAGCGGTTTGAGGGTCCGGATCATGTTGAGGATATTTTTGTGTCGTTTGTCTTCGGAGGAGAGGAGGATATTACCGTCCTTCGTTCGTACTTTTGCCGATTCGACTAAGAGTCTCCAGTTATCGGCATGGAGGGTTTTATTCCACGTCATCACTCCGCTGGAGTAGTTGATCTGTTTTTTTTCACCGACGATGATCCCCTCACGGGTAGAGCGGATCGTTTCGGCAAGGGTGAGAAAAAAGTTTTTCCCTCCGATTGCCTCTGCGCTAAGGCGTAACTGTTCACCTAATGTTTGTTCAGTGTTATCCATAAATGATCCTTTATCTTTTGCTCATCATATCCAAATAACGCTCCGAATGGGCGATTTTAATCCCAAATATGCTATTTTTCTATTATGAAACAACAAGAAACTGCCCCATTTTGGGAAACGAAAACGCTCGAAGAATTAAACCCCCAAGAATGGGAAGCCTTATGTGATGGGTGCGGTCTTTGCTGTTTGAATCGTCTTCAAGATGAAGACGATGATAATGCCCCTATCTATTTGACACGTGTCGCGTGCCATTGCTACGATATCAATGGCGGACAATGCAGTGATTATGTCAACCGCTTTGATCGGGTAGAGGGATGTATGAGACTTACGGCTGAACGCGCGGCTGAGTATACATGGCTCCCCGAAACCTGTGCCTATCGTCTTCGCCATCAGGGCAAGCCGCTTCCGGCGTGGCATCCGCTGATTTCCGGTGATCCGACTTCGGTACATCCGTATGGGATGCACGCCCTTAATCCGATATTAGAGAATGATGATATTGAGTTAGAAGATTATATTATAGATCCGTTTATCGCTGATTCGTGATCTTGTAAATAAAGCTAAATACTTCAGCAACCGCAAGATAGAGTTTTTCGGGAACCTCGCGGTCTAGTTCCACTTTACTCAGCAACTCTACCAAATCCTCGTCTTTATGGATGGGGAGGTTGTGGAGCTGTGCGATTTTGATGATATTCTCTGCACTCTCCCCTTTTCCTTTGGCAATAATGCGGGGAGCGTTCTCTTTCTCTCTGTCATAGCGCATAGCTACCGCTTTTTTCATACTTTTACCTCAAATCCTAAATCTGACCCTTCCGAAGAGGCATAGCTCTCATTGAGAGCCGTTTTGGATTCGTTTTTCTCAAAAACCCGAATTGATCTGGGGGTGAGACCTGATTTGATAAGCATTGCACGCAAATCGGCGATATGTTCGTGGATAAGGGCTTTGAGTTCCGGTTTTTCGGTGTGGGCTTGGATTTCGAGCTGATTCTCATCATAAAGCCCCATCAAGAGATCGAGTTCACCGTACTCTTTCAGCACAAGATTGATTTCACAGTAAAACTTTTTATCGGCTGTTTTTTTAAACGCCAACGACCCCTCTTGGAGCTGATCCCACACAAAAGGGAAATAGATGGAATTGGACGAACTCAGATGGGAGAGGAGCTGATGGTAGTCGATTTGGGTTAGGAGTTTTTCGGTCTGCTCCAAGAGTTTCGAAGATGAGGGGTCATTGGAGAGTATGAGTTCCTCTTTGAGGGTGAGGAGCGCCGATTTCACATCATTTGCCATCGACTCTTGGAGAAATGTTTCGGTAACCAGCTCTTTAGGATTGGTAAACGTATTCAGCTTACTCAGCAGTGATGAGAGTTCTTTAGAGGTATCGCTTTCGGTTATAGCACTTTGGAGCTGATGGGTAAACGCTTTGAGATCTTCAGAGGGGGAGTTTCCCAAATTTTTGAGCAGTTTTTCGATCGAATCGAGTAGGGCATTGGTATCCGGAGCGTTGCTGGAGAGGAGGGAGCCATAAATCTGGGAAAGGGTCGTTTTTAACTCTTGAATACCGCTTGATTGATCCAGCTTTTGGGCGAGAGCCGCAACCTCGTTAGAGTAGAGGGGATCGCTTTTGGAGAGAAGTTTTTGCAAGGGTTCAGAGATTTTTTTTATCCCTTCTGTGAGTTGTGAGGCATTGTCAAGATTCTCGCTTGCTTTTCCTAGATTCGAAGTATCTAAAAGGGTACTGATTTGAGCGTGAATCGTTTTAGCCTCATTGTGCGGCATTTTAGAGAGAGCTGTTTTGAGCTGCTCGAGGTTCTGGATCAGGTCAGGAAGTTTTTGCAAAGCGGCAGCAAATTTGGACTCCATAAACACACCGCTGGAGGCAATTTGGCTTTTGAGATTGTTAGCATCGAGTGTTATCACATTTTTGAGAAAATTTTCTAACAGAGCAGTTTTTGGGCTTAGCTCAGAAGAGGTTTTTAAGTCGTTTACCAGTGATTGAAGGGTATCGCTGAAACTTCCCATCGATTTAAACGCCGTAGAGTTTTTAAGCAGATCGAGAAGGACGTGATCCGATTTGGAAGCGGCGGCTTTATCTTGAAAAACAGAGGTGAGAAGAGATTTGATATCTTTGGCCTCTTTGAGCGTTTCGAGTTGTTCGGGGGTAGCATTTTTGACCGCTTCGGAGAGGGCTTTGTTGGTATTGGGGAGGATAATACTGAGCCGTGCTTCGGGGGATAAATGTATCATGACTTTAATGATAGCATAGCTTTTAGTATTGTATGGATTCGAATTACATTGTAGTTAACTTTAAATGTTAAAAATTAATTCATAGTGTTTGATGTAAAGTGTTTGAATCTTTTCGTGGCTGAAGGAGTTCAAATGGTGTTTAATGAGCATCGTACACTATTCTTTTACTGTATGGGTGGAGGCGCTATGTATGCATTTTTACTGACCCTTTCAATGGCAATAATAAAAGTTATCTGGTTCAATACCCCTTTTCTCTGATTCTGTTTTACCCTCTATTTGCGGCAATTATAAAAATCAGAACAGCATGCTCCCAAAAGATGTGTCTCATCCGCCGAACCGCTTGTGAAACTCCCTGTTCTGCCCCCGATATCGGCGAGAATATCATCGATAGAAAGGATGACGTAAAAAAAATAGTATTAATTTATTTTATTTTACGAGACCTTTAAGATATTTTTTGTTACCCTATGCGATATTCTGAAGGAAAAATAATGGTTGATCCGAATGTGCTCAAACAGGTACGCGCCAGTTTGCACTCTTATTCTCTTCTTTATGTGGAAGATAATGAAGGACTAAATACCCAAGCGACTACATTATTTAAAAAATTCTTCGATACCGTCTATTCTGCTTATGATGGGGAAGAGGGACTCGAATACTTTAAACTGTATCGTCCTCAGATCGTTATCACTGATATCAATATGCCAAAAATGGACGGATTGAGTATGGGTGAAGCGATACATAAAATCGACAATGACGTCCTTATTATTATCACAACGGCACATAATGAGCTTGAATTGCTCCATCGTTCGATCAAAATCGGTATTTTCGATTACTTGATTAAACCTCTAAAAATTGATAATTTGATGGAAACATTTGCCCGATGTTCCCAAACACTTACCGAAGCGTTGCATCGCAAAATTTTTAATACCAATCTCCATGCCGTATTTAATTACCAAAACAATTTAGTGTTGCTCTTGCATGAGCAAAATGTGGTGATTGCGAATCAGCCATGTCTCGATTTTTTTGGTATTTCCAGCATTGAGGCACTTCGTAAACAGTTTGCCTCTTTTGGAGAGATTCTTCTAGAACACAAAAGTTTTGTCTACAACCACGATGGGATGGAATGGTTTAAACACATTTCATCCCATCCGGGAAGATTGTTTAATGTCAAGATCAAAGATTTACAAGAGGTATCGCACCATTTTATCCTTACTTTTCAAGGTGTTCCCGAGAAAGAGGGGTATGCTGTTCTCTCTTTGAATGATGTGAGCGAATTAGGGCTTCTAAAACTCTATGATACTAATGCCACAGAGCGCGAAGAGTTGGCAAAAGATGAAAAAATGGTGCGTGGATTGCTTGAGATGGCAATGCGAAGCGGTGCGAAGGTCAAAGTACACAATCTTTATAAGGGATTGAGTATATCGAATGACGGATTAGTCGTCAGTATTGATGAGAAACTTGTCAATCTTAAAGTGCCCTATGTTCAGCTCAAAGCGATGCAGCATGAAGATATATTTTACCTCACCTCCGAGCTTTTTCCGATGGCAATTTTGGCCGATGGGATCAAACGGATAGATTTTGATGATCAGAGTGTTTTGTTTGAGCACTACCGGTTGGTTGAAACCTCTCCGACTCGTCGAGACACGATACGGGTCACCCCTGATGAAAACATACGGGTGACAGTGCTATACGAAGGGCGCAAATTTGATGCTGATCTAGAGATTTTAGATGTTTCGCTTCGAGGGATCAGGATACAATTCCCTTCTTTGCCTGCGGGATTTGCACTCAAACATATGGTTGTTTTGGATATTGTTATTATGATTGGGGTACGTCCGGTCATTATAAACACCCAAGCGGAAGTCCTTCGGATTATTGAAGGCAATCGCCGTTTTGAAGTCGTTTTTGTTTTCAATTTGAGTCCTCAGGGACAAAAAAATATTATCGACTACATTGCTAAACGGCAAATGGTATTAATCCGCGAATTTAAAGGAATTCAATATGAAAAATGAAACACTTCTCTATGATGATGGGAATCACAAGTGTATTATGTTCAGTCTTGAAGATGAAGAACATCATGATTATTCGTTGTCGGTCAACCAGTTTCTGATCATTCAGCATGAGAGTGCTGTTTTGATCGATCCCGGAAGTGAAGGGATATTCGGCGAACTCTACGATGCCGTGTCGGCTCATATTGATCCGCAAAAAATCAAATATATCTTTTTTTCCCACCAAGATCCCGATGTAGCCGGTGCGATCAATCAGTGGAGTGTCGCCACCTCTGCCAAACTCGTCATATCGCAGCTATGGGTGAGATTTATGGGTCATTTTGGTTTGATGGATATGGATAGGATTATAGGGTTGGAAGATCATGGGGCGAGGATAAAATTCGGAAATGATTATCTGCAGTTTATCCCTGCCCATTTTTTACATTCCCCGGGGAACTTTTCTCTTTATGATAGCCGTTCCAAAATCCTCTTTTCGGGAGATATCGGTGCCGCAATTGCATCGCCTCAAAATCTGAACAAGCGGGTTGATGATTTTGAGGAACACCGTCCGTTTTTGGAAGGATTCCACAGCCGCTATATGGCATCGAACCGTTTTTGCCGTGCATGGGTAGAGTGTGTACGCTCTTATGATGTTTCAACGATCGCTCCACAGCATGGGTCGCTTTTTCATGGGGAGAACGCTCAGCGATTTTTAGAATGGTTTGAAGAGGTTCAAGGGGGGGAAGAGCAGTGCTCTGAACTCTATGGACTAAAAAGATGAATGCTCTGAATACCTCTGATCAGCTTAAATTTCTCCGTGAAAGAGGACCAGATATCACTGTTTTATATGTCGAAGATGATCTGAAACTGCGTGAGGAGATGGAACTTTATCTGGGGAAAATCTTTTCTCATCTAGTGGTGTGTTCGGATGGCTTTGAGGGGCTTGAATCCTATAAAAGTGGTACCTTTGATATCGTCATCACCGATATTATGATGCCGAAAATGACCGGAACCGAGATGCTGGGTGAGATCAAAAAAATCAATCCGATCCAAGAGATGATGATTACTTCTGCCTACACCGAAAGCGAATATTTGTTAGAGGCGATTAAATTGGGAATCGATGCCTATATCCTTAAGCCGATTCAACATGCCCAAATTATCGAAGTACTTTATAAAACGGTTTCTAAAATCATGCAAGGACGTGAAAACGAAGAGTATCGCCTCCATCTAGAAGCACTGGTCGATATGAAAGTCAAAGCATGCACCCTTTTGGAAGAGGAAAAAATTGCCTACTACGAAAAAACGCTTCTAGGGCTTATCAAAATGGTAGAGAGTCGAGATAGTTACACAGCGGGACACTCACAGCGGGTTGCAGAGTATTCGAAATTGATAGCTGCTGAAATGAAATACTCTTCCGAACAGTGTGATTTGATCTATCGTGCCGGATTGCTTCACGACATTGGCAAAATTGCTACTCCGGACAGTATTTTACTTAAGCCAAGCCATTTAGACTCTCTCGAGCGAGAATTGATAAAAGAACATGTGAATGTCGGAGTTGAGATGTTGAGTGAAATCCCGATGTTTGACACTATTGTACCTATTATAAAAAGTCATCATGAACGTTATGACGGAGAGGGATATCCCCAAAAACTCCGAGGCGCTGAAATCCATGATTTGGGCAAGATCATGATTATTGCCGATGCATTCGATGCGATGACAACCAGCCGAATCTACAAAGGTCGAAAAAATGTCGAAGAAGCGTTAGAGGAGATTGAGTCACTAAGCGGCGCTCAGTTTGATCCTGAGATTGTCCCCTATGCACGTAAAGCACTTCAAAATTTAAAAGTGCAAGAGCAAATTACTCAACTTCCTACCAACATTCTCGAAGAGGAACGATTTGCCTATTTTTACAAAGATCCGGTTACCGGATTTTACAACCAGCGTTATCTTGATCTCATTCTTTTGAAAAACACTTACAGCCACTTATACCAATGTATCAATGTCATCTCTTTACACCATTTTCGAGAGTATAACGACGTGTATGGATGGGATATGGGGAATAAACTGTTAGCCGATGTTGCAGACGCAATACGTGAAGATTTTCCGGGGCTTACCTTTTTTCGGCTACATGCTAACGATTTCGTCATATTGGGCAAAGAACATATAGAATTTCCCGATGGTATATATGAAAAATCGGAGCTTTTGTCTAAAAATGGTTTGACATGCTCACATTTTCATTTTGATTTTCAAACAGAGACTTTGAATAGCCTTTCCGATTTAGAACAAAGGATGCGTGATGAACGGCATCGACGGAATGAATAGCGCCGATTTTCTAGAAGAGCTCCATGTTCTTCGTGAAGAGAACGAAAGACTCAAAAAGTCGGAAGAGCGTTTTTGGCTTGCTTTGGAAGCATCACGCGATGGCTTATGGGATTGGAATTTGATCGACAATACGGTTTTCTTTTCTCCTCAGTGGAAAGCGATGGTGGGATACACAGAGGATGAGTTAGAGAATGAACTCGCCACGTGGGAAAAACTGGTTCATCCGGATGATTTGGAATACGCCAACAGGGCAATCGAGCGAAGTATTCAAGATCCGAATGTCCGTTATTCACACAATCACCGATTACGGCACAAAGATGGCCATTATATTTGGAATTACGATCACGGGAAAGTACTCTATAACGACGCAGGTGAAGCGGTAAGGATGATCGGTTTTCACACCGATATTACTCACTTAAAAGAGCTTGAAAGTCAGCTCAAAGATACTCAAGAGTTGATGATTGCACAATCACGACATGCGGCGATGGGAGAGATGATCGGAATGATCGCTCACCAGTGGCGTCAACCGCTGGGGATCGTATCGATGGTGGTAAACAATATGCTTATCGATATTGAGTTAGAGGAGCTTGATACACAGCAGTGCAAAAAAAGCGGTGAAGATATTTTGACGCAGGTTAACTATCTCTCCAAAACAATTGATACGTTCCGTGATTTTTTCCGTCCTAATTGTCAAAAAGAGCGTATAGATGTTGTCGAGATTGTGGATGAAGCCAAAGAGATGATCGATGCGAGTTTGAAAAATAATAATATAAATTTGCTCATTTCCAATCGTTCTAAAACAAAAGCTGAAGTCTATTCGAGAGAGCTTCTTCAGGTCGTGATTAATATTCTGAAAAATGCCAAAGAGGCACTGATGATCCAAAGAACGCCTAATGCCACTATCGAAATCGAATTGTTCTCCTGCGGAGAGTGGATCACGATAGAGATATGCAATAACGGTCCTCTAATCCCGCTTGAGGTTCTGCCGCATATATTCGATCCCTATTTTTCGACTAAAGATGAAAAATCGGGGACGGGCTTAGGGCTTTATATGTCGAAAACCATCATTGAGAAGCATTTAGGCGGAATACTCAGTGCAGAAAATATAGAGAACGGCGTCTGTTTTACAATACAGTTACCTAATGGAGAGAAAGATGAATAGCCTTCAAAAAGATAAAGTTTTAATCGTCGATGATAATCCAGAGAACTTAATGCTGGTTGTGAATATCCTAAAAGAGAGTTATACCGTTATAGCGGCTACAGACGGTGCAAAAGCGCTTGAACATATTTTTCAAGAAGATAAACCCGATATTGTACTTCTGGATATCATAATGGCGGGAATAGATGGGTATGAGGTATGCCGTAAAATCAAATCCAATCCCGATACGGAACATATTCCTATCATTTTTATTACGGCGCTTGAAGAAGAAGCCGATATTCTTAAAGGGTTTGATCTGGGCGCTGTTGATTATGTGACGAAACCGTTTGAACCAAAAATTCTCAAAGCACGCGTCAAAACCCATCTAGAACTTAAACATTTTAACGATGATCTCAAGAAAAATTTGCACGAAAAAGAGGAATTGTTGTTTCAACAGTCGAAAATGGCGGCGTTGGGAGAGATGTTTGAGAACATCACCCATCAGTGGAAACAGCCCCTTTCTATTATCTCTTTACGTTGTGCCAATCTGAAAATGGATTATGATCTTGGGGAGTTTAAAGAAGAAAATATGGTATCGGCACTCGATGCGATCGAAAGTTCGGTTGAGCATCTCTCTCAGACGATTAACGATTTTAAAAACTTTATTCATGAACGTACAGAAAAAGAGGATTTTGATCTCCATACACTGGTGGAATTGACCCTCAAGCTTCTCTCGTCAAAACTTGAAAATAGAGATATTAAAGTTCGAAATGTGTTGGATCCTATCTCTCTTTTTACCCACAAAAATGACCTTATCCAAATTTTAATGAACCTTTTCAATAACGCTATTGAGGTGTTAGAAGATCGATCCGGTGAGCGTTGGATTGAAATAAGTTCTTATAGAGAGGGGGATAATCTCATCCTTCAGATATGCGACAACGGAGGGGGAATTCCAGAGGCTGTTTTGCCGAATATATTTGAAAAATATGTAACTACGAAACACTCAAAAGGTGGAAGTGGACTGGGGCTGTATATGAGTCGTGAGTTGATCCAAAAACGGCTCGGTGGGATGTTAGATGTACATAATACAGAAGAGGGGGCTTGTTTTGTTCTTACTCTTTCAATACGAAAAGAGGAAAACAGACATGAATAAAAGCACCATTACCGTTCTTGTTGTAGATGATACTCCTGATAACTTGGCGATGATAGCCTCGCTTCTAAAAGATCTCTATACTGTAAAAGTTGCTAACAGCGGTGAAAAGGCACTTAAGTATTTAGAAAACTCTGATATTCCGGATCTTATTTTACTGGACATTATGATGCCGGGACTATCAGGCTATGAGGTTATCGAAAAATTGAAACAAAATCCGCTAACCCATGATATTCCAGTGATATTTTTGACTGCCATGGCGTCAATGGAGGACGAAGAAAAAGGGCTGAAATTAGGGGCATCCGATTATATCACCAAACCTATTTCCCCCTCGATTATGCTTGCGAGAATTAAAACACAGTTAGAAAACAAAATGGCTGCCGATTTTCTAAAAAATCATAATGCTTATCTAGAAAGTGAAGTGGTAAAAAGAACTGAAGAGATTTCAGCGATTCAGAATGTTACGATTCTGGCTATGGCGTCACTCGCAGAAACACGTGACTCTGATACCGGAAATCATATCCGTCGAACGCAGAAATATGTGAAGGCTTTAGCCAAAAAACTCCAACATCACCCTAGGTTTGAACATTTTTTAAGTGATGCGATGATTGAAACACTCTATAAATCAGCACCCTTGCATGACATCGGAAAAATTGGTATCCCAGATAAAATTTTGCTCAAACCGGGAAAATTTACCCCCGAAGAGTTTGAAACCATGAAACGTCATACGACACTTGGAAAAAATGCGATCGAATCGGCTGAACAACAGTTGGGGATGGAGGTCGATTTTCTGCGCATCGCCAAAGAGATCGCCTACGCGCATCAAGAAAAATACGATGGAAGCGGCTATCCCCTAGGGCTAAAAGGGGATGAGATTCCTATATCGGCACGTTTGATGGCAGTGGCGGATGTCTATGATGCTCTCATCAGCCGTCGTGTTTACAAAGAGGCTATGGATCATGAACGAGCAGTAAACATTATTTTGGAGGGGAGCGGAACCCATTTTGACCCCGACATTGTGACTGCTTTTAGCGAACTTGTAGAAGAGTTTAAAGCGATTGCTGAGAGTTTTTCCGATAGCGATGAGGTGATGGCCCTCAAAAAAGAAAATTTTGATTTTGTGAATAAAGAGTAGATAATGTACAAAACTTTTTTTTTAATGCTACTCATGACATGTGTGATGATGGGGCAGCCTACTTTTGTGTCACAAAGCGATAATTCCTTCCTCACTACACTGACACCGCAAGAGCGCGAATGGCTACAATCTCACCCTACTATCACGGTCTCCAATGAATACGACTGGCCCCCTTTCGATTTTACTATAGGGGGGAAACCTTCAGGGCTGGGGATTGATTATATTGAACTGATTTCCAAAAAAGCGGGAATTAAAGTGCAGTATGTACAAGGGCCATGGGAAGAACTCCTCAGCCGTTTCAAATCAGGTGAGATTGATGTGCTCCACAGTGTCTATCGAACTCGTGAACGTGAAGCGTATATGCTCTATACCAAGCCATATCATGTTAATCAGATCGGGATGGCCATACGTCAAGAGAGTGACATTAAAACTTTAACCGATTTGGCAGGGCGAAAAGTTGCCATGATAAAAGGGTATGCGACATCAGAAATTCTACTGAAGTCAGTCCCTGATATAAAGCCGATTGAGGTCAACAATCTTTACGAAGGGCTTAGAGCCGTCAGTTTTAACGAAGCAGATGCCGTTGTCGACAACATAGGTGCCATGAGCTATATATTAATGGAACAGTCGCTTGCCAATCTCCATATTGATAGAGTGAGTATTCCGGGAGAAGAAGAGTTTGCTCAGCTCTATTTCGCTACCTCCAAAGAGGATACCGTGCTTAATGGGATCCTTCAAAAAGGGATTGATTCGATTACATCAGATGAACATACCGCAATTCGAAAACGATGGATATCGATTGACCCTGAAGGGCCGTTTGATTACATCCTCCTTTTACAAAGTTTGGGAGCGGCTATTTTGTCATTGTTGGCACTGTTTTATTGGAATTTTTCTCTCAAGCGGCGTGTAGCGAAAAAAACAGAGCAGTATCGAACTTTACTCGAGTCTTTTAATGCCCATGTTATCGCCTCAAAAACCGATTTAAATGGAAATATTACCTATGTAAGTGATGCTTTCTGTCGTATTAGCGGATACGCTCGTGAAGAGTTGATGGGGAAAAATCATCGTATCGTCAAATATCCACTCAACCCCTCTGAGAGCTATAAGCCTATGTGGGAGACGATCACTCACGGAGGAATCTGGCAGGGTAAAGTAAAAAACTCTAAAAAAGACGGGGGGTACTATTGGGTTGATAGTATCGTTGAGCCTGAATACGACAGTTCGGGAACGGTTGTCGGTTATACGTCAATCCGCCATGATATTACCGCACAGCAAGAACTCCAAGAACTCAGCAGTAGATTGGAGGAGACGATAGCTCAGAGGACGGAAGAGTTGGCACTTCTGAATCAAGAGCAGCAAGCCATCTTCGACTCTACGAGTGTGGGAATAGCACTGTTAAGAAACCGTATTATTCAACAATGCAATTACCGACTCGATCAGATGCTCGGGTATGAACGAAATGAACAGATTGGTTCTCCCACGGCTATTTGGTATCCTGAAGATTTTGATGCTTCATGGATTTATAGGGTTATGGACACAGGAGAAACCGCTATCTGGGATCAACAGATCAAGCGCAAAGAGGGGAGCCTTTTTTGGGCAAGGATAGCAGGGCGTTATATCGATATTGACGCGAAAGAGAAAGGGGTTGTTGCGGTTATAGAAGATATTTCAAGAGAGCGTAGTGCGCTCGAAGAGATCGAAAACGCCAAACATACTGCGGAAGAGGCGACCAAAGCAAAAAGTGATTTTTTAGCGAATATGAGCCATGAAATCCGCACCCCAATGAACGCGATTATCGGAATGTCTCATCTTGCATTGCAAACAAATCTCGATGCACAGCAGAAAAACTACATCGAAAAAGTTCAAAGTGCCGCCAAAAATCTTTTGGGAATCATCAACGATATTTTAGATTTTTCCAAAATAGAAGCGGGAAAAATGGTGTTAGAACAAACCGAATTTTATTTAGAAGATATTTTAGACGACATCGCCGATATGTTCATTTTTAAACTGCAGGAAAAAGGAGTTGAACTCTTATTTAATGTCGATACCGAGGTACCGACTGCTTTAATCGGAGATCCGCTGCGTTTAGGACAAGTTTTGATCAATTTGGTCAGTAATGCCGTCAAATTCACCCATAAAGGGGAGATTATTATCAGTGCGAAACTCCTCTCTCTTACCTCCGAGAAAGTGGAATTGCGTTTCGATGTACGTGATACGGGAATCGGTTTGAGCCCTGAACAAATGACTAAATTATTTAGTTCGTTTTCTCAAGCAGACAGTTCTACTACCCGTAAATACGGCGGTTCGGGATTGGGACTCACCATATCTCGCAATATTGTTTCCATGATGGGGGGAGATATAGGGGTAGAGAGTGAGTTCGGTAATGGGTCAAATTTCTATTTCACGGTTACATTGGGTTTGCAGAGCGAACAAAGAGAACTGGTTCCCCAAACGACGGATATAAGCAATCTGAGAGTATTGGTGGTAGATGATAATGCATCGGCCCGTGTGATACTCCAAAAAATGATTGAATCTTTCCATTTTACGGTGAAGGCTGTATGCTGCGGTATTGAAGCGATTGAAGAGCTCGAAGCGGGACTGCGTGACAATCAACCCTACGGCTTGGTTATTATGGATTGGATGATGCCTGATATGGACGGAATTGATACGATTCGACGTATTCATGAACTTGAAAATTTATCTAATATTACCGCTTTTATCATGGTGACGGCATACAGCAAAGATGAGTTGTTGGAGAAGATGAATGGGACACAGGTTCAGGGGATACTGACGAAACCGGTCAATCCATCGAGTATGTATAATACTATTTTGAGTGTTTTTGGTATCAATATGACCAGCCACATTAAAAGCAGAGTCAAACAGAGTGATTATATGGAATTTGCCAAACCTTTGGGGGGAACGCATCTGCTATTGGTTGAAGACAATCTTATGAATCAGGAACTTGCGGTAGAACTTTTGGAAACTGTAGGTGTCACCGTTGATATAGCTCAAAATGGAGCTGAAGCAGTTGAAATGGTGAAAGAAACAAGGTATGACGGGGTGCTGATGGATTGTCAAATGCCGGTAATGGATGGATTCGAAGCAACGGCACTTATTCGAAAAGAAGAGCGTTTTAGGGAACTTCCGATTCTCGCTATGACAGCAAATGCCATGGAAGGAGATCGAGAGAGGTGTTTAGCGTGCGGTATGAATGATCATATCGCAAAGCCTCTTGATATCCTTAAATTTTTTCAGACACTGAATCAATGGATTAAACCGCTCAATCCGATAGCCCTAAAGAGAGTTCAAAAGGGTAATGGTGTTGATATCGAGTCGCTTAGGATTGATGGTGTCGATCTAAAACATTCACTGCAGAGAATGGGAGGAAATTCTGAGTTATTATTAAAAATGCTCAGACGATTTGCTGAAACGCAACGCGATTGTATACCTAGACTTCGTCATTCTCTTGAGGCGAAGAATCTTCAAGAAGCGGTTCGTGAAGCCCACACCCTCAAAGGGTTATCGGGCAATATAGGGGCCGGTCATTTGGCTGAACAACTCCAAAGACTTGAAAAACAGCTTCGTAACGGGGAAGAGGAGAACGTTGATTCTTTACTCGATTCCATAGAACTGGAGTTGAAAACTCTGATTAAAACGATTATTCGAGGGACGGATGGCTTTGAAAACCATCAAGAAAAAGAGGAGCCACTCTCTATCGAAGTAGATAGGGAGAAACTGTCATTTGAATTTCAAGAGTTGGAAAAACTGTTGGAAGAGCTTAATTCGGATGCACTTGAAGTAGGTGATAGTGTGATACGAAAACTTCAAAAAATGGGATACGCCGATGAGGCTAATGCGCTAGAGCGGCTAATACAAAATTTTGACTTTGAGGGTGCGAGTGAAAACCTCAAAGAGATCCGCACTAAAGTTTTATAAGGAAACAAAGGTATTGCCCAAAGATGCAAAGAGGGTTTAGTATGATAAAATACTATTAATATTTGTGCCTACGGTTGGCACAGCTTACGAACTTGCTCTTAATTGCACTTTCCAGATTCTATTTTCCCCCTCGCCTAAAACCGTCCTGAGTTACGACTTTGGTTGGGCCTAACCACCAAAGGAACCCCTTTATGACATTTACCGATTTAAATCTAAACGCGTCGTTGCTCAAAGCAATTTCTGATCAAGGCTACACTACCCCTACACCGGTTCAAGCACAAGCCATCCCTTTTATACTAGAAGGGCGTGATATGCTCGCAGGAGCTCAAACAGGTACTGGGAAAACAGCAGGTTTTACCTTGCCGATGCTCCAAATTTTGAGTGATAAAAAAACCTCAAAACCGCATCGTAAAATTCGTGCCCTTATCCTTACCCCGACGCGTGAGCTTGCAGCACAGGTAGCCGAGAGTGTTAAGCTTTACGGCAAATACCTTCCCCTCAAAAGTGCCGTTATTTTCGGCGGAGTAGGGATCAACCCTCAAATCACCATGCTCCGTAGCGGGGTTGATATCCTTATCGCCACTCCGGGACGTTTGCTCGATCATGTAGGGCAAGGGACAGTTGATCTGAGTGCCGTTGAATTTTTCATCCTCGATGAAGCGGACAGAATGCTCGATATGGGGTTCATCCGTGATATTCGCCGTGTCATTACGATTTTGCCTAAAGCGAGACAAAATCTCCTTTTTTCTGCCACTTACTCCGATGATATCAAAGCATTGGCAAACACGTTGCTCCGCAATCCTGCCGAGGTTGAAGTGGCACGCCGCAATACCTCCAGCGAGCTTGTAAAACAAAGCGTTATCCTCGTTGACTGTAAACGAAAAAGTGCCCTTTTGGGTGAGATGATCGGCAAAAATAAATGGGAGCAGGTTCTTGTTTTTACTCGTACTAAGCACGGTGCCAATAAGCTTACTGAATATCTTCAAAAAATCGGTATCACCGCAGCCGCAATCCATGGTAATAAAAGTCAAGCTGCCCGTACTAAAGCACTGAATGATTTTAAATGCAGCAGTGTTCGAGTTCTCGTTGCGACCGATATTGCAGCGCGCGGTATCGATATCGATGCACTCCCTCATGTCGTGAACTTCGAGCTTCCTAACATCGCAGAGGATTATGTCCACCGTATCGGGCGAACCGGACGTGCGGGATGCGAAGGGGAAGCAATCTCTCTAGTGTGTGTTGATGAAGCCGATTACCTGCGCGGGATTGAAAAACTGATTAATAAAAAGCTTGATAGCAGTATTGTGGAAGGGTACGAACCTGACCCATCTATCAAAGCCGAACCGATTCAACGCGGTCGCGGCGGCTCAGGCGGTGGTGGAAACCGTGGCGGAAACGGCGGCGGTGATCGAGGCGGAAAGCCGACTCAAAAACGCGATAGCGGCCGTCACGAGCCAAAACGACGCGATAACGATCGACGTCATTAAAGAAAGAGGATTTTTACGATAAAACAGTGTACAATAATATTTCAAACTGTGTAGAAAGCTTTTAATGATACGAATTATTATCCTTTTTTTAACATTTATTAGCACTGTACTTGGGACGGGCCTCGAAAAAGTATCGCTCCAGTTGGATTGGAAGTTCCAATTTGAATATGCCGGATACATTGCTGCGAAAGAGAAAGGATACTATCGCGAAGCTGGGCTTGATGTTGAACTGCGTGAATATCATGCCGGAATCGATGTTGTTTCCGAGGTACTACGCCGAAAATCCACATACGGTATCTATAACAGCAGTATTGTGGTCGAGAAAGGGCGTATTCAGCCTATTGTCCTTATGGCCACGTATCTTCAACACTCTCCATTGGTTTTTGTAACCCAAAAAGGGATAAACAACCCTGCTGATTTAATCGGTAAGACGATTATGGGGACCAATAATGAATTTAAACACAGTTCTTTATCCCTTTTGTTGGCTCATTTTGATATCACACCTGGCAACACCCATTTCGTCGATCAAACGTTCAGTATTGATCCCTTTATTCAACATAAAGTTGATGCAATGAGCGTTTATCGTTCTAACCAACTGTATGATCTTGATCGACTTAAAATACCCTATAATCTCATTGATCCGGTAGAGTATGGATTTGTTGTCAATGCAGGGAACCTTTTTACGTCTCAGCAAGAGGCGATTGAGCATTCCCAGCGGGGACAAAAGTTTATCGAGGCAACCAATCGGGGTTGGCAATACGCGATAGATCATCCCGATGAGATGATAAACATTCTAAAACAAAAATACGGAGTGAAAAAGTCTCGTGATGCATTAATGTATGAAGCGAAAGTTATCAAAAAGCTAATGATGAGCGATTTGTATAAAATCGGTGAAACAAGCAGTGAATTCACTCAGCGCCTGTATAAACAGATTCTTCATGCCGGAATGATTCAGGGAGATCAGAAAATTAGACAGTTCTTATTTCAGGATATTGTTGATAGTGCTAAAAATGATCAACTGACTGAGTCTGAGAAAAACTATCTTCGTCAAAAGCAAAAAATTACGATGTGTGTCGATCCCGAGTGGTATCCGCTGGAAGCGATTCGTGAGGGGAGACACATCGGTATCGCTTCAGATATTATGAAAAGTTTTGAGTCTAAAATCAGTATTCCTATCGAACTGATACCTACGGCTACGTGGAACGAGTCACTGTTTCGTGCACAAAATCGGCAATGCGATATTTTATCAATGGCATCAAAAACGCCTGATCGAGAGAGCTATTTATATTTTACGTCAGCCTATATGTCGCTGCCATATGTAATGGTGACAACGAAAGAGAAACCTTTTACCGAAAGTATAGACTCTCTTGATGGTGAAAAAATAGGAATTGTTAAGGGATATGAGATATTAGATCGTATCAAGAAACTTTATCCGGATCTAAATATTGTTGAAGTTCAATCGATTAGTGATGGATTAAAAAAAGTTGAAAATGGTCAACTCTATGGGTATATCGACAATCTTGCTGTTGCGTCATCCTATATACAAAAAGAGTATGCCGGGAGTTTGAAAGTTTCATCGCGTCTGCAAGAAAAAGATGAATTGCGTGTAGCGGTACGTAATGATGACCCTGTTTTGTATGGTATTTTTGAAAAAATGGTGGTACAGCTGGATGATGCGACCATGCAAAAGAGTTATAACCGATGGGCATCTACGATTGAGCAGGTGGCGTGGTTTGATCGTTCTTTAATCGGCAAAGCTCTGCTTGTTATTTTCCTTTTGGTGGTTGCTTTTTTATGGCGTTATACGCTCTTAAAACGGTATAACGCCCGTTTACTTGTTCTCTCAACGACGGATAAATTGACAGGACTTTACAATCGTCAAAAAATCGATGAAAAACTGAATGAAGAGCTGCAAAAAGTTAACCGCTATAAAGACTATTATTGCTGTATTATGATGATTGATGTCGATTTCTTCAAGAATATCAATGATACCTTAGGACATCAAGAGGGAGACAACGTCTTGCGGAAATTGGCAGAGGTGATGAAAAAATCATTTCGTCAAACCGATACGATCGGACGATGGGGAGGGGAAGAGTTTATTGTTATTTTATCCCATACCTCGTTGGAAGAAGCAGAAAAAGTAGCGTGGAACCTTCGTAAAAGTGTAGCTGAGTATCCATTTACAACAAGCAGCTGCGTTACTATCAGTATCGGAGTGGGGGAGTTAATCCCATCCGAAGAGGTTCATGAATGTGTCAAAAGAGTGGATCGCGCACTTTACAAAGCAAAAGAAAACGGTCGAAACAGCGTTATTACAACACGTGAAGCAGAATAGTTAGCTTAATCAAACTTTAAACAATAGAAGAATATTATTTACTTTATAAAACATATAAGGTGAAAAAATGATAAAAAGCAGTTTACGCGTAAAAATAATTGCTGCAACACTGTTTATTGCTACGATGGTTAGTCTGTTATTTATGCTCTTAATTTATATCGAGCAAAAAAATCTTTTTATGGAAAATGTCGATACTAAGCTCAAAATAGCATCTCAAGCCGGTGCTCTTTATCTGGGCAATGATTTAGTTGACAAATACGATCAATCGCGCCCTATGAACTCTGATGAACATCTAAAGTTGGTTAATACTCTAAGTAAGTATGCGCAAGAGAACGGTTTCGAATACATTTATCTCATGGTTAAAGAGGGAGATAAAATTTATACGGTAGTCAGTAGTGCAACCGAAGATGAATTAAAAAACAATGAATATGATCCATTCTATACGGAATATGAAGCAAGTGAAGGGATACAAAAAGGGTTTCAAGAAGGGCACACTTTTTATGAAGATACTTCCGATAAATATGGAAATTTTCGTTCCTATTTACAAATTAATAAATCAGACGGCGGAAAACTTTATATGGTCGGTGCGGATATGGCTATCGATAACATAAGCGTGGTTCTTAATAGTTTATTGAGACAAAGTTTGTTGATTTTTTTACTGGGATTGGTAATTGCAGGGGTAATCGCTTGGTGGATTTCAGCGCTTATCACACGGCGTTTAACTAATTTGACGGCACAGGTTGAAAACCTCTCTGTGAGTCTTGACCTGACAACGTCGTTTGATCAACAAGGGAATGATGAAATAGCACGGCTATCTAACTCACTGAAACACTTTCTTTCAACCATTCGAAGTGTTATTTTTCAAGCGGTGAACGTTTCTAAAGAAAATGTAGCACTTAGTGCTGAAACGGTAGGAGATGCTAATAATGTTATGCATAAAGTTACTAATACCAGAAAGCTGGTACAACAAAATCTTGAAGTTATAAGTTCAATAAGCTCACAGCTGCATACGATGTCAGGCCTTACACACAGTGTCGTTGACTCTTTGAACAAAGCGGACGATGAACTTGAAATGACGAAAAAAAGTATTCATACCGTAGCGGGAAATGCAAAAGAGAGTGCGGCTAATGGTGAAGCGATATCCCAAAAACTTCGTTCACTCGAACAGGAAGTGGCTCAAATCCGCTCTATTCTCTCTATTATCGGCGATATTGCCGATCAAACCAATCTCCTCGCCCTTAATGCTGCTATCGAAGCGGCACGTGCAGGTGAACATGGACGCGGCTTCGCCGTCGTTGCGGATGAAGTCCGCAAACTTGCCGAAAAAACACAGTCAAGTTTAACGGAGATACGGGCTACCACCGAGGTTATTATCCAATCGGTCGGTGATATAGCCGACAGTACGGTTAGCAGTTCAGCTGGCATAGCAGCACTCTCGCAAACCTCGGAAACATCAGAAGTTCTAATCAGTGATGCTACTGAAGCGATGCGTGATGCGATAAGAGCTATGAGTGAAGCGCAGAAGAACTATGCGCTTCTTCAAAAGCATGGAGAGAGAGCATCGGAGCAGATGGCCCATATTGATTCAGATTCACTCTCAAACATTGAGATTATGGAGAGTATGGATCAAAAAATTAGCCGATTAAACTCATTGTCGTATGAGTTAGGGGAAAAACTAAATTTTTGCAGAGCGCAATCTCATTGAGAGAAGTTAAGAAAAAATAGGAAAGAGAAAGAAGGTTTCCCCAAAAGATTGGGGAAACACAAGAGAGTCTATGTTCTGAATACAGAAATCTGAGAGGTAAGTTGCTCTGTCATTTGATGGAGATGCTCTGCCGCTGCGGCAATCTCTTCAACGCTTCGTGCATTAGAGGTAGATAGTTCATTAATGTTGCCGATTTTTTGGATAATTGATTCCGTAGTAGACGCATTATTCTGTGTATCTTGAGAGAGTTTTTCAATAGCATTGACGGTATCGGCTAATTCTACAACAGCCGTTTCGGTATGTTCACTGACTTCAGCTGAGGCTTCTACCAGTGTTTCAATACGTTTTGTATTATGGTTCATCTGATCGGTGATATCATTGATAGATTGAACAATGACATTGACCGTTGCATTAGTCTCTACGAGGCTTTTTTGGGTTCGCTCGGCGAGCTTACGGACTTCATCGGCAACGACGGCGAAGCCGCGTCCATGTTCACCTGCACGTGCTGCTTCAATGGCGGCATTAAGAGCGAGAAGATTGGTTTGGTCTGCAATATCGGCAATGACGGTAAGGACTTGTTTAACCTGTGATGCTTCTTGTGAGAGTGAGTTAAGGCGATCATTGATCTCCCCTTCCATTTGCACGGTAAGCGAAAGCTGCTCGATCGTGTTGTGAAGTGCCGATTGTGCTTCTTGAAGGCTTTGGCGTGTACTGAGCGCTTTTTCACGTACGCTTTGCGCTTCAAGTGCTGAAGATTTCATAGCCTCTTTCATTCTATCGGATTCTATGGTCGTTTGGGTAACGATTTTTGCCTCTTCTTCGGCGGCTCTTCCGATAGCGAGAGTCGTAGCGGAGAGTTCAGCCGATACAGAGAGGTTTTCGCTTGATGCGGAACGGATTCCTTGGAATGCTTGACGCAATACACTCACTAAGTCATTAAGTTTTCGGCTCATTTGTGCGAGTTCGTCATTTCCGTCGACTTGAACTGATCCGGTAAAATCACGATTTTGTGCGACGGTTTCCATCGTTTTTTCCAGTTTGCTGATCGAAGTGGCGATAGAATTAATAATCATAAAAAATATACCCATAACGATGAGGATACTTATAAATACAATAATTTCAGAGGTTATAGCGTTTTGGTCAAGGGTCGCGAGGTTCTTTTTTTTCATCTCTTCCACCAAAGCACGCTGTTCGTCAACCAAAGCTGCATAGATCTTTGCTGATTCTTTGGTAATACTCTGAAGTTTTTTTCCATCTGCAGTAGAGGAAAATTCTGGATCATGAATGAGATTTTCATTTTCATAAATGATTTTCACACGCGGTTCATTGAGTGCTACCCACTCTTTATGGTGATTGGCAATATCGGCTAAACGGTCTTTGTTCTCTTGTGAACGGGTAATACTGCTGAGTTTTTCAATAGCTTCTTGAAGCATTTGATTACGCTCTTTGTAGTCATTAATGAATTTCTCATCGTATAAAAGCTGAAAGCCCCGTAGTTCCATCATAGCACCGTTAGTATGGGCTCTGATGTCGCCGATAAGAACCATTCTCTCGGTCGTTTTAGTGGCATCTTGGTTGTTAGAATAGGATAAATATCCTAATGTCGCGTAGCTTATAAAGGCGATTATCGCGAGGGCGGTAAGTTTCCCTTTAATGGTGGCTAAATTAATCATCACATTCCTCGAGCGTATTAAAATTTCGTGTATATTAACACACACCAGATTAAGAAGAGGTCCTAAATCGGGCTTAATAGTGCTGTAATGCCCTCAAGGTTGAGAGGTTTTGAGAAAAGGTATCCTTGAGCTTGCGGACATCCGTTTTCCAGTAAAAATTGTTGCTGCTGGATCGTTTCTACCCCCTCAGCGATCACTTCGAGTTTTAGATTATTGGCTAAGCCTATAATAGTTTTGGTAATAGCCATGTCATCCTCATCATTGGGGATATCGCGGATAAAGCTTTGATCGATTTTGAGTTTATTGATAGGAAGGCGCTTGAGATACGATAAGGAAGAGTATCCGGTACCAAAATCATCGATAGATATTTCTATCCCTAAATTTCGTATCTCTTTTAAAATATCGATAACCTCTTCGGGGTTTTTCATAATATGCGATTCGGTTACTTCGATAGCGATCCACTCATGCTGACATCCGTAAAAATCCATAATAACATTGACTTCTTTTGCAATTAAACGGTTTCCAAGTGTTTTAGCAGAAAAATTTACCGCTGTTTTAGGGGCATTGATCCCATTTTTATGCCATATGACTTGTTGACTAGCTACGGCTTCAAGAACGAAAAAATCGATTTCCTGTATCAATCCCGTCTCTTCACACAAAGGAATAAATTCGAGTGGCGATATTACACCGAGTGTCGGGTGTATCCATCGAACCAATGCTTCCATCCCAATAATGGTTTCAATTTCTAAATTTATTTGAGGCTGATAATAAACCTGAAATTGGTTTTCTTTAAGGGCGATACGGAGCGCATTCTCCATTACGATACGTTCAAATGCCTTCTCTCCCATCTCGTTTGCATAAAATCGATAACTGTTTCTCCCCTCATTTTTCGCACGATACATGGCGGTATCTGCATTTTTTAAGAGAAGTTCAGCGGTTTTGCCATCGTCAGGAGAGAGAGCTATCCCTATACTCAGTGACGTGTGTAATAAATGGCCGTTGATGGAGAATGGTTCATGAAATGCATGGATTAATTTTTCGCATATATCGATAAGCGTTTCGGTATGATCTAAATCATCGATTAAAATGTTGAACTCATCTCCTCCCATACGGGCTATAGTATCGCTTTCACGCAGCAGACTTTGAAGCCGCTTTGAAACCTGAATGAGGAGTTTGTCTCCTATCGGGTGGCCAAGGGAGTCGTTAATTTGTTTAAAATGATCAAGATCGATAAAGAGCAGAGCAATTTTATGGTGAGAACGCTGATTTTTTTTGATTGCCATTTGAAGTCGGTCAAGGAATAAGACACGGTTCGGTAAACTTGTCAGTGAATCGTGTGTAGCAAGATGGAGAAGCTGCTCTTGGGTTAGTGTTAGTTCTGTTGTTGCATTTTGAACAATGGAAACGAGCTCTTTATTTTGGTTTTCAAGTTCAACCTGCTCCGTAATATCAGTACGAAAACCGGCAACTATAAGGGGTTCACCTTTCTCATCAAAGAGAATTTTGGCACGATCGTAAATCCAAAGCCAATGACCTTGTTTATGACGAACACGATAGCGTACATGAGCGCTTTCAATTTTATGGGCGATAGAGTGATGTAGAACATTGAGTGCTAGCTCTACATCCTCAGGATGCAACAGCTCTTTCCACGCCTCTATGGAACTGAGGTATTCATTTTCACTATATCCGATGATTTCCAGCCACCGTTTTGAGACATATGTCGTATTGTTTTGGATATCGTATTCCCAAATTCCGTCTTCGGAAGAGTTAATGGCGAATTTGAGGCGACGAAACTCCTCCGCTTCGTCTTGGCTAAGCGGATACGATGGCGAAAATAATGGATTATTGCTATTCATCTACCCCTCTCATCTTTTGAGTGTATAAAATATAATAGCACATTTACTATTTATTTTGGATCGATTTAAAATACTCCAGTGCCTTTTGGGAACTCCTTTTATGATGAACGACGGGGGGAGGATAATCGTTCAAATGCAGATTGAATAATGCTTCTTCATTAGAGAGATTTTTAGTAGAAACGGCTATTAACTGTGGAACCCATCGACGGATATAGATCCCCTCTGGATCAAATTTAGAGGCTTGGGTATAGGGATTGAAAATTCGAAAATAAGGTTGCGGATCGACTCCTGTCCCTGCACTCCATTGCCACGAGAGGATATTGGAGCTCGCATCATAATCGTTGAGATGTGCGGCAAAAAAAGCTTCACCCCATTGCCACGGCAAAAGGAGGTTTTTTGTAAAGAACGATGCGACAATCATCCGTACACGGTTGTGCATCTCTCCGCTTATCAGTAGTTCACGTATTCCCGCATCGACGATAGGGACACCCGTATGTCCGGTACAAAACGCTTTAAAAGCGGCTTCATCGGGGACACCTTTGAAAGGATAACGGAAGTTTTGTTCGCTAAGGTGGGGAAAATGGACTAAAAGCATGGCATAAAAGTCTCGAAATATCAGTTGTCTGAAAAAAGGCTCGGTATCAATCCCCCGTTTTTTTTGTTCTACACTCCATCGCAGTAAACTCCGAATCGAGAGTGTTCCGAATCGCAAATCACTGCTGAGGGCTGATGTGGCGTCTAATGCCATATAATCACGATTTTGAGAATAATTTTTGATGTTTTCGGTAAAAAGATCCAGTTTGGCTTCGGGTGAACATTGCTGTTTTGGGGTTAGTGTTTGAGGAATAAAGCCGATTGATTCAAGGGCAATAGGTTGTGTCGAGTGGTCCGTTCTCAAAATAGTGTGCAAAGTCGAATAATCAAACGGAATCAACCGTTGTTTTGCCGGGGAATATTCAACCATATGCTCGGGGGTAAAGAGTGTTTTTGCACGATTGTAGTAGGGGGTAAACACCTGATAAGGGGTTCCGTCATTTTTGAGTATTTCATTGGGTGCGAAGATATAAGTATCATGGAGATAGTTAAAGGGGAGAAGATGCGATACGTTTCGATCACGCTCTAGTGCGTAGGTATCGTAGTCGCCAGAGGCACATACTTCGTCATACGTGTTGTGAGACAAAAGCCATGTAAAAACTTCCGTAGGCCTTCCATAAAAAAGGGCTAAATCAAGCCCCCGTTCTCGGAGAGAAGATTTTAAAGTGGTCAGGGCATTGAAAATGAGGGTCACACGCCGATCATCCGCTTTGAGAGAGGCGAGAATGTCCGTATCGAAAATAAAGATAGGAAGTACATCGCCTTCCAAAGAGAGAAGGGGGTTATCATTCGTCCGCAGATCTCGGCGAAACCATAAAATTCGACCCATCACTATTTTCCTGCAGTGATATGAGAACGGAGTGCCAGCGTTTTGGGGTAGGGGTTAAGAAAAGTTTGCCCTAGAAGATAGGTCGTATTGTATTTTTGTGCGTAAAGGGAAATCGTCGAGAGGGGGACGATCAGAGGGATGATCTTATCGGCAAAATCACTGATATGGGAGTGTAAAATCTTTTTCTCCTCTTTCGTAAGCTCATTTTTGAAAAATCCTGCCAAATGTTCTAAAACATTACGGGTCTTTTTGATAGAGCTTTTACGCGAAATAGCCGTTTTAAATCCAAGTTCATACATGGCCAAGAGGATCTCAAAATTCAGATTATTGCGATTAGCGACGATATTCCCGAGTTCTCGATAGAGCTTCTCGTCTTTGGCTTGGAGCATAAATTTATAAGTGGTGTGAAATCGAACCAAATCATTTAAGGTGGGGTCAGAGGCCTTGAATTGCTCGTAGGCATCGTAGGCAAAAAGCTGCATCACAAAATTTTCTCTCAACCAAGGATCTTGGAGACGTCCCTCCTCTTCCATCGGAAGCAACGGGTAGCGTTCACGGCACATTGCGGCAAAAATGCCGTCCTCTTTCCCTTCGCAAAAGCCGTTATCGAGATAGGTTTTGGCACTACTTAAACCGCAACTAGGCGATTTGGATTTAAAAATAATGCCGCAAAGGGGTTCATTGGAGATTTTGGAGAGTTCATCACGGCTTGTTTCGAGAAGACGTTCGGTAAGGTCAGCTTGATCTTTATTGGATTGAACAAAGAGTTGGTTTTCAGATCGTAGAAGCCTGATAGAAGGGCGTGGGGTGCCAAAGGCTAAGTGTTCAGGACAAAAAGGGATGAACTCGGCAAAACGCCCCAGCTCATCCGTTACAAAGTGATCATGTTTATGACCGCCGTCAAAGCGAATTTTTTCACCCAATAAACACGATGAAACAGCTATTTTCATAAATACTCCTATTTCTTATAGTATAGGACAATTACAATTATTTAGTATGAGAATTTTGTTTATCTAAAAGCTGTTGTTGTTCGGGAGGAAGTTTTTGCTGACTCTCTTTATAGGCTTTTGAGAGTTTTTGAAGTTCGGAATCCATAGTTTTTTCGGGAGTTTTTGGGGAACTGATAGGGAGGATAAAAGCAAGAAGTATAAAGACTAAGCTAAAAATAATACCGCTAAGAAGCGCCAAAATAACTTTTAGTTTTTCGTCATTCATACAAACCTCCGAATCTCTATCGGAGTATTATAGCTTAAAAATTATGACAGCTTACCTGAGGAGATAAGATGGTTTACCAAATCCATATTTTTCATTACACGGTTGTAGTAAGGACGATTGGTAGTCCCCCCGTTGTATCCGCTGATGGCATAAAAATGATCAAGCCGCTGATTTTGCAATAATACGAGATAATGGGTTGCAATTTTCGCTGAAAGTCGAATGTCCCCTAATAAACGCCCTGCCAGCTGAACATCACTGAGTTTGTTGAGCCAGCGAAGTTTTTTAACATTTTGCGAGACGTGTCGTGCGGTAGCAACTTGAATCTGCATAGGTCCCAAAGATGCTTTGGTAAATGATTTCTTATGTTTAAAATCACCGATAACGTATTTGCCGGCACTGCTTTCGGTTAAACAAATCGCACTGAGCGTATTTTCGTAGGTATTGCCATTTTTATCAGGAATTGATTTTGCGACATCACGTACGGTTTGTAATACATGGAGTTGTTTAGGGGTCATCGAATCAGCTAAAAGGGATAAAGCAAACAGTAATATCAGGGAAAGAAATCTCAAATGTGCACCTCGGAAATGGAATGTGAAATTTTAGGGTACTGGAGAGGATATAACAATGGTGTGACCTTTCTAAATGAATCAGTTAAGAAAAAGTAATAGAAAAGGGGTGTATGCTACCACACAGCGGGAAAGCAATGATTAAGTTTCAAGGAAATAACTGTTCTATAATATTATATAATGTTACAATTATTGGTGTTAGTTTAAGTTTCAGTGTAAAAAGTTTTCTAAAAGTATCAAAAAAAAGGTTAAAAAAGTATCCAATGAGTAAAAATGAAACATTTTTTGTCCGATTTATCGGACTCTTGATTTATATGACACCGTTATATGGTGAAATCACGGTTGGACTCCTCACATCGATCGAAAATAATGCGAAGGTCAATTTGCTGTATAAAAATATTCCTATTTCATGTGAACCGTTCGGTGTTATCACTTTGGAAAAGATGGCCTTGAACGGTGTTAACCCCCAAGAGTGCCGATCGGCAATAGAATCGTATTATAGAGCGCATCCGCATGATAAATCTTTTGCACGTGAACATTTACATATTCAGCAATCGTATCATTACGAGACGATTAAGGGGGGGTGTGTTCTGTATGCCAACGGAATTGAAACTTACAGTGAAATGTTACTGCGGAATGGATTGGCTCTTATTGACCCTGCATTTGATAACAGTGAATGGAACGGAAAATTAAAACGCTCACATCAAGGTGCCCAAATCCAAAAAAATGGATTGCACGATACACAGATTAGAGCGTTTTGTATTAAAGAGGAAAATTAGTGTTGAGGATGTTCATCATTAGAGGTAAGATAAATCCAGTACTCTTTATGACTTTTTCCACGATCAAGAAAATAGAGTTGTAGAATAGCGACACGATAGAGTGTAATAATCATTTTTGCGTAAGGGATGGCGAGCGAGAGGGCAAGCCACCAAGGCTGCTCACGTTCACCCTTGGAGAGCATCATCTCTTCGACCCCGATATTTTTACTTAAATACAAGCCAAATGCTATGGAAAAGACAAAATTCAATATCAAACCGAAAATAGCATAGGCAAAAAAATCAGGTGAGTCGAAATCGATCATAGCTCATTACTCTTTATAGTTTTTAATAGCGTCTTCAAGGATTTTAGCAGCGGATGCTTTATTTTCAAACCCTTTTACTTTTACCCATTTGTTAGGTTCTAACATTTTATAGGTTTCGAAGAAGTTTTTGATTTTTGCCAAAGTATGTTTTGGGATATCTCCGAGGTCTTGGATCTCTTCGAATGTAGGATCAATTTTTGAAGTTGGAACGGCGAGGAGTTTTTCATCGATACCGCTTTCGTCTTCCATGATAAGAACACCGACAAGACGACAGTTGGTTACACACCCCTCTACCATAGGATACTCTGTAAGGATCAAGATATCAGCCGGATCGCCGTCTTGTGAAAGGGTTTTATTGACAAATCCATAGTTCGCCGGATAGTACATAGCTGAATGCATTACACGGTCAAGTACAAGTGCGCCGCTCTCTTTTTCAACTTCATATTTGATGTTTGATCCACATGCAATCTCAATAATTGCTTTGACTTTATCCGGATTTTCGCCGTAACCGATTTTGCTTAGATCCATAGGGCACCTCTGTGTATAAAATAATGAGGCGGATTGTAACGAAAGAAACTAAAAGGTTCATTGAAAGAGCCATAGTAAATCTTTTTTAATGAACTTTGTACTAAAATCACGCATCGTGTAAGGATCGTGCGCGTAAATACAAGTAGGGATTAGGTAAATGGCAAAAAAATACATCGATGTGATGGACACTACGTTTCGTGACGGCTTTCAGTCTGTATTCGGCGGGCGTGTGTTAATGGAAGATTTCTTCCCTGCTGTGGAAGCGG
>Ga0209262_10000243_pt1 | contig 28957 bp, 30 predicted proteins | sample Lowcelwee11metaG_FD_187171 | JGI IMG/M metagenome (GOLD analysis project Ga0209262, IMG submission 187171) | Freshwater pond sediment microbial communities from the University of Edinburgh, under environmental carbon perturbations - Low... | ecosystem: Environmental > Aquatic > Freshwater >... | reverse complement strand
CCAGAGGCTTCGCCGGGTAGCCGGAGCCCTTGCCGGGCCGTCGCGCGACACGACGTCGCGCGCGGAGCCTACAGGGACGTACTTGCGGCGTTCCGGCAAGGGCTCCGTCTACCCTGCGAAGTCGACTGCGCGTCAGCGAGCCGCCGCGGGTGCAGGCGCGAGATCGGGCTCGTCGAGCCGCGCGACCATGCGTCGCCGTGCTTCGGCGCGCATCTCGTCCGCGGCGTGAACCGACGCCGGCACTGCGATCGGTGCGAGGATCTCGACGCGGATGCGGCCCGGCCGCACGAGCATCGCGCCACCCGGCATCGCACGGCGCGCCCCGAGAATTACCACGGGCACGACCGGCATCTCGCCGCGCACTGCGGCGGCGAACGCCCCGACGTGGAACCGCTTGAGTCCCGGCAGCGCGTCGAACGTACCTTCCGGGAAGAACACCAGCGCGCGGCCCGACTCGGCGACCCGCAATACCCGCAGTGCATCGCGCCGCCGGCCGCCCTCGCTGTGGCGGTCGACGAACTCCGAGCCGATGCGCTTCAGCAGGAAGCCGGCCAGCGGCAGTGAAGCCGCCTCCCGCTTGATCACGAAGGAGAAGCGAGGCGGCAGGACCGCCTTCATGATGATGCCATCGAGGTAACTGGCATGGTTCGCGACCACGACACAGTTGGTGGGCGGCAGGTTTTCGAGCCCCGTGACCGTGACGCGCAGTCCGAGGACTGGCAGCGCGAGCGTGGCTAGGCGATGGGTGATGCGCCGCCGCCAGTCGAGCCAGGGCACGACCAGCGCAAGAAGCGTCGCGACCACGAACATCAGACTGAAAGCGGCCATCGCGCAGGCTCCGTAGAGAGTCCTGAGCGCACCAGGCAATACGCGGCGCATGGGGGGTCCTTGGGCTCCGGTCGCGCAGTCTGCCGCGCCCGCCGCGTTCTGTGAACTGGTTACGGTTATGTTAATGGGGGCAGTGATCTGTGAAGGGTGTCACGACGAACCCGTTTCCGTGGCTCGCATACTCGCCGCCACGAGAGATCCCGAGGTCACATGAGCACAGCAGTGAAAAGCAGCGTCCTCGCGCGCGCGCAGCGCGGCGGTGGGAAGGCGCAGGGGCCCGGCCCGATCGACCGCTTCCTGGACGCGGTCTGGATGGAGCGCGGCCTGTCGCCCAACACGCTGGCTGCCTATCGCGCCGACTTGACGGCGCTCGAGCGCTGGCTGGATCAGCACGAGTCCGATCTCACGGCGGCCAAGCGTGGCGACCTGCTGTCGTTCATGGCGTGGCGGGTGCAGGCCGGCGCCCGGCCGCGATCGACCGCCCGCCAGCTGTCCAGTTTCCGTCGCTTCTACCGGCACCTGGTCCGTGAAGGCGTGCTGCGCGAGGACCCCACGGCCCAGATCGCCATGCCGAAGGTCGGCCGGTCGTTACCGCGGTCGCTCACGGAGGAGGAAGTCGAGGCCCTGCTGGCCGCTCCTGCCGTGAGCGACCCGCTCGGACATCGCGACCGCACGATGCTCGAGGTGCTGTATGCCACCGGGCTGCGCGTCTCGGAGCTGGTCAGCCTGAAGCTCTCGTCGGTGAACCTCAACCAGGGCGTGCTGCGCATCGTCGGCAAGGGCGACCGCGAGCGGCTGATCCCGCTCGGCGAGGAAGCCGTGCAGTGGGTGCAGCAGTTCCTGCAGGGGCCGCGAGTCGAGATCCTGCTCGAGCGCCAGACCGATTACCTGTTCCCGACGCGGCGTGGCGACCGCATGACGCGCCAGGCGTTCTGGCACATCATCAAGCGCTACGCGCGCAAGGCCGGCGTGCAGAAGGAACTCTCGCCGCACACGCTGCGCCACGCGTTCGCGACGCACTTGTTGAACCACGGCGCCGACCTGCGCGTCGTGCAGATGCTGCTCGGCCACAGCGACCTCTCGACGACGCAGATCTACACGCACGTCGCCCGCGAGCGACTGAAAGACCTGCATTCCCAGCACCATCCGCGCGGCTGACCCTGCGCCCCGGCCGGCGCTGGCGCAGCGGAGCGGCTCTGCTAGACTGCCGCGCCCGAAATTTGAACCCTTTGGTGACGCCGCTGTCTCAGTGGGCGTTCACGCCCCTTTATCGCCCCCGGATGGAACGCATGCGCATCGCAGCCGTACTCGCCAGCACCCTCGTCACCGCCGCGCTCGGTCTGCTGGCCACGCCGACTTTGGCCCAGGACAAGGCGGCCAAGGCCGCCGCCCAGAAGCCCGCTGCGGTACCTGCGGACGTTCGTGCGCGGGTGGTCTCCAAGCTGCAAGGCGCCACCGCGGAGGATGTCAGCGCGTCGCCGATCCCGGGCCTCTACGAAGTGACGATGGGCGGCCTGATCGCCTATGTGACCGCTGACGGCAAGTACCTGGTCAGCGGCAATGTCTACGATCTCGACACGCAGGCGAACCTCACGGCGACCCGTCGCAATGCCGCCCGCGCCAAGGCGCTGGCCGCGGCGTCCGAGGACAAGATGATCGTCTTCTCGCCGCCCAACCCGAAGATGACGGTCACGGTGTTCACCGACATCGATTGCGGGTTCTGCCGCAAGTTCCACAACCAGATCGCCGAGATGAACAAAGCCGGCGTCCGCGTTCGTTACCTGATGTACCCGCGCACCGGGCCGGGCACGGAATCCTGGCGCAAGGCCGAGTCCGTGTGGTGCGCCGCCGATCGGCGAGACGCGCTCACGCGAGCGAAGCGCGGCGAGGAGATCAAGAGCAAGAACTGCCCCGGGGCGGCGTCGATCCAGACGCAGTACTCGCTCGGTGACGACCTCGGTGTCGAGGGTACGCCGGCGATCTTCACCGAGACCGGTGATTACATCGGCGGTTTCATGACGCCGGCGCAGCTCGTCCAGACCGTGCAGGAATCGCAGAAGGCCGCGGCCGTGGTGCGCTGAGCGCAGGTCCGCGGCGGCCGCCCGCGGGTCAACGCTCCAGAAAGTCGATCTTGCCCTGCCGGCCGTCCCATTCCTTGGCGTCGGCGGGCGCGTCCTTCTTCTCGGTGATCACCGGCCATTGCTTGGCCAGGTCCGCGTTCAGCGCCTTGAAGGCCTGCTGGCCGTCCGGCAGTTCCTCCTCGGAGAAGATCGCCTCGGCTGGGCATTCCGGCTCGCACAGCGTGCAGTCGATGCACTCGTCGGGATCGATGACCAGCATGTTCGGGCCCTCGTGGAAGCAGTCCACCGGACACACCTCCACGCAGTCCATGTACTTGCACTTGATGCAATTTTCCGTGACGACAAAGGTCATCGGCTCGCTCCCGGGTCAGTGAAATCGCGCCGCCCTGCGGCGGCCGTGTAATCCGCTATTCTGCCAAAGCTCCGCCGCGCTGCAACAAAATCGTCTCAACGGGCGGCCGACGGGCGCAGGTCGATCGCGGTGAAATGGTGGCGTTCGAGGCCCACTCTGCGATCCTCGAGGTATCGCCGCAGCGCAAAATCGACGCTGCGAAAGGCGATGTCCGTCCAGGGAATCTCGGTCTCGTCGCAGAGGATGACCTCCAGGCTCTCGTCACCCGCGCCAAACACGGGTGCATCGAGGCGCGCTCGAAACATCACGTGCACCTGGTCCGCGTGCAGCACGTGCACGACGGCCAACAGCGAACCAATCTCCACGTCGGCCAGGGCTTCCTCCAGCGATTCGCGACGTGCCGCGTCCTGGGTCGTCTCGCCGTTTTCCATGAATCCCGCCGGGATCGTCCAGTAGCCGCGGCGCGGCTCGATCGCGCGCCGGCACAGCAGAATCCGCCCTTCGTGCTCGGGTACGCAGCCGGCGACGATCTTCGGGTTCTGGTAGTGGACCTGCCTGCAGCCCGTGCAGACGTAGCGGAGCCGATGGTCGCCCTCGGGAACCAGTTGCGTGACGGGTTGGCCGCAGTGGGAGCAGAAGTTCATCGGAAGAAGAGGATAGGGGATAGGGGATAGGGGATAGGACGAAGGTCGGTGGCGCCGACTCGGATCGCTCTCACCTATCCGCTATCCGCTATTCACTATTCACTTCCGCATGGTGCCGGGAGAGGGAATCGAACCCTCACGATGTCGCCACCGCCGGATTTTGAGTCCGGTGCGTCTACCAGTTCCGCCATCCCGGCGCGGACCGCGAAGCTTACCCGATCGGCGCCGGTAGGCAAGGAAATTGATTGATTTCAAACTGTTAGCGCCGGCATTGAATGTCGTGCATGGAACCCCGCAAACTGAGCGCCGGCTCGCGGCGCGGAAGGCCGGGAACCAGATAGACTCGGGCGTGGTCAGAGGAAGTCCAGCGTCGCCTGCGGGGCGGCAGCGTTCAATGCACGGAGAGTGCTCGCATGCGACGACGGTTGTGGCCAGCGGTCCTGGCAGTGATGGCGTTCGCTGGAACGTCCCAAGCCGATGATCTGCTGGTCCGGCAATTGTCGGCTGCGGCTCCGGCCGCCAATCCCCAAGTCCTGACCCTCGCGACGCGCGCGGCGGATTGCGCGCGCAAGCAGGGCCTGCTGCATGGCTTCCAGCATCTGGCGGTCATCGACTACTCGCTGCCCTCGACGCAGCCCCGCCTGTGGGTGTTCGACGTCGCGCGCGGCCGGTTGCTGTTCCAGGAACTGGTCGCGCACGGCCGCAATACCGGCGAGAGGATCGCCGAGCGATTCTCGAACGTCGAAGGCAGCAAGATGTCGAGCCTCGGGCTGTTCCAGACGACCGAGACCTATTACGGCAGCAATGGCTACTCACTGCGCCTGCGCGGCCTCGACGCGGGCTTCAACGACAATGCGCTCTCGCGTGCCATCGTCATGCACGGCGCGCCTTACGTCAGCGAGGCGATTGCCGAGCGACTGGGCCGTCTCGGTCGCAGCTGGGGATGCCCAGCGGTGCGCCAGGAAGTGGCCCGCACGGTGATCGACACGCTGAAGGGCGGGGCGCTGCTGTTCGCCTATTACCCCGACCGCAAGTGGCTGTCGGAGTCGCCGTTACTCCAGTGTGGCGGCGGGCCGGCCAGCCAGGTCGCCGCCAACGCTGCGCGGATTGCGCCTCGGGGCTGAGTTCGTCCGTGTCCGCGCCTCGGCCGGTCGGGCCGGGGTTCTCTTCCCCCGTCCATGTCGGACGCCGCCGCGCGAGCGTTGAATCGAGGCGACACGGACCGTGCTGTGCCGCGCTGCCATGGCGCCTCGATTCCGCTCGCGCAAGGCTCGCCGAAAACGGCGGCGGTTCCTCCGCCGACGTTTTCGATGCGCGGGAGACTTGGACGGGGGAAGAGAACCCCGGCCCGACCGGCCGAGGCGCGGACACGAACCGACCGCGACCTTTTCGGCGGCCCGCGCATCTAATGGCTTGAATGAGCGCTTTCCTGGACAGCGACCTGACTCCTGAAACCCTGGTCCGGGCGCGCGCCGGTGCGGTCGATGCACAAGAGGCGATTTACCACGCCTTCCAGCGGCCGGTGCGGACACTTGCACGGCGGCTCGTGCCGAACGTGGCGGTCGCCGAGGACCTCGCGCAGGACGTCTTCGTCGATGTGCTGACGAAACTAGGCCAGTACGACGGTCGTGGCTCGTTTGCCGGCTGGGTGCGCAGCATCACGGTGAACAAGTGCCTGATGCACCTGCGCTCGCCATGGCAGCGCGCGCGGCGTTGGCTGGATTCGGCGAGTGAGGACGGCGGCGCCGGGTGGCCGGAACAGCGGTCCGCGTCCGTGACAGGCGACACGGTCGATCTGGAGCGCGCGCTCGCGCGGCTCGGCGATACCGCGCGGGCCGTCGTCTGGTTGCACGACGTCGAAGGTTACACGCACGCCGAGATCGGCCGGCTGCTCGGCGGCACTGCTAGTTTCTCTAAGTCGCAGCTTGCCCGTGCGCACGCGCATCTGCGCGAACTGCTCGAATCCGATGGAGTGAAGGCAACATGCATGCCCATCTCGACGAGTTACTGAACCTGCGCGCGCGATTGCGCGCTCTGCCGTCGGCACCCGATGCAGATCGGGACGCATGGCCGGAGATCCAGGCTCGGATCGTGCGATCTGAGCGCAGCGCGCAACGGCGCGCGAGGGCGGCCGGAGTTGCGACCGCGGCGTCTGTGGCCGCGTTGGGACTGTTCGCCACGATCAGGTTGCTCGAACCCCCGGCCGCTCCCGTGACGTCCGCCAGCCCAGTCGCGGCACCGGCCACGGCAGATGCATTGGCCGAGCTGCGGTCGCGCTCGCAGATGCTCGAGGCCGTGCTTGCCGAGCTGCCGGCGCGCCCGGCGGTGAAGCGCGCGGCGACGTCGGTGCCGATCGATTCGCTCGAGGCCCGTGTGCAGTGGCTCGATCACGAAATCCTGGTTGCGGACGCGCAGGCAAGCGCGCCGGAAGCCGAGCAGCTCTGGCGCGACCGGGTCGAGGTCATGAATTCGCTGGTGCAGTTGCGCTACGTCGAGGCGCAGCGCGACTTGTTGTGAACCGGAGGTCTTAAATGAAGATCAATGCATTGCATGCTGGCCGAGCCGCGATCGCCGGCGCCTGCTGCGCGTCCTTGCTGGCGCTGGCTGCGCCGATCGCGGGAGCCGCGGAGCCCGCGGACCGCGCCGCACTGGAAAAGCAATTGCAGGAAGCACGCGCGAAGCTGAATGACGCCGCGCGCGACGTCGCCGACCTGAGCCAGCAGCTCTACGGCGGCGACCGGCAGGATGAACTGATGCGCTTCGTGCAGGGGCGGCCACAAGGCGCGATGCTCGGCATCAACATCGAGGACGCCAAAGGGCGCGATGACGGCGTCGAGGTCGTGGGCGTGAGCCCGGGTGGCCCGGCCGAGCAGGCTGGCCTCAAGACGGGGGACCTCGTGGTCGCGATGAACGGACAGTCGCTGCGGACCACTGACGGTCGCGAACCCAGCACTCAGCTCGTGGAGCGGATGCGCAGCGTCGAACCCGGCCAGACCGTGAATCTCGACTATCTGCGCGACGGCCAGAAGCGCAGCGCAGCGATCAAGGCCGCGCCCGCGGAACCGCCGATTGCGCGCATCCTGCGCGAGCGACTGCCGAAGCAGCTTCCGGAAGGGCTACAGATCCCGGGCTTCGAGGGCCTGCTGGGTCCCGAACGCCAGTTCCGTTCGCTCGAGCTCGTGAGCCTGACACCGAAGCTCGGCAAGTACTTCGGCGCGGAAGAGGGGCTGCTGGTCGTGCGCGTGGCGGAGGGCCAGGTGCTGCCGCTCGAGGAGGGCGACGTGCTGCTCAGCATCGACGGGCGCAAGCCGGACAGCCCGGGGCATGCGTTCCGGATCCTGCGCTCCTACCAGCCCGGCGAGAAGGTGAAGCTCGGCGTGTTGCGCAATCGCAAGCAACTCGAACTTGCGGCGACCATGCCGGAAGCCGATGCCGCGGCCCGGTCGCGCCATCGCGCGCCGTTGCCACCTGCGCCGCCGGCGCCACCGGCGCCACCGCCCGGCGGGATCACCTGAGGCGAGCGCGACCCCTCTGCTAGCATGCGCGGCCCATGCTGCGCAGCGATTTCCAATACGAGCTCCCCGACGACCTGATCGCGCGTCACCCGGCGGCGCGGCGCAGCGAAAGCCGACTGCTGCATCTCGACGGCCGCAATGGCGCGATCGTGGACCGGCAGTTCGCAGACCTGCCGGGGTTGCTGAGACCGGGTGACCTGCTGGTGTTCAACGACACCCGGGTCGTGCCGGCCCGGCTGCACGGACACAAGGACACGGGTGGCCGTGTCGAGATCCTGCTCGAACGCGTGCTCGGCGGCCAGCGCGTGCTGGTACTAATGCGGTCGAGCAAGGCGCCGGCCCCGGGTTCGAGATTGCATCTGCCGGGCGACTGCACTGCGATCGTCGTCGGCCGCCAGGACGAGTTCTGGTTGCTCGAATTCGACCGCGACCCGGCCGGGATCTTCGAGCAGCACGGCGAAATGCCGCTGCCACCGTACTTGAAACGACCAGCCGAGGAGGCTGATCGAGAACGCTACCAGACCGTGTATGCGCGTGCCCCGGGGGCCGTGGCCGCGCCGACCGCGGGCCTGCATTTCGACGACGCCACGCTCGAGGCCTGCCGGCGGGTCGGCGCGGAGCTAGCACGAGTCACGCTGCACGTCGGGGCCGGCACGTTCCAGCCAGTGCGGGCCGACGATGTCCGTGATCACCGGATGCATGCGGAACTTGCCGAGGTCCCGCTGGAGACCTGTGACGCGGTCGCTGCGTGCCGCTCGCGAGGCGGTCGCGTGATCGCGGTCGGCACGACGGCGGTGCGCGCGCTCGAATCGGCGGCCCGCGCCCAGGGGCGCCTGGTACCGTTCGCGGGGGATACCCGACTCTTCATCACCCCCGGCGATCGATTCCACGTCGTGGACGCACTGCTCACGAACTTTCACCTTCCGGAGTCCACGCTGCTGATGCTGGTATGCGCGTTCGCTGGTCGCGAGCACGTCCTGCGCGCTTACCGTCACGCCGTGGCCGCGAAGTACCGCTTCTTCAGCTACGGCGATGCCATGTTCGTCGAGCCGGATCCGGCCGCGCTCGAACGGAGGCCCGTGGCATGAAGTTCGACCTGCTCGCGAGCGAGGGCCTGGCGCGCCGCGGCCGGTTGCACCTGCGGCACGGCATCGTGGAGACGCCCGTCTTCATGCCGGTCGGCACCTACGGCACCGTCAAGGCGATGACCCCGGAAGAACTGACCGGGCTGGGCGCGCAGATCGTGCTCGGCAACACGTTCCACCTGATGCTGCGCCCCGGCACGGACGTCATCCGCGCGCACGGCGACCTGCACGGGTTCATGCACTGGACGGGGCCCATCCTCACCGACTCCGGCGGATTCCAGGTGTTCAGCCTCGCGGACCTGCGCAAACTGACCGAGGAGGGCGTGCGCTTTCGCTCGCCGGTCAACGGCGATCCGGTGTTCCTGAGCCCGGAGATCTCGATGCGGGTGCAGACGGACCTTGGGTCGGATATCGTCATGGTGTTCGACGAGTGCCCGCCCTATCCCGCCACCGAGGCGCAGGCGCGGCAATCGATGGAGTTGTCGATGCGCTGGGCGCAGCGTAGCCGCACCGCCTTCCGAGAACTTGGCAACCCGAATGCCCTCTTCGGCATCGTGCAGGGCGGGACACACCTCGGGTTGCGGTTCGAGTCACTCGAGGCGTTGCGCGCGCTCGAGTTCGATGGCTACGCGGTCGGCGGACTCGCCGTCGGCGAGCCTGCGGACGAGCGCAACGCCGTGCTCGATGCGCTCGGTCCGGCGCTGCCGGCCGACCGGCCGCGTTACCTGATGGGTGTCGGCACGCCCGCAGACATCGTGCAGGCCGTGCAGCGCGGCATCGACATGTTCGATTGCGTGATGCCGACCCGCAACGCGCGCAACGGCCACCTGTTCACCAGCGAGGGGGTGGTCAAGATCCGCAATGCGGCCCACCAGGCGGACACGCGGCCGCTCGATCCGGCCTGCAGCTGCTATACCTGCCGCAACTACTCCCGCGCCTACCTGCGCCACCTCGACCGCTGCAACGAGATCCTCGGGGCGCGGCTCAATTCGATCCACAACCTGCACTACTACCTGGCCTTGATGCAGCGCATCCGGGCGGCGATCGACCAGGGCACTTTCGGGCGGTTTGCCGCGGAATTCCTCGGCGGACCGGAAGGGCAGCCCAAGCCGGCCGGCAGCCCGGGCGGCCCTCGGGTATAATCCGCAGCCTTTTTGACAAGGCCCCCATGGGCCCAATCACAGGAGTCCGTCGATGGATTGGTTGATCTCGAGCGCCTCGGCGCAGGCCGCCGGCGGCGCGCAGCCGAACGCTTTCATGCAGTTGCTGCCACTCGTGCTGATCTTCGTGGTGTTCTACTTCCTGCTGATCCGTCCGCAGGCCAAGCGCGCCAAGGAGCACAAGGCCATGGTGGCCGCGCTCGGCGTCGGTGACGAAGTCGCCACGGCCGGTGGCGTCCTCGGCAAGGTCACCGAGACCGGCGACCAGTTCCTGACCCTCGAGATCGCGGAGGGCGTGCGCGTCAAGATCCAGCGCCACACCGTGACCAGCGTCCTACCCAAGGGCACCATCAAGAACGCCTGAGCCCGAGGGGAGTCCCCGCATGCATACCTATCCGGCCTGGAAAGTCTGGCTGGTCGCCATCGTCATGCTGGTGGCGACCCTGCTCGCGTTGCCGAACGTGTTCGGCGAGGCCCCGGCGCTGCAGCTGTCGCGCAACGACCGTGCCGCCTTCACCGAGCAAGGCCAGGCCAGCGTCACGGCCATCCTGGCAGGGAAGGGGCTGTCGCCCGAAGCGGCCCACATCGAGGGCGACCGACTCGTCCTGCGTTTCGGGAGTGTCGAGCAGCAACTCGCAGCTCGCGACGCGATCCAGGACGCCGCACCACGCGAGCACCTGATCGCGCTCGCGAAGGAGCCTCGCACGCCTGTTTGGATGAGGGCACTGGGCCTGAAGCCCATGAGCCTCGGTCTCGACCTGCGTGGCGGCGTCCATTTCCTCTACGAGGTGGATGTCGCCGGCGCGGTCAAGCAGCTGCTCGGCACGATGGAGCGCGACTACCGCACGCTGCTGCGCAACGAGCGCATTCCGTTCACCGGCATCGAGGTCAGTGGGGTCGATTCCGTGCACATCTCGCTGCGCACCGGTGACGACGTCGAGCGCGCAGCGGCGGCGCTGCGCAAGCAGGATCCGACGATCACGCTCGAAACGGACCGTCAGGCCGAGGGTGGATCCGTCACGGTGCGACTGACTCCGGAGCAGATCAAGCAGCGCCAGGACTTCGCGATCCAGCAGAACATCACCACGCTGCGCAATCGCGTCGACGAGCTCGGCGTGACCGAACCGATCGTCACGCGCCAGGGCGTGGATCGCATCGTCGTGCAGCTCCCTGGCGTCCAGGACCCGAACGAGGCGCTCCGCGTCCTCGGTGCCACCGCGACCCTCGAGTTCCGGCTGGTTGACCAGCAGCACGACCCGGTGGAAGCCGAGCAACTGGGCCGCGCGCCGCTCGGCACGCGGCTCTATCAGCGACGGGACGGCGGGCCGGTTCTGCTGAAGCGCGAGATCATCGTCTCCGGCGAGCAGCTCGTGGATGCCAGTTCAGGCTTTTCAGAGGGCCAGCCGGCGGTGTTCGTCAAGCTCGACGCGCGCGGCGCCTCCGAGATGCTCAATACCACCCGTGAGAACCTCGGCCGACCGATGGCGGTCGTCTTCATCGAGAAGAAGCGTGTCGCCGAAAGCGAGGCGTGCAACGGTCTGCGTTCGGGCAGCGAGTGCACCGAAGAGGAAGTGATCAGCGTCGCCACCATCCAGGGCGTCTTCAGCAGCAATTTCCAGATCACCGGGTTGCTCGCCGGCGAAGCCCGCGAGCTCGCGCTGCTGCTCAGGGCAGGTTCGCTTGCGGCACCGCTCTACATCGTCGAGCAGCGGACGGTCGGACCGAGCCTCGGCCAGGACAACGTCAACCGCGGCTTTCGGGCGTTGCTGATCGGGCTCGTCGGTATGTTCATCTTCATGGGTCTCTACTACCGCAGGTTCGGCCTCGCGGCCAACGTCGTGCTGTTCTCGAACATGGTGCTGCTCACGGCCATGATGTCATTGCTGCAGGCGTCGTTGTCGCTGCCCGGCATCGCGGGCATCGTGCTCACGGTCGGCATGGCCGCGGATGCGAACATCCTGATCTTCGAGCGCATACGTGAAGAGGTGCGCAACGGCATGAGCCCGCACGCGGCGATCAACGCCGGTTTTGACAAGGCGTTCTCGGCGATCGCGGACTCTAACGTGACGACCTTGATCGCCGGCATCGTGCTGTTCACGTTCGGCACCGGCCCCGTGCGCGGATTTGCGGTGACCTTGTGCATCGGCATCCTGACGTCGCTGTTCACGGCCATCGTCGGCAGCCGTGCTCTCATCCACGTGATCTGGGGGCGCCAGCGCAAGCTCGAAGCGCTTCCGATCTGAGGCAGACGCGTCATGGAATTCTTCAAGAAAAAGACCAGCTTCCGCTTCATGGGGCTGCGCCGGCGTTGGTACGTCGTGTCCGGCGTGCTGATCCTGGCGTCGGTTCTGCTGCTCGCCTTCCGTGGCCTCAATTTCGGCATCGACTTCACGGGCGGCGTGGTCCTGGAGTTGTCGTTGCCGCAGGCCGCGGATCTCGAGAAGGTCCGTGGCGCGCTCGAGGAAGCCGGGTTCGGCGACGCGGTCGTGCAGAGCTTCGGCACGTCGCGCGACGTGCTGGTCCGCGTCTTGCCCGAAGAAGGCATGGACGTGAATGCGGTGAGCGAAAAGGTCCTGACGGCGCTGCAGACCTACGAGCCGGCATCCGAGCTGCGACGCACGGAGGTGGTGGGCGCCCAGGTCGGCCAGGAGCTGGCGGAGAAGGGCGCACTCGCGGCTCTGTTCGCGTTCCTGCTGATCATGGCCTACGTCGCGTTGCGATTCCAATGGAAGCTCGCAGTCGGCTCCATCGTCGCGGCCTTGCACGATCCGATCATCATCCTCGGGATCTTTTCCGCAACGCAGATGACCTTCGACCTGCCGGCCTTGGCCGCGGTGCTGGCGGTCGTCGGTTACTCCCTGAATGACACGGTGGTCGTGTTCGATCGAATCCGCGAACGGTTCATCATGACCCGCAAGGGAGCGCCGGCCGAGATCATCGACCTCGCGATCAACGAGACCCTGTCGCGGACGTTGATGACCAGCGTCACGACGCTGATCGCAGTGCTCTCGCTGCTGATTTTCGGTGGCGATGTGCTGAAGTCGTTCTCGGTCGCGCTGGCCATTGGCGTACTCGTGGGCACGTTCTCGTCCATCTTCGTTGCGAGTTCCATCGCACTCGACCTCAAGCTGACGGCACGCGACCTGATGCCGGCGCAGAGGGAGAAGGGCGAAGTGGACGAAATGCCCTGAGCGCATGGCTGCCCCCGTACAGGTCGTCTGAGGGAGAGATCTCGTGACCGGGGTCGTTTGGGGCGGATTCCTCGCCTTCTTCCTGACGCTGCTGTTCCTCGACCTGAGTGTCCTGCACCGCGAGTCGGCGGAGCTCTCGGTCAAACAGGCGCTGTTCTGGACCAGCGTCTGGGTCAGCGTCGCACTCTCGTTCACGCTCGTCGTCTACGGCCTATACGAGCATCGCTGGCTCGGCTTCGAACCCGGGCCCGGGGTCGGCAGCGGCGCGGACGCCGTCGTGCTGTTCGTGACCGGCTACCTGCTCGAGTGGTCGCTGTCGGTCGACAACATCTTCGTCATCGCGCTGATCTTCTCGTACCTGAAGATTCCCGCGCTCTACCAGTATCGCGTGCTGTTCTGGGGTATCGTCGGCGCGATCGTGTTGCGCGGCCTGATGATCGCGACGGGTACGGCGCTGCTTTCTCACTTCGACTGGATGTTCTACGTGTTCGGCGCGATCCTGCTGATCTCGGCGTTGCGCATGCTGCGCGACGACGACGATGTGCCGGATTTCGGCGGCAGCTTTCCCGCGCGGCTGGTGCGACGCTTCATTCCGGTATCAGAGGAGCTCGATCGCGCCCGCTTCTTCGTGCGGCGCGACGGCGTGCTGCACGCGACGCCGCTCTTCGTCGCGCTCGTCATGGTCGAACTGACCGACGTGGTGTTCGCCGTGGATTCGATCCCGGCCATCCTGGCTGTGACGCAGGACCCGTTCCTCGTGTTCACGTCGAACGCGTTCGCGATCCTTGGCCTGCGCTCGCTCTACTTCGCGGTTGCGGGGCTCATGGTGATGTTCCGCTACCTGAAATACAGCCTGGTGCTGATCCTCGCATTCGTCGGCGTGAAGATGCTGCTGGTCAGCCACTTCCACGTGCCGAATCTCGTCTCGCTCGGCATCATCCTCGGGACGCTGGCGGGCGGCGTCGTGGCGTCGCTCTGGGCCGCTCGGCGCGAGGAACGGACCGGGCGCGGCAACGCCGACTGACCTGTGTGGCGATCCGGTCGCGCGCTAGCGGCCGGACTTGCGCAGTTCGCTGTGCCGAAAGCCGTAGAAGGCATAGATCGCGAAGCCGACGGCGGTCCACACGAGCAGCCGCAGCCATGTGTCCGGCGGCAGCGAGACCATCATGCCGGTGCAGATCAACGCACCGGCAATGCAGACGAACCACGGTGCGGGCACCTTGAAGTGGCGCTTGATGTCGGGCCGCGTGTAACGCAGCACCAGCACGCCGATGCAGACCGTCGTGAAGGCGAGCAGCGTCCCGATCGAGACGAGCTCGCCGAGGATCGTCACGGGAAACAGTCCGCTGATCAGGGCCGCGAGCGACCCTGTGATCAGCGTGCCCACGTAGGGCGTCTTGTGCGCCGGGTGCACCCGGCGGAAGAGCGGCGGCAGCAACCCGTCACGCGACATCGCGTAGAAGATGCGCGGTTGGCCGAGCAGCATGACCAGCATCACCGAGGTCATGCCCGCGATGGCGCCGAGCTTGATCCACCCGGCGAGCCAGCTGAGCTCGGGATGCCGGTCGAGCGCCAGTGCGACCGGCGCCGGCGTGTTGAGCTCGCTGTAGTGAACCATGCCCGTGAGCACCGCCGAAACCGCGACGTAAAGCACCGTACAAGCGGCCAGGCTGGCCAGAATGCCGATCGGCATGTCGCGCTGGGGATTCTTCGCCTCCTGCGCCGCGGTGGAAACCGCGTCGAAGCCGATATACGCGAAGAAGATGATGCCGGCGGCCTGCACGATGCCGCTCCAGCCGAACTTGCCGAACTGCCCCGCATTCTCCGGGATGAATGGTGTCCAGTTCGCGCCATCTACGACCCAGATGCCGAAGCCGATGAACAGCACGATCACGGTGACCTTGATGGCGACGACGATGGCGTTGAAGCGCGCCGACTGGTGAATGCCGACATAGCAGAGTGCCGTGATCGCTGCGATGACCAGCACGGCAGGTAGGTTCAAGAGCGCGCCAGTACGCACGATCTCAAAGTGGCCGACGCCCTTGGTGAATGGAGCGTTGGTCAAGGCGTCAGGCAGGTGCCAGCCGAGTTGCTCCACGAGGCTCACGACGTACCCGGACCAGCCGACGGCCACGGTCGCCGCCGCGAACAGATATTCCAGGATCAGGTTCCAGCCGATGAACCAGGCGACGAACTCACCGAGCGTGGCGTACGAATACGAATACGCGCTGCCCGAGACCGGGATCATCGAGGCGAATTCCGCGTAGCACAGTCCCGCCAGCGCGCAACCCAGGCCGGCGATCAGGAACGAGATGACCAGCGCGGGACCGGCGTGGTTGGCAGCGGCGGTGCCGGTCAGCACGAAAATTCCGGTGCCGATGATCGCGCCGATGCCGAGCAGCACCAGTGCGCGTGCGTCGAGCGTGCGATGCAGTTCGTTCAAGGTATCGGCTTCGTGCAACTCGCCGATCGGCTTGGTCGAGAACAAACGGCTGGGCATTGCGGCCTCGCGGGCGTTTCTGGGTCGCCCTCAGTGGAAGAGGCCGCAATCTAACCGAGGCTCGCGGTGTCGCGATAGAGGGGTGGGCGGTATCCGCGTCACGCTTCGCGCAGCGGCTCCGGCACGAGCGGGCCCAGGGCCGCGACGAGCGCTTCGTAGACCTTTGGCGTGCCGGCGATGACGTTGCCGCCTTGGCGATACTCGCCGCCGGTCAACGTGCCGATCCGGCCGCCGGCCTCGGTGATCATCAGCGTGCCCGCGGCCGTGTCCCAGGCGTTCAGCCCGATCTCCCAGAAACCGTCGATGCGGCCGGCTGCGACGTAGGCCAGGTCGAGCGACGCCGCGCCGGGGCGGCGAATGCCGGCCGTCTGCTGCATCACGACCTTCAGCATCGCCAGGTACTCGTCGATCCACTGGGCGTTGGCGCGATAGGGGAAGCCGGTGCCGATCAGCGAGCCCTCGAGTTCCATCTGCTTGCTGACGCGAATTCGCCGGCCGTCGAGCTGCGCACCGTCGCCGCGGGAGGCGGTGAAGAGTTCCTGCCGCATCGGATCGTAGATCACGCCGTGTTCGAGTCGCCCGCGATACTCGCAGGCGAGCGAGACGGCGAAGGTGGGGAAGCCGTGCAGGAAGTTGGTCGTGCCGTCGAGCGGATCGATGATCCAGATGAACTCGTCGCCGCCGCTGCGGCCGCTCTCCTCGCCGAGGAAGCCGTGGTCGGGGTGGCTGCGACGGATCGTCTCGATGATGTCGCGTTCGGCCATCTGGTCGATCTCGGTGACGAAATCGTTGCGGCTCTTCGAGCGAATGCCGAGCGTGGGCACCCGGTCGACGTTGCGCACGATCAGGTCCCCGGCGCGACGCGCGGCGCGGACGGCGATATTGAGCAATGGCTGCATGAGACGGCGTCTCGGCGGTTGGCGGTGACTGGCAAAGAACGGCGAGCCTTGAACCCGCCCACAGCCCGGTAGAATACCAGAGCATGTCCATTCGCATCGTCATGGCCGGGATCTCGCACCCGGGCAACATCGGCTCGGCCGCACGCGCCATGAAGACGATGGGCCTCGAGCAGCTGTGCCTGGTCGCGCCCGAGCGCTTTCCGGCGACCGAGGCCACGGTACTGGCCGCGGGTGCCGATGACGTGCTGGACCGCGCCCGTGTGTTCCCTGACGTGCGCAGCGCCGTGGCGGACTGCGGGTTCGTCGTGGGCACCACGGCGCGCTCCAGGCACCTGCCGTGGCGCACCGTCGAGCCGCGGGAAGCGGCGCGCGAGATCGCGGCCGCTTCGCGAGCCAGCGAGGTCGCGGTCTTGTTCGGCGCCGAGCGCACCGGGCTCACCAACGAAGACCTCGAGCTGTGCCAGGCGCTGGTCACGATTCCGACGGGCTCGGTCTACGCGTCGCTGAACGTCGCGATGGCCGTGCAGGTCATCGCCTACGAGATCCGGCTCGCGCTGCGCGATGAGCCCGACTCCGGGCGGACCGCCGGCGTCCCGCTCGCCAGCGCGCGCGACATGGAGCAGTTCTACCTGCATCTGGAGCAGGTGCTCGAGGAGATCGAGTTTCGCGACCGCACCGGCGAGGGCCACCTGATGGCCCGCATCCGGCGCATGTTCAATCGCGTCGTGCCCGACCAGAACGAGATCAACATCCTGCGCGGCATCCTCACCGCCGTGCAGGGCAAGCGTCGGCGCGCCGGGGATCCCCACGCGACGCGGCCTGCACCGCTGCCATGAGCGACGTCATCTACCTGGACAATGCGGCCACCACGCCGGTGGACCGGCGGGTCGTCGAGGCAATGGCGACTTGCCTGGGCGTCGACGGCGACTTTGCCAATCCGTCCGCCACCGGCCATGCGCCGGGGCGCCGTGCTCGCGCGCGCGTCGAGCAGGCGCGGGAGGAGGTTGCCAGCCTGGTCGGAGCCCGGCCCGCGCAGGTGATCTGGACGTCGGGCGCCACGGAAGCCGACAACCTCGCGTTGCTCGGTGCGGCGCGCTTTTATCGATCCCGCGGCCAGCACGTCGTGACCGCGCGCACGGAGCACCCGGCCGTGCTGGACGCCTGCCGCCAGCTCGAGCGAGAGGGTTTCACGGTCACCTATCTCGTGCCGGGCCGCGATGGCATCGTCCAGCCCGCGCAGGTCGAGTCCGCGCTGCGGCCCGACACGATCCTGGTCTCGCTGATGCACGTCAACAACGAGATCGGCATCGTGCAGGACATCGGCACCGTCGGGCGGCTGTGCCGTGCCCGCGGCGTGCTGTTCCACGTCGACGCTGCGCAGAGCGCCGGCAAACTGCCTCTCGACGTCGAGCGTGACTGCATCGACCTGCTCGCACTGACGGCGCACAAAGTGCACGGTCCGAAGGGTGTCGGTGCGCTCTGCGTCCGGCTCGAGCCGCGCATCGGTCTCGTGCCGTTGCTGTACGGTGGCGGGCAGGAGCGCGGGTTGCGCTCCGGCACGCTGCCGACCCACCAGATCGTCGGCATGGGCGTCGCGTACCGGATCGCCGCGCTGGAAATGGCCGCAGATTCCGCGCGAATGGCGCGGCTGCGTGACCGGCTCTGGCAGGGGCTCGCCGAGCTGCCGGGCGTCGAGCTCAATGGGCACGCGGTGCAGCGCGTGCCGGGCATCCTCAACGTCGCGATCGACGGCGTCGAGGGCGAGAGCCTGCTGTTCGCGTTGCCGGGCCTTGCGGTCGCCTCGGGGTCCGCTTGCGCGACGACCAACGCCGAACCGTCGTACGTGCTGCGCGCGCTTGGTCGCAGCGATCGGCTGGCGCAGAGCTCGCTGCGCCTCAGCCTCGGCCGCTACACGACCGCGGAAGAGATCGACGTCGCGATCGGGGCGATCCAGGGGGCGGTCCGCCGGTTGCGCGCCGTCGCTCCGCGCGGGATGGCGACGTGACGGACGACGATCCACGCTACGGAGCCGAGGTCAGGCATCGCATGGCGACGCTGTCGGGCGCCGGATCGCTGCCCGCGAGCGATGACGTCGTGACGTCTTGCGCCGGGGATCGAGAGCAGGGCGCCGAGGTCCGGCTGCAGTTCCGCGTGGCGGACGACCGGGTCGTGGATGCGCGCTTCCAGGCCTTCGGCTGTCCGCATTTCCTCGCGGCGGCGTCCTGGTTGACCGACCGGCTGCGTGGTGCGGGCCCGGCGCAATTCGAGGCGTGGGACTGGCGCGAGGCCGCCGCCACGCTCGAGGTCCCGGTCGCGAAATACGGGCGCTTGCTCACACTGCAGGACGCCGTCCGCGCCGCCGCGAGGAACTGGCCCGGCGAAAGCCGGTCTACCGTGTAGAATCCGCGCAACTCCGAGGCCCCGCAACGCCGCCATGACAGTTTCACTCACCCAGTCCGCCGCCGATCGAGTCCGCAGCTTCCTGGAGGGCCGCGGGCGCGGTGTCGGGTTACGCCTCGGCGTCAAGAAGACGGGCTGCTCCGGCTTCGCCTACGTCGTCAACTATGCGGACGAGGTCGGCGCGGCCGACGTGGTGTTCGAGGATCGCGGCGTCCGCGTCATCGTCGATGCCGACAGCCTGCGTTACGTCGACGGCACGGAGATCGACTTCGTGCGCCAGGGCCTCAACGAGGCCTTCAAGTTCCGCAATCCCAACGTGCGCGGCGAGTGTGGTTGCGGCGAGAGCTTCAACGTCTAACTGCCCGTCGCGGCTGAATTTTATTGGTTGCCGCAGCCGCGGCAGGTATACTTAGCAGTTCGGTTTTCGAGGTCGGCCCCGTCCGGACCCGCGCTCGCGCGGGTCTCGAATATTGGGGCTCCGTTTCACGAGCACCGGGGCTGTCGCCCCGTCGAGAGGATCCGCATGGCCGTCGAACGCACTCTGTCCATCGTCAAGCCCGATGGCGTCCGCAAGAACGTCATCGGCGAGGTTTACCGCCGCTTCGAGCAGGCGGGCTTGAAAATCGTCGCTGCCCGCATGATGAAGCTGTCGCAGGCGCAGGCCGAGGGCTTCTACGCCGTGCACCGCGAGCGACCGTTCTTCAAGGACCTCGTCTCGTACATGACTTCCGGCCCGGTGATCGTGCAGGTGCTCGAGGGCGACAACGCCGTCGCGAAGCACCGCGAGATCATGGGCGCTACCGACCCGAAGAAGGCCGCGCCGGGCACGATCCGCGCCGACCTCGCCGAGAGCATCGAGCAGAACGTCGTGCACGGTTCGGACAGCCTCGAGAATGCCGCGCGCGAAGTCGGCTACTTCTTCGCCGAGACGGAGCTCTGCCCGCGCTGAGCCGGGGAACCTGGCGCGCGCTCGCGGTCCAAACGAGTCATGGGTGAACTCTCCACACCGAAGGTGAACCTGCTCGGCCTGACGCGCGCCGGCATGGAGGAGTTCGTGCTCGGCATGGGCGAGAAGCCCTTCCGCGCGCGCCAGCTGATGAAGTGGATCTATCGGCGGGCGGTCGGCGACTTCGAGTCGATGACCGATCTCGGCAAGGACTTCCGCCAGCGCCTTGCCGCGGTGGCGGAAATTCGTGCACCGGAGGTGATCCTCTCGCAGGCGTCCGCGGACGGCACGCGCAAGTGGCTGCTGCGCTTCGAGAGCGGCCAGGCGATCGAGATGGTGTTCATCCCGGAGCCGGGCCGCGGCACGCTCTGCATCTCGAGCCAGGTCGGCTGCACGATGGACTGCACGTTCTGCTCCACGGCGCAGCAGGGCTTCAATCGCAACCTCGAGACTGCGGAGATCGTGGGTCAGGTCTGGCTCGCGAACCGCGAGCTCGGCTACTCGCCCGACGGCGACCGCGTGATCACCAACGTCGTGTTCATGGGCATGGGCGAGCCGCTCGCGAACTATCGCAACGTGGTGCCCGCCGCCGAGGTCATGATGGACGACATCGGCCTCGACCTGTCGCGCCGGCGCGTCACGATCAGCACCTCCGGCCTGGTGCCGCAGATGATCCGGATCGCCGACGAAACCAATGTGGCACTCGCCGTCTCGCTGCACGCGCCCAACGACGAATTGCGCAGCGAGCTCGTGCCGATCAATCGCAGGCACCCGATCGCAGAGCTGCTCGACGCCTGCTGGCACTACGTCGAGAAACAGAATGCCCGCAACGTGACGTTTGAATACGTCATGCTCGACGGCGTTAACGACAAGCCTGCGCACGCGCGCGAGCTCGTGTCGTTGCTGCGGGGCCATCCCGCCAAAGTCAACCTGATCCCGTTCAACCCGTTCCCGGGCACGGGCTACCGCCGCTCCACGGAGGAGGCTATCGTGCGCTTCCGAGACATCCTGCTGAAGGGCGGCGTGATCGCCACGATCCGTCGCACCCGCGGCGACGACATCGATGCGGCCTGCGGCCAGCTCGTCGGCCGGGTCAATGACCGCACCACGACCCGCCTCGGCCAGAAGATCATCTCGATCGCGGTGGCGCAGCCATGAGCGCCCGAGCCCTGTGCAGCCTCGTCGTCCTCGTGCTGATCGCCGTGGCCCAGCCCGCGCAGGCGCAGGAATCGGCACCGATGACGCGCGAAAAGCGCGAGCAGGCGGCCCGGATCAATGCGGAGCTGGCGATCACCTACATGAAGCAGGGCAACCTGCAGGCGGCGCGCGACAAGATCGACCGCGCGCTGAAGCAGAACCCGCGCACAGCGGATACGCAGATGGCGGCTGGCTTCGTCTACGATCGCCTCGGCCAGGACAAGAAGGCGGCCGGACATTTCGAGCAGGCGGTCAAGCTCGCCACCGACAATCCGGACGTGCTCAACAACGCCGCGGTCTACATGTGCCGCAAGGGCGACAAGAAGCGCGGCGAGGCCTATTTCCTGCAGGCAGCCGCCAGCCCGCTGTACAAGACGCCCGAGGTCGCGTACCTGAACGCCGGGCAGTGCGCCCGCGCGGACGGACGATTGAAGGAAGCCGAGCAGTACTTTCGCCAGTCGCTGGCGATCAAGCCGGAAATGCCGGAGCCGCTGCTGCAGCTGGCGGACGTGCTGCACCACTCGGGGAGCAACCTGCAGGCACGCGCGTTCCTGCAGCGCTATACCGCTGTCGCGTCGCCGACGGCCAGCGTGCTGTGGCTCGGCTACCGGATCGAGACCGCACTCGGCGACACCTCGGCGGCGCAGGAGTACGGGCGCCGGCTGAAGGCTGATTTCGCGGTCTCCACCGAGACTGGCCTGCTGCTCGATGCGGAGAAGGCCAGGCCGTGACCGAGTTCGACGCAGGCGAAGCAGGGACCACGGGCCCGGGCGCCGCATTGCGGCTGGCCCGCGAGCAGCTCGGCCTGTCCCAGCAACAGGCGGCCGAGCAACTGACGCTCGACGTCAGCGTGATCACGGCGCTCGACGCCGACGACTTTGCCACGCTTGGTGCCGACGTCTTCGTCAAGGGCCACTTGCGCCGTTACGCAGCGCTGCTCGGCCTGCCGGCGGACGACGTGCTGGCAACCTATGACCGGTCGAAGGCACACCTCGCGCCGCCGTCGCTGATTCCTCGCGCGCGCATCGAGATGATGCCGGAGCGCAGCCAGGTGAACTGGGGTTGGGTGGTCGGCGGCGCGGCGCTGTTGCTGATCGCGGCTGCGCTCGTGGCGTACCTGTCCGAGTACGGCTTCAGGCTGCCCGGCCGTTCCGCAGCCGGGACCGACGTCGTAGCCGCTGCCGGTCCCGCGACGGCCGATTCACCTGCGCTGGCCCCAGCGGACGCCGCGCCGGACGCGACGCAGGCACCGGGCGCCGGGCCGCTGCCCGAAGGCCAGGACGGTTCGACGGCAGAGATCGGACCGGCACCGCCGTTACCCGCCGGACACGTGAGCTTGAGCGTCTCGTTCGCAGCCGATTCCTGGGCGGAAATCTACGACGGCTCCGGCAAGGCCGTGCTGTACGACCTCGGTAAGGCTGGCAGTCGGCGCACGATTGCCGCCGCGGCCCCGCTCAGCGTCACGTTCGGCAACGCGCCGGCGGTCACGCTGGCGGTGAACGGGCGGGCGGTTCCGCTGCCGCCGGTGCCGGCGGGCCAGACCGTGGCGCGGTTCAGCGTCGCGTCCGACGGGACGCTGCGCTGAGCGCGGTGGCGGCGACACCATGAGCGAGATCATCCAGGCCGTGCGCGGCATGAACGACGTGTTGCCGGCCGAGTCGGCGGCGTGGCAAGCGCTCGAGCGCGCGGCCCGCGAGACCTTCGCGGAATACGGCTATCGCGAGATCCGCGTGCCGTTGCTCGAGCGCACCGAGCTCTTCAAGCGCTCGATCGGTGAGCTGACGGACATCGTCGAGAAGGAGATGTACACGTTCGACGACCGCGGCGGCGAATCGCTGACGCTGCGGCCGGAAGCGACGGCAGGCATCGTCCGCGCCTCGATCACGAACGGGTTGCTGCACAACCAGCGGCAGAAAGTCTGGTGCATGGGACCGATGTTCCGCTACGAGCGCCCGCAGAAGGGCCGCTACCGGCAGTTCCACCAGATCGACGTCGAGGCGCTGGGATTCCCCGGGCCCGACGTGGACGCCGAGCTGATCATGATGTCGGCGCGGTTGTGGCGGCGCCTGGGCCTGCGCGGACTGGTGCTAAACCTGAACTCGCTCGGCACACCGGAGTCGCGCAAGGTCTATCGCGCGCACCTGGTCGAGTATTTCCGCAATCACGAGTCGGCGCTCGACGCGGACAGCCTGCGCCGGCTCGACGGCAACCCGATGCGGATCCTCGACAGCAAGAATCCAGCGTTGCGCGAGGTCGTGGCCGGCGCGCCGCTGATCACGGACCACCTCGACCCGGAGTCGAGCGAGCATTTCGCCGAGCTGCGCCGGCAACTCGCCGCCGCCGGCATCCCGTGCGTCGTCAATCCCCGCCTGGTGCGCGGCCTCGATTACTATTCGCGCACGGTGTTCGAGTGGGTCACGACCGACCTCGGAGCCCAGGACGCCGTATGCTCGGGCGGCCGCTATGACGGCCTGGTGGCGCAGCTCGGTGGCGACCCCGTGCCGGCCATCGGCTGGGCCCTCGGCGAGGAGCGCATCGTCGAGCTGATGCGCCTGCAGGGGCTGGCCGGGGATGGCGCGGCCCCCGACGTGTATCTGGTGCTCGCGGGGCCGGCCGCGGAAGCGGCGGGGTTGCCGCTCGCAGAATCGCTGCGCGACGCGGTGCCCGGCCTCAGGATCGAGACGAACTGCGGCGGCGGCAGCTTCAAGTCGCAGCTCAAGCGAGCGGATCGCAGCGGCGCGCGTTGCGCGATCATCGTTGGGGATGACGAGGTTGCGCGCCAGGTGGCGACGCTGAAGCTGCTGCGCGAGGATGCGGGCCAGAAGCAGGTGCCGCTGGACGGCCTTGCCGCAGAGCTGGCGCCGCTGATCGCCGCCCGCAGCGGCGGACAGGAATAATCACCGCCGGGCGCGCGCCTGGCACGACGGAGTTGCGAGACGTGGAAGACCTGACAGACAACGAACGCGAAGAACAGATCCGCCGCTGGTGGAGCGACAACTGGGCGTGGATCATCGGCGGCGTCGCGCTCGGCCTGGCGCTGCTCGCAGGGTGGCAGTACTGGCAACGCTACCAGGCGCAGACCGGCGAGCAGGACGCGCGCAGTTACCGCGCGGTCATCGAGTCGCTGTCGCGCGACCAGCGGGACGAGGCGGTGAAGCAGGCGGCCGAGCTGCGCGAGCGGCGGCCGGCCTCCGCGTATGCCGACCAGGCCGAACTCGCGCTGGCGCGGGCCGCGATCGACCGGCGGGAATTTGACGAGGCGACGCGGCTGCTCAAGGGCATCGCCGATCGCTCGAAGGACGCCGAACTGCGGCGGGTCGCGCAGACGCGCCACGCGCGCGTGCTGGTCGAGCAGGGCAAGCACGACGAGGCGATTGCACTGCTCGATCCGGCGCAGGCTGGGGCGTTCGCCGCGTTGTTCCACGACATTCGTGGCGATGCGTATGCAGCCAAGGGCGATGCCGCGTCTGCAAAGCGCGAGTTCGAAGCTGCACTCGCGGCGGGAGACGAAGCTCTCGGCGTCGATCGCGCGTTCATCGAGTTGAAGCGCGACGCGACGCCGCTCGCGGTCGCCGCTGCGCCAGTCGCGCCGGCCGCTCCGGAAACGCCGGCTGCGGAGGCGAGCGGCCAATGACACGCCGACCCGCGCTGGCCCTGCTCGCGGCACTGGCCCTGCTGGCCGGCTGCGACAAGGACAAGGACGTCGATCCACCGGCCGAGCTCGTCGACCTGAAGCAGGTCCTGCCCGTGCAGCGGCTCTGGTCCACGGGCGTCGGCGGCGGCGGCGAGGAGTTGCGTCTCGCGCTCGGCCTCGCCGAGCACGACGGCGTCATCTTCGCGGCGGCACGGGACGGCAAGGTGCTAGCCCTCGATCCGGGCAATGGCCGCAATCGCTGGCAGGTGGACTTGAAGGTCGACTTGTCCGCGGGTCCCGGCGCGGGCGAAGGACTGGTCGCCGTCGGCTCGCCCGCCGGCATGCTGTTTGCGCTCGACGCGGCCACCGGTCAGCAGCGCTGGAAGATCCAGGCGGGTGGAGAAGTCCTCGCGCCGCCGCTCGTCGCGGCAGGGCGCGTCGTCGTGCGGCTCGTCGACGGGCGCATGCGGGCCTTCGCCACCGCGGACGGCAAGGAAGTCTGGATGGCCGAGGACCAGGTGCCGCGGCTGTCGCTGCGCGGCACCTCCGCACCCGTGCAGGCCGGCGATGCGGTGATCGCCGGATTCGATTCCGGCAAGGTGATGGCGGTCGGGCTCGCATCCGGCGACCTGCTCTGGCAGGCGCAGGTCAGCTCGGCGCGCGGACGCACCGAGCTCGAGCGTCTCGCGGACGTCGACGCCGCGGTGCGCGTCGCCGGCGACGATGTGTTTGCGGTGGGCTACCAGGGGCGCGTCGCGATGCTTGCGCGGGAGTCGGGGCAGATCTGGTGGGGTCGCGACCTGTCGAGCTACCGCGGTCTCGCGATCGACGACGACCAGATCTACGTGGCCACCTCGGAAGGCGACGTCGTCGCGTTGAGACGCCGCGACGGCAGCATCCTCTGGCAGCAGCAGGGCCTGCGGCGCCGCTCCACGGGTACGCCAGCCGTGGTCGGCTCCGCGGTGGTCGTCGGGGATTTCGACGGCTACCTGCACTGGCTCGATCGCAGCGACGGCCGGTTCGTGGCGCGCCAGCGCCCGGGTCGCGATCGCATCGCGGCGGCGCCGCTCGTGGTGGGCAATCGCGTCTACGTCATCGACGAGGGTGGCCAGATCGCGGCCTTCCAGAGCGGGGACGCGGCAGGCCGCTGACCGTGCTACCCGTCGTCGCGCTCGTCGGGCGTCCCAACGTCGGCAAATCCACGCTGTTCAACGTGCTCACGCGCACGCGTGACGCGCTGGTGGCCGACGTCCCGGGCCTGACCCGCGACCGCAAGTACGGTTACGCGCGCACCGGCCCTCGCGGCTGCGTGGTCGTGGATACCGGCGGGCTCGTCGAAACCGTCCACGGCGTCGAGCGCCTGATGGCCGAGCAGACCCTCAAGGCCATCGCGGAGGCCGATCGGGTGCTGCTGGTCGTCGACGCGCGCGAAGGCTGCACGCCGTCCGACCTTCACGTCGCCGATCTCGTGCGGCGCAGCGGCAAGTCGGTCGTCGTAGTCGCCAACAAGTCCGAGGGGCTCGATCCGGAGATCGCGAGCGCCGACTTCCACCAGCTCGGCTTCGGCGAGCCGGTGCCGATCTCGGCGACCCACGTCGAGGGCGTCGTGACTCTGATGGAGCGCGCGCTCGAGGGCTTTCCGCTCGCGGAGCCCGGCGATGAACAGACCGGTGACGACGGCGAGATCCGCGTCGCGGTGGTGGGCCGGCCGAACGTCGGCAAGTCCACGTTGATCAACCGGCTGCTCGGCGAGGAACGGCTCGTCACGTTCGACGAACCGGGCACGACTCGCGACGCCGTGCACGTCCCCTTCGAGCGCGACGGCCAGCGCTACACGTTGATCGACACGGCCGGCGTGCGGCGGCGCGCGCGCGTCAGCGAGGCGATCGAGAAGTTCAGCATCGTCAAGACGCTGCAGGCGATCGAGGAGGCGAACGTCGTGATCGCGGTGCTCGATGCCCAAGACACGGTGGCCGAGCAGGACGCCAGCCTGCTCGGGCTCATCATCGAGCAGGGCCGGGCGCTCGTGATCGCGGTCAACAAGTGGGATGGCATCGAGCAGAGCCAGCGCACGGCCATTCGCGACGGACTCGACCTGCGTCTCGATTTCGTGACCTTCGCGCCGGTGCACTTCATCTCGGCCCGCCACGGCACCGGCGTCGGCGACCTGATGGGCGCCGTGCGCTCGGCGTACAAGGCGGCGATGCGCGAATTGCCGACCAAGGACCTGACGCGCGCCCTCGAGCAGGCGGTGGCGATCCACCAGCCACCACTGGTTCGCGGCCGGCGCATCAAGCTGCGGTACGCCCACCAGGGCGGACGCAACCCGCCGATCGTAGTCATCCACGGCAACCAGACCCAACACGTTCCGGCGGCCTACCGGCGCTTCCTGGAAGGACATTTCCGCGAGGTGTTCCGGCTCAAGGGCACGCCGATGCGCATCGAGTTCCGCACCGACGCCAACCCCTTCGCCGGCCGCCGCAACGTGCTGACCCCCCGGCAGGTGAAGAAGCGCCAGCGACTGGTCCGGCGGGTCAAGGGCGGCAAGCGCTGAATCTCGGGGCTTGCGTTGCAGCGGATTCCGTCCGCTAATAACCATCGGTTCTGAGGGGCTATCCGCTGGCGCTTGTGCGGCGGGTCGGCCGGCATAGACTGCAGGCATGGCCATGGCACTCGCACGACCACCCCAATCCGCCGCATACGACCTGCCCGCGCGGCAGTTCGCCCGGCTCGCAAAGCCACTGCACTTGCGGCGCGGTGGCATCATCGAGCAGCCGATCGTCGCCTACGAGTCCTGGGGGCAGCTGAATGCAGCGCGGGACAACGCGGTGCTGCTGTTCACCGGCCTCTCGCCGTCGGCGCACGCCGCGTCCTCGCCGGCGGACCCGAAGCCGGGCTGGTGGGAGTCGATGATCGGCGCCGGGCGCCCCATCGACACGAACCGGTACTTCGTCGTCTGCGTCAATTCCCTCGGCAGCCCGTTCGGCTCCTCGGGTCCGTCGTCGACCGATCCGCGCACCGGACGGCCCTATGGCATCAACTTCCCGGAAATCACAGTCGAGGACATCGCCACCGCTGGCCACGAGGTCGTGCGCTCGTTCGGCATCGAACGCGTTGCGGCCGTCGTCGGCCCATCGCTCGGCGGGATGACGGTGCTCGCCTATTGCGCGCTCTTTCCGGGCGAGGCGGCGAGCGTCGTGACGATCTCCGGCGCTGCGCGCGCCAACCCGTTCGCGATCGCATTGCGCTCGCTGCAGCGGGAACTGGTGCGCAGCGATCCGGCGTGGCGGGGCGGCAACTACGAACCGGGACGCGGACCGCGCCTCGGCATGCGGCTGGCCCGCAAGCTGGGCACCATCACGTACCGCTCGGCGGCCGAGTGGGACCAGCGCTTTGGCCGCCGGCGCGTCCCCGAGACGGCGGGCATCTCCGGCGACTTCCGGCCGCAGTTCGAGGTCGAGGCGTACCTCGAGCACCAGGCGCAGCGTTTTTCCGACGCCTTCGACGCGAACGCCTACCTGTACCTGTCGCGCGCGATGGACCAGTTCGACCTCGCCGAGCACGGCGGAGGTTCGCTGGTCGAGGCCTTCGCGCGCCTCGGCGTCCAGCGCGCGCTGGTGCTGGGCGTCGAGACCGACATGCTGTTTCCGATCGAGCAGCAGCAGGAAATCGCCGACCATCTGCGGGCTGCGGGCCCGGCGGTTGAGTTCCACGCCTTCCCGTCACTGCAGGGCCACGACGCGTTCCTGGTCGATCACGAGCGATTCGAACCCGCGATCCGCCACTTCCTGGCCGACGGCCGGGAGGCGGGCTGACGGTCAGCGCTCTTCCGGCAGGAAGAGCGCCGGGTCGACCAGCGCGCGATTGACGGCGATGCCCCAGTGCAGGTGCGGGCCAGTCACGCGGCCGGTCGCGCCGACCTGCCCGAGCGGCGTGCCCGTGTCGACCAAGTCGCCTGCCTTCACGTCGATCCGGTCCAGGTGACAGAAGATCGTCACCACGCCGAGCCCGTGGTCGACGAACACCGTGTTGCCGTTGAAGAAGAAATCACCAGTGTCGAGCACGCGGCCCGGCGCCGGGCTCGCGATCGGCGTGCCCTTGGGCGCCGCGATGTCCATGCCGGTGTGCGGATTGCGCGGTTGGTCGTTGAAGAACCGGCGCAGGCCGAAGCTGCTCGAGCGCCGGCCCGGGACCGGCGGCTGCAGCGCAAGTTGCGGCGTGAATTCGCTGGAGTAGTGGCCGAGCGCCGCGTCGATGCGAATGCGCTCGCGGGCGATGCGCTCGAGGTCTTCCTGCAACGGGTCGACGTGCCGCTTCTCCGCGACCTTGAGGCGTTGCTCATCGTACTTCTTCGGCGTCACCGTGAACACAAGCTGCCGTTCCGGCACGTCGTTCGCGGGCCGCAACAGCGCCGCATGTGGTCCGGGCTTGGTGTCGAGCGGGATCCCCACCAACGCCACCCAACCCTCGGGTCTGCGCAACACCGGCGCGCGATGCTCGTTGAAGATCACGTCGCCCGGCGATC
>Ga0209262_10000242_pt1 | contig 29024 bp, 17 predicted proteins | sample Lowcelwee11metaG_FD_187171 | JGI IMG/M metagenome (GOLD analysis project Ga0209262, IMG submission 187171) | Freshwater pond sediment microbial communities from the University of Edinburgh, under environmental carbon perturbations - Low... | ecosystem: Environmental > Aquatic > Freshwater >... | reverse complement strand
AAAGGTCAATAAATAATTTATTCGTAGATTATCAGGACAATCTTTGGGTAGTAAAAGCAGTGAAAGACTCAATTAAAAATAACGAAAATCAGTTTATGGCTTTTCAATTTGATGTGTTTTCAAAAGGAGTTTATATTAATAAGATTAATTTAACAGCCCAAAATGTGAATTATTGCACATATAACTTCAACATTATAACCAAGGTTGTTGGAGATAGAATTTATTCACTCCATGTTAATGACAATATTGTCGAAATCAGAAAGTATGTGATTAGTGATAATAAAAAGAACGACTGAAATGAGTTACAGGATTTTATTATGAAACAGCCCGTAATCATATATTTAGCAGTTATAATCATTTTGACCTGTTGCTCAAAAGAAGCCGAAAATTTCAAAACCGAAGAGCAAAACGGAGTGAAAATATTCAGCAATACAGAAACTCCGAGTGATCCCGATTGCAAGTTAGACCTTAAAAAGTTGTTTACGATCTCATCTGAGGCACAAACAGATACGAATGCATACTTTAAAATGCCGATAAGCATGACAGCTGATAGCAATAACAATATCTACATTCTAGATAACTCCTTGATGAATGTCAAGAAATTTGATTCTTCAGGCAATTTTGTTAAAAGCATCGGTAGAATGGGTCAGGGGCCTGGAGAATTTCTCTATCCTTGGATAATTTTCATAGAGAAAGATACTTTGAAAATAATCAGCTACGAATTGTCAAAAATCTCTAAATTCGATCTTGAAGGTAATTTTTTCAGTGATAAAGTATTTACTGATATGCCGCTATTACAAAATATGAAAATTTCAAAAGACGGCAAGAAAAGTGTTTCTTATATTCCAAAAAGGACATATAAAGAAGGTCAGGAGTATCCGATTATTGATTACGCACTTTCGATCGTTGAAATGTCAGATATGAAAGAAAAATTAGTAATCACCAGTAAAAGAACATCGTTTCAAGATATTTTGGATGGTAAAATTGATTTTAATGATCTTAGAAATCCTTTTTCTCCGGGAAATGATTTTGTGTATTTATCCGATAACTCTGACAGGCAGTACAGAATATTTGGTTATGACTACGAAGGGAAAAAGAAAATTGAGATCAGAAAAGATTTCAAGCTGATCAGATACGATAATAAGGAAAAAGAAGAATATTTAGCTTCAATCAAAAAAAGACTACCCAATTCTAAGGAGCTTAAAAAAAGTAATTTCAAAAAAGCAATTGCCGCAATTTACAAAGACAAATACGATAGACTGCTCGTGTATCCTAATGTGGACAGAAATGTAGATAAAGACGGAGTCTATATTGATATATTCAAAGACGGAAAGTTCTTGAACAGAGTTAATTATAACCAAATTCAAAACAAAGAGAATGTAGGGTGGATCGGTGAAATGAATTCAGAAGAGTTCTATATCGGCGACAGACTATATGTTCTCAAAGAGAAAGATCAGTCTGTAGATGTATATGATTATTAAAAAAATATGTCCAATTCTTAATTAAAGGATTTCTTACCTTTTTAACATATCCTCTATCTTTTTAATCTTTATTTTTTCTGTATTTCGTTTACTTTCTTCAGATTCTGTGCTTGCTACAACATAGTAAAATTTCTTGGTGTTTAAATTAATATCAGCACTCCAATTGGTTGTATAAACGGTTGCTATAAGTTCAAAATTACCATTCGGATCATCAGAAGCATAAATCAAGTAAGAATTAGCATCAGGTACTGCAACCCAACCCAATGCGAAGGTATCTGAAGTAACATTACTAACCATGTCGGTAGCCGGCGATGAAACAATATATTCATAACAACCCATGTCAATTTCACCGCTTAATCTGGGATTGCCTGCAAGATCATATACCGGTATGTAAAGGTATCCGAGGAATTCATTATTTAAATCAGGATATCCAAAATCTAAGCAGGGTGAATCTATATGCAAATTATATGTACCTGTTATAAATAATGGGTTTACGGCAATGTTACTTTCGTAGGAACCGGCATAAATAACACCGGAGTTTAATATAAAACCTTCTTTACCGCCTTGTAAATTATTATAAAAGAAGTCGGGATCGGAATCGTCATCGTTAATATAAATTTGTCCGAACCCGTTACCGTAAATAATATTATTTACTAACATAGCATCTGAATTCTCTCCAAAATATAAACCTAAACTATCGTTATCAGCTATAGTATTATTGTTTATATATTGAGGAGATGAATTCGAAAGTTTTATACCTATTTTATTATTCGATATCAGGTTGTTTGCTATTACAGGTTCAGCATTGTTAATAACTACACCGTACCCGTTAATGTTCTCAATAATACAATTCTGTAATACTAATTTCGAATTGTCATTAACACTGATCGTTTTATCGAATACTGAATATATTATTTTTGAGCTATCAGTGCTTAAAGTATTATTGAAATTCAAATCAATATCGAAAAAGTTTATCTTTTTGTCATATACACCGAGGGCTTCAATCTGGCCTTGAATATTAAAGAGATTGAATTCTTGAGCTTTTTTAATTTTGACACCCGGTTCTATCACTAAGGAATTCGAGATTCCAATATATGTGCTGTCTGTTAAAATGTAAGGAGAGTTAACTTCTGTCCATATACCGCTTATGCTTCCTTTTACATTATTTGTCCCTCTTATTGTGAAAAATCCGGTTTCGCCATAAATACCGCTATAAATACTGGATTCAATCTTTATTTTATAATCTGTACCATATTCAAGATTATCAGCATAAAAATTCCACTCGCAGCTACCACTAGATGGGCATACGAAACTTGTCATTAGAGTTGTATTTTTGTATAAACTAATGATTACATCCTCAACCAAATTATCTGTCCACTGTATATTTGATAATTCAAGCATTTCTAATACACTTCCTAGCTGAGGAAAACTGATTGAAATATTTATATTCTCTATTGTAAAGTAATCATCACTCAAATCGTAATGGATTTGTGGTAATATTTTTGAAGATATTTTTATTTTAAACTTATCCCCGCTTAAATTGCTTGGTACATTCCATAGATATGAACCATCGCTTGGTGTTCCTGCTATAATTGTAGAGAGAAACGCATCGTTTTGATAAAGCTCAATTTTAACATCCTCTGTAATATTGTCCAACCAAGTTATTGGATATTGTTCAGAATGAGCCAATACTTCCAGTCCATTCGGAGCTACTACAAGTATTTTCCCTGCACAAATTTTAAAATAACCGTCGCTTATATCATTATGAATCAGAGGTGATATGACGGAAGATATCTTTATTTTAAAATTTAGACCGCTGAGATCTTTAGGCACATTCCATAGATATAAACCGCCGTTTTCTGTTTCTGATATTATTGTCGAGTGAAACACATCATTTTGATAAAGTTCAATCTTGATAACATTATCTGCAAGGTTGTTTTCCCAAACGATTTGGTATTGGAGTCCTTGTAAAAGTGATTCTCCGCCATTTGGTGCTGTTAAAGCTATCAAATCATTGTTCATTTCTAAGAATGGATATCCATCGTTTAAAGTTGGATGAATATTCCAGACTGGAGTTGCGAAGTCCCAATTGACGAAAGTTGTCTGCTGTTTCATCTCAGCTGTTGTTTTTCCTTCCCCGCCTGCTGAATATGTCTTTCCGCTTGTTTCTATATCCCAATAACTGTTGGTTACAGTACATTGATCATTGGATCCTAAAAGACCGCCAATACACCAACTTTCGGTATTTGTGACAGAACATGTAGAATAGCAGTTTGATATATATGTTTGACTTTCATAATCGCCAGCGCAACCAACAAAACCACCTAGATGATTTTTTCCGGATACCGATCCTATTGCGTAGCTGTTGGATATTGAGCTAGAAAAACCTAAAACATCACCTCTAATATAACCTGTAAAACCACCGATATTGTTAAATCCAGATACTGAGCAATTTGCATAGCTAAGTGAAACATTACCCCAATGAATCCATCCGACAAGGCCACCAACTATACCGTTTCCAGTAACCATACCGATTGCATAGCTGTTGTTAATTATAGAATTATAAATGTATCCGGAAAGACCGCCGACATAATTATAACCTCTTACAGAGCCGCCGGACGCAATTTCTACACCTAAATTATATACAGATCCACCATCAATGAGTCCAAAAAGACCGACGTAGTTTTCAGTAGGTCTATAGATTTTCAGACCTGTTATTTTATTTCCGCCACCATTGAAATTTCCCGAAAAATGTGAACTCAGGTTTCCTAACGGTAGCCAGAAGGCTCCTGCATTATAACCCGCTCCGCTTGGAGAAAGATAGTCTGTCAGATCTATATCGTTCATTACAATGAATGCAGAACTGAGATAATTTCTTACTTCATTGAGTTGCGCCACGTTTGTTATCTGGTACGGATTTGAACCTGACCCGTCGCCTCCGGCAAAAATATTTAAAGGAATCAATTCCTGCCATTCAAAGTAAGGATACCCATTGTTTAAAGTTGGATTAATATTCCACACAGGAGTTGCGAAATCCCAGTTGACGAAAGTTGGCTGTAGTTTCATTTCAGCCGTTGTTTTACCTTCACCGCCAGACGATGTAGCAAGCCCTGATGTTTCTATATCCCAATAGCTATTGTTTACATAGTTTCCGTTCCTTCCAACAAGGCCTCCAACTTCGATCCTCCCGCTAACTGTACCCGTTGAATAGCTATTAGTGATGCCTCCTCCACCTCCAAACAATCCACTACCACCGGCAAGACCGCCAACCGGGTGATCGCCGCTGACTGCACAACGGGCATAGCTGTCGTTTATGGTGCTGCCGTAGTTATAGCCCACAAGTCCGCCAATAAATACATCTCCACTGGAAACAACACCGGTTGCATAACAGTTGGATATAGTGCAACTATAAGAGCTATATCCCGCAAGTCCGCCAACATAATCCCCAAATTTTCCTCCGCTGACAGTCACATTTGCATAGCTGTTAGTTATTGTTCCGCCATAAGCATTTCCACCCACGAGTCCACCAACATATGCAGAATCTGTGGCTACAGTGCCGTTTGCGTAACACCTTATCACTGCGCTACTATTATTTTCACCCACGAGACTGCCAACATGCTCATGACCACTCACAGATCCGGTTGGAGCGATTTCAACTCCTAAATCTTGAAGAACTGCCCCATTATATGTACAACCAAACAATCCAATATGATGTTCCGTAGGTCTATTAATTTTTAATCCAGATATTTTTTTAGCGTTACCGTTAAAATTACCCTGAAACGGGGTATTCTCTGTACCTATCGGAATCCAGAATGCGCCTGCATTGTAGCCTGGCCCTGTTACTGCGAGGTAATCAGTCAGGTCAATATTATTCATCAGAATAAACGAAGAATTGAGGTAATTGCGCACAAAATTTAATTGCTCAGGTGTCACGATTTGGTAGGGATTTTCCAGAGTTCCATCACCTCCGGCAAAAAGTGGTGTAGGAGATTGTGTAACGATGAATGGATATCCATTGTTAGCAGAGGAACTTATATTCCAAATAGGAGTTGTGAAATCCCAATTTACGAAAGTTGACTGTGTTTTCATTTCTGCTGTTGTTTTACCAACGCCTCCAAATGATGAAGCAATTCCAGATGTTTCAGTATCCCAATAGCTGTTAGTTGCTGTACAATTAACATTGTATCCCACAAGACCACCCTTATTAATACCACCTCCAGTTACTGCTCCGGTAGAATAACAGTTTGATATTGATGTTTGAGTATCATTATCTGCAGCGCAACCTACAAAACCACCTATATAATCGATTCCGGATACCGATCCTCTTGCGTAGCTGTTGGATATTGAACTAGTAAAGCCTTGAGCACCGCCTCTAATATAACCTGCAAAACCACCGATATTGTTAGCTGTTCCAGATACTGTGCAATTTGCAAAGCTATGTGAAATATTACCCCAATGAATCCATCCGACAAGGCCACCAACTATGTCGTTTCCAGTAACCATACCTACTGCATAGCTGTTGTTAATGCTAGAATGATAAATGTATCCGGAAAGGCCACCGACTGTATAAGAACCACTTACAGAATCGCCTGATGCTATTTCTACACCTAAATTATATACAGATCCACCATTAATGACTCCAAAAAAACCGACATAGCTTTCAGTAGGCCTATTGATTTTCAGCCCTGTTATTTTTTTATTGTTTCCATTAAAATTCCCACAAAAAGGATAGTTTGGTGATGGATTACCTATCGGATCCCATAGAGCTCCCGCATTAAAACCCGCTCCACTTGGAGAAAGATAGTCTGTCAGATCTATATCGTTTATTACAATGAATGAAGAACTGAGATAATTTCTTACTTCATTGAGTTGCGCTGCGTTTGTTATCTGGTACGGATTACCTGATGATCCGTCTCCGCCTGCAAAAATATTTGTAGGGATCAATCCCTGCCATTCAAAATAAGGATAACCATTGTTTAAAGTTGGATGAATATTCCACACTGAAGTTGCGAAGTCCCAATTGACGAAAGTTGTCTGCTGTTTCATCTCCGATGTAGTTTTTCCTGTTCCCGCAGAACTATATGTCATTCCTGACGTTTCAATATCCCAATAACTATTGGTTACAGGTCCGCCGCCGTCGTTGTTCCACCCCACAAATCCGCCAACATAACCGCTTCCGGTGCTGGTGACAGGACATGTGGAATAGCAGTTTGTAATTGTAGCCCCTCCAAAGTTCTGTCCTACAAAACCCCCAACATCAACCGGTCCACCGCTGACAGAACCGATGGCATAGCTGTTAGAGATATTACTGCCGTTAATACCTACATGACATCCCACAAGGCCACCGACATACCAGCCACCTGCTTTAACTGTGCTGTTTGCATAGCAGGTGGATATTGTATCAGTTTCAGAATAACCTACAAGACCACCTACATCCGAACCTCCGGTAACTGAACCAATAGCGTAGCAGTTGGATATAGTGTTAGTATAAGAACTATAACCCACGAGACCACCAATACATGTGTATTGCCCAGGAGAATATCCAAAAATACCGCTGCTTACTTTACCGATCACATTGCAGTTCTTTATTTCAAGCGTAAAATTACTTCTTCCCACAAGACCACCGACACAATTATATCCGCTTACAGAATCACCGATTGCGATTTCTACTCCTACATCATGAAGTGATGTAGTGGAGAACTTGGTGTTGCCGCCAATCCAGCCGAATAATCCGACATTGTTTTCAGTCTGTCTGTGGATTTTCAGTCCTGTTATTTTTTTCCCGTTTCCGTTAAAATTTCCCTTAAATGGAATTTTCTCACTGCCTATTGGGATCCAGAATGCTCCTGCATTGTAACCTGCTCCGCTTGGAGATAGGTAGCCAGTCAGATCTATATCGTTCATCACAATAAATGAGGAACTGAGGTAATAACGAACTGAATTTAACTGCTCCGGTGTCGATATTTGGTAGGGATTACCCGGAGTTCCGTCGCCTCCGGTAAAAATATTTATAGGAATCAATCCCTGCCATTCAAAGTAAGGATACCCATTGTTTAAAGTTGGATTAATATTCCACATAGGAGTTGCGAAATCCCAGTTGACAAAAGTTGACTGCTGTTTCATTTCCGCAGTTGTTTTGGCTACTCCACCGGCTGAAATAGCAATTCCAGTTGTTTCAATGTCCCAATAACTATATCCTATAACTACAGATTCATCTGTTTTTGCACCTACAAGGCCACCTACATGACTAACACCGGTTACCGCACCGACTGCATAGCTATAATTTGTGCTGCCGTCAGTGCTGATAAATCCCGCAAAACCTCCCACATTAGTAATCCCGGTTACTGTACTAGTGGCATAGTTATTGGTGAAGTAGCTGATATTGAAAGTAGATCCTACAAGACCGCCTACAAATGTGTCTCCATTTACCGAGCCGTTTGCGTAGCTGTTGTTCACATAGATGTATGAAGTGGCTCCCGTTAGACCGCCCACATAATTATGACCGCTTACAGCACCGTTTGTATAGCTGTTGTTTATATAAGTGTAGGAAGAAGACCCCATGAGACCACCGATATAATCTGTCCCGTTGACATTCCCGATTACATAGCTGTTAGATATGCCATAAAACCAAGAACCAAAACCTACAAGTCCGCCAACATTATTTTTCCCAATGACAGAGCTGCCGGAAGCAATCTCGACACCTATGTTAATGAGGTTCGCTTCTGCTTCATCTTGATCACCACCGATAAAACCGAACAACCCAACATAGTCAGTATTTGGTCTATTAATTTTCAACCCAGTTATTTTTTTCCCATTACCATTAACATCACCCAGAAACGGAAAACCCGGATTGCCTATCGGCATCCAGAATGCTCCCGCATTATAACCTGCGCCAGTTTCTGACAGATAATCAGTCAGGTCTATGTCGTTCATCACGATGAATGAAGAACTGAGATAATTTCTTACTTCATTGAGTTGTGTTGCGTTTGTTATCTGGTATGGATTACCAGTTGATCCGTCTCCTCCGGCGAATTGTCCCCAAAGGTTCAGATTAAGTATAAGGAAAGCGACGAGTAGGAGAATACTTTTTTTATTTTGTAACATAATACACCTCCTAAATTTTTATGATTAATTTTTTAGATTTTTATCTGTATTTCTTAAAGTTGGATTTGTTTCAAATTCGGAAAATGTACGAAACGGGATCGAAAAAATTATTATTTCCAAGGTTTCTCCTTCGACTTTGAAATACTATATTTTTTAATAATATAACACTTATTATGTTACATGTCAAATAATTTATACTTTTTTGCAATCTTGTCTAGCTTTTAGCACTTTTCATCATTATTTATTTGTAATTCGTCAACTTATTTCTTGAATAAATATAAAAAAAGGTTATATTTAGGGCGCTATTTAAAGAGGACGAGAATTGAAGGTAGGTATATTCGGAAAATCAGGTAGCGGAAAAACCACTGTAGCTAATTTCTTTGAAGAAATCGGTTTTTTTCATATTGACCTTGATCAGATCGGAAGAAATGTTCTGAAAAAATACCCTTCCGTTTTGGATGAAATAGTTACCGTTTTCGGAAAAGATTTTGTAATTAACGGTGAACTGCAGAGGAGAAAGCTGGCTGATCATGTTTTCAAAAGTCAGGCACTCGTTGATAAACTCAACGGGATATTTTTCCGTTACATAAAAGCAGGATTTTTAAAGAAGATTAAAGGGAAAACTGATATAGTCGCAGAAGGTGCCGTTCTTGTCGAACTCGGGATAGAAAAGTACTTTGACCACATAATTCGCGTTTATACGGATAACGGTACTGCGCTAAAAAGACTGATCAAAAGAGACCGGATAAGCGAAAAAAGCATTCTCGAAAGACTGGCTTTTCAGGCTAAGTACGACTCAGTTCCGTCCGATTTCACTATCGGGACAAACGACAGCGAGCTGTCGCTGAAGCGAAAAATAAATAAACTTTTCAGAGAGTTGAAAATATACGACAGGCGGATTCAAAAATGAGAATAACAATAAAAAAATCAATTTACATAGCTGTTGCGATGATAATTCTATTAATATTGACGGTTATTATACTGACATTTATGCGGATCGACAGAAAAGTGATAGTTCCCGGAACTTTTACATACAGGAATGTTTCGCCTCTGATAATAGAAGAAAGCGGATTTCTTGAAAAAATATATAAGACCGAGAACAGCGAAGTTCTGGCTGGAGATACGATTCTCGTACTTAGAAATGAGGATTTGGATATTGAGATACTAAATTCAGAGAACAGGCTGATGATATATAAGATCGAGCTCGAAGAGATTTTACAGTTGAAGGAAATGGATATCAATCTCAGCACTTTCGACACTTCAAAACTGAAAGAACAGCTAAAAGTCAAATACGCCGAATCTGAATATTACAAAAGTATTCTAAAAGACAAAACTGATCTATTTGCAAATAAAATAATTTCTAAAGACGAGTTTGAAGAAGCAAGCCTGAATGTAAAACAGAATGAGATGGAAATAAAATCAATTGAGATCCAGCTTAACGGTCTGACTAAACAGCTTCAGAAATTGGATGCTTCAGCTTATCTCAGATACAAATTAAAGCAGAAAGAGCTCGATCTGGAATCTGACAGATTGAATTATATGACAAAAAGAAAGAATATGCTCACAATTGTTTCAAAAACCGACGGAAAACTTATGTCGGGAAGACTTGAGAACAGCCTGAATGTATACTTCGCGAAGGGTGATAAGATCGGCGATGTGATCTCTTTTGATAAAATTGACTTTACCGGTTATGCATCAGGAGCTGATATTATCAGAATAAAAGAAGATCAGATCTCATATTTCAATGTTGATACTTTCAGAGGTAAGGATTTCGTTCAGGGTAAAGTTAAAAGGATCGGTTTAAAAACCGAGACTTTCAACGGAATTATAGCATACCCTATCGAGATCGAAGTTACATCAACTGAATTCTTCGACAGAGGAAGAAAGAGATACATTCACGCCGGAGTAACGGGAGAAGCCGTAATAATCACAGAAGAAGATCTGCCTATATTGTACCTTCTCTGGGAAAGAGTAATTAAATATGCGGACATAAATTAATTGAAAGATATTCTATACATATTCAGGTTCGTAAAACCTTATAAGACTTCACTGTTCGCGCTGATACTGTTCCTTCTGTTCTATAATATTTTAAGTACAGCTCTTCCCTATCTTACTTTCACGGTAATTATTGACGATTTCTTGCCGAACCATGATTTTAAATCAATCAATTTTGTGGTAATGATAATTGTATTTACTGTTATGGTAATGGCTTTCATTGACTTTATAGTGGGTTATATAATGTCATATATGGGATCAATGATAACTTTTGACATACGGAACCACCTTCTCAGACACCTTCAGACTTTATCATTAAAATTCTATTCGGACAGACATTCAGGAGAAATCCTTGAAAGGCTTAATATTGATGTTGCCGCAATACAGAATATTCTTACCATCGAGCTTATTTCTCTTGTAACTAACGCATCGAAATTTGTTTTTATAACCATAGCTATATTCTACCTGAACCCTATCCTGGCAACACCGATGTTTATCATGATTGTTATTCAGTCTATTTTCGTTTTTTACGCAATAACACAGATGCACAAAGATATAAAAGAGACCAGAGAAAAAGAATCAAAGCTGATCGGGTATCTTCAGGAGAGGATCACGCTTATTAAAGTTATTCAGGTGTTCGTTCAGAAAAAATATGAGGAATGGATTCATTCCGAAAAATCAGACAGGATAATCGATCAGGCTTTAAGAGTTGCCTCAGTCAGAAGTCAGCTTAGGGCTGTTACAATGATGTTGAGAAATTTTACACCGTTACTGACTTTGTGGATAGGAAGTTATTTGATAATGATCGATAAAATGAGCATCGGCGAGCTCATCACGATGTGGATGTACTCGCTTCAGTATATCTGGCCGGTTTTCAGTATTGTTATGGCGATAAACAGATTTCAGGAGAGCGTTGTAGGTGTACAGAGAGTAAGAGCCTATTTAAATGAGAAACCCGAAGTTACAGAAATCGAGAACCCGATAAAAACAGCAGTTATTAAAGGCGAGATCGTATTCGATCATGTTAACTTTTCTTATGAAAAAGAAAAACAAGTGCTTTTCGACCTTAACTTCAAGATAAATGTAGGCGAAAGAGTCGCTTTTGTCGGTGAATCCGGAAGCGGAAAATCAACCATTACAAATCTGATCTTCAGATTCTACGACCCTGACAACGGAAAGATATATCTTGATGAAAAACCTTTAAAAGATTACAGTCTCAGACTGCTCCGTAAAAATATCGGCGTCGTGTTTCAGGAAACAGACATGTTCGTTGCCACTTTGAGAGAGAATCTCGCTTACGGCGCAAATAAAAAAGTCTCTGACGCAGAAGTAATGGAAGTCGTCCGTATGACCTTGCTTGAAGAGCTTGTAAATAAGCTTCCGAACGGTCTGGATACGATGGTCGAAGAAAAAGGGAAAAACTTTTCAGGCGGAGAAAAACAGAGGATCTCTATATGCAGGCTTATTTTGAGAAATCCCAATATCGTTGTTTTCGACGAGGCTACTTCAGCACTTGACAGCCAGTCTGAAAGTAAAATCCTTGAAACTATGAAAAGGGTAATGGACGGTCCTACTTCAATCATCATTGCACACAGGCTTTCAACAATTGTGGATGCTGACAGAATATTCGTCTTCAAAGCAGGAAGAATAATAGAAACCGGCACACATGAAAATCTTTTCAATGATGAGAACAGTGAATACAGAAGACTATGGAACGAACAGTTAAAACGGGGAAGCAATAACCATTCAGACAGCCATGAAGGATAAAGAACACAACAAATACGATATTTCCTACAGGCAGATGATCACAAGGCTGCCGAAGCTTTACAGGTTCATGGCTAAATATAAGTGGCTGATCCTCGGACTTGCATTCTTTGATATCATAAGCAATCTTCTTATCACTCTGCCGCCCCTGATAATTCAGTACTGTGTTGATGAGATAATACCGCTTAAAGATTTTTTCTCTATGAACATTTTCTTCTTTATAATTACCATGATGTATTTAGTTTTCAGCGGTCTTTTTCTCGGACATATCTATATCAGGTGGTATCTGCAGTATAATATCAGAAAGGACATAAGAGAAACACTTTTCAATGCGCTGCTTTTAAAATCACCCATCTTTTATGCGAAAAGGGTTTCAGGAGAGATCACTTCAAGAATGAACAACGATGTCGGATCGGTTTCATATCTTGCTTCGGATGCGTTTTTTGATTTTTTCAACGCATTTCTGAAAGTACTTTTTTCTCTTTCAGTGCTGTTTTATTTAAGCTGGAAGATCACTTTAGCCATTATTGTTCTTATTGGAATTCAGTATGTATTTGTAACCATAGTAATGAATTTCTTCAAGAAATACCGAAAAAGAACATCAGAGAAATGGGGCCGTCTGCTCGGTTACCTTCAGGAAGTACTGTCTAATATGAAGATAGTTATGGCTTTCGGAAATGAAAATTATGAAGCCGCCAGACATTTGAAGAAGAGCAGAGAATACATTAAAGACAGCATTAAAATGGGTATAACGAACCAGATGTTCGAAGTTGTCGCTACTTTATTCTGGCATGCTTTTTATGTTACGATCATTGTTTATGGTCTGAATCTGCTTATTAAAGATGAAATTTCTCTCGGCGTTCTGCTGGCATTTATAATGCTCGTTAGAAATCTGTTCGAGCCTATTTTCGAGTTATCAGGCACAATGATCTTCACAATATCGGCTTTCGTTTCAATTGACAGGATTTATGAATACATTGAATATCCTGATGAGCTTGTAATTGAAGAAAATCCTAAGAAAATAGATTCCTCTAAAGGCGAGATCGAATTCGAAGGCGTTGAATTCAAATATGAAAAGGATAAAGAAAAAGTCGCTCTTAACGGCGTTGACCTTAAGATCGAGGACAGCAGATCTGTTGCTCTCGTCGGTCCCAGCGGAGCCGGAAAATCGACGGTGATAAATATGATCCTCAGATTTTATGACCCTCAGAAAGGCACAGTAAAATTCAACGGAATAGATATAAAGAAACTCAGCGTTGACGAATACAGGAATAATATTTCGATCGTATTTCAAGACGCTTTGCTGTTTAACGACACTATTCTGAATAATCTTAAATACGCGGATCTGAATGCGACTAAAGAACAGATAGACAAAGCGTGCAGGGATGCCAATATTTACGAATTTATTAACGAACTGCCTCTTAAATTTGAAACTGTGATCGGCGAACGGGGACTGAAACTTTCCGGCGGTCAGAGACAAAGGCTTTCAATAGCCAGAGCGCTGTTGAAGAATCCCAAAGTACTGATACTTGATGAAGCTACGGCTTCTATTGATTCGATCTCCGAGAATATCATTCAGCACGCGATCGAGAAGATAATGAAAGACAGAACCACCATTATTATAGCTCACAGACTTACAACGATAGTAAATGTAGATAAGATCATAGTTTTTGAAAACGGAAAGGTAGTTGAAACGGGAACCCATTCGGCACTGCTTGAAAAGCACGGAGTTTATCATAAGCTCTGGACAACCCAGATGAAGGATGATGAGAACCGCGGACTGAATTAATTAAAATCATTGCTTTAAACAATAAATTGTAGAATTATGATTGTAAGTAAATTTTTAAGGGGAATTTTATGACGAAAAAATATTTAATTATAATCTTAATCTTAATCGCAGGATTGTTTTTTAACGCTTTTGCAGTTGTTGATGTTTACGGAACCTGGGCGGTTAATGATAATGTTATTATCAACGATGATGTTTATATACATAGCGGCGCAGATGTTTACTGCACCACTTGGTTAACTCTTACCATCAACGGCAGCCTGATAAACGAAGGTACGATCAGAAATTCACTTCTGGGATATAGTATGGGTGTAAACTGTTCCGGGAATTTTACGAATTCCGGTTCAGTAATAAATTCCTACTTCTATATGAACGGAACAGGCTCTCAGACACTGACCACAAATACAGCGATATCGGCTGCAGAATTTTATATTACGAATACGAATCCGGTCGTTGCAGGCAGCGATCTTTATTTTCTGAATTCAAAGATAGATCTTTTTCCGTCAGGTTCTATTGATTTATCATCCGGTAAAAAACTCAGTATAGACGGCGGATACTTTTATAGAGGACAAATTATCGGTGAAGCAGTTTCTGTACCTACTTCTTCTCTTGAAATGTCAAACGATGCATATCTCTATTTAACAACTTGTTCTAATTTAAATTTGCTTGGAACAATTGCAGGATACGAACCTGTAACTTTTGAAGGTAATACAATAAATAAAGGTAACCTTCATTCACTTTCGTGGACCACACTTACCCTAAAAGATAATTTCATTAATGAAGGCACAATTAGAAATGCACTTACCGGGCACAGCACAGCGATAAACTGTTCCGGGAATTTTACCAATTCCGGTTCAGTAATAAATTCATATTTCTATATGAATGGAACAGGCTCTCAGACACTGATCACAAATACTGCGATTTCAGCAGGAGAATTTTATATTACGAATCCGAATCCGATAATTGCAGGAAGCGACCTTTATTTTTTGAACTCAAAGATAAATCTTTCATCAGTAGGTTCTATTGATTTATCGTCCGGAAAAAAACTTAGCCTTGACGGCGGCTATTTTTATAGAGGAAACATAATCGGCGAAGCAGTTTCTGTACCGACTTCTTCTCTAGAAATGTCCAACGATGCATATATCATTGAAGCAATATGTTCTAATTTAAATTTGCTTGGAACAATAGCAGGATACCAGCCTGTAACTTTTGAAGGCAATACAATAAATAAAGGTGACCTTTATTCACTTTCGGGAACCACGCTTACCCTAAAAGACAATTTCATTAATGAAGGTACTATTAAAAATTCACCTTCAGGATACAGCACGACGATAAACTGTTCCGGGAATTTTACCAATTCCGGTTCAGTAATAAATTCTTACTTCTATTTCAACGGCGACTCTCATCAGCATGTCTCAATACTGAACGGGAACGCGATAGCATCAAATGAAATTTATTTCACTACAAACATTACCAACGGGCCGTTTCAGTGGTTCTATAACCATAACCCGATACTTGAGCCTAATCCTGATTTCAGCGGTGAGGCTGGTCAGCAGCTGAGATGGCTTGTACCTGTAACTCTGGCGTACAACGGAACTTTTTATTGCGAAACAGGAGACGGAGCTTCAAAATGCGTTTATGTAAACAACGGTACATTTGAAGTGCCGAACATCACAAGCATTACGAACAACGGAACAAATGTTTCCATAGCTTGGGACGCGATACCGTCTGCTGCTTACTACAGGGTTTTCTCGTCGGACGATCCCTATAAAGACCATTATGATTCTTCTTGGGATCTGGAAGCTGATAATGTTTTGGCAAATTCATGGACTGCTTTAGTACCTGCCGGAAATAAGAAATTCTATTTCGTTGCTGCGGTTTATTAGAGCAATCTGAATATTTTACTCAAGGCAAGGGCTGAAATTTCAGCCCTTTTTTGTTTGTGAAATCTTGCGTAAGATATTATATTTACATTATGTTTAAAATATGTAAAATACGGCTTGTTTTATTTATTATTCACTCAGTATTATTTTTTGTTGTTCTTTCCTGCAGTTGCTATTTGATATCTGATAAACATGAAAAAAATGTAAACACCGATTCTTTGAACCGGAAAGTTTCAGAATATTCTAAAATACTCAGAAATAATCCTGAAAATATTGATATTCTTTTTCAAAGAGCAAGATCCTATAGAAAACTTGGAAAATATTCACAGGCTTTGAATGACATCATGAAAGTCATCAATAAAGATTCCGTTTATACAAATTCATATTATGAGCGCGGTGAAATGTATTGGAATTTGAAAGAATATGACAAAGCTATACATGATTTTAAAATCCAACTTAAAATTAATCCTAAAGATATCCATTCTATGCATAGACTGGGGTATATCTATTTAGAAATATATAAAACAGACAGTCTAGAAAAAGCAAACTGTTTATACCGGAATATTTTAGATATAGATTCAACGGATATATATGCTTTGGATGGTTTGGGGTATTTTTATGCGAAATGCTGCAATCGTGACAGTTTGGATAAAGCGATGAGAATTTATAACAGAATAATTGAAATTGATCCGACATTTGCTCATGCCTACTGTTCCAGAGGATACATATACTATGATTATAAATTTAAAAATCAAGGACAAAACTTTGATGAATTAGCTTTAAATGATTTTAAAAAAGCAATCGAGCTAGACAATAATTTCGGCATGGCATATTTCAACCGGGCCGCTGCCAACTGGGCACTGGCTAATTTACAGGAAGCTTACGATGATTTCCGTATGGCAAAAAAACTTTATTTTGAAGAAAGGGAATCTATTAACAGAAGCCTCAAACAATTAAAAGAGGAGTTAAATACTATCTCTGAATCTAACAAAAAAATAGAGAAATTCTCAAAACGAATTTTAATAGATCCGGAAAATGCCGAATTATATTACCAGAGAGGTATTAATTATTTAAATGTTACTCATGTTTCCTTTGTTAAAAAAGAAACAGAAAATGATATGAAAAAGAAAGCCTATAGTGATTTCTGTAAATATCTCGAACTTGAACCTAATGGAGAATTTTCCGGAACAGTTACTAAACGTATTCAATATTTGAAAAATGCTATAAAATAATATCTTTATTTAGTTGCATCAGAAAGATATCAAAATTTTTACCCATGGGCTGAAATTTCAGCCCTTTTTCATTGCTTAAAACGATAAAATGTAGTATTTTTGTATTAAGAAGTAATAATTCTAAAAAAGGTGAATATATGAAAAAACTTATTATTGTTATCACATTTGCAGCCGCATTATTCTGCTTCAGTCAGGAAACAGAGAAAACTTCCGCCTGGATGTCAAATTCGATCGGAATGCGGTTCTCAAATATTTCCGGATACGGGATAAGCTACTCAAAACGCTTTCTTGAAAATTATACTATCAAAGCGAACGGCATTGTTTTTTACGATGAATACATAAAAGGTCATAAGGACAGCATAATTCAGGACACAAAAAATATTATTTATGACTTCGGTTTTGAAATTCAGAGGGATTTCTATAAATCAGACAACACAAGGGTTTATATGCTTGGAGGCATGTATTTTGCCAATGATCAGAATAAAGAAGAATGGGACGGTTTAACATCTATAGATGAATACCGTGATCTGATAGCCGGAGGATTGGGAGTCGGCGTTGAATTTATCTTTAAGAAAAAATTCGGTATAAATGTTGATTTCGGGTATAAGTTCGACCATTCGGACGGAGAAGAAGAAGGTATTCCTGTTGAAGAAAATACAACTATGATCGGATTAGGGATCGGGATATCTTATCTGTATTAAAAAGTTTATAGCGGGATCATGCATGTCTTTGTTAAAAAAACATATTATTACTGGTGTAATTTTAATAGTTTGTATGCTTTCTTATGCGGAAGATCAAAAAAATAATGAATTTAAAAACTTCGCAGGAATAAAAGCTTCCAATATTTCAGGCTACGGAATTTATTACAGCAGAAATATTTCTGAAAATTACAGGCTTCAGGGAATGGGTCTGGTATATTATTACCAGTATGAAAAAGAAGATGAAAAACAAACGGTATTCAACTACGATATAGGATTGGAACTTCAAAGAACACTTCACAGATCGGATAATTTTCTAGCTTATATCCTTTTCGGCAGTTATTATTATTATGACGACGATACTCAAACTGATCTTGTCGAGACAGAAACTGTAAATGACTCATTCAATATAGGAATAGGATTGGGATTCGAATTTGAGTATAAAAGAATGGTTTTTAATTTGGATGTCGGGTACAAATATTTCGCTGATGACATTGATACTTTCACTGACGGCGATTTTTCTTATAACGAGATCAAAAGGGTAACAAAGATCGGAGCCGGCGTTGGCATAGGGTTTATGTTCTGATCTCTACTTACCTTTCTTAAGACTGATAAAATTCCTGAATCTGGATTTTTCTTCCGGAAATATTCCCTCTGAAACATATCTGACATCCTCAATAGAATAAAAAGCTCCCGGATTAAATTCATTTATTATTGAAACAATCCTATGAAGATCAGTTCTTTTTATCACCATAAAAATAATATTTACAGGCCCTATCGCGCCTTCCGCTTTGGAAACTGTTACTCCGTATTGTGTTTCTCTAAGCTGAGTAATGAGATAATCATCCCCGTTTTTAGTAATGACTCTTATTACGACGTTACCCAGAGCTATTTTATTTTCTATTATCATACCCACGAAATTACCGATAGAAAAACCTAGGGCGAAACCGATAATATTCGGAATGTTGTCAAGATTTTTCATTACCTGCCCGATCGCCAGAAGCCAGATGACAATTTCCATGAATGCCAGAAAAGGGGCAATATACCTGTAGCCTTTAGCTATAAATATGATCTTGATAGTCCCAATCGAAACATCTGTTATCCTCGCCAGACAGATCAGCAGCGGTATTATGAACATGTTGAAAAAAGCGGTATCTATGAATTCCATAGCGGGTCCTTAATCTAATTAGGCTGTAAAATAATGTTTTTTCGACAGTACGGCAATATCTATTAAACAATTATTTGTTAAATTATTTTAAACATACGGAAATATTTGTTATTGTTATCGTCAAAAAATCTTTTCCTCTTTATAAACCCCAGTTTCTCAAGCTGCTGTGTATGTTTTGTATCCGAATAGATATAGAATTTGATTATCTTTCTTTCAGAAGCTTTTTTTTCCAGAAGTCTGAGAATCTTGTTCAGCACATAGTTCTCATCAATCCCGATCCTGAATGTTATTCTTTTGATCTCATTCTCCGCTACAGAAATTGAACCTACGAGTGTGCCATTCAGATAGATGAGATACCTGTTTTCATACCCGGTCTCATCCTCAGTCGAGATGCTTCTGAATTTTCCTTTATCAAAGAAAAAGGATTCGAAAGATATAATTTTAACGATCTTCATGATTTACTCCGGCTTTTGAATTTCATCGGAATTGTGAATACTGTACCAGTTTGTTTTTCTGGTAGCATACATAATTATAGCCAGCGATATAAATAATCCGACACTGCCCAGCAGCATTGAATAATCCTGATTTTTTAAAAGAATAAATAAAAACAAGTAAAGAATTGCGGTAGAAGAACCGATCATCAGCCCGAATTTTCTACTCTTTAAAACACTGAAAGAGTACAGGCAAAGCATTGCGGATACAGCCAATGCTGAGATCACATAAGCCAGATCGAAAGCAATGTGTTCTGAGATTGACAGAAGAAGAATAAAAAATATTGATATAGCGGAACCTACGAGAAGGTATTGTATCGGGTGAATTCTTTTTTTCTGAACCGTCTCGATCAGAAAGAACATCGCAAATGTCAAAGTTATGAAAAGAAACAAATATTTTACTGCGCGGTGAATCTTACAATAATCGTCAACTGGATTTATAAGCCTGACTCCGAATTCTGATCCCGAAATATTTTCTTTAACTTCACCATATATCCAGCTTTGAGGATAATTTCTGTTAAGATCCAGAATTTTCCAACCGGCACTAAAGCCCTGATCATTGATTTCATTATTCACCGGAATAAAACTCCCGAAAAAACTCGGATCTTTCCACTGTGATTTAATTGATATGTTGTTAATCTTACCTAAAGGAATAAATGTCAATTCTCTGCTGCCCCTCATATTTAAACTATATACAAAATCAATCAATTTACCTTTCGAATAATCAATTTTAATTTTGGCAGAAAGACCCGAATCAAAAACATCTTTAAAATAATTACTATGCTCCATTGCAAAACTATTTTGGTCAATCCTAACATGTACCGCTTCGCTTATTCCTTCCATTGATACAAGTCCCATTACAATACTGGCCTCCTCCCACTTAATATTGCCGTCTCCAATATTATAATCTGCAATATCTTTAAGAATGAAATTTCCTGTAATGTCATTTCCAGTTTCATAAAATATAAACTCGTACAAACTCCTGTACTTGATTACAGGTCGGATAACAGAGCTGACATTCAATATTTCAGGAAGTATATGAAGATACTTAATTGTTTTAACTGATTCTTTTACGATTTCAGTCTCAACATTCCCGTTTGTTTTTATTTCTTTTTTCTTTTCGACAATAGCTTCGTACTCTACAGGTACATACAGCATTACACCGCTTACTGTCTGTTCGCCACCCCAGCCCAAAGAAGCTTCATTAAAGGTATAGAAATTCCTTTCCTGTCTCTCTCCGACCGTTTCTTCAATCATTGATTTCGGTATAATCAGCAGAAGAGCGATGATAATTATTACTGCCAATTTGATCGTTGTTGAAAATTTTTCCATTTTAATCCCCTTATTTCAATTTATTTCAAAGCACTTTGATTTTCAAAGTATTATACAAAAAAAATTATTTAAGGTTCCGTATTAATTCTTCCAGAGCTGATAAATGTTCTTTAAACGCATCTTTACCATTATCTGTAGCATAATATAAAGTCTTGGTTTTCTTGCCAATGAATTTTTTCTTAACTTTAATATAACCTTCGTTTTCAAGTACAGTTGCATTGCTGGAAAGATTGCCGTCGGTTATATCGAGTAGAGATTTCAGTTCCTTAAAATCAAGCGTTTCATTAACGAGAAGAGCTGACATAATACCAAGCCTGACTTTATTCTCAAATACTTTATTTATTTTTTCAATAATTTCTTTCATTTAAATCATTTTTTTCTGTCATATTTATAATACATCGTAATCCCTGTAAGAATATTCAATATACCGAAACCTATTCCCCAGAGCAAAAGACTGAACTCAACATAGTACAGAGCTATAATACCTGATAGAATACAGCCCAAACCCAAATCTGTCACTTCCCGCCTTGAATATTTGCTGGCGCTTATTAAGGATATTCCGAAAAATATCAGCGTTACCGGTGCAAGGAGCCAGAAGTATCCGCGATTGATCAGAACGGGAATTATAAATATCGCTGTTATTATCGGAATGAAGAGATTCAATGCGAAATGTTTTGAAGAACTGTTGAAAATTCTCTGATTTTTTTTATGCGCAATCATATATGAAAGTATGAATGAAATCAGTAATGAAAGAATGAAAAGAGTAATAAAAATTGCATATATTATTACCTGATTGTCTTCTATAAGCATCATCTGATTGAGCATATCTTCTGAAACAAACAGGGATCCGAATATGCTGTATAAAAAAGCTACTACTGACAGAGAAAGAACTCCCGCTATAATTCCCGACAGACCGCTCAGCGAAACAAAAGTAGTGGATCTCTCCATTATATCTCTTATCTCTTGTATTGACTGTTCCGTTTTATTTTTTGTCTGCATATCAGCTCTCCATTCACTTTGATTTCCAAAGTAATATAATGCGGCTTCTATAATTAAGCAAATAAAAAAGGCGGATATGATCTCCGCCTTCAGATTATAAAATAATCGGTTACTATTTGGTAATTATCATTTTTTTAACTGCATAAGCTTTGCCGTCAAGCTCGAGCTGATAAAAATAAATTCCGCTTGTCAGTGCTTCACTGTTGAAGTTGACCGTATGAATCCCTGCTTGAACTTTTCCGTTCACAAGATCGGCAACCCTCTCCCCTTTCATATTAAATACAGAGAGTTTTACTCCGGCATCAGCTTTTAAAGCATAGTTTATAGTTGTCTCGGGGTTGAACGGATTCGGATAATTCTGGAAAAGTTCGAATGAACCGGGTTTAATATTGTCTTCAGATATTCCTGAAGTCTGGCTGCATAACGCTTTCATACAGAAATTAGAGGTGCCGGGAAAATCATCGCCTGTATAATTCTGCAGGTCTTTCCATGCTCCTCCGTCCAAATAATAACTTTCTCCGGTTGAGGCTGTTGATCTTACTATTGTCTTTCCTTTAGCTCCGAGAAGTACAGGAATATCCGATGTTCTGTCATAAGCCTGTCCGCCTTTTGATAAATTCAGATATACATAAAAATCGTTCCCGTTTTCAAGATAAACTGAATTAGGCAGATCTACTGTATGAAAGCCTCTGTGTTCAAAAGTTCCGGAAACTGTACCCTGAAGGTCCGTCAGATATCCGCCTGAGAATGTATCGTATATTCCGGCCGTAAAATTAACATTATCCTGAGCTGTATAAAAGCTGATTGAATTTATCCATTCATTTCTATCGGCTGTAAACGCGTTGAAAGCTTCAGTACAATCCTCCATCGTATCGCGCCATCCGTGATAATCATGATAATATATATGATCGTACTCTAATGGTCCTACATTCTGGAAAGAGATCGTACCCATTTCCCAGTTCCTGCACGAGTGCTTATCATAGTATGATATCCAGAAATACCCCGCGTAAGCCCAGTATTCACCCCAGCTGTTTTTTACAAGCCATGCTCCGGGGCCTTCGGGGGCCTGAGTTACTTTATAATCATCCCATCCAACGATCGTAACGGCGTGGTTTGGTTCAAGAAGATCTGAGGGCGGCTGATAATGGATAGCGTAACTGTTGATGAACGCATCGTCATACATCATGCATGTTCCTATAGCACCTTCTGTCATGATCTTCTTTTTAATAACATCTATCCCGTTCAACTGATCGTCCATCACATACCATTCTATGTTTCTGGGATAATATTTATGATAATCGGATTCGTATCTTGCAGGAGCAGTATCGAAAGACTGCCCGTCAATATCTCTTACCGCTCCTTCGCCTCTAGACAGATATGCCGCCGTAACAAAATAATCACCGCCCATGTGAACTTCAAGTCCCTCTCCCGTTACTGGAAGAATGTCGTCATTGTTATACTGATTGAACCCGTTCCACCAGTCAAGATGATATTCTGCAAGGTTAGGTTCGCCTGTTTCGCCGTTGTCTGCCCATTTTCCGGTCATTAAAAGATTGCTTTCCATGCTTGCCATCGCACCGTGAGTCCAGCATGTTCCTCCATCCTGCGACTTTACGGAAGTGACATAGTTTTCCCCATCATAATTTCTAAGATCGAATACCTCCGGACTGATAAGCCATTTAACGGTATATTTTTCTGTAATAATTTCATTTACCGCTGTGTCTTTAATAACAAAATACACCTGACCGTCCAAAACTTCTTCAGTCTCAGCTGGTATTGTTCCGTCAAAAACATATTCATTTATTTTTGCTTCATACATTTCAAACTGATACACTGTCGCATAATCATTCTTGCTGTAATAACCGGTACATGATGCTATTCCGGATTCGTCCTGGATCGTCAGTTTCGGATGCATTTCTTTTCCGATAGTGGCAAAACTCCCCGTAAATTTAATCGCTTGCGGCGGCTCAGAATCTTCTACAAAATTGAAAGAATAACATGATGTTGTTGTTATGTTCCCTAAAATATCAGAAGTCTCAAAATAAATTGTACCGGTACATACTTGATTTTGCGCAGGTACCGATCCTGTCCATATTTCCTGTCCTTTTGCTCTGTTAAAAGATACTTCAGTTAAATCTATACCGTCCATCAGATAGTAACCTTTGAGATATTCAACCGGACTGGAATCGTTTAAAGTAACTTCAATGTCAAGATCATTTCCCAAGTATGCGCCTAAGTCCGGTAAAAGAGCAGGATTTCCTGCGACTATCTCAAATTGTGGACCTTCAATGTCGGTAAAAACGGACACATCATCAATATACCACTGATTTGAATAGTTTCCTGTATAATGAAAACCCACATAAATGTTCTTTCCCTGCCATGAAGTGATATTAACGATGATTTTTTCCCAGATGCCGTCAATTTCTCCGGTCATGCTTCCGTAATCCGGAGTATAGATCTGTGTCCAGTTGATCTTATCAGTTGAAACGCACACTTCCTGGAAACTGTAAAATTCTATCCAGTTAACTGTCTGCCAGAATTCAAGAACACCGGTTGAGGTCTCGGGGCTGATGAGCCAGTCGTTCTGGGCTCCTTCGTCATCCATGTGTGCGGCACTATATGACCCGCCGTGGGCAGTACTACCGTTTATAACGAAACCGGCTCCTGAGGTCTGAGTTGTCCAGCCTTCAGGCGGAATAACTCCGCTTTCAAAACCTTCCGATAAAAGGTTCTGCGCAAATATGATCAGACTTAAAGCGTTTAACAAAAAAATACCGATGAATGTTTTTCTCATATCCGTCTCCAATAAATTATCTATGTATTATATGGTTTTTAATCTAATCAGTCAATTAAAAAAATGCTGTTAAATAAAGTATGACATTAAATATGACAGTACTGTAAATTATTGAATTTGCTTTTCTTAGTTGAGCCTGAATTCAATTGGCTTCATTTTTGCGTATATAATTATGTTATGAATGAAAAAAAATTAAAATAGGGAGTTTAAAATGTCAAAGAGTACAATGAAATTCAAGACAGAAGTAAGTCAGCTTCTGGAACTTGTAACACATTCGCTTTATTCGAACAAGGAAATATTTATCAGAGAGCTGGTTTCAAATGCTTCCGACGCGCTCGACAAATTAAGGCTTGAAGGATTAAGAGATAAAAATATACTTGAGAACAATACCGATTTCAAGATCAAAATAAATTTTAACAAAGACGCTAAAACAATTACCGTATCAGATAACGGTATCGGTATGACTAAAGAAGAGATCATAGACAATATCGGTACGATCGCAAAATCAGGAACGAAAGAGTTTCTTGCAAGACTGAAAGACATAAAAGAAACTAATAAGGATGCAAACACCGATCAGCTTATAGGCCAGTTCGGAGTGGGATTTTATTCGGCATTCATCGTAGCCGATAAGATCGTCATAAATTCCAAAAGAGCGGGATCAAATGAATCTGCAGTCAGATGGGAATCTGACGGAAAAGAAAAGTTCACGGTAGATGAATCAGACAGGAATGAAAGAGGGACAGAAGTAGTTCTGTATCTTAACAAAGACAACGAAGATTATGCTGATGAATGGAAGATCAAGGAAGTCGTTAAGAAATATTCGGATTATATTTCATATCCGATCACGATGACTGTCGAAAGGGAAGAAAAACCGAAGGATAAAGATGGAAAGGAAATAAAAGACGCTGAACCTATTACAAAGTATGAAGAAATTACATTAAATTCAATGAAGGCTATCTGGCATAAAGATAAAAAAGACATTAAGGACGAAGATTATAATGAATTTTATAAGCACATTTCACATGACTGGGAAGAACCGCTTGACAGGATCCATTTAAGCGCTGAAGGACTGCTTTCATACAAAGCTCTGCTTTTTATTCCCAAAAAGGCGCCTTTCGACATGTTCTGGAGGGAAGCAAAGATAGGTGTCAGCCTTTATGTTAAAAATGTTTTTATTATGGACGACAATAAAAATCTCCTTCCCGAATATTTCAGGTTCATAAAAGGCGTTGTTGATTCAGCCGACCTTCCTCTGAATGTTTCGAGAGAGATTCTTCAGGAAGACAAGATGCTCGAGAAGATCAAAACTAATCTTGTGAAAAAGATCATAGACACTTTGAAGAAAATGAAAGAGAAAGAAGCTGATAAGTACCTTGGCTTCTATGAATCGTTCGGTAAGGTTCTAAAAGAAGGACTTTATTCCGATTATGAAAATAAAGACAAGCTTGCCGAATTGGTTATGTTTGAATCAACAAAGACCGAAAAAGGAAAACTGACCGGTCTGAAGGATTATATTTCAAGGATGCCTGAAGGCCAGAAAGATATATATTACATTACAGGCGAAAGAAGAGATATACTTGAGAATTCTCCTCACATCGAAAAGTTTAAAGCGAAAGACTATGAAGTGCTTTTCTTTACCGACCCGATAGATGAATTTATTACAAATAACTTAACCGAATTTGAAAAGAAAGAATTAAAATCGATCGGCAAAGGCGAGATCGATCTCGGAGATGATGATACTGTAAAAAAAGAAAAAGAAGAAGATTCAAAGAAATATAAATCGCTGCTTGATACAATGAAGGATCATCTGAAAGAGGATGTTAACGAAGTCAGGGTCTCAGCGAGAATGACTTCAAGCGCGGTATGTCTGGTTTCCGCTGAACACAGTATGACGCCTAACATGGAAAAACTTTTCAGACAGATGAATCAGGAAGTACCGAAAACTAAAAGGATACTTGAGATAAATCCGAAGCATCCGCTTTTTGAAGCGCTCAACTCAATTTACGATAAGAACAAAGAAGATTCAAGACTGAAAGATTATTCCGAACTGCTTTATGATCAGGCTCTTATCGCTGAAGGCGCAATGCCTAAAGATCCGGTCAGGTTCGCTCAGAAAATGGCTGATCTGATGGCCATGGAAGCTAAGGCTTAAAAACAGCACACTAAAATTAAAGCCTCTCGAAAATAGAGGCTTTTTTTATTTGAATAAATGCCATGATTTGTATAAATTATAGGTCATGACATCTGTAACCAAACATACAAAAGAGTTTAGATTAAAAGTAGTTGAATACGCTTTAGAAAATAATATTTCTGAAGCTTCAGCGCTTTTCGACCTGAACAGATCAACAGTATCGCGATGGATCAAAAATTATAAAACTGACGGCGATCTTTCATTAGAAAATAAATCAAGAATAAGACAGGCTCATCCGGATAATAAAATATCTTCTGAGTCTGAAAAGCAGATAATTGAACTTAAAAAGAATGACCCCCAAATTACTATCAAAGATATAATAACCAGATTAAACCTCGACTGCAGTCAAACAATAATTTCGAGAATTTTAAAATACAACGGTTTGTCATCTTATAAACCGAGAGATAAAAAAAATACAGCTCAAATAATATTACAGCCCATGGAATTTGAGCATAGCTGGGAGATCAACTGCAATTATATCACTACAAAATACATAGATAATAAAAGGCAATACATTTACAACATAGCTTTGAGGGAGAGATCGTCAGGCATAGAGTTTATCGGATTCACTTATGAAAGATCGAGCCTGAGCATTTCGATATTTGTTGACTATATCATGTACAATCTGAAAAATGCGGGTATTGAAACAAGTGATATTAAAATATACGCACCGCGAAGTTCGGTTTACTCAAATATCAAAAGCGGAAAGGAAACATTTCTCGATAACATTCTGAATATAAAGTATAAAGCTAAATTGTCAGTTATGAAAGCGGAAGACAACTTACTTCCGGTTAAGCAGTTAAGCGATGAAATCAGCATTGAGGAAATTCAGACAGGTAACGGACTGATAAGATCGGCTTTTATGTACATACTTCAGAACAATCTGAATGCGATTGATTCAGGGCTGATATCAAGCCGGCAGAAATTAAGATCGCTTTTCATTCCGCCGATCATAGTTGACGATTTTATTCACGATATAAACGCAATAAAGGATTTCGACCATTACTGGCATTCTCTAAATCAGCCCGCAGTGAGAAATAAAATCATAAATGATGTGCTTATAAATTTAAAACAGACCGGCGATTTGAAAAAAGGCAATTACGAGAATGAAAAAGCCCTCGATCTGTATGATAAAATTGTTTCGATACTTCAATATACGAAATCCGATGATAAAAAGCTGAAAATGAGCGTAGTATATAAAAAAGGCGAGATATTTCAGATGACGGGAAATTATCCGAAAGCGATCGAGAATCTTGGAAGTTCCCTAGAACTTGCTGAAGAGATAAATGACTCAGATACCATAGCCGATTCAAGCTGTATGCTGGGTGACCTTATGAGGGTGACTCAGTCAGAAAAGAATAACGAAAGATATTATAATAAAGCTCTGACTGCCGCAAGATCAAATGAGGGCAGCAAAATTAAGTTTTATAAAACTCTCGGAACAATATTTTCCAGACAATTAAATTATGTTCTGGCTTTGAATTATTTCAACAGCATGCTTGAAGAATCTAAAAAGCAAAAGGATGATTTTAATTACTCCTCCGCTCTACAACTGATCGGCGAAACCTATAAGAATCTAAGCCTGTTTCAGGTGGCCTTGACTTATTTTGAAAAAAGAATTGATATTGAGCTCGATATAAATGATAAATTCAGACTGATGGAACTGTATAATTCGCTTGCCGCAGTCAATTATGAGCTTGACAACTATGATTCGGCACTGAAATATTATATTTTACAGTTAGACTTTTCCAAAGAGATAGGCGATAAAGGATCCGAAGCTGTAGCTTATAAGAAAATTGCCGATATTAATTTCAACATCAGGCATGATAATAAATCAGCAGTAAATAATTATTTCAACGCTTTAAATATCTTTGAAAAAATTGACGATAAAGTAAATATCTGCATGACGATGATCCTGATTTCAATAGTTTACAAAAAAGAGCGGAACTTCAAAAAAGCTATAAGCCTGTTACATAAAGTCCAAGCCATCGGAAGTTCCATCAAAAATAATTATGTATTATCCTGCGTTGAAGGGCAGTTAGGCAGTATATATCTTTATCAGAACAGGCCTAATCGCGCTCTTGATTCTTTCTTAATACAGGAAAG
>Ga0209262_10000241_pt1 | contig 29069 bp, 22 predicted proteins | sample Lowcelwee11metaG_FD_187171 | JGI IMG/M metagenome (GOLD analysis project Ga0209262, IMG submission 187171) | Freshwater pond sediment microbial communities from the University of Edinburgh, under environmental carbon perturbations - Low... | ecosystem: Environmental > Aquatic > Freshwater >... | reverse complement strand
GAACATCGCCGAGCGGCGCCTGCCCCAGGATGGCCGCATCAAGATGGTTCGGGATGGCCGCGACGTGGATATGCGGGTGTCGACGGTGCCTACCGTGCATGGCGAAAGCATGGTCATCCGCTTGCTGGACCAAGGCCCCGGCCTGGTGGGCATCGCGCAATTGGGACTCGAAGACGGTAGCCGCGTCCTGCTGGAGTCGACCATCACCTTGCCGCACGGCATGATTCTGGTGACCGGGCCTACCGGCAGCGGCAAGACCACGACCCTATACGCGGTGCTCGGCGCGCTGAATCGCGCCGAACAAAAGATCATCACCGTCGAGGATCCGGTGGAATACCAGATCATGGGGATCAACCAGATCCAGGTCAAACCGCAGATCGATCTGAACTTTGCCAGCGCCTTGCGCTCCATCGTCCGGCAAGACCCGGACATCCTGATGGTGGGCGAGATCCGCGATCGCGAAACCGCCGAAATCGCCATCCAGTCCGCTTTGACCGGCCACCTGGTGTTTTCCACCCTGCACACCAACGATGCTGCCGGCACTCCGCATCGCCTGCTGGATATGGGGGTCGAACCTTATCTGATCGCTTCCTCGGTGGCCCTGATCGTTGCTCAGCGCTTGGTGCGTACCTTGTGCCCGCATTGCAAGACACAACACCGGATCACCTCTGCGGATCGCCTGTTTCTGGAGCAACATGGCCTCGACGTTCAGGAAGGCGAGTTGGGCCAGGCAGTTGGCTGTGCGCGTTGCGCCGGCTCCGGCTATCTGGGCCGCAGCGGGATCTTCGAGATGATTCCGGTGACCGACAGGGTCAAGGAGGCGATTTTGCGCAAGGAGCCGGCCAGCGCGATTCGCCGCATCATGCTGGCCGACGGACTGCCGACCTTGTATGCCGATGGATTGAGGAAAGTGCTGTCGGGCGTGACGACGCTTGAAGAACTGGCCCGCGTGGCACGCAACGAGGCACAAACCGAGAGCGAGCCGACGTGGCGATGACCCGTCTGATGAGTGCCTTGAAAGCGCCGCTGGCGCTGACGCGGAAAAAGGTCCGTCGCGATCAGGCCGTCGACTTGTTCGATCAGCTCGAAAATCTGCTGACTGCCGGGCTACCGCTGGATCGTGCGCTCCATGTGCTGGGCGGCACAGCCGAAACCGAAGTCTTGCGCGCGCTCATTTTTCGCATCCTGCTCGATATCGAGAAGGGGCGCACTTTCGCCGAAGCGCTGGCGGAGCATCCGCAGTTGTTCAGGAATCTCGAAATCAGCATGGTCAGAGCCGGGGAAGAGGGCGGTGTCTTGCCCTTGGTGTTGCGCCGGCTCAGCACCTTCCATGTCGAGCAGCGGGAGTTTCGGCGGTTTCTCGTGGCGTCTTCAATTTATCCGGTGACGCTGCTGGTTTTCGGCCTTCTCGCGCTGACGGGCATCCTGGTTTTTGTCCTGCCGAAATTTGCCGAGGCTTACGCGGACATGGCAGATCAGGGCGGTGCGGCAGCCTTCCTGATCGGTCTTTCCGATCTGGTCCGCAGCTACGGTTTGTATGCCGTTGCCCTGCTCGTGGCGGCAGCGGTCGGCTTGCGGATGTGGATCGCTACTCCGCGTGGGCTCCAGATTACCCAGGCCTTCCTATTGAAGCTGCCGCTGCTGGGCGGCGTGCTCCTCAAGTCCGAATTGTCGCGGGTTCTACAAACCTTGGGCATCCTGCTGGGTACCGGCGTACCCATTGTTTCCGCCCTGAGACTGAGTCGCGGCCTGGCCCGTTTCGGCAAACTCAACCAAGCGCTGCACGATGCGGAACAGCAGTTGCGCGACGGCCGTGGCCTGGCCAAACCGCTACTCGCTAACCCGCTTTTCCCGCCGCTCGTCGGCCAGATGGCCTTGGTGGGCGAGGAGTCCGGTGCGTTGGATAAGATGCTCTACAAGGTCGGGCAGCGCCTGGAATCCGAGGTGCGCGCGAAAACTCAGGCGCTGATGGCGATCCTGGAACCCTTGCTGATTATCGGTATCGGTCTGCTGATCGGCGCGATCGTGGTCACGATGATCAGCGCGATCCTGTCGATGAACGAATTGCCCGGCTAAGTCCGGGCGGTGGGCCGGCACAGCGCGACGCGACGCGATGCATACCGCCCTGGCACTCCTCCCCGATTTTGCCCTGATCCTGCTCGGTTATGGCTTGCGGCGCTGGATGGCCTTGGGCGACCATTTCTGGACGGGACTGGAAAAGCTGGTCTACTTCGTCCTGTTTCCGGCCCTGCTCTTCAATGCCCTGACCAAGACGCCGCTGTCCTATACCGCCGTTCCGTTTATCGCGGTGGGCGCGGTGGCGATGCTGGGCGCGATGTTGCTGGCCTTGTTGGCGCGCCCCCTGCTCCCGCTATCACCGCTTTCGTTTGCCTCGCAGTTCCAATGCGCCTTCCGCTTCAATACCTATATCGGCCTCGCGGTGGCGGCCAAGCTTTACGGTGCGGCGGGGATCGCGGCGATGGGGCTGTTGGGAGGCGCCATGGTGCCGTTTGCCAATATTGCCGCAGTTTGGATGCTGGCGCGCCATGGCGAATCGTCGGTCGTGCGCGAGCTGGCAAAAAATCCTTTGCTGCTGGCGACGCTCGTCGGCCTGGGGTGGAATCTGGCGGGCTGGGACGTGCCGGTTCCCGTCGCCGAGTTTCTCGGCCGACTCGCCGAGGCGGCGATTGCGTTGGGTCTGTTGGCGGTAGGTGCCGCGCTGCGGCTGCGCGGGACACTGGGAGAAAACGGGCGCGGTGCTGCGGCCTACTTTCTTGCGGTGAAGTTGTGCGCGATGCCTGCCATCGCACTGGTCGCCGCCCGTTATGCCGGACTTGAGGGCGTGCACTTCGATGTGGCGATTACATTCGCCGCACTCCCAACGGCCTCGACAGCCTATATTTTGGCCCAGCGCATGGGGGGCGATGGCGCGCGTGTGGCGTGGCTGATTTCCGCCAGCACCTTGCTGGGCATGGTGTCGCTACCGCTTTGGCTCGCTTTCCTGCGGTGAGCCTGCCGGTTCTGCGGTCGTTGGCGCACCGGTGCCAGGAGTCGGCGCTGGCGGGACGGCGCCGCCCATCAGGTTCCACGGCATCGGCCAGGCGGATGGATTGAGAAAGGGGTTGGCCGCATTGCCGTCGCTGCCGCTGGCTTGCGCGGACTGGCTCATCTGCTGGAGCGTGGCGAGCGTGGTGCGTTGCATCTCCAAGCCGTGGATCGTCATCTGCAACAGGCTCAGATTCGACTTGAGCCAGCCTTCGACGGCCTTCAGATCGGTGATGCGCTTGGCCAGTTCGTCGGTGTCAAGCGTGGGGGTGACCATGCCGGGCAGAGAAAAACCCATGTTGCCCCACATATTTTTCAGGAAGTCCATCGGATCGTGCTGGGTTTCGTTCGTCATGGCGGGGCTCGACAGATATAGGGGGGAACGCTTATGATAACCCTTCTGGACATAGGAGACGGCAAGTGCGGATTTTGGTAATCGAAGACCATACGCTGGTGCGCGAAGGCTTGCTCTTGGCGCTGAAGGCCTTGGAAGAGCATGGCGCGCCTGCCGATATTCTTGGCGCTAGGGATGCGGAGGAGGCCGCCGAGTTGTTGGCCGCCAACGACGATTTCGACTTGATCCTGCTCGATCTGATGCTCCCCGGCACCAGCGGCATGGCTTTTCTCGGGGTGATTCGCAAGCGTCATCCGCATATTCCCGTGGTGATTCTGTCCGCGCTGGACGATGGCGAGACGGTGATGAAGTCGATTCGTCATGGGGCGGCCGGTTTCGTGTCGAAAGCCAGCCCGACCGATACGCTGCTCGGCGCTCTCCGTGAAGTTCTCGCCGGCGAGATCTGGTTGCCCCTCGAATATCGCGAATTGACCGGGAAGCATCGCCGCGCCAAAACCACTGCCGAGCGCTTTGGTCTGACCAAGAGTCAGTCGCGCGTGCTCGAACTACTGGCCGAGGGCAAGACCAATCGCGAGATCGGCGAGTTGCTCGATGTGACTGAGGGCACCGTCAAGATTCATGTCTCGGCGATCTTCAAGGCCATGAATGTGAGCAACCGCTCACAGGCTCTGCTTGTGGCGCAAGGAAAAAAGCAGCAGTAATTGTCAGGCCGCGACAGCCAGTTCTGGCACGGCCGTCTGCCTGGGCGCGCGTCGTGGCTCGATTGCCACCTGAGCCGGGCTTACATACGGCTCTGCCTGTTCCTCGTCCTCCAACGGAAGTTGCAGCAGGTCGACCACTTGGTGGGCGACTGCGCGGCAGGTGTTGCCGAGTTGTGTCGGCAGGCTTTCCGGTAAGGTTTTCTGCAGCAACAACTTGCTTGCCGAAAGGCTGAAGACCGGGTCGAGGATGCGGTCGCGGTAGGGGGCCAGCAGTTCCGCCACGGTCCGCTCAGCCGCTTCGCGCTGCCAGGCGTTGGTGGGCCATTGGGTTGGAATGGCATAGGCGCGTGGGAACATTTCCAGGTCGCGAATGACGGTGCGGATGTCTTCATGCGAGTCGCGGAAGGGCAGCAGCACCAGATCTGCCACGCCGTAAAGACGCCGATCCATCTCAGTACGGTTGCCGCCGCCGTCGATTACGCCCAGCCAGGCCTTCAGTCCGCGTACTTTGTCCACCACCTTGACCAGTGCCTCGCGCGAGCGCGCGTCGGCAAGCAGGTAGCGCCGGTCGCTGGGGTCGAGCGGTTCGCGGTGCGTGTCCGTCAGGACGCATACCGAGCGTTGTCCGAGCAAGCCCATGCCGTGACAAAGCATGTGCGACAGGGTTGTCTTCCCCGTGCCGCCCTTATTTCCAATCACACAAATAATATCCGCCATGTTGCCTCCTGCGCGCGCCAGATCAGGCGCCACGGGGGTGATTATTGGCGATTCGGGTGCCGGGGGATGTCTGGAAATGCAGCGGAATCGCCGGCCTTATCAAGCCGGTAGAGATATAGACGGGTGGCGCGCCGGTCCTCCACTGCGACGACCGCGTCCGGCGCGATCTCCGGCACCGCGAAACTATTGCTGACGAAGATGGCGTGAGGCGACATCTCGGCGCATACCTTGTCCCACAGGCGCGGCATGGGGGCGGGGGAAAGAAAGGCATAGACGAGGTCATAGCCGCTCAGCGCTTCTTGCCACAAATCGCCATGCCGGACGCTCGCATTGGGGAGGTCCAGAGTGCGCAGGCGCGCGGCCAACCAGGGGAGCGGGGCATATTCGATACCGACAAACTGGCAATCCGGCCGGGACTTGGCCAGCCGGCGCAACAATCCACCGTCGCCACAGCCGAGGTCGAGGACGCGGCAGGGCGTCGGCGGCAATTGCGCTCCCAAGGCTTCAGCGGTCAGGCGGTTGGTCAGGTAAAGCGGCACGCGGCTTTTGTCGGTACGCCAGAAAACCAGCAGGAGCAGTACGAAGCCGGCGAGGAACCAGGTGGGGGCGATATGGGCTCGCTGCACGAGGACGGCAAGCGGCACGAAAAAAAGATGGATCGGCACCCACCAAGGGGGTACGCGCTGCTTGCGGGAGATGGCGGCGGCGATACCGCCTTGCATCAAGGCGAGGAGGAGGGGGATCTGGGCAAAGTCGGCTTCGGCGCTACGGCTCAGCAGCCAGACGAGTAGCCCAACCGCCGCCAAGCCGCCGAGTTGGGCGAAGAGGGCGGCGCGCAGGGGGGCGGATTCAGCAGGCGAGGCGGTCACGCAGGGCAGCTCTTTGGGTTTGTGCGAGGGAGAGGGATTTTGCCTTGACCGGGCCGAATCCGCGCACCTGTTCCGGCCAGTTCGCCAACGCGATGGCAAGCGGCCGGGTCGTTTCATCCAGGCGCTCCAGCAGCATCGCAATGTCGGCTTCGTAGTCGGCGATCGATTGCCGTTCCTGCTTGCGCTCGACGCTGCCGGCAAAAATGTCCCAGCGCGTCGCGCGTAGCGCTCTTGCGTGTGCCAGCCACTTGAAGGCGGTCATCATCCAGGGGCCGAATTTGCGCTTGCGGCTGCGACCGGTGCTGGGGTCGATCCGGGCCAGCAGCGGCGGGGCGAGGTGGAAGTGCAGGCGGTAGTCGCCCTCGAACTGCTCGGCAATCCGGTCGAGGAAATCGGTTTCGGCATAAAGCCGCGCCACCTCGTATTCATCCTTGATGGCGAGCAGCTTGTAGTAGTTGCGCGCCACAGTATCGGCCAACACAGTGTCGGCGGCAGGGTGTGCGCTTACCTGTGCGACTAACTCACGATAGCGCGCGGCATAGGCCGCATCCTGATAGTCGGTGAGCCGTTGCACGCGGTCCGCGACGAGTGCCGCAAAAGTCGGCGCTGGCGGAACGGCGCTGTTGTGCTCGGCCGCGCATGCCGGATCGTGGGCGATGCGGCGCCCCCAGTCGAAGGCGCGCAGGTTCATCTCCACTGCGGTGCCGTTGAGTTCGATGGCACGGGTCAGCGCGGCTGCGCCAATCGGTACCAGGCCACGCTGCCAGGCGAAGCCGAGCAACAACAGGTTGGCGTAGATCGCATTGCCCATCAGGCGCGTCGCAAGTGCGCTGGCGTCGAGGGTGTCAAGACGCTCCGGGCCGAGCGCATCCGTCAGTGCTTGTTTGATGCGGTCGAGGGGAAATTGCCAATTGGGGTTGTGGGTGAACTCGGCGGTTGGCGTTTCGGCGCAATTGACGACGGCGCGGGTGCGGCCGGTCGCCATCTTCGTCAGCGTATCGTGGCTGGCGCTGACCACGGCGTCGCCGCCGATCACTGCGTCGGCCTCGCCAGTGGCAATGCGTACGGCGTGGATTGCGGCGGGGTCGTCGCAGATGCGGACATGCGAGAACACCGCCCCGCCTTTCTGTGCCAGTCCGGTCATGTCGAGCGTCGTGACGCCCTTGCCGTCGATGTGCGCGGCCATGCCGAGCAGCGCGCCAAGGGTGATCACGCCGGTGCCGCCGACGCCGGTGAGGAGGATGCCGTAGGGTTCCCGCGTGGCGGCAAGAGTCGGCGCTGGCAGCACGGCGTCATCGGCACTGGCCAGTGCGCGCCCCTTGCGTAAAGCACCGCCTGCGACGGTGACGAAGCTCGGGCAGAAGCCGTTCGTGCAGGAGAAATCCTTATTGCAGGCCGACTGGTCGATGGCGCGTTTGCGGCCCAGCGGTGTTTCGATCGGCACCACGGCGAGGCAGTTCGACTGCACGCCGCAGTCGCCACAGCCTTCGCAGACATGTTCGTTGATGACGACACGCACGGCGGGATCGGGCAGCTTGCCGCGCTTCCTGCGCCGGCGCAGTTCCGTGGCGCAGGTCTGGTCGTAGATCAGCGCCGAGACGCCGGGGCATGCGCGCATCTCGCGCTGGATGGCATCCATCTCGTCGCGGGTGCGCACCAGCGTGCCGTGCGGCAGTTCGCTGTGATGCCAACTGCGTGGCGTGCCGTCGGTGACGACAACGATATGGCCGACGCCTTCGGCGTGAATCTGCCGGGCGATCTGCGGCACCGAGAGTGCGCCATCCACCGGCTGGCCACCGGTCATGGCGACGGCATCGTTGTAGAGGATCTTGTAGGTCGCGTTGACCTTCGCAGCGACGGCGGCGCGGATGGCGAGGATGCCGGAGTGAAAGTAGGTGCCATCGCCGAGATTGACGAAAACGTGCTGCGTTTCCGTGAAAGGCGCTTGGCCGATCCAGGCCGCGCCTTCGCCGCCCATGTGCGAGAAGGTGGCAGTGCGGCGGTCCATCCAGGTCACCATATAGTGGCAACCAATGCCGGCGAGCGCGCGCGAGCCTTCCGGCACGTTCGTCGAGGTGTTGTGCGGACAACCGGGACAGAACCAGGGCAGACGGCCGACGGGAATCGCTGCTGCGCTGGCCTTTTCCTTTGCTTCAATCAGCGCGAGGCGCGCTCTGATGCGTGCGGAGGTGAAGAAGCGATCGATGCGCTGGGCAATGACTTTGGCGATGAGCGCCGGCGTCAGTTCGCCGCGTGCGGGGAGTTGCCAGTCGCCATGGGGCAGTGCCCATTCGCCCTTTTCGTCGAACTTGCCGATGACGCGCGGGCGCACATCCTCGCGCCAGTTGTAGAGTTCTTCCTTCAGTTGGTATTCGATGAGCTGGCGCTTTTCTTCGACGACAAGAATTTCTTCGAGGCCGGCGGCGAAGCGGCGCACGCCTTCGGCTTCGAGCGGCCAGACCATGGCAATTTTGTAAAGGCGGATGCCGATCTCGGCTGCGAGCGCGTCGTCGATGCCAAGATCGTCGAAGGCCTGGCGCACGTCGAGATAGCTCTTGCCGGCGGCGATGATGCCCAGTCTTGGATTGGGCGAGTCGATCACGACGCGGTTGAGGCGGTTGGCCCGGCAGTAGGCAAGCGCGGCGTAGAGCTTGTGGTCGAGCAGTCGCGCTTCCTGCACCAAGCGCTCGTCCGGCCAGCGGATGTTGAGACCGTCGGCAGGCAGTTCGTAGTCGGATGGGATGACAATCTCCAGGCGCTCGGACGCGAGATCCACCGAGGCAGAGGACTCGACGGTGTCCGCCACCGCCTTGAAGCCGACCCAGCAACCCGAGTAGCGGCTCATGGCCCAAGCGTGCAGGCCAAGGTCGAGGTAGTCCTGCACGCCGGAGGGGGCCAGCACGGGCATCATCGCCGCCTTGAATGCATGCTCCGATTGGTGTGCGACGGTGGAGGAGCGCGCGGCGTGGTCGTCGCCGGCCACCGCGATGACGCCGCCGAGTTTCGCGGTGCCGGCGGAGTTGGCGTGCTTGAAGACGTCGCCGCAGCGGTCCACGCCCGGGCCTTTGCCATACCAGAGGCCGAAGACACCGTCGTATTTGGCGCCAGGGAATAGATTGACTTGTTGCGTGCCCCATAACGCGGTGGCAGCGAGGTCTTCGTTGATGCCGGGCTGGAAGACGATATGGTGGCGTTCAAGATGGCGCTTGGCTTGCCAGAGCGAAAGATCGAGGCCGCCGAGCGGCGAGCCGCGATAGCCGGACACGTAGCCGGCGGTGTTGTGTCCCGCCGCGAGATCGCGGCGTCGCTGCAGCATAGGCAGCAACACAAGCGCCTGGATTCCGGTGAGATAGATGCGCCCGGATTCGAGCGTGTATTTATCGTCGAGCGTGATTGAACGCATGAGGTGTCTCCTCTTTCGTGGCCTGCCGACCCCGCGCTCCGCCTTGTGGGCCGCCGCTAGTCGGGCAGAATTTTTCCCGGGTTCATGAGATTTTCCGGGTCAATCGCCATTTTAATCGCGCGCATGATGGCCAAAGCGCCCGCGCCATGCTCTTGCAGCATATATTTTCGTTTGCCCAGTCCGATGCCGTGTTCGCCGGTGCAGGTGCCATCCATGGCAATGGCGCGTTCGGCGAGCCTTTGGGCGAAATCGCGCGCCTTTGCCATCATGGGGGCGTTGTCGGGCTCGACCAGCAGCAGCAGGTGAAAGTTGCCGTCGCCGATATGGCCGAGCAGGGGCGCGATGAGACCAGTTTGCTCCAGGTCGGCGCGTGTTGCGGCGATACACTCGGCCAACCGCGAAATCGGTACGCAGACGTCCGTGGTGATCGAGCGTGCCCCAGGTTGCAGGCCGAGACAGGCATAGTAGGCATCGTGGCGCGCTTGCCACAGGCGTGAGCGATCTTCTGGCCTTTCGGCCCATTCGAAGTCCATGCCGCCCTGCTCGGTAGCAATGGCACGCAGGGCATCTGTCTGTTCGCCGACACTGGTGGGTGAGCCGTGGAGCTCGAAAAACAGTGTCGGCACTTCGCGCAAGGAAGTCTTGCTGTAGCGGTTGATCGCCATGATCGACAGCGCGTCGAGCAATTCGATACGTGCGACCGGTATGCCGAGCTGGATTGCCTGGATCACGGTCGCGACGGCAGCGGCGATGTCCGGAAAGGCGCATACCGCGCTGGCAATGGCTTCGGGGAGCGGATGCAGGCGTACGGTGAGTTCCGTGACGATGCCTAATGTGCCTTCGGAGCCGACGAACAGACGCGTGAGGTCATAGCCGGCGGCGGATTTCTTCGCGCGTGTGCCGGTCTTGATGATGTGCCCATCAGGCAATACTACGGTGGCGGCAAGCACCGCCTCGCGCATGGTGCCGTACCGTACCGCATTCGTCCCAGAAGCGCGTGTGGCCGCCATGCCGCCGAGGCTGGCGTCGGCGCCTGGGTCGATGGGGAAGAACAGTCCCGAACCGTGCAGCGCTGCATTCAGCGCCTTGCGCGTTACGCCGGCCTCTACTGTGGCGTCGAGGTCTTCCGGTCGAATCGCCAGCACACGATTCATCTGCGCTAGGTCGATGCAGACCCCGCCCCTGACGGCGAGCAGATGACCTTCGAGCGAGGTGCCGCTGCCGTAAGGGATTATCGGTACGCGGTATTCGTGGCACAAGGCTGCCGCAGCGGCGACTTCCTCTGTAGAACGGACGAATATGACCGCATCGGGCGGGGCGGGCGGTAACGATGATTCGTCCTTGCCATGATGGGTGCGTACTGTTGGATTGACGGAAAATCGTTCGCCATAACGTTCAGCAAGGCTAAAGGCCAATGCGTAGGGCAAATTAGAAGCTGGTGCCGTATCGCCAGTATCGTCCATGTTTATCCTCAATTTTCGCCGGCCAAACTCGAAAGTGATCGTGTTGCGACCGTCCGCCGGCTGGCTTGTGTGGACTAGAAAAGGTTGAATGGAGGTGGCGCATCCTGATACACAAGTTCGATACCGTCGGGTAGGATACGAGCGGCTAGCCAAGCGGGGTAATCGTTCTCGCCACCGCTTCCAGAGTGAGATCCTCACGACGTGTAGCGGTTATATCGAAATCCGCTGGGCAGAGCAGACGTAGCGAGTTGCGTCAAACATTGCGCCAAGTTCGGGAAATTGGGCGCGAAAGTTGTGCGAAACATGGCTACTGAATGGTTCGGAAATCATGGCTTGCATTACATCACGAGGGAAAACAATATGCTCAAACCGAACTTATTTTTCATACTATTGGCGACTGTTGTCACGTCGGCCTGGGCGGCCGGCGAAGCCGGTACGATCAAGACCATTAAGGGTGTCGTGACGATAGAGCGTAGCGGACAACAGCTTTCCGCTACTGTGGGCATAAATGTGCTTGCGGCGGACCGCATTGCAACCGGTGCCGATAGCGCCGTTGGCATTACTCTGCGCGACAACACGGTGCTTTCGGCCGGACCGAACTCCTTGCTCGACCTAAATAAATTTGTTTTTGACTCCACCACGCACGTGGGAGTGCTTGATGCTTCGATCAAACGCGGCACGTTGGCGGTAGTTTCCGGCAAGATTGCCAAGGCTGCGCCGGATAGCGTACGTTTCTCGACGCCGAATGTTACTCTGGGTGTACGGGGCACGGAATTCGTCATTGAAGCCGGTCAGGAAGGGGAATGACATGGATGCTTTAATCGTTCCCCTGGTTGCTGTCGTCGCCTATTTTCTGTCGTTGGAACCTCCGCCGATAGTGCCGCAGCCACTAGATCGCGTCGTATTGTTGCCCGATGCCGACGGCAAGGTCGGTGCGGTTACGGTCTGGGGTGCGACAGGAGAGCGCCTGCTCGATACGGCATATGCCGGTATCAGTGCCGACCCCAAGGGTGTGCTGACGCCAATTACCGAGAGCGCATCTTCGGTGAGAATGCGCTATGGTTCCGCACTCGATGCGCAACCGCCACGCCCGCAATCCTTCATCGTATATTTTCTTTCGGGATCGGCTGCGGAGCTGACAGCAGAATCGAGGCCCGTGCTGGAACAATTAAAGTCGGCGCTGGCGACACGGCCCGCGCCGGAAATCACAGTAATTGGTCACACGGATCGCGTTGGCAAGGTTGAGGCTAATGACGCGCTTTCGGTCAAGCGTGCGGGGACAGTCCGAGATTATTTGCTAGCGGCAGGCATTCGTGTTGTTGCGATGGATGTCGCGGGTCGTGGCGAACGCGAACCCTTGGTGCAGACGGTCGATGAGGTAGCCGAACCTAAAAATCGTCGCGTCGAAATCAGTGTGCGTTGAACGCGGTTAGCGGTAGTCTCAAATCAAATGCTGCTGATAAGTTTCGTGGTGCGGGCGATATCAGTGCATGTCGAGCTATAATTTGGCATATGCAACGGTAGCGTTCCCCGTGGCGTATAACCATCAAAAGTAAAGTGATAGATGGGATTGACAATGCTTTGGGCTTTCCCCATAATTCAGCGTTTCGCTGGAGGGGTTCCCGAGCGGTCAAAGGGAGCAGACTGTAAATCTGCCGGCTCAGCCTTCGAAGGTTCGAATCCTTCCCCCTCCACCAGTGAAATTTGCATTGTAGATTCGTCGGTATTTAGGCCGTGGTTTGGGGTTGTGGTTGGATCGAGAGCGGGTGTAGCTCAGTGGTAGAGCTCTTGCCTTCCAAGCAAGATGTCGCGAGTTCGAGTCTCGTCGCCCGCTCCAAATCATGCAGCGCTAGCGTTTAGCGATGCTTGAGGCGCGGCGTTGTAGTGGTTGGAAGTGTGGCATTAATTAATAGGGCCCATGTAGCTCAGTGGTAGAGCACTCCCTTGGTAAGGGAGAGGTCGGCAGTTCGATCCTGCCCATGGGCACCATCAGTTATTCTCGGACCGGACTTTGTTGGGGTAATCGATCATGGCAAAAGGCAAATTTGAGCGCACGAAGCCGCATGTGAATGTGGGGACGATTGGTCACGTGGATCATGGTAAGACGACGTTGACAGCGGCGATTACGACGATTCTGTCGGCGAAGTTTGGTGGTGAGGCGAAGGCTTACGATCAGATTGATGCTGCGCCGGAGGAGAAGGCGCGAGGCATTACGATTAACACAGCGCACGTTGAATATGAAACGGCGGGGCGCCATTATGCGCACGTTGATTGTCCGGGGCATGCGGACTATGTAAAGAACATGATTACTGGTGCGGCCCAGATGGATGGTGCCATATTGGTGGTTTCTGCGGCTGACGGACCCATGCCGCAGACGCGTGAGCATATTCTGCTTGCTCGTCAGGTTGGGGTTCCTTATATCATCGTCTTCATGAATAAGTGTGACATGGTAGACGATGCTGAGTTGCTTGAGCTTGTTGAGATGGAAGTGCGTGAGTTGCTGTCAAAGTATGAGTTTCCTGGAGACGACATACCGATAGTCAAGGGCTCGGCACTGAAGGCTATGGAGGGCGATAAGGGCGAGCTTGGAGAACTTGCTATTCTCAAGCTTGCAGATGCGCTTGATAGCTACATTCCCACTCCAGAGCGCGCTATTGATCGTCCTTTCCTGCTGCCTATTGAGGATGTCTTCTCTATATCGGGTCGTGGTACCGTTGTCACGGGGCGAGTTGAGCGCGGTATTGTCAAGGTGGGTGAGGAAATCGAGATTGTTGGTATTCGTCCCACCGTTAAGACTACCTGTACTGGAGTCGAGATGTTTCGTAAGCTGCTCGATCAGGGGCAGGCGGGTGATAACGTTGGAGTGCTGTTGCGCGGAACCAAGCGCGAAGAGGTTGAGCGTGGCCAGGTGTTGGCCAAGCCGGGTTCGATTACGCCGCATACCCACTTCGTTGCGGAAGTCTATGTTCTGTCGAAGGACGAGGGTGGGCGCCATACGCCGTTCTTTAATGGCTACCGTCCGCAGTTCTACTTTCGGACTACAGACGTTACAGGTGCGTGCGAACTGCCGGCAGGTATAGAAATGGTGATGCCGGGAGATAACGTGCAGATGACGGTGAAGCTGATTGCGCCGATCGCGATGGAGGATGGCTTGCGCTTCGCGATTCGTGAAGGGGGTCGTACCGTCGGCGCCGGTGTCGTAGCTAAAATCATCGAGTAAGTCGGTCGTTTTCTTGGCGAGTAGGGCGGTGCCTTTTATGGCTGTCGCCCTCTTCGTGTCTTCTGTAGTAGGGGTATAGCTCAATTGGCAGAGCGGCGGTCTCCAAAACCGCAGGTTGGGGGTTCGATTCCCTCTGCCCCTGCCACCTGGCTTTATGTTAACGGGCAAACATTCTAATGGCGGATAAGCTGAAGTTCGTGCTGGCATTGCTGCTGGTAGCGGCAGGTATCGCGGGCTTTTATTTACTAACTGAGTTGGCGTTAGTATTGCGCGTGTTGGCCGTATTGTTCGGCTTGGTGGCAGGTTCTGCTGTGGCATGGTTTACAGAACCGGGGCAGCGCTTTGTTGTGCTGGCGCGCGAGTCTGTGGTGGAGGCCAAGAAAGTGGTGTGGCCGTCTCGGCGGGAAACGATGCAAACCACTGGAATAGTGTTTGCGTTTGTGCTGGCTATGGCGGTCATGCTGTGGATTACGGACAAAAGTTTGGAGTGGGTGCTCTACGATCTGGTGCTGGGTTGGAAAAAATCATGACAAAACGCTGGTACGTGGTGCATGCCTATTCGGGTTTTGAAAAGTCGGTGCAGCGCGCATTAATAGAGCGTATTGCGCGTGCTTGCATGCAAGACAGCTTTGGTCAGATTCTTGTTCCTGTTGAGGAGGTTGTGGAAATGAAAAGCGGGCAGAAAAGTATTTCTGAGCGCAAGTTCTTTCCCGGTTATGTTTTAGTCGAGATGGAGATGAATGATGATTCATGGCATCTTGTCAAGAGCACCCCAAAAGTAACGGGTTTTGTCGGAGGAACTGCCACGAAACCTACACCGATTTCCGAAAAGGAAGTTGACAAAATAATGCAACAAATGCAAGAGGGTGTTGAAAAGCCGCGGCCAAAGGTATTGTTCGAGGCAGGTGAGATGGTGCGCGTCAAGGATGGCCCATTTACTGACTTCAATGGTAGTGTTGAAGAAGTAAATTATGAGAAAAGTAGGCTGAGGGTTTCTGTTACCATTTTTGGTCGGGCAACCCCAGTAGAGTTGGAGTTTGCGCAAGTAGAAAAGGTTTAATTGTATAAGCGTATAGTCGCGGCGCGCTAATAGTCTGCGGCAAGAGGAGCGTGAGTAGGGTTGAACTGAAAGCGCGCTACCACTCATCAGGAGTAGATAATGGCAAAGAAGATTATTGGCTATATCAAGCTGCAAGTGCCGGCAGGCAAGGCGAATCCGTCGCCCCCGATCGGTCCAGCACTAGGCCAGCGCGGCCTTAATATTATGGAGTTTTGCAAGGCATTTAATGCTCAGACTCAGGGTTTGGAGCCGGGGTTGCCGATTCCTTGCGTGATCACGGCCTACGCGGATAAAAGTTTTACCTTCATCATGAAGACCCCGCCAGCGACAATTCTGATTAAGAAAGCGGCTGGCATCCAGAAAGGCTCACCGAAGCCTCATACTGATAAGGTTGGTAAGATTACTCGTACGCAAGCCGAAGAAATCGCCAAGACTAAAATGAAGGATTTGACCGCTGCGGATATGGATGCAGCTGTTCGCACCATCGCGGGCAGCGCCCGTAGTATGGGCATCACCGTGGAGGGGCTCTGACATGGCGCGGCATTCTAAGCGAGTAGTGGCGCTACGCGCCAAGGTTGATCGCAGTAAAAATTATTCTTTGAATGATGCTCTGACATTGGTTAAGGAAAATGCTAACGCCAAGTTCGATGAATCAGTTGATGTGGCTGTGAATTTAGGTGTCGATGCGCGCAAGTCCGATCAGCTGGTACGTGGTTCGGTAGTGCTGCCTGCCGGCACAGGAAAAACCGTACGGGTTGCTGTTTTTGCTCAGGGCGCAAAGGCAGAAGAGGCTAAGGCTGCGGGTGCGGATATCGTTGGTTTTGATGACCTTGCTGCAACGGTCAAGGCTGGTACGATTGATTTCGACGTATGCATAGCTACGCCCGATGCCATGAAGGTGGTCGGTCAGTTAGGTCAGATTCTTGGCCCACGTGGTCTGATGCCTAATCCGAAAGTAGGTACGGTTAGCATGGATGTGACCACCGCCGTGAAGAACGCGAAAGCGGGCCAGGTTCAATACCGCACAGACAAGGCAGGCATAGTAATGTGTACGATTGGTCGTGCATCGTTCTCGGTTGCTCAGTTGCAGCAAAACATTACTGCACTGATTGATGCGTTGAATAAAGCGAAGCCAACAGCAGCCAAAGGGCTGTATCTGAAAAAGGTTTCGGTCTCCTCGACAATGGGGGCTGGTGTGCGCGTAGATCAGGCAAGCTTGATTGTTGGAGCTCAGGCTTAACTAGACTTTGGGCCGTTGCTCTCGTATGAGAGCAACGGGTTATCAAAGACCGCAGGTGTTCGCGAGAGCTTAAGTGTCGACAATGAAATTGTTGTGACAGCCTGCGCAGATGGCGTTACCCGATGATGGGATTTCGGTTCCTGAATGAAGGTCGCCGTATCGCCAGCGCCGATTTTCGGCGTTGGAGTTTGACTAGGAGTTGACCGTGGGTCTCAATCTTGACGACAAGAAGGCGATAGTCGCCGAAGTGTCCGCTGAAGTTGCGGGTGCTCAGTCGATTATTGTCGCCGAGTACCGTGGTCTCGAAGTGGGTGACATCACAGCCTTGCGGGCGAATGCACGCAAGGCTGGTGTGTATCTGCGTGTGCTGAAAAATACCCTTGTGCGCCGTGCCGTCACCGGTACGTCATTTGAGGGCCTAGCCGATAAATTGGTCGGGCCGCTGATCTATGGGATTTCCACGGATCCAGTGGCCGCAGCCAAGTTACTGCACGACTTCGGCAAAGGTAATCAGCATCTCGTCATTAAGGCCGGCGCTATGCCCAATTACGTCATGGACGTAGAGGGCGTAAAGGCGTTGGCTTCGATGCCGAGCCGCGAAGAGCTGCTATCCAAGCTGCTTGGCACTATGCAGGCACCGATCACCCAGTTTGTCCGTACGCTCAACGAAGTTCCGACCAAGTTTGTTCGGGGTTTGGCTGCCGTACGCGATGCAAAAGAGACTGCGTAATCGTTTTCATCGATCCAAATATTCATTCAGGAGTTGTAATCATGGCTGTTAGCAAAGCTGAAATCCTTGATGCCATCGCTGGCATGACAGTTCTCGATCTGTCCGAGTTGATCAAGGAAATGGAAGAGAAGTTTGGTGTTTCCGCCGCCGCCGCCGCTGTGGCTGTCGCTGCTCCGGCAGCAGCAGCAGCAGCAGTGGAGGAGCAGACCGAGTTTACCGTCATGCTGTTGTCTGCTGGCGAGAAGAAGGTTGAGTGCATCAAGGTTGTTCGTGCTGCAACTGGTCTCGGTCTCAAGGAGGCCAAGGACCTTGTGGATGGTGCTCCCAAGCCAGTCAAGGAAGCCATTTCTAAGGCAGATGCTGAAGCCCTCAAGAAGCAATTGGAAGAGGCCGGCGCCAAGGTTGAAGTTAAGTAATTTTGTTAGTGTCAGTTGCTGGCGGCCCATTTATGGGCTGCCAGCTTCTGCTTTTGTTTTTCGAGACAATTTTGAACGGCTCAGGTTTTAGCGATCAGAAATTCGCCGCTTGTTTTGTTTGTGTCGGCTGCGGTTGATTGATCCCTGAATCCTGACTGTCGGAGCGAACATGGCCTACTCGTATACCGAGAAAAAGCGCATCCGCAAGAGTTTTGCCAAGCGTGCAAATGTGCTAGATGTCCCATTCTTACTGGCAACCCAGTTGGAGTCCTACACACAATTCTTGCAGGTAGATATACCGCCAGGAAGGCGGAAGGTCCAAGGGCTAGAGGCTGCTTTTGCATCGATATTTCCAATCATTGCCCACTCTGGAGTCGCGCGCTTAGAGTTTGTTGAGTATCGGCTAGGTGAGCCTGCCTTTGACGTAAAGGAATGCCAACAACGGGGGCTGACGTTTGCCTCGCCACTACGAGCTAAGGTTAGACTGGTTATTCTGGACCGCGAAAGTAGCAGCGAAAAGGTTAAAGAGGTCAAAGAGCAAGAAGTATATATGGGTGAAATCCCGCTCATGACGACTACCGGATCATTTGTGATCAATGGTACTGAGCGCGTGATAGTTTCACAACTGCACAGATCTCCTGGAGTTTTCTTTGAGCACGATAAAGGGAAGACACACAGTTCTGGCAAGTTATTGTTTTCAGCGCGAATTATCCCCTATCGCGGTTCATGGTTGGATTTTGAGTTTGATCCTAAAGATCTACTTTATTTTCGCGTTGACCGTCGACGCAAGATGCCAGTAACGATTTTGCTTAAAGCAATAGGGATGACCCCAGAGCAGATTCTTGCCACCTTTTTTGAGACAGATACCTTTCATTTGGGTAAAAAGGGTATTCAGTTTCAGGTAGTACCAGAACGTTTGCGGGGTGAGGTTGCAAAATTTGATATACACGACAAGTCTGGAAAAGTAATTGTAGCGAAGGATAAACGCATTACTGGTAAGCATATCCGCGAGTTGGCAGATGCGGGTATCAAGAAAATTGCAGTGCCCGATGACTTTCTTATTGGCCGCGTGATATCACAAGGGGTTGTAGATAGCGACTCGGGCGAGGTGTTGGCTAATGCGAATGACGAGATTACTGACAGCTTACTTGCCAAACTTAGTGAGTCAGGTGTGGAGGATATCAAGACCCTCTATATTAATGATCTTGATCGTGGTCCCTATCTTTCCCAGACGTTGCGTTCTGATGAAACAACTGATCAATGGGCAGCCCGGGTTGCCATATATCGCATGATGCGCCCTGGCGAGCCCCCGACTGAAGATGCCGTTGAGTCATTGTTCCATGGTTTGTTCTACTCTGAAGAGCGCTATGATCTCTCCGCGGTAGGGCGTATGAAGTTCAATCGCCGCGTTGGACGTGAAGAGCTAGTCGGCTCTAGCGTATTGTCTAACGACGATGTTGTTGATGTCATACGGATCCTTGTGGAACTACGAAATGGGCGAGGTGAAGTTGATGATATTGACCACCTGGGTAACCGTCGTGTGCGCTCAGTTGGTGAGTTGGCTGAAAATCAGTTCAGGGCCGGCCTCGTCCGTGTAGAGCGAGCAGTTAAAGAGCGCCTAAATCAAGCTGAATCAGATAACCTGATGCCGCACGATCTGATTAATGCGAAGCCGATTAGCGCTGCCATTAAAGAGTTCTTTGGTTCAAGCCAGTTGTCCCAGTTTATGGATCAGACAAACCCATTGTCTGAAATCACACACAAGCGCAGGGTATCAGCGCTTGGTCCGGGCGGCTTGACACGCGAGCGAGCAGGATTTGAAGTGCGTGATGTGCACCCAACTCACTATGGGCGGGTTTGCCCAATCGAGACACCAGAAGGACCAAATATCGGACTGATTAACTCATTGGCTTTGTATGCGCGAACCAACGAGTTTGGGTTTATGGAAACCCCGTATCGCAAGGTGTCAGATGGGCACGTGACAAATGAAATTGAGTTCTTATCTGCGATTGAAGAGGGTAAATATGTTATTGCGCAGGCGAATGCACAGCTTGATAAAAAAGGCAAGTTGACAGACGAATTAGTCTCTTGCAGATTCAAAGGTGAATTCGAACTGAAAGAGCCGGCTGAAGTGCAGTATATGGATGTGGCACCTGGTCAAATTGTATCTGTAGCCGCGTCGTTAATTCCGTTTCTTGAGCACGACGATGCTAACCGTGCATTGATGGGTGCCAACATGCAGCGCCAAGCTGTACCATGCCTGCGACCAGAGAAGGCATTCGTAGGTACTGGCATAGAGCGCACTGTGGCTGTGGACTCAGGTACAGCTGTGCAGGCATTACGCGGTGGTACCGTAGACTATATTGACGCAAACAGAATTGTTGTGCGCGTCAATGATGCCGAGACAGTGTCCGGCGAGGTTGGTGTTGATATTTACAACCTCACCAAATATACCCGTTCAAATCAAAACACCAACATTAATCAGCGCCCTATAGTGAAAGTCGGTGATGTTATAGCTAAGGGTGATGTGGTGGCGGATGGCGCTTCAACGGATTTAGGCGAATTGGCGCTCGGCCAGAACATGCGCGTCGCCTTTATGCCATGGAACGGATATAACTTTGAGGACTCAATCCTGATTTCTGAGAGAGTTGTTGCGGATGATCGGTTTACATCTATCCATATTGAGGAGTTGACCGTAGTTGCTCGGGACACAAAGCTTGGTCCAGAGGAAATAACCCGCGATATCGCTACATTAGGTGAGGCTCAACTCTCGCGTCTTGATGAGTCAGGAATCGTATATATCGGTGCGGAGGTTGAGGCCAGCGATGTCCTGGTTGGTAAAGTTACGCCCAAGGGAGAGACGCAGTTGACTCCTGAGGAAAAGTTATTGAGAGCTATTTTTGGTGAAAAAGCTTCTGATGTCAAAGATACAAGCTTACGTGTGCCTTCTGGTATGTCAGGTACAGTTATTGATGTCCAAGTTTTTACACGTGAGGGTATTGAACGCGATAAGCGTGCGCAGTCGATTATTGATGACCAATTAAAGAGTTACAAGCTTGACTTGGCAGATCAAATGCGAATCGTTGAGCGCGACACTTTTGCACGTATTGAAAGATTGCTAGTTAGTAAGATAGCTAACAAAGGGCCTAAGAAGTTAGCTAAAGGTAGCAAAATCACAAATGAATATTTGGCTAGTGTTGAGCACTACCATTGGTTCGATATCAGTTTGGCTGAAGAGGAGACGCAACAGCAACTTGAAAGTTTGCGGGATAGTCTTGACCAAACCCGAAAAGATTTCGATGTTGCATTTGAAGCGAAGAAGAAGAAACTAACGCAAGGCGACGAACTGCCACCTGGCGTTCAAAAAATGGTTAAGGTTTATCTAGCAGTTAAGCGTAGGTTGCAACCTGGAGACAAGATGGCGGGTCGCCATGGTAATAAGGGTGTAGTCTCGAAAATCGTTCCTGTGGAGGATATGCCCCATATGGAAGATGGGACTCCTGTTGATATTGTTCTGAATCCATTAGGCGTACCGTCACGTATGAACATTGGCCAAATCCTGGAGGCTCATCTGGGTTGGGCAGCAAAAGGATTAGGAGAGATAATTGAACGGCTGTTGAAACAGCAATCAGCGGTGGCAGAGTTGCGCAAATTGCTTGATAGCGTTTACAACGTTTCTGGCCGAGGGTGTGACATCGATAGCTTAAGCGACGAAGAGATTCTTGAGTTGGCTGAAAATCTGAAGCATGGCGTTCCCTTTGCAACACCGGTATTTGATGGAGCAAAGGAAGATGAGATTCGAGTAATGCTCGACTTAGCTTATCCCGATGAGATTGCTAAGAAATTAAATCTGACGGCAACTAAGACACAGGCAACTCTTTATGACGGACACACCGGTGAGGCATTCGAGCGGCCGGTGACCGTTGGCTATATGCACGTGCTTAAATTACACCACTTAGTGGATGACAAAATGCATGCCCGCTCCACGGGCCCATACAGTTTGGTGACACAGCAACCTCTTGGCGGTAAAGCTCAATTTGGTGGCCAACGCTTTGGTGAGATGGAGGTGTGGGCGCTAGAGGCTTATGGCGCCTCGTATACTCTTCAAGAAATGCTGACAGTTAAGTCTGATGATGTTACTGGTCGCACTAAGGTTTATGAAAATATTGTAAAGGGCGAACATAAGATCGATGCAGGCATGCCTGAGTCATTCAACGTGCTGGTTAAGGAGATTCGGTCTCTAGCCATCGATATTGATCTGGAACGCTATTGAATATCCTTCGATCCGCGACAGGAGTACATACATGAAAGCACTGCTAGATCTGTTTAAGCAAGTTACACAGGAAGAAGAATTTGATGCGATTACCATTAGTCTTGCATCACCGGATAAAATTCGGTCATGGTCATATGGTGAGGTGAAAAAGCCTGAGACTATCAATTACAGAACATTCAAACCAGAGAGAGATGGTCTCTTTTGCGCCAAGATATTCGGTCCAGTGAAGGACTATGAGTGTTTGTGTGGTAAATACAAGCGCCTAAAGCACCGCGGTGTAATATGCGAGAAGTGTGGGGTTGAGGTAACTCAAGCCAAAGTTCGCCGTGAACGTATGGGACACATTGAATTAGCTTCACCAGTCGCACATATTTGGTTTCTGAAGAGTTTGCCTAGCCGTCTTGGCATGGTACTCGATATGACTTTGCGCGACATTGAGCGTGTTTTGTATTTTGAGGCATTTGTTGTAGTTGATCCAGGTATGACGCCTCTAACACGTGCTCAACTACTGACGGAGGACGACTTTCTAGCCAAAGTAGAGGAGTATGGTGATGATTTCACAGCTGTAATGGGTGCGGAAGGTGTGCGCGAACTGCTACGCACACTAGATCTAAGTCGGGAAGTAGAGACCCTGCGTAATGATCTTGACGCTACCGGGTCAGAAGCCAAAATTAAGAAATACGCTAAAAGACTGAAAATATTAGAGGGATTTCAGCAGTCAGGCATTAGGCCTGAGTGGATGATCTTAGAGGTACTTCCTGTACTACCGCCTGATTTGCGTCCGCTAGTGCCTCTTGATGGGGGGCGTTTTGCAACTTCAGATCTGAATGATTTATATCGCCGAGTAATTAACCGTAACAATCGCCTAAAGAGACTGCTCGAATTGAAGGCGCCAGATATCATTGTACGCAATGAGAAGCGCATGCTGCAGGAGTCTGTTGACTCTTTACTTGATAATGGGCGTCGTGGTAAGGCTATGACGGGCGCAAATAAAAGGCCGTTGAAGTCACTTGCCGATATGATTAAAGGTAAGGGAGGTCGTTTTCGCCAGAATTTGCTCGGAAAGCGTGTCGATTATTCAGGTCGTTCTGTCATTGTAGTTGGGCCACAACTAAAGCTGCATCAATGTGGCTTACCCAAAAAAATGGCGTTAGAACTTTTCAAACCGTTTATTTTCGAGCGACTTGAAAAGATGGGTATTGCAAGCACAATTAAAGCTGCAAAAAAAGAGGTGGAGGCCGAAACTGTTGTCGTCTGGGATATTCTCGAAGAAGTGATCCGCGAACACCCTGTAATGCTTAACAGAGCGCCGACATTACACCGACTAGGAATTCAAGCATTTGAGCCCACTCTAATCGAAGGTAAGGCTATTCAGCTGCATCCGTTAGTCTGCACTGCTTTCAATGCTGACTTTGATGGCGACCAAATGGCCGTACATGTGCCTTTGTCATTGGAGGCGCAAATGGAAGCGCGCACGTTAATGCTAGCGTCTAACAACGTTCTTTCTCCTGCCAATGGTGCTCCTATTATTGTGCCATCACAAGATGTTGTGCTTGGATTGTATTATGCTACACGTGAGAATGTCGCTGCCCTTGGTACAGGTATGGCGTTTGTCGATGTGTCAGAAATTCTGCGCGGAGTTGAGTCGCGTCAAGTCGATTTGCATGCGCGAGTTTCAATACGAATTCGCGAATACGAAATGACTTCTGAGGGATGGTGCGAGAGGTATACTCGGTATTCAACGACGGCTGGGCGAGCTATTCTTTCGGAAATTCTTCCGAAAGGTTTGCCGTTTAAAGTAATTGATAAGCCACTCAAGAAAAAAGAGATATCTAAATTAATTGACGAGAGTTTCCGTCGATGTGGGTTAAAGGACACTGTCGTATTTGCCGATAAACTAATGCAAGCTGGCTTTAAGTTGGCTACTAGGGGGGGTATCTCAATTTGTATAGATGACATGCTTGTCCCAGGTCAGAAGCATGGCATTATTGATGCTGCTGAAGCAGAGGTGAAGGAAATTGAGAGGCAGTACACATCAGGTCTAGTAACTGTGGGTGAACGTTACAACAAGGTTGTCGATATTTGGGGTCGCGCAGGTGATCAAGTCGCTAAAGCAATGATGGATCAACTTCAGCATCAGAAGGTAAAGGATCTCACTGGTAAAGAAATTACACAGGATTCGTTTAACTCCATTTATATGATGGCTGATTCAGGAGCGCGTGGGTCCGCAGCTCAGATACGTCAGTTGGCAGGTATGCGAGGCCTGATGGCCAAGCCAGATGGCTCGATTATTGAGACACCAATTACAACGAACTTTCGGGAGGGGCTGAATGTCCTTCAGTATTTTATTTCAACACATGGAGCGCGCAAGGGGCTAGCAGATACTGCACTTAAAACGGCGAATTCTGGTTACCTTACGCGTCGCCTAGTTGATGTAACTCAGGATTTAGTCGTTACTGAGGATGATTGTGGGACGCTAAATGGTTTCGCAATGAAAGCATTGGTTGAGGGTGGTGAGGTTGTAGAACCGCTACGTGAGCGTATTTTGGGCCGCGTTCTTGCTGCCGATGTACATAATTCAGATACGCAAGAGGTAGTTTTCGCCGCAGGTACATTGCTTGATGAGGATGCCGTAGATGCTATTGAGAAGTTAGGGATTGATGAGGTGGTGGTACGTACGCCCCTGACTTGTGAGACGCGTTATGGTTTGTGTGCAAGCTGTTATGGTCGAGATTTAGGCCGTGGATTTCTCGTTAATGCAGGTGAGGCTGTAGGTGTAATAGCAGCTCAGTCAATTGGCGAACCTGGCACTCAGCTTACTATGCGCACTTTTCACGTTGGTGGAGCGGCATCACGAGCTGCGGCGCAAAGCCAGATTGAAGCTAAAAGTTCAGGCACCATACGATTTACAGCAACGATGCGATATGTAGCTAATCCCAGAAATGAAAAGATTGTGATTGCACGTTCGGCTGAAATATTGATTTCAGACGATCATGGTAGAGAGCGCGAGCGCCATAAGGTGCCTTATGGAGCGACGTTGCTTATAGAGGATGGGATGCAGGTAAAGGCAGGAACACAGCTCGCAAATTGGGATCCTCATACTCGTCCTATTGTGACTGAGTATGCAGGTACTGTGCGTTTTGAAAATGTTGAAAAAGGCGTCACAGTAGCTGAGCAAATGGATGAAGTTACAGGCCTCTCAACTTTAGTTGTGATTGACCCTAAAAGGGGTGGAAAAGCTCAAGCAAAAGGACTTAGACCGCAGGTTAAACTACTTGATGCTGCAGGACAGGAGGTAAAGATACATGGTACGGATCATTCTGTAGCGATTACTTTCCATGTCGGATCAATCATCACTGTAAAAAATGGACAGAATGTTAGTGTTGGAGAGATTCTAGCCAGGATTCCTCAGGAGTCTGCTAAAACAAGAGACATTACTGGTGGTCTCCCGAGAGTTGCGGAGCTGTTTGAGGCGAGATCTCCGAAGGATGCAGGTATGTTGGCTGAAGTGACAGGTTCCGTATCGTTCGGCAAAGATACTAAAGGTAAGCAGCGGTTTATCATCACAGAACCTGATGGTGCCGCTCATGAGTATCTAATCCCGAAAGACAAGCATGTCATGGCCCATGATGGGCAGATAGTGAACAAGGGAGAAGTGATTGTTGATGGTCCGGTTGACCCACATGACATCCTCCGCCTGAAAGGTGTGGAGGAGTTGGCGCGATACATAATTGATGAAGTTCAGGATGTTTATCGTCTGCAGGGGGTTAAGATCAACGATAAGCATATTGAAGTAATTGTTCGTCAAATGCTTAGGCGAGTAGTAATTACTGAGCCGGGTGAGTCGAGATTTATTCGTGAAGAGCAGGTTGAGCGTTCTGAGTTATTAGATGAAAACGATAAGTTGATAGCTGAAGAGAAGAGGCCAGCCGAGTTTCAGTTCATGCTACTTGGTATAACCAAAGCGAGCCTGTCGACGGACTCATTCATTTCTGCTGCATCGTTTCAAGAAACCACCAGGGTTTTGACTGAGGCTGCAATTATGGGTAAGCGAGATGAGTTGCGTGGGTTAAAGGAAAATGTCATTGTGGGACGCCTTATTCCTGCAGGTACTGGTTTGGCATACCACCGAGCGCGCAGGTTGCAGAGCAATGGTAGCGAAGTGTTGCACGGATCGTTATATGAGCCCAATGATATGCAAGTCAAAAGTGTAGTTTGATGCATAGCCGGGTTGACGCTAGGGGGGCGAATCAATATAATCACGCCTCATTTTCGCCCATGTTAGGGCTAAAAGTTGAGAGCATCACGCAATTAGCGAAATAGGGATATCAATAAAATGCCAACTATCAATCAGCTTGTTCGTAAGCCGCGGCAAGCAGAGAAAACAAAAAGTAAGGTTCCTGCCTTGGGGAGTTGTCCTGCAAGGCGGGGAGTGTGTACTCGTGTTTACACAACTACGCCTAAGAAGCCGAATTCTGCTTTGAGGAAGGTTGCTAAAGTTCGTCTGACAAATGGATTTGAGGTTATCTCTTACATTGGTGGTGAGGGACATAATTTGCAGGAGCACTCCGTGGTTTTGATTCGGGGTGGGCGTGTTAAGGATTTGCCAGGCGTGCGTTATCACATAGTGCGTGGTAGTTTGGATACTCAGGGGGTTAAGGATCGTAAGCAAAGTCGGTCAAAGTATGGCGCAAAGCGCCCAAAGAAAGCGTAACTTAGGTCGGTTTAGCTAGGGAGGTTGTTGATATGCCGCGTCGTAGAGAAGTGCCAAAAAGAGATATTTTGCCGGATCCTAAATTCGGTAATGTAGAGGTGTCGAAGTTTGTTAATGTCATAATGTCTAGTGGTAAAAAGTCAGTTGCAGAGCGGATTGTATATGGTGCCTTTAGTGCTATCACTAAAAAGAGTGGTAAAGATCCAGTTGAGGTGTTTGGATTGGCTATAAATAATGTGAAGCCTATCGTGGAGGTAAAGAGCCGGAGGGTTGGTGGTGCTAATTACCAAGTTCCGGTTGAGGTTCGCCCTTCGCGTCGCTTGGCATTGTCGATGAGGTGGATTCGTGAAGCAGCTCGAAAACGAAGTGAGAAGTCTATGGATCAGCGTTTGGCTACTGAGTTGCTGGAGGCTGCGGAGGGGCGTGGTGCGGCCATGAAAAAGCGTGAAGAAGTGCATCGCATGGCAGAGGCAAACAAGGCATTCTCTCATTTTCGCTTTTAATTTCTGAAGTTTTGTGCCGTTGGGTCTGTTCCGGCGGCTTCGTATAATTGACTATCGTTTGAGTGCGGTGGGTGCATGTGCATTCCTGCATTCAGGTTAAGAAAGACAGGTAATTCAAGTGGCCCGCAAGACTCCAATTGAGCGCTATCGAAATATCGGCATTTCGGCACACATTGATGCCGGCAAAACCACTACCACTGAGCGCATTCTGTTTTATACAGGCGTCAATCACAAGATTGGTGAGGTGCACGATGGTGCGGCGACCATGGATTGGATGGAGCAAGAGCAGGAGCGTGGCATAACAATTACATCGGCAGCCACAACCTGCTTTTGGAAGGGTATGGCGGGCAACTATCCCGATCATCGTATAAATATCATTGATACTCCGGGGCACGTTGATTTCACTATTGAGGTGGAGCGCTCAATGCGTGTTCTTGATGGTGCGTGCATGGTTTATTGTGCTGTGGGCGGAGTGCAGCCCCAGTCTGAGACGGTTTGGCGTCAAGCTAATAAATATGGGGTGCCGCGTTTGGCGTTTGTAAATAAGATGGATAGAACTGGTGCTAACTTTTTTAAAGTCCACGATCAGATGCGCGATAGATTAAAGGCGAATCCTATTCCAATTCAAATACCCATTGGAGCGGAGGATAAGTTTGAGGGTGTCGTCGATCTAATCAAAATGAAGGCCATTATATGGGATGAGGCTAGTCAGGGCACCAAGTTTACATATGGTGATATTCCGTCCGATCTCGCTGAAACGGCAAGTGTGTGGCGTGAGAAGATGCTTGAGGCTGCTGCTGAGGCGAGTGAAGACCTTATGAATAAGTATCTCGAGGAGGGTGATCTCCCCGAGGAGGACATTAAGAAAGCGTTGCGTCAGCGGACAATAGCAAGTGAGATAGTCCCTATGCTGTGTGGCTCTGCCTTTAAGAATAAGGGTGTGCAGGCCATGTTGGATGCTGTGATCGAATTAATGCCTGCACCGACGGATATTCCGCCTGTGAAGGGAATCCTTGAAGACGAAACTGAAGGTCAGCGCCGTGCTGACGATGCTGAACCGTTTTCGGCATTAGCATTCAAAATTATGACCGATCCCTATGTTGGTCAGTTGACTTTCTTTCGCGTTTATTCTGGGGTAATAAAGTCTGGGGATACAATTTACAATCCAATCAAGGGCAGGAAAGAGCGAATTGGTCGTATTCTCCAAATGCATGCCAACCAGCGTGAGGAAATTAAAGAGGTATGTGCTGGTGATATCGCTGCTGCTGTTGGTCTCAAGGAGGCGACAACTGGTGAAACGATTTGTGCCCTAGATAATGTAATTACGCTGGTTCGAATGGTATTTCCTGAGCCAGTGATACATGTTGCTGTCGAGCCGAAGACCAAGGCAGACCAGGAGAAAATGGGTATTGCGTTAAATCGCTTGGCGCAAGAGGATCCATCCTTCAGGGTTCGCACCGATGAGGAGTCTGGTCAGACGATCATTTCTGGCATGGGAGAATTGCATCTAGAGATTCTCGTTGATCGTATGAGGCGAGAATTTAATGTAGAGGCTAATGTTGGAGCTCCCCAGGTTGCATATCGAGAGGCTATTCGGAAGTCTGTTGAGCAGGAAGGAAAGTTCGTAAAGCAATCTGGTGGTCGCGGACAGTATGGTCACGTTTGGATCAAACTCGAGCCAAACGAGACTGGTAAGGGATTTGAGTTTGTTGATGCGGTTAAGGGTGGCTCAGTACCGCGCGAATTCATTCCCGCAGTTGAAAAGGGGCTAATCGAGACATTGCCCAATGGTGTGCTCGCTGGTTTTCCTGTAGTTGATGTCAGGGTTACCTTGTTCGATGGGTCGTCACATGATGTTGACTCGAATGAAAATGCATTCAAGATGGCTGCCTCAATGGCCTTTAAGGATGCCATGCGCAAGGCAAGCCCTGTGCTTCTTGAGCCGATGATGGCTGTAGAGGTTGAGACACCAGAAGATTACATGGGTAATGTTATGGGCGATCTTTCAGGAAGGCGTGGCATTGTGCATGGTATGGAAGATCAGGTCGGCGGTATCAAGCTGATTAAAGCTGAGGTACCTTTGGCTGAAATGTTTGGTTACTCGACGCAGTTGCGTTCTTTGTCTCAGGGGCGTGCAACTTACTCGATGGAGTTTAAGCACTACACTGAAGCACCGAAAAACGTTGCTGAAGCTGTAATTAACAAGAAATAACTGTTCTTTAAGGAAAGAAAAATGGCAAAAGGCAAATTTGAGCGCACGAAGCCGCATGTGAATGTGGGGACGATTGGTCACGTGGATCATGGTAAGACGACGTTGACAGCGGCGATTACGACGATTCTGTCGGCGAAGTTTGGTGGTG
>Ga0209262_10000240_pt1 | contig 29079 bp, 18 predicted proteins | sample Lowcelwee11metaG_FD_187171 | JGI IMG/M metagenome (GOLD analysis project Ga0209262, IMG submission 187171) | Freshwater pond sediment microbial communities from the University of Edinburgh, under environmental carbon perturbations - Low... | ecosystem: Environmental > Aquatic > Freshwater >... | reverse complement strand
CTGAAAGGGCGATCGACAATGCATTTGCTTATGACCGCTACCTGAGAGCCTACTCCGAAATCTTATCATGGACAAGAGACGGTATAAGCCATGGTCTGAAATTAATGGAAGAAGGCATTGAAATTACTGGCCCAAATGCAATCTTTTATGCAGGAATAGCACTTGCCTATTTCCAGTTAGCCAATATTGGTGTGGACCAAGATGATAGTTTCAGAAAATCTGAGGAGTATATTCAAAAAGCCCTTGAGATCAATCCTGATTTGCCGGAAGCCCATTTTGTATATGGCAATATTTTTATGCTTTCCGATCCTCACAAGGCGATTAAGCACTATAATAAGGCATTTAAAAGTAAGCCGAGCCCTGAATTAATCCAATGGTTTTCCTGGTGCTGTTTTATTGTCGGAAAATCTGACCTGGCAGTATCATTGATTGATCAGTATTTTAGGTTGGATCCCATAAGTACTGTTTATCATACTGCATCCAAAGGACTTATCCACTTCATGACGGGGCACTTCGATCTAGCACTGCCTCTTCTGGCTGAATCGTGTAACTCTGCCCCTGAGGCCAGTATGTGGCAATTATGGAAAACGCTGGCGTTATTGTACAATGGTAAAATTGCCGAAACGGTTGAATTTGTAAGTAATGCCGTTAAGGAGCCCTGGGAGGATTCTATTTCAGGATTTCTTATTTTCCTTAAATATGCACTTAAGGGTGATGCAGAAAAAATGGAGCAGGTTTTAGCCACTGATGATTTAATAAGACTGTTACAGGCAGATTGTCAATATTCCTGGCATATGGGAGCCGTATTTTCATATATTAATGACAAAGACAAATCTCTTAAGTGGCTTGAAAATGCAGTGAATCGTGGTTTCATCAATTACCAGATGCTTAATGAATATGACCCACTCCTTAACAACATACGAGGTGAGGCAGGGTTCAAGAAACTGATGGAGCGAGTAAAATACGAATGGGAGAACTTTGAAGTATAAAGTTTCTTGTAAAGGGAGGATTATTTCATGATCCTCTTTAGGGGCTTAACAAGTCAAAAGCCTTGCCACGCTGCGCGTGGCTCCGGGCTTTATTGTTTCCATCCCTTCCAACAGCAAGCTGTTGTCGGGCTGTTAACAAAAAGCCCTGGTGCTTTCGCACCAAGGCTTTTGACTTGTAGCGGAGGGAGGATTCGAACCTCCGACCTTTGGGTTATGAGCCCAACGAGCTGCCACTGCTCCACCCCGCAATATGAGCGCAAAGATACAACCAAAATTCTTAATAACAAAAAAAAAGAATTATGAAGTCGATGAGCTGTCAGTACTTTGGCTTTTTACATTTCACCATTGATTGTTATAAAACACGTTTGTGAAAAAAAATAGATAATACTCACTATAATTTCCGAAATTGGCACTACCGAAGTATCATTGCTCCGGGATGATCAAAGAGAAAAATCATGAAACGAATCATTTTCATTATCAGTCTGTTAAGCATATACGTCATGTCACATGCACAGTCATTCAACACGTTCCCTGTCACCACCCAGAAACCGCCGCTGCACGGCAGCCACTGGATGGCCGTCACAGGCAAACCCATGGCAGCAACAGCCGGGGCAATGATTTTCAGCAAGGGCGGTAACGCCGTCGACGCCGCCTGCGCAATGCTGGCAGCCACATGCACCATGTGGGACGTCCTCAGCTGGGGCGGCGAGACACAGGCCCTCATCTATAACCCGAATACAAAGAAGGTAATAGCAATCAACGCCCTCGGCGTCGCACCCACAGGAGCCACCGCTGAGTTCTACAAGGCGCAGGGGATGAAATACCCCCCCGAGTACGGTCCCCTTGCTGCAGTGACACCCGGCACACCCGGGGGACTGATGACCATGCTTGCCGAATATGGTACCATGAGCCTTAAAGAGGTGCTGGCTCCTGCGATGCAGATGGCAGCAGGCTATGCCATCGAGGCTCAGACAGCCAACTCGATAGAGAGACAGAAGGAGTGGATAAAGAAGTGGCCATACTCTGCGAAGGTTTTCCTGCCTCATGCCGGAGAGAAACGTGAAGCACCGTCAGCCGGAGAGATATTCGTCCAGACCGACCTGCTCGCCACACTGACCAAACTGGTTGAGGCCGAACAGCAGGCTCTCAAAAAACGTCTTTCCAGAAAAGAGGCCATATACGCAGCTTATGACCGCTTTTACAAGGGTGACATAGCAAAGGAGTTCGTAAGAGGCAGCCGCGAGCAGGGAGGACTGGTGACGGAAGAAGACCTTGCCTCATGGAAGGTGAAGATTGAAGAGCCGCTGATGACAACATATAAGGGGATAGAGGTATACAAGCTCCAGCAGTGGACCCAGGGGCCCGTAATGCTGCAGACGCTCAACATACTTGAGAACTATGACCTGAAGAGCATGGGGTATAACTCAACCCAGTACATCCACACCCTTTACCAGGCAATGAACCTTGCCTTTGCCGACCGCGACTTCTATTACGGCGACCCTGCCTTCCCGCCCGAGGAGCCGATGAAGGGTCTGCTGTCAAAGGAGTATGCGAAAGAGAGGAGCAAACTGATCGATGCTCAGCGCAACGATGCCGATGCCCGCCCCGGCGACCCCTATCCCTTTGAGGGGAAAACCAATCCATTCATGACACTTCTGAACTCGTGGGAGAGCTTAGCAAGAAACATCTATCCTTCCGATGACCCATTGACCTATGAACGTTTTCTTGACTCCTTCACTGCCGGAACGACATCAATAGAGGCGGCAGACGAAGAGGGATGGGTTGTCTCCGTCACACCCAGCGGCGGATGGATACCTGCATGCATAGCAGGAAAAACAGGTGTGGGGATGAGTCAGAGAATGCAGGCCTTCGTGCTTGACGAGAAAGAGAACCCTTTCAATGTGGTTGAACCGGGCAAACAGCCGCGCGTGACACTCACACCCACCCTCGCCATGAAGGACGGCAAGCCGTTCCTCGCCTTTGCAAAACAGGGCGGCGACGAGCAGGATCAGCTGCTGCTGCAGTTCTTCCTGAATGTTGTCGAGTTCGGTATGACAATACAGGAAGCCTGTGAGGCGCCCTCATTCAAGACGCTGCAGATGTACTCAAGCTTTGGCGATCACGAGAAGGTGGCCGGCGGCCTGGTGCTCAATAACAGCATGCCCCAGTGGGTAAGGAAAGAGCTTACCGGGATGGGCTACAGGCTATCGTTCCAGGAGCGTACCACCGGACCGGTGAATGCAATCGGATTTGACCATCAGCACGGCACCTTCTGGGGTGGTTCAAGCAACTTCGGGGAGGACTATGGCATAGGGTGGTGACACACTTATCTGATTACCTCAGAGAGGAGTTCCCATATATCTTCCTGGTAGCCTGAAGGGACAAGGTAGCCATCAGGATTTTCTCCCATCCTTACAACCACAATGTTTTCCGATGGGATAACATTTATCAGCTGCCCGTTCTTTCCCATGGCAGCAATCATATCATCCGGCGCTGATGGAGCGATATCTCCAGGTAAGACAAGCTGTGACTGGGGGATCATATAAGATCCCTTTCCATTCAGCCACCAGAGATACCCGTATGACTTGTTGATGCTCTGTGATGTATTTATCATCTGGTTAAAGTATTCAGCATCAGAAATAACCGTTGTCTTATCCCATTTCCCCCCGTTAAGTATAAGCAGTCCGAAACGTGCTGCTGACCTGGCAGTGCTGAAGTAAACATGGTCATTGTCAACCCAGCTCCACAATCCGTCCATGCCTGTCTTATCTCTTATCTGCGTGTTAAAGTATGCATCGAATTCAGAACCGGTGCTGCTGCTTATCACCTCGTCAAGAAGTGTATAGGGAGCGTTATGGTATGCCCACCGCGTACCGGCATCAGCCTTGAAAATGAGACATGACGGATCGAAGCAGTGATTATCGGCCACACCGTCATCGAGTCCGGTGGTCATGGTAAGCTGATGCCGGATGGTAATCTTGTCCTCCTTGGCTGTTGTCAGGTTGGTCCACCCGGTTCCGAGGTAATCAGATGTCTTATCAGCCAGATCGAGGTGACCCTGTTCCTGTGCTATCCCGACAAGCAGTGAAGTCAGGGTCTTGCCTGCCGAGGCCCAGTACCAGTAGCTTGTGGCTGTGAACGGCAGACCTGTCATCCCGGTGCTGAAGTATTCCTCAATGACTATCTTACCGTCTTTCAGGACGATAAAAGCCCTGGTGCCGGATGATTCGAGGAAGCTCAGCAGGTCAGGGAGAGCCGCTGTGTTCCATCCCAGTGCCGATGGTTCGGTCTCTGCCCATTCGGTTGTCCCTGCCGGAGGAAAATATATTGATGGTTCGTTGTTATCCTCTTTTTTACAGCAGGTCACCGAAAGAACCAGTAAAAGAATAAGCATGGATCTCATATCAGATATTTATTATCGGATGCAAATTTAGCCTCAGAGTTTAATTATGACTTCCGCGATTCTGCAGACTTTATGAACATGATTACTATCTTTGTCACCTCTGAAGCAATTAGAGATGGCCAATAACGATAAAAAGAGAAGCAGCTGGCGAGACAAGTTCCGCTTCGCCATATTCAATGACACCACCTATGAGGAGGTGTGGCGTGTCCGTCTTTCCAAATCAGCCGCTTTTCTCGCTCTTTCAGTGGCGATTTTCTTCATTATCGGCCTCACTACCTCACTCATTGCCTTCACCAACCTTCGTGAGTTCATCCCCGGCTACCCCGATGTGACACTAAGACGGACTATCATCATGAATGCCCTGATGCTTGACTCGCTTGAACATGAACTTGAGATCAGGGATAAATATTTCCAGGATCTGAACGATGTCATCTCTGGCAGACAGCCTATTGACAGGGTGGCCATGAGAGACAGCACCCGTGACTACAGTAACATCGTCTTCCAGCGTTCGGCTGAGGACTCTGTGATGAGGTCGAAGATAGAACAGGAGGAGCAGTACAACGTGACACAATCGGCAGGCGGGCCGGAGCGTGGCACGAGCCTGGCTAACATTCACTTTTTCCCTCCGGTAAAAGGGATAGTGTCGGGTAACTTTGACCCTCGCACACGACATTATGCCACCGATATCGTAACCCTTTCAAAGGCCGTGGTTTCATCTACCCTTGACGGTACGGTGATAATGACAGGGTGGACCATGGAGACCGGTTTTGTGATCATGATACAGCACAGTCACAACATTGTTTCGGTCTACAAGCACAACGCCAGGCTGCTGAAGGAGATGGGAGACAGGGTATGGGCCGGTGAGGCTATCGCCATTGTAGGTGATTCAGGCGAGTTATATACCTCCGGTCCGCATCTCCACTTTGAGCTGTGGTATAACGGGGAGCCGCTTGATCCAACCCAGTATATATTCTTTTAACCGCCGGCAGTAAGATGCATAAAAGACTGGCAATCCTAGGCTCGACAGGATCGATAGGCACTCAGACGCTTGAGATAGTGTCGAGGTACCCTGACCTCTTCAGTGTGGCGGCACTGACAGCCTGGAGCAATGCTGATCTTCTGATTGAGCAGGCCAGACGGTTCAGGCCATCAACGGTTGTCATCGGTCATGAAGCACATTACAGCAGGCTAAGGGAAGGCCTTGCAGGGCTTGGTATTGAGGTGCTGGCAGGGCGTGATGCCTTTGATACGGTTGCCACCTCAGAGGGTGTCGATACCGTCGTTGCAGCCATGGTAGGGTTTGCCGGGCTGCGCCCCACCGCTGCTGCCGTGGCGGCAGGCCGGGAGGTGGCACTTGCCAACAAGGAGACACTGGTGGTAGCCGGTGAGATGATAACAAAGACGGCATCGGTGACGGGCAGCCGGCTGTTGCCTGTTGACTCAGAACACTCTGCCATAATGCAGTGCATCAACGGTGAGCCAAAAAACTCGGTAGAGAGGATCATTCTCACCGCATCAGGCGGGCCGTTCCGCAATACCCCGGCCGGAAGCCTTATACATGTATCTCCGGGAGAAGCTCTGCGACACCCCAACTGGAGCATGGGAAGCAAGATAACAATCGACTCGGCCACGATGATGAACAAGGGGCTGGAGGTGATAGAAGCCCACTGGCTCTTCGGTCTTACGGAAGAGAAGATTGATGTTATCATTCATCCGCAGTCAATAATACATTCGATGGTTCAGTTCACCGACGGGTCGATGAAGGCCCAGATGGGTATGCCTGACATGAGGATGCCTATCATCTATGCCCTCACATACCCTGAGAGGGTGGTCACTGACCTTCCGCGCCCCTCACTTCCTGCGATAGGGTCACTGACGTTCGAAGAGCCTGATTTAGAGCGTTTCCGCAGCCTATCCCTGGCGCGCGCCGCCCTCACCGCAGGGGGAAACATGCCTTGCGCACTCAACGCTGCCAACGAGGTGGCCGTCGCTGCCTTCCTGCAGGGCAGACTCGGCTTCCTGGGTATAGCCGGCGCAGTGGAATACGTACTTGAGAAAACAATGCTCAGCACCGAGGCCTCCATGACTGCTTATGAGGAGACTGACAGCAGAAGCAGAAGCCTCGCAACGGAATATATAAGTAAAACACTAAAACAATGACTGTTCTGATCAAAATCATTCAGCTGTTACTGGCACTTTCAATTCTTGTAATCATACATGAGTGCGGACACTTCCTGTTTGCCCGTATCTTCAAGACACGGGTGGAGAAGTTCTTTCTCTTCTTCGACTGGCCATGGGCTATCATCAAACGCAAGATAGGCGATACGGAATACGGTATCGGGATGTTACCCCTCGGCGGTTATGTCAAGATATCAGGGATGATAGATGAGTCGATGGACCGCGAGCAGATGAAGCTGCCTCCGCAGCCTTACGAATTCAGGTCAAAGCCTTCATGGCAGCGCCTCCTTATAATGCTGGGAGGAGTGGTCTTCAATTTCATCTTCGCAATGATAATTTATGTAGCCGTACTCAGTTTCTGGGGTGAGACATATCTTCCCGCGGCAAATGTAAAATACGGTATCCTGACTGACTCGACAGGTTATGCCATGGGGCTGCGCAACGGAGATAAAATATTATCCCTTGACGGTGAGCCCGTTGACAATTTCTATTCAATCATCCCAGACATAATACTTAACGACAGGAAAGTCATTACAGTTGACAGACAGGGTGAGATAGTCGATGTTCCTGTAGGTCGTGAGTTCATCCCTCTTCTCCTTAAGAACACCGATGTCATCGATGCCAGGATACCCTTCGGGCCGTTTGTGATCTCGGAATTTGCCAAGGAATCGCCTGCACGGACTGCGGGGCTTGCAACGGGCGACGAGGTGATAGCTCTTGACAGCATCCGCTTCGAATGGTATGACGAGTTCCAGGGGTACATCGCTGCCAACAGGGGAAATCCTCTCGAAGTAACGGTCAAAAGGGGGGAGGAGCTGATCGATTTCAGGGTCACTGCTTCTGAAGAAGGGATACTTGGCATTTACAGGGAACCGACAGATATCTTCGAGTTCAATACAAAGCACTACAACTTCTTCGAGGCCATCCCTGCAGGGGTGGCAAAGGGATTCAAGACCACAAGCGATTACCTGAAGCAGTTCAAGCTCATCTTTTCAAGGGAGACAAAGGGATATGAATCACTCGGCGGTTTCATAACCATAGGAAGTATTTTCCCCGGGGTATGGAACTGGCAGTCGTTCTGGAACCTCACCGCCTTCCTTTCACTGATTCTCGCAGTGATGAACATCCTTCCCATTCCGGCACTTGACGGAGGGCATGTCATGTTCCTGATCTATGAGGTTGTGACGGGAAGGAAACCGAGCGACAAGTTCCTCGAGTATGCACAGATAACCGGCATGATCATTCTTCTTGCGCTGCTGATATTTGCCAACGGGAATGACATACTCAGGCTTATCAGGAAATGATTATCGAATGATATTTTAAACCTTTGACAAACATTTTGTACATTTGCATAAATAAATACTCACAACCATGGGAAAGATAGGACCTCTTGAAATAATCCTGATACTTGTGATCGTAGTGTTGCTTTTTGGCGGACGTAAGATACCTGAGCTGATGAAAGGTATAGGACAGGGGCTGAAGGAGTTCAAGAAAGCCAAGGACACTGATAACAGTGATGCCAATAAAGGCCTCGGAGCAGATAAATAATGTCATCTTGTCTATAGACTGAGCCTGCATGCGAGTGCAGGCTTTTTATTTCGAAGAAAATATAGTTATGAGGCTTCTTTCGTTTTTTGGTCTTATTGCAATGACGGTGGTGTCATCATGCGGAGACTCGTCGCTTACCAGGACACTCCCCAATGTAACAGGGGCAAGCGGTGAGGTACTGGTGGTGATGGACAGGGCACTCTGGACGGGCGAGACCGGCAAGACCATCAGGGATGAGGTTGCTGCCGTACTGGTGGGGCTTCCGCAGCCCGAGCCGGCATTCAAGCTCCTTCACGTGAATCCCGAAGGGTTTCGTGAGATGTTCCTGTCGCACCGCAATATCATTATTGCGAATATTGACATGACGGCTGCAGAGCCTTCAGTCACTTACACACGGAACAGGTGGGCTGAGACACAGCTGGTCATCAGCCTTACAGCCCCTGACTCACTGAGTCTGAGAAAGATAGCTAGCGATAATGCCTCAGCCATCCGTCAGCGCATCAATGATGCTGAGCGCGAGAGGCTTACGGCATGGCTTAAGGACTCGGCCGGAAAGATTAAAAGCATTGTCACCTCCGGCAGCGGGAGTTATGAGATCATCATGCCGGCGGGCTACAGGAGTGATTTCAACCGTGAGGGAAGAATGATGATATCAGCCGAGACACCTTCCACGACGCAGTCGGTGATAGTCTCTTTCAGTGACCGGAGAATGTCAGTCATAGGGTGCATTGAGCTTGCAGACATAACAGAAAAATTAATATCGGCAGAGGTGAAGGGGCCCGACGGCCAGTCATATATGATCATCGAGAAGAGGGTGCCTGCCACCTGCCGCTCATTCAGGCGCAATGACATTGAATATATTGAGATGCGCGGACTGTGGACACTCGAGGGAGGCTATATGGGGGGGCCATTCATCACCTATGCCTTCATTGACCCTGAGACATCGCGCGCTGTTATTGTCACCGGTTTCGTATATGCGCCGCGCGATGACAAGAGAGAACTGCTAAGGCAGGTCGAGACGCTGATGTATACCGTCAGGAAGAGCTCCTGAACGCAGGATCAGTTGCCGGCAGGGACGTATGGCCTGTAGCGCTGGTCTCTTCTCACTGGTGTGAAGCCAGCTTCCGTTATGATCTGTTTCATTTCTTCCGGACTGGTCCTGAAGGGATCACCTGCAGCGCTGACCACATTCTCCTCTATCATAACCGAACCCAGGTCATTGGCGCCGGCATGCAGTGAGATCATTGCTGTCTCTGCTCCGACGGTAAGGATCGAAGACTGTATGTTCGGGATGTTGTCAAGCACCAGCCTGCTGATGGCTATGATCTTCAGGTATTCTGCGGCGGTTACATTGCTGCGTATGCCATATTTCTCCGCCAGGGGTGTTCCGCGATCCATGAATGGCCACGGGATAAAGGTGATGAATCCGTCATGGCCGTCAGGCTTCTCATCCTGAAGGTCGCGCAGGCGGACCAGGTGTTCAATGCGTTCGGCTACCGTCTCCGCGTGACCGAACATCATCGTAGCTGATGTAGGCAGATTGAGTATGTGTGCCTCGCGCATCACGCCAAGCCACTCTTCGGCTGTCGCCTTGGCCGGAGAGACTGTTTCCCTGACCCTGTCGACGAGTATCTCGGCTCCGGCACCCGGAAGAGAGTCGAGTCCGGCATCATGAAGGGCCACAAGCACTTCGCGGTAACTCATTCTCCCTTTCCGGGCAAGATATACCACCTCCGGCGGACCGAGGGCATGAAGCTTAATTGCCGGCCACCGTTTTTTGAGCCGGCTGAAGAGGCTGACATAATATGCAAGGTCAAGTGCAGGGTTCATCCCCCCCTGAAGCAGAAGCTGGTCTCCCCCGAGGGCGATGAGCTCACCTATCTTGCGGTCATACTCGGCGTCTGTGGTCACATAGGCCTCGTCACTTTTCGAGGTGCGGCAGAAGTTGCAGAAACGGCACTGAGAGAAGCAGATGTTTGTAATATTAATATTGCGGTCAATCATCCACCCCACACCATCACCTTTATGGATGCTCCTGCGTCTGTGGTCGGCAAGGTACATGAGCATCGAAAGAGGCGCCTCTCCCCAGAGGATAAGCGCCTCGGCCGGTGTGAGCCTCACACCTTCTGAAGCCTTAATGTATAAATGCTCTGTGACTGCCATTTTATGATACTCTGCGCATTCTCAGGCGAGAGGGCAAAGGTAATATTTTAAAGCTAAATCATTCAATTATTTCATTAACTTTACAACCATCAATGCGGGTTTCCGCATTCATCATACCGTATTCATAATGGAAAGAAAACCGATAATAACAGGTATTACACACGGTGATATCAACGGTATCGGGTATGAGGTGATCATAAAGGCCCTCTCTGACCCTCTGATACATGATTTCTGTGTGCCTGTCGTCTATGGCTCGCCAAAGGTTGCGGCTTACCATCGCAAAGTACTCAACGTAACAAATTTCACTTTCAATTCTATTCGCTCTGCTGAGGAGGCCAATCCGAAGAAGCCTAATCTTATCAACTGTCTTGGTGACGAGGTACGCGTCGAGCTGGGCAAGTCGACCCGTGAGGCCGGAGACGCTTCCCTCGCTGCCCTGGAGCATGCTGTCGATGACCTTGTAAAGGGGAAGATAGATGTCCTTGTCACCGGTCCGATTGATAAGAATAACATCCAGTCTGACAAGTTTACCTTTACCGGGCATACCGATTACCTGAAGGCAAAGGTCAACGGTTCGGATGTTCTCATGCTGATGATATGTGAGAGTATGAAGCTGGGTTTTGTCACTGAGCATCTTCCTCTCAGGGATGTCGCCGGTGCAATAACGCCGCAGCTCATCATGCGAAAGCTTAAGCTGCTGAACCGTTCGCTGCTGCAGGATTTTGCCGTGCGCGGACCCCGTATAGCTGTTCTCAGCCTTAACCCCCATGCCGGTGACGGAGGGCTGCTGGGTACCGAAGAACAGGAGATCATCATTCCTACAATAGCAAAGGCCAATGATGAGGGTATCCTTGCTTTCGGACCGTTCTCTGCAGACGGTTTCTTCGGGTCAGGACACTTCAGCAAATTCGATGCAGTGCTGGCAATGTATCACGATCAGGGACTGGGGGCTTTCAAGGCACTGGCATTTGACACGGGGGTGAATTTTTCTGCCGGGTTGTCAGTGATAAGGACCTCCCCGGTTCACGGTACCGCCTACGACATTACAGGAAAGAACGAGGCATCTGGTAATTCGATGCGTCAGGCTATATATACCGCCTGCGACATCTTCCGCAACAGGCAGATGTATACTGAGATAAGCCGCAACCCGTTACAGCCTCAGAAGATAGAGTTTCAGGCTGACCACGTGGATGAGCTTCCGCCTGAGACTGAAAATTATGATCATACACTATGATTGACTATATAACAGGAACCATCACCGAACTGAATCCTGCCTTTGTCATTGTCGAGAACAATGGGATCGGCTACAGCTTAAACATCTCCCTGAACACATATGCAGCCCTTGACAAAGCTACCGGGTGCAAGATTCTCGTCCACGAAGCCATAAGAGAAGACGCACACCTGCTGTACGGCTTTGCTGAAGCTGATGAGCGTGACCTCTTCAGGCTGCTGATAACCGTTTCAGGGGTGGGTGCCAATACAGCCCGCATAATGCTCTCATCACTTAAACCGGCTGATCTGCGGGAGGCAATAACCGATGCGAATGTAAACACCCTCAAGTCAGTAAAAGGGATAGGATTAAAGACAGCACAGAGGATAATTGTTGATCTTAAAGATAAAGTAGGAAAACATGCCGGTTCCGGCGAAATAATTGCATTTTCCGACAATACAGCGCGCGAAGAATCGTTATCTGCATTAGTGATGCTTGGCTTTGCCAGGAGCAGCGCAGTGAAGGTGATTGATAACCTCCTGAAGGAGAACAGGACTCTCCCGGTGGAGGAGATAGTGAGGAAGGCGCTGAAACTCTTATAAACCAGAGGTGCCGGATTGCAGTTTTCTGTCAAAAATAGAGGTCTGATAATCAGGACAGGTCTGTTTACAGTCCTCTCTTTGATATCCCTCATTGTCACTGCCCAGACCAATCCCGGCGATACACTTCTAAGGCTCCGGGCTGACCCCGCAATGCCATGGGAGGCACAGAGATCATCGCCACTCTACCTGTCGAACCCCTCAAATATCAGCACAAAGGTAGAGTATGACGGCCGCAATAACCAGTATATAGTCTACCAGAAGGCAGGCACCCTTGACTACCGCAGACCAGTCTTCATGAGCCCGGAGGAATACCGCAGGTATGAGTTCGAGCAGGCCATGCGTGAATACTGGGATGCCACCCTGAGGGGTGACGCCACCGGCTACAGGTCATCGCTCATACCGCAGATAGAGGTGGGCGGAGAAACCTTCGACAGGATCTTTGGCAGTAACGTCATCAACATTGTCCCTCAGGGATCAGCCGAACTCATTTTCGGACTTAATGTTTCCAATACTGAAAATCCGACACTTGCGGAAAACCTTCGCACGATCACCACGTTCGATTTCCAGGAGAAGATACAGATGAATGTCACCGGCACAATAGGTGACAAGATGGAGCTTGCCATCAATTACAATACTGAGGCGATGTTTGAGTTTGAGAACGAGATCAAGCTTCAGTACTCGGGCAAGGAGGACGAGATCCTGCAGAAGCTTGAAGCAGGTAACGTCACACTGCCTCTGAACGGGACGCTGATAGCCAGCAGCTACAGCCTCTTCGGGCTTAAGGCTGAGCTGCAGTTCGGCAAGATGACCATGACAACAGTCTTTTCACAGCAGAAGGGCGAGTCGTCAGTGGTGGAGATGAAAGGCGGAGCACAGATATCTGATTATGAGATAACTGCTGACAATTACGAAGCCAACAGGCACTTCTACCTGTCTCAGGATTTCAAGGATCATTTTGACTCATCTCTTGAGAATCTGCCGATCGTAAGCACGGGAGTCAACATTGAAAAGATTGAAGTGTGGATCACCAATCAGACAAGCCGCTTTGAGGATGTCAACAACCGTAATATCGTCGCTTTCCTTGACCTGGCTGAGAACCAGCCAAATATTTATAATGATGTGCCTGAATTCCAGAGCACGCCGGGTTCACCTGTCAATCCTGACAACAGCAGCAACGGACTCTATAACGAGCTCCTGACCACATACAGCGGGGTTCGTGACGTTGACCGTATCATCGATGTCCTCTCTCCTCTCTATCCCGACTTTCAGATCGGCCGTGACTTTGAGAAGATAGAAAACGCCCGCAAGCTGAGTGAGAGGGAATTCACGGTCAACAGGCAGCTGGGTTTTATTTCGCTGAATGTGGCCCTGAATAACGATGAGGTGCTGGCTGTTGCGTATGAGTATACCTACAACGGCCAGGTATTCAAGGTGGGAGAGTTCTCAACCGATGGAGTGACTGCCCCTGATGCCCTTATCCTCAAGCTCATCAAAGGGACGACACTCAGTCCGAGGATACCCACCTGGCAGCTTATGATGAAGAACATTTACAATATAGGGTCAGGGCGCATTGAACAGAGAAAATTCGAGGTGAATATTCTGTATCAGGATGACAAGTCGGGCAATACCCTTAATTATCTTCCGGGCACCCCCATTGAAGACCAGATACTGCTCCAGGCCCTCGGTCTTGACGTGCTGAACTCGCAGCTTGACAGGCAGCCCGACGGTCTGTTCGACTTTGTGGAGGGGATAACCGTAATGGCAGAGAAGGGGAGGATCATCTTCCCTGTCAGGGAGCCCTTCGGGAGGCACCTGCTTAAATATATCACAGACCCGGAGCAGATAGAAAAATATGTCTTCACCGAGCTGTATGACTCGACCCAGACTGTCGCCAGGCAGATGGCCGAGAAGAACAAGTATACCCTCAGCGGCCAGTTTGCCTCAGCGACGGGCTCGGAGATAAGACTTAATGTTGCCAACATCCCGCAGGGATCGGTAAAGGTGAAGGCCGGCGGTGCCACCCTCACCGAGAATGTGGATTATACCGTTGACTACAACCTTGGCTCCGTTAAGATTATCAACCCTGCCATCATAGAGTCTGAGACTCCGGTTCAGGTGTCGCTTGAGAGCAACCAGTTTTACGGTCTGCAGACAAAGTCACTTCTGGGAACACACATAAACTACCGTTTCTCTGACCGGTTTAACCTGGGCGGCACCGTGCTGCGGCTGAATGAAAGGCCGTATACCCAGAAGGTCACATACGGTGATGATCCCATCACCAACACCATGTACGGGTTTGATGCCTCTTACCGCGCCGACGCGCCCATGCTGACAAACATGATAGACTGGCTGCCGTTCATTGAGACCAATGCCCCGTCTTCGATAGATTTCTTCGGTGAATTTGCACATCTTGTACCGGGGCATAACAAAGCCATATCTTCAGAAGGGGCAGTATATATCGATGACTTTGAGGCAAGTGAAATATCGCTTGATCTCCGCTCTTTCAACGCATGGTCACTGGCGAGCATACCGCTGGGGCAGGAAGCCTTCTTCCCCGAGGCGAAGCTGAACAATGACCTCCGTTCTGGTTTCAACAGGGCACAGACAGCGTGGTATGTCATTGACCCCCTGTTTCTGCGAAACGGCTCCACCACACCTGACCATATAAGGGCTGATCCTGACCTCCAGTCAAGCCACTATGTCAGGGAAATATACGAGACTGAGATTTTTCCGTACAAAGAGTCGCCGAGCGGTATCCCGACAAATATCTCGGTGCTGAACATTGCCTTTTATCCCGGTGAGAGAGGTCCGTTCAACTTCGACGTGTTGCCCGGGCCCTACTCTGCAGGACTGAACCAGGACGGACTGCTGAACTCACCGCGGACACGGTGGGGCGGCATGATGCGTGAGCTGATTACAAACGACTTTGAATCTGCCAACATCCAGTACATCAAGTTCTGGGTGATGGACCCGTATGCCGAGAACACAGACCATGAGGGGGGCGATCTCTATTTCAACCTGGGAAACATTTCGGAGGATATACTGCGCGACTCGCGCAAACAGTTCGAGAACGGTCTGCCTACTTCACCCCTCCTGATAAATGTGGACACCACGGTATGGGGCAGGGTGCCGACAGTACAGGCTGTGGTGCAGGCATTTGACAATGACCCGGAATCACGGCGGTACCAGGATGTCGGCCTTGACGGATTAAGCAGCGAGGAGGAGACAGCCTTCTTTGACAGCTACCTGCAGGCGGTAGGGGCGGTGATAAGGCCCGAGCTGCTTGACAGCATCTTTGCCGATCCGTCAAATGACAATTTTCATTATTTCCGTGGCACCGATTATGACCTGCTTCAACTGGGTATCCTTGAAAGGTATAAACGGTTCAACGGCACAGATGGCAACTCTCCTACCTCTGAGATGTCAAATGAGTCATATCCGACAACAGGATCGACGATGCCTGACATGGAGGACATCAACCGTGACAACACACTCAGTGAGACAGAGAGTTATTACCAGTATCATGTCAGCCTGAGACGCGAGGATTTTGTTGTCGGAACGAATTTCATTGTCGATGAGCGTGAATATGTTGCAACATTTGCCAACGGAGAAAAGTCACCGGTGAAGTGGTACCTTTTCAAGATACCGGTAACGGATCATGAACGGATAGTAGGTTCAATCCGCGACTTCAAGTCTATAAGATTCCTCAGGCTCTTCATGCGCAACTTTGATGAAGAGGTGGTTCTCCGTTTTGCACGCCTGGAGCTGGTGAGGTCAGAATGGCGCAAGTACAACCTTACCTTCTTTGAGGGTGGGGAGCGGATCACAATTCCTGAGGAGGAGGATGGTACCTTCGAGGTAAGCTCTGTCAACATCGAGGAGAATGCCGGCAAGGAGCCGGTCAACTATCTGCTGCCTCCGGGATTCTCTCGTGTCATCGACCCTGCCAACCCGCAGCTGACGCAGCTTAATGAGCAGTCTATGGTGCTCCGCATCAGGAACCTCGCTGACGGAGATGCCAGGGCGACATACAAGAACGTGAAACTTGATATGAGACAATACCGGAAGCTGAGGATGGAGGTGCATGGCGAAGCGCTGATAGGCGAACCTCTCCTTGATAATGAGGTGACTGTCTTTGTGAGGCTCGGTACTGACTATAAGAACAACTTTTACGAATATGAAATACCGGTCAAGCTCACTCCCTACGGCAATTACAGCGACACTGAGGAGGGGCGTCTGATGGTATGGCCTGAGGAGAACAAGGTTGACATTGACCTTTCTCTTCTCCTTGATGCCAAGCAGGCACGCGATGCAAGCATACGGGCAGAAGGGTCGTCACTTAGCGAATCGGATATTTACTATATGTATGCTGACAATGCGAGGATCTCGGTCAGCGGTAACCCTAACCTGAGCAATATCAAGGTAGTTATGGTTGGTGTCAGGAACCCCATCAGGACCCGTGATCCGCAGAATGACGACGGTTCACCCAAGTCAGCTGAGCTATGGGTCAATGAATTGCGCCTCAGTGATTTCAGGGAAGACGGCGGCTGGGCCTCAATCGCTCACCTGCAGGCACGGCTGGCAGACCTGGGCTCACTGCATCTTACCGGGCAGACAAACACTCCGGGATGGGGAAGCATAGACATGAAGGTCAATGAACGAAGCATAGAACAGGTAATTCAGTATGACGTCACAACAAACCTTGAGTTCGGCAAATTCTTTCCCGAGAAGTCAAAAGTGCGCATCCCTGTTTATATGGGCTTCTCCGAGAACCGCATAAGACCCGAATATGATCCTCTTAGTCCTGACATACTCCTTTCAGAATCGCTTGACAATGCAGAGACCAGGGAGGAGAGAGACTCCATCCTGAATTTTGCCGAAGATTACACCAGGCGCAAGACCTTCTCCGTCAGCAATGCGGGAGTGGATGTGAGAGGAGAAAAGCCTCAGCCCTGGGATCCGGCTAACGTCTCGGTGAATTATGCATTCAACGAAGTCTATCATACAAGTACCAAAACGGCAATAGATGTTGAAAAAACATACAGGGGCGGCATTACATACGACTATGAGGCCAGGCCGAAGAACTATACACCTTTCCAGAAGGCACAGGGGCTTAGCTCACCTGCATTCAGGCTTATCAAGGACTTCAACATCTATCTGTTCCCCAAGCACCTGACCCTGAGAGGCGACATGTTCAGGTATTACAATGAGGTGGAGTCAAGGAACATAAATAACCCCGGTCTGATGGTCAAACCTACCTTTACCAAGGATTTTCAGTGGACCAGGTTTTTTGACATGAAGTATGACGTCACCAAGCAGATGAAGTTTGACTTTACCTCCAGCGCCGTAGCCCGTATTGACGAGCCCGAGGGTGGTGTTGACCGCGACCGTTATCCCGATGAGTACGAGATATGGCGTGAGGAGGTTCTTGATAACATTTCGCACCGGGGAAGGGAGACCAGCTACTACCACCTCCTGAACCTCAACTATAACATTCCTATCAACAAGCTGCCACTGCTCTCATGGTTAACCTCCAACGCACGTTACGGTGCCAAGTATGACTGGATAGCCGGAACAATCTTTCCCGATTCAGTCAATATTAGGCCGGGTAACACTATCAAGAACTTCAGCAATCTCCAGTTTACCCTTCAGGGTAACCTGACCAATATCTATAACAAGTCTAAGTTCCTCAAGGAGATTGAGACGACGACGCAGCCGGGAGGGATGCGAAGAATGAGCCTGGGATATGAAGAGGTGACACATAACAGGACGGGGTTGCCACTAAAGGCCGGTAAGGCAAGGATCATCAATCATAACCTCAATACCCGTGACATAACTGTCACGGTAACTGCACCTGACGGTACTCCCGTCACCGGCAAGTATGATATTGTTTCTGATATGAGGATTGAATATACCCCGGATGCAGATGTTGACAATGCAAAGGTAAGCATCACTGGAAGGGTTGAGAAGAAGCCTTCGATGGCCAGCACTGCCGGGCGCTATCTCATCAGGGCCCTTATGGCCATCAGGAACGTGTCGGCGACATATACTCTTGAGCAGGGGCAGCTGCTCCCCGGCTATCTTCCCGGAACATCATTCCTGGGTCAGCAGACCTACAACGGCATGTCGGCTCCGGGGTGGCGTTTCCTGACAGGATTGTCAGATAACAGCTTCTTTGACGATGCCATAAGCAACGGATGGATAACAACAGATTCCCTGCTTAACATTCCGGCATCGAGCAACATGCGTGAACAGATTAACCTAAGGACAAATATTGAGCCTTTCCCGGGTCTGCGCATTGACCTTACCTCTGACCGCCGGTATTCAGAGACCATTTCATCATACCTGAGGGCAGACAATAACGGCAACTTCCCTGACAGCACAAGGAATACACGCATAACAGGCATCTTCACCATTTCTGTAATATCATGGGGTACTGCGTTCGAGAAGGTGCCAACTTCAGGTGACTACAGATCGGAAACCTTTGACAGGTTCAATGATTACACTCAGATAATATCGCAGCGCCGGGCTGCCGAACGCATTGCTGTTGACGGCACCTATGACCCGGGTTATAATCCGGTCACCGGCGAGCCTGTCACCGGCCCCTACGCCAGCGGTTACGGCAAAACATCGAGCGAAGTGCTGATTCCTGCATTCATTGCCGCCTACACGAAGGGCGACCCTCACAAGGTGCCCCTTGATCCTTTCCCGTCAGCATGGCATATGATGCCAAACTGGAGGATAAACTTCGAAGGTCTTACCAAGTACGAAGCGGTACGAAAGGTATTTAACTCAGTGAGCATATCACACCAGTACAGATCTACATATTCCGTCGGCTCGTTTAATACAAGCCTCTATTTTGACCCTGATGAATCGGGGATAAGCATGGTGCGTGACATGAGTTACAACTTCATCCCGATGTACGAGATTAACACAGCCATAATAAATGAGCAGTTCAGTCCGCTCATCAACATTGACCTTGGATGGAAGAATTCGCTAACGACGAGAATTGAATACAGGAAGTCACGGACAGTGACACTGAATCTGTCAAGTAACCAGATAGCCGACATCAGAAATGATGAGATCACCATCGGGGCCGGCTACAGATTTGATGATGTCTCAGTCATACTGAGGTCGGGCGGCGGACAGCGGGCACTGAAGAGTGATCTTAACCTGAGGCTCGATCTTTCAATAAGGGACAACAAGACCATAGCCCGCAAGCTGATTGAAGATGTTAATCAGCCTGTTGCCGGACAGAAGGTCTTTACCCTCGGACTGACGGCAGACTATATGCTGAGTGACAGGTTCAACCTGCAGGTATATGCAGATCACAACCTGAATAATCCGTTCGTAGCCAACACCTTCCGTACGTCGAACACAAATTTCGGATTCAGCCTGCGGTTCACCCTGGTCCAGTGACATGCCGGCTGCCGGAGGCAAAAAAAAGCCTTTATCAGATTATGAATCTTAAAAAAGATGTATTTTTGACTCCTTGACAAAGAGACCACGCAGTTTAACCAAATAAAAGACACAGAGATGAACGTTCCGGCAAATCTTAAGTACACCAAGGATCATGAATGGGTGCTTGTGAAAGGCAATGAGGCAACCATAGGTATAACAGATTTTGCCCAGCATGAGCTGGGAGACATCGTCTTCATCGAGATTGAGACGGTAGGAGAGAAACTTGGCCACGGTGATGTATTTGGCACTGTAGAAGCCGTGAAGACAGTATCAGACCTTTTTATGCCTGTAAGCGGAACCGTCACTGTCAAGAATGAAGACCTTGATGCGGCCGCTGAAGCTGTTAACAGTGATCCTTACGGCAAAGGGTGGATGATCAGGGTGGATATGGATGATACCTCAGAGCTTGATGCGCTTCTCGATGCCGAAGCATATAAGAAACTCATTGGAGTATAATCCGCTCTTAATAAAACAAAGAAAGCTGCTCCCGGGCAGCTTTCTTCGTTTTTTACGGTTTATGTTACTTCTATTCGCAAATCGTAAATCGCAAATCGCAACTTCTACAGGGTCTTTTTGAACTGCACGGTCTGGTATCCCTCAACAATGTCTCCGACATTGATGTCGTTGAAGTTGTTGATGTTCAGTCCGCACTCATATCCTGAAGTAACCTCCTTCACATCATCCTTGAAGCGTTTGAGTGAGCCAAGGTCGCCGGTATACAGGACAATGCCGTCACGGATAATCCGTACTTTGGTGTTGCGTGTCACCTTGCCCTCGCGCACGAAGCATCCGGCAATGGTTCCGACTTTCCCGATCCTGAATACCTCGCGCACCTCGATGGTGGCAACGATCTCCTCCCTGACCTCAGGAGAGAGCATCCCTTCCATTGCAGATCTGATCTCCTCTATCGCATCATAGATGATAGAGTAGAGCCGAATATCAATTCCCTCCTTCTCGGCAAGTTTCCTTGCACTGACGGAAGGTCTTACCTGGAAGCCTACTACAACGGCATTCGATGCGGCGGCAAGCAGGATATCCGATTCTGATATCTGGCCTACTGCCTTATGAATGATGTTCACCTGTATCTCCTCGGTTGAGAGTTTGATAAGTGAGTCACTGAGGGCTTCCACTGATCCGTCGACGTCACCCTTGACAATGATATTAAGCTCCTGGAAGTTGCCTATGGCTATCCGTCGGCCGATCTCATCGAGAGTGATATGCTTCTGGGTTCTCAGACCCTGTTCTCTCTGCAGCTGTGCCCTCTTGGTGGCTATTTCCTTGGCCTCCTTGTCAGATAGCATGACATTGAATTTGTCACCTGCCTGCGGGGCGCCGTTGAGGCCCAGAATCAGTGCCGGTGTTGACGGACCTGCTTCTGTAGCTTTCTGGTTACGTTCGTTATACATGGCTTTGACATGGCCGAAGCAGCTGCCTGCCAGAACCACGTCACCGTTGCGCAATGTCCCTGCCTTCACCAGTACCGTCGCAACAAAACCGCGCCCCTTGTCAAGCGAAGACTCGATCACAGTGCCGAGTGCTGGCTTGTCAGGATTGGCTTTGAGATCAAGCATCTCAGCCTGAAGAAGAATCTTCTCAAGGAGAGTGTCAATGTTAAGGCCGGTTTTGGCGGAAATCTCCTGAGACTGGTACTTGCCGCCCCACTCCTCCACCAGGAAGTTCATCGTGGCAAGCTCCTCGCGGATCCTGTCTGCGTTGGCCTGAGGCTTATCAATTTTGTTTATCGCAAAGATGATAGGCACACCAGCTGCGTGAGCATGATTGATCGCTTCACGCGTCTGAGGCATCACGCCGTCGTCAGCAGCCACAACAATAATAACGATATCAGTTATCTGTGCACCCCTTGCACGCATGGCGGTGAAAGCCTCGTGACCGGGAGTGTCAAGGAATGTGATGATCTTGTCATTATCAAGCCTCACGCTGTAAGCACCTATATGCTGTGTTATTCCGCCTGCCTCGCCTGCTATGACGTTAGTATTCCTTATGTAGTCAAGCAGCTTTGTTTTACCGTGGTCGACGTGTCCCATGACTGTGACAATCGGCGGGCGGTGAACGAGGTTTGTCTGCTCATCTTCCTCTTCCCTGACGGCTTCCTGAAGCTCGGCACTGACAAACTCAACCGAGAAACCAAACTCTTCAGCCACCATCGCCATAGTCTCGGCATCAAGCCTCTGGTTTATTGAGACAATGAGACCCAGGCTCATACAGGTTGAGATGATGTCAATGACAGGAACGTCCATCATCGTTGCAAGCTCATTGACAGAGACGAACTCGGTAACCTTGAGGACGCTCTTTTCAAGCTCTTTTTTGTCGGTTTCATCTTTCATCCTCTGGCTGACGGCATCTCTCTTGTCACGGCGGTACTTGGCCACCTTTGACTTGCTCTTGCTCATCAGCAGGTTGACGTCCCTAATGTTCTTGTCAACATCCTCCTTGTCTACTTCAGGGCGAAGGACACGGAATGATTTCTTCTTGTCAGGGCGGTGATCCCTCTGAACAGGCTTTTTGTCCTTTCGGGCTGCTTCCGCCGCCTGTGCCGGAGTCTGTTCAAGAGCTACCTTCTCGCGCGGTTTGGGCTTGATTCTTTCACGCTTTCTGCGGTCTTCATGCTGCTGTCTTGCCTCTGCTGCCTGCTCCCTTGTCTTTTTTATTTCAGGTACAAGCTCAATCTTATCTATGATCTTGGGTCCGGTAAGCTTCTCGTAACCCGGACGGTATATCTCCGTCTCCTTTGGTTCAGGCGTCACGGCGGGAGGGGGAGCGGCAGGCGCTTCGACCTCAGCGACAGGCGCTTCGGCTACCGGCTCTGGCTCCGGTGTTTTCATTTCATCTGCCTTTGGTGCTGCCCCGGCACCCTTCTTTGTACTTTTCTGCGGCTTGCCGGTGACCTTGCTCAGATCTACCTTGCCAACCACCTTCGGCTCTTTCTTTACTTCAGGTGCTTCAGTCACGGCTGCTTCAGGCTCTGCCGGTGCAGCAGCAACGGGTTCAGCCTCCTTCTTCTTCGGCTCAGACACCTCCGGCTTCTTTTCTGCAGGCCTGGCAGGAGGGGTAAGGTCAATCTTGCCAACACTCCTGATCTCCGGCTTCCTGATCTCTGTGCGAAGATCAATGTGTTTCTTGACACCGGAAACATCTGTTATGAGAAACTCCTCATCCGGTTCCGATGACTCACCCTCTCCGCCACTCTCGATATCATCAATCGAAAGCGATTTCTTCAGAGTGATCCTCTCCTTGAGAGCCAGCTTCTCGGCATCCTTTTTCACACTGAGATCACCGCTGTACTCTTTGATTAACAGCGTATAAGCCTCAGGGGGAATCTTGTTGTTGGGGTCGTGACTGATGTCAAATCCCTTCTTGTGAAGAAACTCGACAATCGTCTGTATCCCAACATTGAATTCGCGGGCTGCCTTGCTTAAACGTATGGCTTTCTTGTCTTCAGTCATATATACTCTTGTAACAACCTCTTAAGTAAGTACTTATCTTTTTTTTCTCCGTGAGAAGAAAATTATTCCTTTTCAAATTCTGCCTTGAGGATATTCACAACCTCCTTAATGGTTTCCTCTTCAAGGTCAGTTCTCTTGGCCAGGTCATGGACCGTAAGTCTGAGCACGCTACGTGCAGTGTCGCAGCCAATGGCTTTCAGCTCGTCGATAACCCATCCTTCTATCTCATCTGCAAACTCATCGAGAGAGACATCTTCCTCGTCTTCATTATCCGGTTCGCGGTATACCTCTATGTCATAGCCTGTAAGCTGGCCTGCCAGTTTGATGTTCAGCCCGCCCTTGCCTATTGCCAGCGATACCTCGCTGGGCTTCAGGTATATCTCTGCCTTCTTGTCGGCCTCGATAAGCCTGATGGATGATATTTTTGCCGGGTTGAGGGCCCTGGTGATGAACAGCTGTATGTTCGAAGTGAAGTTGATGACATCAATGTTCTCGTTACGCAGCTCGCGAACGATACCGTGTATCCTCGATCCCTTCATCCCGACGCAGGCACCGACAGGGTCGATGCGCTCGTCATATGACTCAACGGCCACCTTGGCTCTCTCGCCCGGCACCCTTACTATCTTACGGATGGTTATCAGACCGTCGAAGATCTCAGGGACCTCAAGCTCGAAGAGTCTTTCGAGGAAGACCGGAGAGGTGCGGCTGAGAATAATGTTGGGAGTGTTGTTTTTCATCTCCACCCTTATTACAACGGCACGGATGGTGTCACCCTTGCGGAAATGGTCAGAGGGGATCTGCTCACCTTTCGGGAGGATCAGCTCATTTCCGTCATCATCGAGCACCAGTGTCTCACGCTTCCAGACCTGGTATACCTCGCCGGTGACGATATCACCGATGCGGTCCTTGTACTTGAGATAGATATTGTTCTTTTCCAGGTCAAGGATTCGTGCAACGAGGTTCTGCCTCAGTGCAAGTATAGCCCTGCGGCCGAAGTCAAGGAACTTGACCTCATCAGAGACCTCCTCTCCAACCTCGTAGTCCTCATCAACCTTGTGAGCCTCAGAGAGCGGTATCTGAGTATTGGGGTCGGTGAACGCTTCATCTTCAACTACTTCGCGGTTGCGCCAGATTTCAAAGTCGCCCTTGTCTATGTTGACAATGATATCAAAATTATCTGCCGAACCGTACTTCTTTGCAAGCAGTCCCCTGAATACATCCTCAAGCACACTCATCATGGTGGGCCTGTCAATATTCTTCAGCTCCTTGAATTCCGAAAAGGTATCGATTAAATTAACGTTTTCCATTGTGGTAAACTATTCTGTTATTTAAATGATATAATTACTTTCACTGATTTAACATCCTCAAAATTATAGGGTTTAAGCACGGTGACAGTCTCTTTCTTCTTCTCTTTTTTGTCAATGCTGAGATCAAACCCTCCCTCTGTCACGTTCATCATCATACCCTTTTCCCTGGTGCCGTCACTGGCAATGACTTCCACCATCCGCCCCTCGTTCTTCCGGTACTGCTCAATGACCAGAAGGGGCATGTCAAGTCCCGGTGACGAGACATTGAGCTCATAGTCTTCTGCTTCCACGCCAAGCTCGTTGTGGATATACCTGCTCAGTGCAGAGCAGTCGTAAATCGTCACACCCTCATGCCTGTCGATGAGCACTGTGATGCGTCCCGTACTGCTGAGTCTCACCTCTACCAGAAATATGCCAGTGCCGGCAATGTGTGTCTCAGCGAGCTTCCTGATATGTTCCTTCGTAATCACGGTCTTTTTTTTGATAACAAAATAGGGGACTTTTGTCCCCTAGGCCATTCGTACCCTTCTATTCGGGTGCAAAGATAACACCATTTTTTTAAATTTCACAAGAAGAAAGAGATGAATTTTTAATAAGTACCTTGTAAGTGAAGCTTTTCTGAAGAGATTTCGGAAACAATTAATAAATTTGGGAACACTAAATCAGTACTCTTTGACCAACAAGAAAAAGATCATCAATGACCCGGTATATGGATTCATAAGTATGCCGGGTGATTTCATTTTTGATCTTATCAGCCATCCGTGGTTTCAGCGGCTCCGTAACATCCGGCAGCTGGGGCTGTCAAGCTACGTATATCCGGGGGCCGTGCATTCACGTTTCCAGCACAGCCTGGGGGCAATGTATCTGACAAGCCTGGCGGTAAACACTCTCAGGTCAAAGGAGATCAGCATAACAGACAGGGAGGAGGAGGCAGTCCTGGTGGCGATTCTTCTTCATGACATCGGTCACGGGCCATTCTCCCATGCGCTTGAGCATTCGATAATCGAAAACATGCCGCATGAGAAGATGTCGCTACTGATAATGGAGGAACTTAATAGGAGTTATGACGGCCGTCTCACCGATGCGATTGCTATCTTCAGCGGTACCTGCCGGAGACGTTTCTTCCACGATCTGATTACCGGACAGATGGATATGGACAGGATGGATTACCTGCGCCGCGACAGCTTCTTCACCGGAGTGATCGAGGGCTCGGTGGGGTCTGACAGGATCATAAGGATGCTTAATGTCGCAGACGACAGGCTTGTGGTGGATGAGAAGGGTATTTATTCGGTGGAGAAGTTTCTCATAGCACGGAGGATGATGTACTGGCAGGTATATAATCACAGGACAGTGGTATCGGCGGAGAAGCTCCTGACAAGCCTGCTGATACGTGCCAGGGAGGTCTCAGCAAGAGGAGTGAAGCTGTTTGCGACCCCTGCCCTTGAATATTTCCTGGAGCCGAGGACCATACCTGAGAACAATGCTGAGCGATCAGCCCTGATACACCACTTCACAATGCTTGACGAGAGCGATATAATAGCTGCCACAAAGGTTTGGATGTCATCAGAAGACAGGGTGCTGGCAGACCTCTGCCGCCGTTTTGTAAACAGGGACCTGCTGGGCATTGAACTGCAGAACAGCCCCTTCAGCGAAGCGAAGGTGGCTGAGACAGTGAAGAAGGCACGTGAGACGCTGCATCTTGGAGCTGATGAGTGCCGCTACTATGTTAACACAGGAGATGTATATAACCAGACCTATGCGCCCGGAACACCGGAAGTACGCATACGTCTCAAGAACGGGACCACAAAGGATATTACAGCGGTATCAGACCTGTTCGACAAGGATGCGCTGTCTGAAAAAGTAACCAAATACTATCTCTGTTATCCGAAGGAGATAATGGATAATTAAAATTATCAGATATGGAATTTACAGCTTCAATGGTGGCCCAGCTTCTTAAAGGGACCGTAGACGGTGATCCGGAAACGAAACTGAATACTATTGCAAAGATCGAAGAGGGTCATGAAGGGGCACTCTCATTCCTGGCCAATCCCAAATATGAACCTTATATATATACTACCGGGTCATCGGCCGTGCTGGTAAGAAACGACTTCAGCCCTTCAAGGGAGATCAGGACGACGCTCATCAGGGTTGCAGATCCGTACCAGGCACTGGCGCAGCTGCTGGCTATTTACGAACAGTCTCAGAACAAGCCGAAGAAGGGTATTCACCCCACCGCGGTAATAGAGCCGGGGGCTGTCATTGGAAGCGATGTGTATATAGGAGCTTATGCATATGTGTCAGATAACGCTGTGATAGGAGACGGATGCAGCCTGTACCCTCATGTATTCGTTGGTGACAGCGTCAGGATCGGCAAGAGCTGCACCCTCCATCCGGGAGTAAAGGTCTACCGGCAGTGTGTGATCGGCAACGACTGCATCCTGCATGCCGGAGCGGTCATAGGGGCTGACGGGTTCGGCTTTGCCCCGGTAACGGATGCCAACTATATGAAGATACCACAGGTAGGAAATGTTATACTGGAAGACCACGTGGAAATAGGGGCAAACACCTGCATTGACCGCGCGACGATGGGATCAACAATAATAAGGCAGGGGGTGAAACTTGACAACCTGCTGCAGATTGGTCATAATGTGGAAATCGGGGAGAACACCGTCATGGCTGCGCAGTGCGGCGTGGCGGGGTCGACAAAGGTGGGTAAGAATTGCATGATTGGCGGACAGGTGGGGATATCGGGACATCTGACAATTGCTGACGGAACAAAGATCGGGGCGCAGTCAGGGATAATGGGATCGGTTACCGAGGAGAACTCAGTCATATTCGGATCACCGGCATTCGAGAGCAAACAATACATGAAGAGCCTTGTCTACTTCCGGAAACTGCCTGAACTCGGCAGAAAAGTTGATGAACTCGGGAAGTTGCTTGAATCATTAAAAAACAAATAGTTCCTGCCCGCGTTCCAAAGGAAATTATTTGAACATCACGCAGATGTAGAGTTTTCTGTTGGGACGTTCGGAAAATTTTATTTTTATTTGCACCGTAATTTAATGTGACAATTATGAGTGAGAAACAAAGGACGCTGGCTAAGGATGTGACTCTCAACGGGAAAGGACTTCATACTGGGATAGATGTCACCGTTACCTTCAAACCTGCGCCGGCGAACCATGGTTATAAATTCTGCCGCACCGATCTTCCGGGAAGGCCCCTGATAGATGCCGTAGCCGATAATGTTACCGAGACGTCGAGAGGCACCACACTGGTACAGGGAGAAGCTTCGGTTGCAACCATTGAACACGTGCTGGCTGCATTTGCCGGCCTGCGCATCGACAATGCACTTATTGAAATCAACGCTCCCGAAGCACCTATTATGGGCGGAAGCTCATTCATGTTCGTAGAGGCGATAAAAGAGGCAGGGATCGTTGAGCTCAGGGAGGAGCGCAATTATTATGTCATAAAGGAAAAGATCACCTTTTCGGACGAGGAGCACGGGGTAGACCTCATCATCTATCCGGATGACCATTTCAGCGCAGACGTACTTATTGACTATAATTCAAAGATACTGGGCAACCAGTATGCCATACTCGACAATATTGATGATTTCGAGAAGGATGTATGCCGCAGCCGCACCTTTGTCTTCTTCCATGAGCTTGAGCCACTGTTCAGGATGGGGCTCATCAAGGGTGGTGACCTTGAGAACGCCATCGTGATACTTGAACGGGAGGTGGAGCAGGAAGAGATAGACCGGATAGCCAAAATGTTCAACAAACCGGGTATTACCGAGCATCATGCAGGCATACTTAATAACACCAAGCTGAGGTACCCGAATGAGCCTGCACGGCACAAACTCCTCGACCTGATAGGTGACCTCGCACTTGTGGGCCAGCCCATCAAGGGCAAGGTTGTCGCCACACGTCCGGGTCACTATGCCAACACCAGGATGGCAAGGCTGATACGTCAGCAGATAAAGAGGCAGGCCACAAAGAAGGAGATACCTCTTCTTGACACAACCAAGCCCTCACTGATGGATATTGAGCAGGTGAAGAAGCTGCTGCCGCACCGTTTTCCGTTCCTGATGGTTGACCGTATACTTGAGCTGACCGAAAGTCATATCATCGGGATGAAGAACACTACATACAATGAGGCCTTCTTCCAGGGTCATTTTCCGCAGGAGCATGTCTTTCCGGGCGTCCTCCTTGTAGAGACCATGGCGCAGGTGGGAGGGATACTTGTTCTCAGCACCGTTGATGAGCCCGAAAAGTATTCGACTTACTTCCTGAAGATTGACAGGATGAAGTTCAAACATAAGGTTGTGCCCGGAGATACAATAATTGTCAGGAGTGATCTCACTGAGCCCATAAGGCGAGGCATAGTGATCATGTACTGTCAGGCATTTGTCGGAGAGAAGATTGTTGCCGAGGGGGAGATGACAGCTCAGGTAGTCAAGAATAAATAGCAAAATATGAAATCATCTTTAGCTTTTATTGATCCGCAGGCAAAGCTTGGCATCGGAGTGGTTATTGAGCCCTTTGCCTGTATTCATGGCGATGTCATCATAGGTGACGGAACGTGGATAGGTTCCGGTGCAGTCATTTATGACGGAGCACGTATCGGCAGGAACTGCCGCATATTCAACGGCGCGTCAGTGTCTGCGATACCGCAGGATCTTAAGTTCATGGGGGAAGAGACGACGCTGGTGATTGGTGATCACTCCACCGTCAGGGAGTTTGCTACACTCAACA
>Ga0209262_10000239_pt1 | contig 29109 bp, 37 predicted proteins | sample Lowcelwee11metaG_FD_187171 | JGI IMG/M metagenome (GOLD analysis project Ga0209262, IMG submission 187171) | Freshwater pond sediment microbial communities from the University of Edinburgh, under environmental carbon perturbations - Low... | ecosystem: Environmental > Aquatic > Freshwater >... | reverse complement strand
TAGCTAAACAACCCAATGCAATAACTATTTGAGGACCAGAATCACCAGCATAACAAATTACTTTTTTATGCCCTGTTGGTTTAGATAAAAATGTCAAATACAACAATCTAGTAGAATAAAAAGCTGTTAAGAAAGCACCAAAAGTACCTAAAATAAAACTAAAATAACCTAATACTGAATATTTACCGAATGCTACTTCTAAAATTAAGTCTTTTGAATAAAATCCTGCTAAGAAAGGAAAACCTATTAAAGCCAATGAACCAATAACAACCATTGAATAAGTAAAAGGTATTAAATTTTTTAATCCACCCATTTTACGCATATCCTGTTCATCATTTACAGCATGAATAACAGAACCAGCACTTAAGAACAGCAAAGCTTTAAAAAAAGCATGATTCATCAAATGAAAAACTCCAACTGAATAATTTGACAATCCACAAGCAAAAACCATATAACCTAATTGACTACATGTGGAATATGCAATAACACGTTTCATATCATTTTGAACTAAACCTGTAGTAGATGCAAAAATAGCAGTTAAAGCACCAATTACAGTAATAAAACCTAAAACATTTGGTATATGCTCATAGATAAAAGAACTTCGTGCAATAAGAAAAACACCAGCAGTAACCATAGTTGCTGCATGAATTAACGCTGAAACTGGTGTAGGTCCTTCCATAGCATCAGGAAGCCAAGTATGCAAACCAAGTTGAGCTGATTTACCTACTGCGCCTAAAAAGAAAAAAACACCTATTAAAGATAATAAATTAAAATTTATATTTAAAAAATTAACATCTACATTTTTTAAAAAAGGTGCTATTACAGCTACAGTTGCATAATCAACAGATTTAAAATTTACGTAAATTAAAAGAATACCAATAATTAAACAAAAATCACCAATTCTGTTTAATATCATTGCTTTTATAGCAGCTTTATTAGCTTGTATTCTTGTAAACCAAAAGTTTATTAATAAGTAAGAACATAAACCAACACCTTCCCATCCTACAAACATTTGTACAAAATTATCTGCAGTAACAAGAATTAACATAAAAAATGTAAATAAAGATAAGTATGACATAAATCTAGCTAAATGTGGATCATGCGCCATATACTCTGTTGAATATAAATGAACTAAACAAGAAATAAATGTAACTACAACACACATTGAGACTGTTAAACTATCAAACATAAACCCCCAATCAACATTTAAAACTTCTGAGCTAATCCACGTGGTTAATTTAATATAAACAAAGCATCCATACAAAGCTACCTCATAAAATGCAAAAAGAGAAATTAAAAAAGATATAAATAAACAAGTTGTTGTTATAAATGCAGAACCTAGAGATCCTAAATGTCTACCGAATAAACCAGCAATACAAGAACCTATTAAAGATAAAAAAACTAATAATAAATACATTTGTTAAATTAAAAAGCTTTAAATTTTAGTACTTTTTGTTTTTTAATGGAAAAAGTGGGATTCGAACCCACGATATAGATAATTTCTATATAAAGATTTAGCAGATCTCCACTATAAACCTCTCAGTCATTTTTCCTTTAAATTTTATATTTTTATCCTTAATGGGATTCGAACCCACGTTATTACCGTGAAAGGGTAGTGTCCTAAACCACTAGACGATAAGGACTTTACAACCATTAATTATAATGATTTATAATTAACTAGTGTTGATTCAATTTTACCAACAATTGGTATTAAAATTAAAAAAAATGCAAAATAGTATACAGTAGCTATTTGTCCTACAAGAATATAAGTATCTTTTACTGGTTTTTGACCAATCCAAGTTAATATTATAAAATCAGCAATAAAAATCCAAAAACAAATTTTAAATATAGGTCTATATGTTGTATTTCGAATATAAGAATTATCGATAAAAGGAATTAAAAATAATACTAAAATAGCTCCACCCATTGCTAATATACCTCCTACTTTATGAGGAATAGATCTTAGTATAGCATAATAAGGCAGAAAGTACCATTCTGGTACAACATGCGCCGGAGTTTGTAAAGGATCTGCAGGAATATAGTTATCAGGATGATTTAAAACATTTGGGAAATAAAATACAAATGTAGCAAAAAACAACATAAAACAAAAAAAAGCAAAAACGTCTTTAACAGCAAAATAAGGATAAAATGGAAGATCATCAATTCCAGTATCTGAACCAATAGGGTTATTTGATCCTTCTTTATGCAACAAAGCTAAATGAATTATAGATACACCAGCTATTAAAAAAGGTAAAACAAAATGTATACTAAAAAATCTATTTAATGTTGGATTTCCTACAGTATAACCACCCCATAACCATTGAACTATAGGTTGGCCTGCTATTGGTATAGCTGTAACCATACTTGTAATTACAGTTGCTCCCCAGAAACTCATTTGTCCCCAAGGTAAAACATAACCAGTAAAAGCTGTACCCATCATTAAAAAAAACAAAACAACTCCTGAGCACCATAACAATTCTCTTGGTTTCATATAAGAACCATAATATAATCCTCTACATATATGAGAATATACTAAAATAAAAAACATAGAAGCTCCGTTAGCATGAATATAACGAATTAACCAACCATTATTTACATCTCTCATTATATATTCAACACTGCTAAATGCTAAATTAATATTTGGAGTATAATGCATAGCTAAAAAGATACCCGAAACCATTTGAATAACTAAACAAATACCAGATAAAGAACCAAAACTCCATGCGTATGTTAAAGTAATAGGACTTGGGTAATGAATAATGTGACTATCTATTAATCCAACTAAATAATTTTTATTTACTCTTGTTAAGTTTAAAGGCAATATTGAAACAATATTTGTTAGTATATTATAAGAAATATTAGAAATTTTATTATTATTTATCATGATATAATTTTTTGCAAGAGACAAGATTCGAACTTGTATCTCCAGGGTATGAACCTAGTCGGTTAACCATTACCGTACTCTTACTATTTTTTAAATAAATAATAGCGGACTCGAACCACTAACTTTCTCGTTGTAAGCGAGACACTCTACCTATTGAGTTAATTATTTTATATAGTAATATATACTTTACTCTCTCTACAAGGATCGAAAAATTTTGTATTACCGTTTTTGTATGATTTCTCGAATTTTATTTAAAATAGAGAATAGATTTTGTCCGTTTTATGTTTATAAATCATTATTCCGGAGATGTTAAACTATACAAAATAAATTAAGGTAGTTATTTTTAAATATTAAAATATATACTATAATTTTGAATAATTTTTATAGTATAGTTAAAAGATAATTTAAATAAAATTAATAAAATGAAAGATTAAGTATAAATAATTTAAAACATTCCCCTATAATACTTACATCTTATCAAAAATAATTCTAGAAATCATACAAAAACGGTAATACAAAATTTTTCGATCCTTGTAGAGGAAATAACAAAAGTTTAATATAAATTATTAAAATTTTATAAATTTACATAAAAACATACTTTTTATTTCTTATTAGTTATATAATAATGTAACTAATAAGAAAATAGGTTATTATTAACTTACAAAAATTTACTAAAATTTAGAAAAAATTAGTAGACTCTTTTCTAAAGATTCTAGAACAGTTAGTCAAAATTAATGAATTTTGACTGTACTCATCTTTACTTCCATTAAAAAAATCATCTAACCAATACTTTAATTTTGTGTTTAATAATTTATTCGTTTTTCGTTTAAAGTTGGTTTTATAGGTTATTACAAATGGCTTAGTTTTTACATGTAAATAAAAATTTAAATTCGTTAAAGACTGAGTTGCTATATATTGAAAATACATAAAATTTTTAAAGTTTGCAATTTTTTTAGAATTATAAAAAATAAGTTCATTATTTTTTTTGTCTAAAAATTGTAAATTTGATTTAAATTTTTTAAAAAATTTTCTTAAAATTTGCCAATTATTTTTTGTACTTTTTTTGAAAATAAGCTTTGTAGTTCGTTTTATAAAACCTTCTGTATTTACAAAAGTTTCTTCATTTTCATAAAACATACTATTTGGTAAATATAAATAATTGTTTGATTTATTATTTGTCCATATTTTGTTTAAATCATTAGTTAGTGTATTGGCGTTACTAAAATTCGAATTTTGATTTAAAAAAATTTTGTTTATTTTAACACTATTAAAGTTTAAATTACAAGAATAGTTTAATAACTTTGTTTCTGTAATATTTTTTAAATGTGTTACATTATTTGGACTTATATTTAAAAAATAAAGAGAACTAAAATTCCTTAAATCTTTCTCATTTATTGGTAAAATATTACTTATAATTTGAGTACCTACTTCACTTAAAGACGGGCTTAACATATTTAAACTAGTCCACGATTTATTTATTGTATTTAAATATGTTAACATTTCTAAAATATTATTTCTATCGTTCCGTTTAAATAAATCACTATTATAAATAAATATAGGGTTTTTTGATAGTTTTATATCTTGACAAACTAGATTATTTCCTTCAACAATATTCTTAAATATATTTATATTAGATCCTAAAAATGAAGTAGGGAAAGTTAAATCTAGTGTTGGGCCAATTGTTAAGCATTTAAAATTGCCTTTGAAAAATCTTTGACGTAATTTTAAGTTTAAATAACTACCTTCGTATCTTGGATTAGTTGATATTAATAAACATAAGGTAGATAAACTTAGTTTAGTTTTGTTATTAACAGTATTTAATTGGAAATTTGTTTCTAAGTCATTGTTTAGTTTAATTTGTTCTATTCTTCTTAATTTTATAAAAGAATAGTTGTGTGAAATTATAATTAATAAACTTAAAACTTCTAAGCTTAAATTTTCAAATACTATAGTGAAAAAGTATTTTGTACTTTTTTGCTTATTACAATGATCAAACATATATAGCATTTGTGTTATAATTTTTAATATATAGACCCACGATTCTTTTTCTAATTTTAACAAATTTTCCTGATTCTGAGTTGTCCAAGTACCAAAAATACCATCAAAAAATTGTCTTCCTTTATCGGTTAACCATGTATTAAAAGTATGAATATTATAATCAGGCTCAATTAAAACTATCTGGTCTTTACTTATGTAAACTCTTGTGTTTGATCCAAATCCATCTGTTGGGTCTATACTTTCAAATTTTTCTATTTCCCAACCACGCAACTCAAAAGGAAAGCTTTTTAATGTCAATGCTCCCATAGTTTTATTTTTATTATCGTATTACAGATAAAGCTTTAAACGTTTAAAAAATAATTTTTCTCTGTTAAATCTCCAACAGGACATAAGTCAATAACATTTCCGGATAACTCTGACAATAGTACTTTATTAACATACGTTCCAACTTCACTTGAATTTCCTCTACCAAAAATACCAAGATCTTCAACTCCTGCTATTTCAGTAGAAAATCTAACACATCGAGTACAGTGAATACATCGTGTCATTACAGTTTTAACTATTGGTCCTAAATTTTTATCACTAACGACTCGTTTAAATTTATAAAACCGTCGTTTAGTGAATCCGAAGAAATACGATTGATCTTGTAAATCACAATCACCACCTTGATCGCAAATAGGACAATCTAACGGGTGATTTAATAATAAAAATTCTAAAATATTTTCACGTGCTTTTTTAACTAATGCACTATCATGATACATATTATTATTATTGCTTAATGCTGCTCTTGCGTTTGTTGCACAAGAAACGATTGGTTTCATAGAGTTTTTAAGTTCAACTAAACAAACTCTGCAGTTTCCTGCAATTGATAAATCATTATGATAACAATAATGAGGTATTGAAATTCCATTTGCTATTAAATAAGCAATTAATGAAACTTTATTGTTTATTTTTTTATTATGTAACATTTATAAGATTATTTAAAACATGGAAATGTAGCTTAATGTGGTTAAAGCGTCGACCTGTCACGTCGAAGACTGCGGGTTCAAGTCCCGTCTTTTTCGTTTTTTAGATTTTATTGTTTATTCTTTTTTTTATAGGTTCAAGTTCTATTGAATTTTTTAATCTATAAAAAACTGTAATAACTGCTAATCCAATAGCAGATTCTGTTGCAGCTATCGTTAGTATAAAAAGTATAAAAATTTGACCAACTATATCATCTAAATATATGGATAAAGCTGCAAAATTTAAATTAACAGCGAGTAGCAATAATTCAATTGACATAATAATAATTAAAATATTTTTACGGTTTAAGACTATACCTATTAGTCCGATAAAAAAAACAATGCTAGTTATACTCAAAATGTAGTTAATATTTATTGTTAACATAATTGGGAGTACTGGGATTTGAACCCAGGACCTGTGGATTAAAAGTCCGCTGCTCTACCAACTGAGCTATACGCCCTTTATTATTATTCGATAATAACTGTTTACTATAGTGCGAATAATAGTAAAAAAACAATCATTAAAGCAAATAAAGCAATTGCTTCTGTTAAAGCAAATCCTAAAATTGCCATTTTAAATAATTCGTCTTTTAGTGATGGGTTTCTAGAAATACCTAGAACTAAAGCACCGAATACAGTACCTATACCAACACCAGCTCCTGCTAATCCAATTGTTGCTAATCCAGCTCCTACGTATTTGGCTGCTTGTAATAGCATAAACCACTTAGTGGTTTATGCTAAACGGACACACAAAGCAGCCTATATTGTTTTTTTTAGAATGTCAAACGATAATTATAAATATATGATATGTCTTTTAATTTTTAAGTAAAAATTTTAGTTTTTATAGGCAGTTTTGCACCACCTGTTCTTAATGCTAAAAATACTGAATTGAAACTTACTCCACAAATTTCAAAAAGAACAGTTCCTCCTCTAACTCTAGCACCCCAATGAGATACTGCTCCTTTACCTTTACCCATTCTAATACCAGTAGGTTTAGAAGTTATTGGTAAATCTGGGAAAATTTTAATCCAGACTTTTCCTTTCCTTTTAATTTTTCTTACGATTGCTTGTCTAGCGGCTTCAATTTGTTTAGAACTAAGGATCCCTGATTCTGCTGCTTTTAAACCAATAGTACCGAAAGTTAATTTATTTGCTTTAAATTCTAATTTTACAAGTTTTCCTTTTTTAGTTTTTTTATATTTTGTTTGTCTTGGCCCGTTTATCATTTAAATTTTATTTTTCATAAGTCCATATTTTTATTCCCAGAGTTCCGTTTGCTGTGTAAGAAGTACTTTCAGCGTAGTTTATTTTTGAATTGATTGTTAAATTTGGTACACCTTTTCCTATGTTAATAATTTTATGTTTTGCTCTTGGTACGCCATTTAATCGTCCTTTTATTTTGATTTTAATACCTTTTATTAAACTTGTTGATTTTTTATTTGTAATAAAAATTAATAACGCAGTTTTTACAAATCTTAAAAAAAAGTTGTGTCGTTTTAATTTTTTTAACTGAAACGCTATAAATTCCGCAATTAAGTCAGCAGAATTCTGTTGTGTTGTGCATGTAAATAAAGTGTTTAATCCTTCTTTAAAAAAAGAATTTTGTTCATATTTTTTTAAAACCACTATTTTTTTTTTTAAGATTTCAATGTTTTCTGAGTTAAACACCTGTTTTGAGTTTTTATTTAATTGTTTAAACGTCAAAAAAATATTTATTTTTTTATTAATAAATAAACTTAAACTTTCAAAAAATTTTATCAATATTCTATTTTTTTCAATACTGTTAAAATTTTTATATTTTTTTATTAATAAGTATTTTTTATAAATTTTTAAATAGTTTAGTCTTTTAACTTTTAATAAATTTTGTTTAACATTTATTGGTGTATTTAGAAGTTTTTGCTTTTGCAAGTTATTAATAGTTTTGCTTATTTCGTAGTTTGTATAATTTTTTATTTTTGGTTTAAATTTATTAATAAATTCAAAAAATTTGCTAGACTCGCCATTTTTGAATTTTGTATAGTTATTACTTTCAATTAGATCTGCGTTTCTATTAAATTTGATGCTTTGGAGTTTATTTATTGAGTTGATTACATTTAAAGAATTAAATGTTAAGTAGTAAAAAATACAAATATTTAATGAGTTTTCATTTAAATATTGAATTTCACAACTATGAACAATTAAACCATGATTTTTAAAAAATTTATATATAAATTTTTTAATTTCTAAAATTTTAAATGTATAGATAGATGTCTCAGTTGATTTTTTTTCTATGTACTGTAAATTCCAAGTTTTAGTTTTTCCTAATCGAAAAATATTCGGATTTGTTTTTTGACCCATAAGTTTTTATTTTTTTTTTTTTTTAAAAGAAAAATTTTTTCTGGTAAAAACAAATTCTCCTACTTTATGGCCAATCATTTCATCTGTTATAGTTATTTCTTGAAAGTTTTTCCCGTTATACGTATTAGTGATTATCCCTATAAATTTTGGAGTTATTTCTATATTTCTGGGTAATGTTATTGTTGTTTGGTTTTTTTTTATATTTTTATGTTGTAAGTTTTTTGATTCGATAATATTAGGTCCTTTCCATTTTGATCTACTCATCTTTTTAATTTTTTGTACGATTTTTGCCCCTTTTAGTAGGTTTGCCCCAAGGAGTTTTACCTTTTCCAGATTTTTTACCCTCTCCTCCACCATGTGGGTGATCCACTGGGTTCATTGCAACACCTCTAACACTAGGTCTAATATTTAACCATCTAGATCTACCAGCTTTTCCTTTTTGTGTTAAATTATATAACTCGTTTGATACTATACCTATAGTTGCGTAGCATCTTGAAGATAAAAGTTTTTGTTCTCCAGAGCTTAATTTTATTTTAACATAATTTAAAGATTTTTCTTTTAACTGTGAAAATGTTCCTGCTGATCTAGATAATTGACCTCGTTTTTTTTGTTTAAGTGAAACGTTATGAATAAAACTTCCTACTGGAATGTTTGAAAGAGGTAGTGAATGCCCCAATTTTGCTTCGATGTTTGATCCTGATTTTATTATATCACCAGTTTTCAAATTTTTAGGAGCTAGTGTATATATATAATCATTAGAAGACATGTTGTATACTGAAGCAATATTTGCATTTCTATTAGGATCGTATTCAATTCCTACTACAATTCCTACAAAATCATTGTGTCTTTTAAATTCAATTTTTCTATATTTTTTTTTATGGCCAGAGCCTTTATGACGAATTGTAATTTTACCAGAGTTGTTTCGACCACTTAAGTTTTTAAATTTTTTTATTTTATTTTTAATTAATGGTTTTTTTTTTAAGTGTTTTGTCTCTAGTTGTATTAGGTGTCTTCGAGATGAAGTAAAAGGTTTTTGATTTTTTATTAGCATTTAAATTTTATAATGGAATACATAAAAACCGAAAATAATTTAAACAAATTTCTTAAAAATATTAATTTAAAAAAAAAGTATATCAAAAAATTAAAAAGCACAGTATATTTATTACAAAATAATTGGAAAAATAAAAATTATAAAAGTTTAGAAGTTACAAATAGTAACATTAATCCGAACAGTTGCGACTTAAAAGAAGATTTTTTAGTTACATATATAATTGATGTTACGTTTTCTAAAACTAATACGTTATTGCATGTAATGGACTTCTCAGGGAATTTGAAGTTTTTTTGTTCTGCAGGATCATTACAATATAAAGGTAAAAGAAAAAAACTATCTAGGTATTCAGTTTTTAGATATATGTATAAAGTTTTAGTTTATAAATTAAAGTTTTTAAAAGGCCAACCGTTAGCTCTGCATTTAAAAAATGTTGGATCAACAAAGTTTTTAATTATTAAATTGTTAAAAAAAAAATTATTCATAAAAGTTATTAAAAGTTATGATTTGTATCCACATAATGGTTGTCGAAAAAAAAAAGTTATTAGGAAAAAAAGTCGAAGTAAACGACTTAGTTAAATGTAAAAAGGAAGAAATGGCTGAGTGGTTTAAAGCGGCAGACTGTAAATCTGTTGAGTTTTCTCATCGCAAGTTCAAATCTTGCTTTCTTCATTATTTTTTAAACGAAATATAACGTAGTGGTAGCGTGTCTGCTTTGGGAGCAGAAAGTCATGTGTTCGAATCACATTATTTCGAAAATTATTAAAAAATTTTAATTTATACTATTTTTAGATAAATAAATTTTTAAGTTCACTATCGCAAATTTATATAATAACATTTTATTTTCTTTGTAATTCAGTGAGTAGTTGTTTTTTAGTTGTTTAACCGAATAAATTTTATTATTTAGTTTTATAGCAAGCAGTTTAAACATTAATAATTCAAAGTTATTAAATAGTATATGTTTTTTTATTTTTGATTTATTTGATGTTATTGGTTTAATAAAAAATAAAACTCCATTAATGGTATATTCAACATTTTTAAATGTAGAGTTGTAAAATGTTTTGGAAGCAATTCTATTAAAAATTTTATAGTATTGGAAATTTGTATTTTTTAGTTCTTTTTCAGTATTAATCCAGTCAATTGCTTTTTTATTGTTGCTATTAAAAAAAAAAAATAGACTTGTAGTTTTAATAAAATTTTTAGTTTTAATTGTTTTGTATATTTTTGAATTTAGTTTCATAAATTTTTAGCTTTTATACTAATTTAATAAAAAATAGGCTTAGTAGGACTCGAACCTACGACAAAACCGTTATGAGCGGTACGTTCTAACCACTGAACTATAAGCCTTTAATTTTAAAATTTTTTATTTATTATAATAACCACATTACAAATTAAATTTGATAATCTATGAGAAATATTAGTTTAAAACAACTTATCATACTAGTTTTTATTTTTTTTTTTTTGTTTGGAGATTTTTATAGTTTAAAAAAAAAGCTTGAAAGTTTTATAAAATATGTTAATACTACAGTGTTTAAAAAAAACAAGAAAAAAGGGACTTGAACCCCTGACTTTTGGTTTTGGAAACCAATGTTCTACCAACTGAACTATTTTCTTACATACTAAAATTATAATATGATAAAATATTTTTTAGAAATTAAAAACAGAATCTTATTACTATTTCTTACTTGGCTAGCATCTTTATTTATTTGTTATTTGCATAAAGAAACATTACTTTTTTTAATTACTCAACCAAATAAAATTATAACAAACAACGGGTTTTACTTTATATTTACTAATGTAACTGAAATTTTTTCAGTTTATATTCAGTTAATTACTTTTGTAGGTTTTCAATTATTATTTTTTTATTTAATTTACCATCTTTTTAGTTTTTTAAGTTTGGCAATGTTTAAAACTGAATTTTATTATTTTAAAACTCTTTTAAAGTTCAGTGTAGTGAGTTGGATTTGTTCTATTATTTTTAATAATTTTGTATTAGTTCCAATAACATGGAATTTTTTTTTAAGTTTTCAAGAAATAATATCTACAAAGTTTATTAAACTTCATTTTGAATCCAAGTTAACAGAATATTTATCTTTTTATATTCTAATGTATTATTTAGCCGTTTGTTATTGCCAAATTTTTACAATTTTATTTTTTTTTTTAAGTTATTTAAATGATAAAAATAAAACAACCAAAAGATTTAGAAAACTATTTTACTACGTTTTTGTTGTTTTTTCAACACTAATAAGCCCACCCGATGTTTTAAGTCAAGTTTTTGTTAGTAGTTTATTTATTTTAATTTATGAATTACTTGTTTTCAGTTTTTTATTAAAGTATCAATTAACTAGGTAGCCAATTGAAACTAATTAAAATTCCTAAAGTAAAAATAAGATAGCCTATAGTTAATGGTAAAAAACATTTCCAACCTAAATACATTAGTTGGTCATATCGATATCGTGGTAATGTTGCTCTTGTTACTATAAAAAATGTAGCTCCTAATATAATTTTTAAACATAACCAGAATGTACCAGGTATAATATTAAATAAAATTATATTCAATGGAGGCAACCAACCACCTAAAAATAGTATTGCTGAAAAAGTACTCATTAATAACATATTAGCATATTCACCTAAAAAAAATAAAGCAAAAGTCATTGCAGAGTATTCTACATTGTAACCAGATACTAATTCCGCTTCAGCTTCTGGTAAATCAAAGGGATGTCTGTTAGTTTCTGCTAACATTGATATATAAAATATAATAAAAGTTGGAAGTAATGGAAAAATAAACCAAATTTTCTGTTGTGCTAAAACTATAGTACTTAAATTAAATGAGCCAGCGCAAATAACAACACTTAATACAGTAAATCCAATAGATATTTCATATGAAATCATTTGTGCTGCTGATCTAATAGCTCCTAAAAAAGCATATTTTGAATTACTAGACCAACCAGCAAATAGAATACCATAAATATTTAGCGCTGATACCGCAAATAAATACAAAATACCTAAATTTATATCGCAAATAACAACACCTTCAGATAACGGTATTACAGCCCATCCTAGTAAACTCAGAATAAAAGTTAAACTAGGGGCTATCAAAAAGATACTGGTATTAGTACTAGTAGGTAAAGTTGTTTCTTTGGCAAATAATTTTAGACCATCAGCTAAAGGTTGCAATAATCCTATAAAACCAATTACATTAGGACCTCTCCGTCTTTGTATTGCCCCCATAATTTTTCTTTCTGCTATTGTAAAATAAGCAACTGCAATTAGTAATGGAACAACAATGCTAAGAATTTTCAATACTGTCACTAAAATAAAAATCATGTGTATATTTTAGGCTAAAATCGGATTTGAACCGATATTATTAGATTTGCAATCTAATACATTATCCAATTTATGTTATTTAGCCTTAAAAAAGGATAAGGTGGGATTCGAACCCACGGTATTTTTATAATACAATAGTTTTCAAAACTAACGCCTTAAACCGCTCGACCACTTATCCGAGCAAATAAAGGGATTTGAACCCTTAACTTTAATCTTGGCAAGATTACACTCTACCAATTGAGTTATATTTGCTTATTTTTACAGGAAATTGTAATAACCTAATTAAAAAATTTAATTCTGGTTTTTTTTTAGTTGTTGCTACTATTGTAATATTTAATTCAGGTAATTTGTTAAATAAGTAGTAATGTTCTTCAATAGATTTAAAATTAAAGTTATCTTTTATTTTAAAAGAAAATGTATCGTAAATTAGTTTTTTGCTAAAATATAATCCATCAAAGTTTTTTATTTTTGGAAAAACATCGTTTAAAAGATTTTCTAAAAATATAAACATATTTCTATTTCTTAACTCAACTTTACAGCCAACTGGGTTACCTTTTCTAAGTTTTAGTATTATGTTTGGGTATTTTGTTGTTGTAAATTTACTTTTTTGATAAGTAATTAACTCTAATGCTAATAAGCTTGCAGTCAAAATTTTAATTTCTGTAGTTTTACAACCAAAGTTTAGTGTGATTTTTTTTATTTTTGGGATTTGTTTCGTGTTTTTATAAATAAATTTATTTATAAATTCGTAGTTCAGATTTGTTTTATAAAAATGTGTTAAAAAGTTCATACTATCCTGTTTTTTAGAATTAAACGACTCCGCTAGAAATACTAACAAATTTTTGAAATTGTTTTTTTTTTAAAGTTTTAGGAATCGGTCCTATTATCCTTGTTCCTACAGGGTTTCCTTGTTTATTTATTAAAGCAACTGAATTTTCTTGAAATTTTAGATAAAAACCATTTTTTTTTCTTGAAGATACTTTTATTCTTATTATTATAGCTTTATAAATTTCTTTTTTTTTTACTTTTGAAATTTTTTTTAATTTATTTCTGAGTTTTTGTATAGAAACTACTATTATATCTCCTAATGAAGCGAATTTTTTTTTAAATCCTCCTAAAACTTTTATACATCGTACAGTTTTTGCTCCTGAGTTATCAGAAACTTTAAGAATAGTTTGTTGTTGTATCATTAAAAAATATTTATAAAAGTAAACTACGTTTATAGCTCAATTGGATAGAGCGTTGGATTTCGGTCCCAAAGGTTATAGGTTCAACTCCTATTAAGCGTGATTTTAAAAACTATTTCCATTTATAAAAAGCAAAAAAACGTTTTTTTTGCGGTATTTGTTTTTGTAATTTTATTTTTGATTCAATTATAGACCCTTTTTGTTGAGAAGTTACTAAAATTTCTTTTTTAAATTCAACAAAAAATTTATTTATTGTTTTTTCTTTTATTCTATCTTTTAAAATATGCTTTATTGCTAAGGACGTTCGAGTATCCATATTTGAAATAAATGTGGGTATTTCTTTTAAATTAGATTTTTTTTTTTTTTTTAACTTATAAGTATTTAATTTAAAAAGTGTTGTAGAGTTAACTAATGCTAATTGAAATATTTTTTTTGATTGTTTTAGTGAATCTTTTTGTAATTTTTTAAAACTTTTTAATAATATTTTTTCACTAGTTTTTTTATTTCCATCTATAGTTATATGGTTAAGCAATTTATTTTTTATTCTTATTTTTTTTTTCATTTTTGGTTTTATAAGTATTTTCTTAAATTTTTAGTACCGTATTTTGATCTTGACGTTTTTCTGGTTTTTAAGCCTAAAAAATCAAGTTTACCTCTTACTAAATGATATTTTACTCCTGGTAGATCTTTTACACGGCCTCCTCTTATTAATACATTAGAGTATTCTTGTAAGTTATGTCCTTCGCCAGGTATATAAGCGTAAATTATTTTTTTATTGCTAAGTTTTAATTTTGCTAATTTTCGTAAAGCGGAGTTCGGTTTTTTAGGAGTTCTAATAACTAACTTAGTACAAATTCCTCTTTTTTGAGGGCATTTTTCCAGTGCAGGGGTTTTGTTAAGTTTTTGTTTTTTTTTTCGTTTATGTTTACACAGTTGGTTGTATGTTGGCATTTAAATATTTTACCAAAAAGGGGACTTGAACCCCTACTCAAATTTTGAACTAGAACCTAAACCTAGCATGTCTACCAATTCCATCATTTTGGCATAGAAATTATTACTCGTTATCGGACTTGAACCGATACTCTAAAAAGAATCAGATTTTAAGTCTGACGTGTCTACCAATTCCACCAAACGAGTTTTTGTTTTTTTAAATGGCGCAGTTTGATTCATTAATAATATTTCCTTTATTGTGGTCTTTAATTTTTGTTTTATTTCTTTACTATAGTATTTCAATAGAAATTTTAATTCCTGATTTTTTTGGAACTAAAAAATTTAGAGAAAAAAAGTTATATTCTTCTGTTTCTTTCGAATTGTTTAAAGATATTTTAGAAGTTAGAAGCGATCGATCTTATAGTAATGTTTCATATTACTAAGTTTATTTTGGGGGTATAACTTAATAGGTAGAGTGTGTGTTTTGCAAGCATAAAGTATCGGTTCAAGTCCGATTACTTCCATATATATATTATTTATATTAAGGAATACATTTTTTTTTAATTCAATTAATAAACATTTCTCTCCAAGTTGGATTTGAACCAACGACCAAATGGTTAACAGCCATTTGCTCTACCGCTGAGCTATTGAAGATTTTAATTTTTAATGTTTTAAATAATTTGAAATTATTTTTTCTAAATTTAAGTAAAATGTGAAATTTGTTGATAAGTTTGTATAATCTAAATTATTATTATATAAGATTTCTGCAGTTTTGTAGTTTATCGATAAATATTTAGGTGGAATTGGCCAAATTTGTGTTTTTTTAAAATTATTTTCCACTAGTTTATAATAGTTTGAGTTTATGCTTATTAAATCACCAGTTTTAACTAAATATGAAGGTACTTTTAATAATTTTTGATTTACATAAACTTGCCCATGAACAATCATTTGTCTAGCATTTCTTAAACTTATACAAAATTTAGCTCTATATAAAATTGTATCTAATCTTTGTTCAAAAAGTTTTATAAGTAGCACTTTAAAATTATTGTTGTTATGCTTTTTACTTATTACTTGTTTTATTTGTTTTTTTAAAAAAGTTTTAGATAAATTACCGTATAGTAATCTAAAACTTTTCGAGCTTTGAAGTGTTTTTTTGAAACTTTTTTTATAGGAGTTATGTTTTGTTGGGTATTCCGAAACAATATATCGATATTGATCTTGAGGCTTGAATTTTTTATATCTTTTTAATTTTTTTTTGTAATAACCTATAAGCTTCTCCCATTTTTTGCTTTTAAATTTTAATAATTTTTTTCTGTTTTGAACGTTTTCTCGTAAATTAAAAAATTGTTTATATAAAGGTTTAAATCGACTTTTTTTTAACATTTATTATATTTTTTAATAAAAATAGCTTGTAGTATAGTGTAGGTAAGAATGTTTCGTACTTTTTTATTTTTAAATTTAAAATTTCCTGGGACTTTGTAGCTTAAAATTTGGTCTGTTATATTTAAATTACAATTTAAACATATTATGGGTATTCTAGCTAAATAAGCTTCAATAATTGGTTTTTGGTTTGAAAAAAAATTTAATACAACTATTAAGTCACTTTTTTTTTGCATTTTGAAAAAAATTTCAGAGATTTTGTTATTAATTGATTTTGGATTTTTCGATAAATATTTTATAGAGGCTTCATGGTTCGTTAATATTCCAGATAACCAAACAGATTCTGGTAAAAATAAATGATTGGTTTTATTTATCGCTTTCTTAAATTTAATCGGCATACTAATAGGCGTGCCTACAAATAAAATTTTTTTATTATTTATATGATAGTTGTAAACTATACTAAAAAATTTTTTTAGTCTAGAACTAATATCTTCTAATTTAACAAAAGTATTAGGGTTTTTTTTATAAATTTTAGTTTTAATAAGTTTTAGTTTTAAGATTTTATTTTTATAAATTTTTTCTTGATTAATAAGTTTCATTTTGTTGTTTTTAAACTTTTTTACCTTTTTTTAATTTAACTAACTCATTATCATACAAAATACCTTTACCTTTATATGGTTCTGGTGTTTTATAAGATCTTATTACAGAAGATGTTTGAGTTATATTAGAATAAGAACTGCCAGAAATAAATAGTTTTGTTGTTTTTAAACAAAAAATGTTTAAATTTTTAGGTGGTTTAATATATATTAAATGACTATATCCGACTTTTAACATTAAAAGCTTGTTTTTAACGCTTTCAACTTCAAAAATACGGTATCCTACTCCGATAAATTTTAGCTTTTGATATAATGTGGAAGAAGTTTCTAAAATAGATTGTTTTATTAACGCAACAGTGGTACCTATAAGTGAATTTATTTTTTTTTTTTCACTATTAGACAATTTTATTAAAGGAATAGGTAATACTTGAATAATTTGTTTTTTATTTAAAATGTTAATTTTAAGTTTTAGTTTTAAGGATTTTTTTTTATTTAAAGGGCCTAATATTGTTAGAATATTTTTTTTATTGTTGTACAAAATAGTATTGTTAGTTGATATTTTTATTTGTTCCATAAATTAAATTCTTAGTTTATAATTATGAAAGGTTCGCCACCTATTCTTAATTTTTTACAGTCAATTATAGATTTTAACCCTTTATTGGTAGAAAAAATTATAAATGATTTACTTGAATCAATTTTCCAAATTTGTTTCACAGAATAGTAAATTCTTCTACTCGGCTTTGATAAAAGTTTAAGAGAGTTTATTACTGGTTGACCATTTTTATATTTTAAAAATATAATTAATCTATTTTTATTATTTAAGTCTCTTTTGTAACCAAGTATAAAACCTTCTTGCCATAAAATTTTTAAAAAAGATTCACAAATTTTTTTTTTTGTATGAAAAATAAAACTTCGTTTTGCTAGTTGACCGTTTTTTATACTAGCGAACATGTTCCATAAGTAGTTTTTCAATAATTTATTTGTCTAGAGGCAGACTCGAACTGCCGACACAAGGATTTTCAGTCCTTTGCTCTACCTACTGAGCTATCTAAACATGGGTTTTATTAAATCACCATAAATATCCAATATTTTTAGTAAATATTGAAGTTGTTTATATTTGTTTAAAGAATAATCATCGTTTCTTAAAATTTTTATGTTATTATTTTTTATTTTTTTATCAAAAAATCTAAAATAATAATTATTTGGATTTAACAATTGTGTTTGACTTTTTTTTAGTGATAAATCATTCACTAAAAATTTAATTTTTATTTTAATATCAGGAAAGACGTAATTTTTTAATTTTTTTAAAAAAATTAAAATGGGCGTACTCTTACTAGAATAACATATATTAACTTGGCTAGAATACAATCTTGTTTCAAATTGTTCTTGTGCTGTTTTATTTACGTGTGGGGATTTTAAAATTGTTAAAATTTTTATTTTACGTTTTTTTTTTAAATACTTTGTTATATTATTGAAATTTTGTAATATTTTGTTAAAAACTTTAAAAAAGTTTTTAATAGAAGTTTTATTTTTTGATATTATTTTAATTTGATAGTATAGTAGCATCTTTATTTTTGATAATTTTAACTTCCGTCTTGAATGTAAATACAAGTTAAAATTATAAAAACATACGTTTGAATTAAAGCAACTCCAAGTTCTAATCCAAATAAAATTACTAAAATAATCATTGGTATAATTAAACCTATAGAAGTTATATTTTCTAATAAAAGCATACTCCAAGAAAATCCTATTATAACTTTTAATAAGCTATGGCCAGCCATTAAATTAATAAAAAGTCGAACACCTAAACTTATTGGTTTAGCTATATAAGAAATAAATTCTATTGGTACTAAAAGTAGGGCTAAAAAAAATGAGGTATTGGCTGGTAAAAATAAAGAAAATGTTTGTAACTTATATTTTTTAAATGTTATTATGTTAATACCTATAAAAACTGAAAATGACAACGTAAAAGTAACTATAAGATGACTTGTAGCCGTAAAACTGTAAGGAATTAATCCAATTAAATTACTGAAAAGAATGAAATTAAATAAAACAGAAATAAAAGGAAAATATTTTTCGTTGTCAGTTGTTATAATGTCAGAAATAAGTTGCGCGGTAAGTTCTGATATTGATTCAATTAATTTTTGCCATGCATTTGGTATAAAAAATGATGAAGTTTCTTGCAAGTAGTTTGAGTTTAAACTATTGTAATATATAAAGCTTCTAAAACTTAACAAAGCTAATAAATTAATTAATAAAAAATTTGTTATACAAAAATCAAAATTAAATATTTTTAAAGGTATTAAAGATAAAATTTGAAATTGTTCTAATGGTGCGTGTAACATTTTAAAAAAAAGATTTTAGACTTTTAAATAATTTTTAAAATAAGTAAAATATTACTCGGTATCTGATAGTAAAGCATCTATAAGCATCCAAAAAAAAATAATTACTGAAAAAGCTGACACGTAAGATCCCCAAGATGCTATTTTATTAAAGAAATAAAACGCATCAGGATAATCTGGTATTCTTCGAGGCATACCTGCTACTCCTAAAAAATGCATTGGGAAAAATGTTAAGTTTACTCCAATAAAAAAAATCCAAAAGTGTAATTGACCTAAAAACTCTGAGTATTTAAGTCCAGTAATTTTATTAAACCAGTAGTAAGTCCCACCAAAAACTGAGAAAACAGCACCCATTGATAATACGTAATGAAAGTGTGCCGTAACGTAATAAGTATCATGTAATGATATATCGATACCCGAATTTGCTAATACTACACCGGTAACTCCACCTACAGTAAATAAAAAAATAAACCCAAGTGCAAAAAGAATTGGGGTTTTTATTTCTATAGAACTTCCCCATAATGTAGCTAGCCAGCTGAATATTTTAATACCTGTTGGGATTGCGATAATCATAGTAGCAGCTGTAAAATAAGCTCTAGTATCTATGTCTAGTCCAACTGTAAACATATGATGAGCCCATACTATAAATCCAAGTACACCAATTGAGAACATCGCGTAAACCATACCTAAATAACCGAAAATAGGTTTTTTAGATGCACTAATTACAATATGACTAATAATACCAAATCCAGGTAAAATTAATATATAAACTTCTGGGTGACCAAAAAACCAAAAAAGATGTTGGTATAATACTGGATCTCCACCTCCTGCAGGGTCAAAGAAAGTAGTATTAAAATTTCTATCAGTTAATAACATAGTAATAGCACCCGCTAGCACTGGAAGTGATAAAATTAATAAAAATGCTGTTATAAAAATAGACCAAACAAATAAAGGTAATCTATGAAAAGGTAAACTTTTTGCTCTCATATTTGTAATTGTACATATAAAATTTATAGCACCTAAAATAGAAGCTGCACCAGAAAGATGTAAACTAAATATTGCTAAATCTACGGAACCTCCTGAGTGAGAAGTTATACCTGCTAATGGTGGGTACACTGTCCAACCCGTACCTACACCAGCTTCGCAAAGAACTGATCCAATAAGTAATAATAACGAAGGTGGTAATAACCAGAAACTTATATTGTTCATTCTAGGAAAAGCCATATCAGGAGCTCCAATCATTAAAGGAACAAACCAGTTACCAAAACCACCAATTAATGCAGGCATTACTAAAAAAAATACCATTACAAAAGCGTGTCCAGTTACTATAACATTGTACAAGTGGTGATTATAGTTTAAAAAATCTGAATCAGGTCGAGCAAGAGTTATTCTTATATACATAGATAAAGCTGTTCCAGCTATACCAGAAACAGCTGCGAAAATTAAATATAAAGTACCAATGTCTTTATGATTAGTTGAAAACAACCATCTTACAGCAAAATTATAAATTCCTATATTCATTTTTTGTTTGGAATAAAAGGATTCGAACCTTTGAATAATCGTACCAAAAACGAGTGCCTTCCCACTTGGCTATATTCCAAAAATAAAAATAATAAAAAATTTTTACCAGCTTGATTTTTGAAAACCATAAATATTTCCTGCTCTAATTAATTTTAAATATACATGTCTTGAAAAAGTTGTTAGTTTGTTAAATCTTTTTTTATTCACACTAGATAAACATCTGTAAGACAAAGCAACAGACGAGTTTGTTTTAGTTAATTTTTTTAATTTTAAATAAGCATTCCACCTTACTAATGTGAAAAAGTTAAAATTCTTAAAGATAGATTTTAAAATATAGTGTTGTTTTTCATTTTTTTTAATAAATAGTCTAAGTTTTTTATCTTTTTCAATAAGTTTCTTCATTTATTTATTATTGTAAGTTTCCCAAGGAGAAATAAACTCAAAAGTTCTGTATTCTTGTGCTAATTCAAGGTTTTCGTAAACCACTCGTCCTTTTGTTACATTATAACGAGCTTCTATAAACCCGCTTAAAGGAAAATCTTTTCTTAAAGGATAGCCTTGAAACCCATAATCAGTTAAAAGTCTAGTTAAGTTAGCTTGATTAGAAAAAAAAACACCAAACATATCCCATACCTCACATTCCCACCAAGTAGCAGCAGGAAATATTTTTTCTATTGAATTGACAGGTGTTAATTCATCTACTAAAATTTTTATTCGAATTCTAGAATTATATTTAATACTTAATAACTCATAAACAACTTGAAATCTATATAAATTATCTGGATAGTCAACTCCCGAAATACATGTTAATATTTTAAACTGATACTTAAAATGATTTTTCAAAATTAATATAACATCATTTAATAAATTAGTTTGAATAAACAAACTACTTTCTTTATTATAAAGCTCAAATCTTAAAATTGGTAATACTTTTATTATATTTTCACACGTTAATAACATTTTTTTAAATTAAATATTTTTTTTTATAACTTATAAACTCTTTTAATTGACTATGGGTTTGTTTTGTTTTATTAAAAAACAGACTTTTATTATCTTTCTCATTTATAAAAAGTTGGTTATAACTTAAAAAATAACTAAAATTTAAACTTCCATTGGACGATATTTTTATACCCTTTCGTTTCATTATTTTTTACTTTATGTTAAAAATTCTATCTATCAATTTCTCCAAATACAATATCCTGTGTTCCAATAATAGTTACAACATCCGCAATTAAATGGCCTTTTGACATATGATCTAAAGCTTGTAAATGCGCAAACCCAGAAGGTTTTATCTTACATCTATACGGCTTGTTTGTATTATTTGAAATTAGATAAACACCAAATTCTCCTTTCGGTGCTTCAGTACCAACATAGGTTTCATTAGATGGAATAGTTATACCATTTGTGTATATTTTAAAATGATGAATTAAAGCTTCCATAGACTGTTTTATTTCTGTTTTTGTAGGGGGGCAAAGTTTAGTATCTTGAGTTTTAATTAACCCATTCGGAATTTTATCTAAACATTGTGAAATAATATTTAATGATTGTTTCATTTCTAAAATTCTTACCATATATCTATCGTAACAATCACCGTTTTCACCTACAGGAATTTTAAAATCTAATTCATTATAAATTTCATATGGTTGGCTTTTTCGAAGATCCCATTTTATCCCAGATCCTCTAAGCATAACACCACTAAAACCCCAATCCATAGCATCTTTTGCAGTAACAACTCCAATGTCAACTAGTCGTTGTTTCCAAATTCTATTTTCTGTTAGCATTTCCTCCATTTCAATTAACTTAATGTTAAATTGTTCAATAAATATATATATATCTGAAAGTAGACCGATAGGAATATCTGAATGTACACCACCAGGTCTAAAATATGCAGCATGCATTCTAGCTCCAGAAACTCTCTCATAAAATTCCATAAGTTTTTCTCGTTCTTCAAACGCCCATAACATTGGTGTCATAGCACCAACATCCATAGCATGACACCCTACTGCTAATAAATGATTTAACAACCTGGTTATTTCCGCAAAAATCACTCTAATATATTTAGCTCTTCTAGGAATTTTACAGTTAGTTAGTTTTTCAATTGCTAAACAATAAGAATGCTCTTGTGATAACATTGAAACATAATCTAGTCGATCAAAATACGGTAATGCTTGTAAATAGTTTTTATACTCAATTAACTTTTCAGTACCACGATGTAATAATCCTATATGTGGAGTCGCTTTTACAACAGTCTCTCCATTTAATTTTAATAATAACCTAAGAACGCCATGTGCAGCTGGATGCTGAGGACCAAAATTTAAAGTAAAATTTTTTACTTTTCTAACTAAGTGTTTTTTCTTTAAAGTCATTTTAAACAAAATTTTAAGCTTAAGTAGATTTGAACTACTGACCTTGCGCTTATCAGGCACACGCTCTAACCAACTGAGCTATAAGCTTAAAAAAAAAGGAATTTTAATTAAATTCTAAATTTGTCATAATTAAATAATGATATTGAACCGAAGGTAAGGCAAAAAGAACAATAGGCATAAAACCATGGTTTACACCGCAAATTTCACTACACTGACCAAAAAAAATTCCAAATCTTTTAATAAATAAACTAGCTTGATTTAATCTTCCAGGACATGCATCAACTTTTACACCAAATGAAGGAATTGTCCAACTGTGTAAAACATCCACAGCAGTAATTAACAATCTTAAATGAGTATTCGTAGGAAGCACTACTCGCTTGTTAGTTTCTAAAACTCTAAAAAAACCGATATGACTTTTTTCTTTTAAAGCTTCATTAGTTAACATATAACTAGAATATTTTAAATTATGAGTGTCTGAACAAGAATTAAAATCAGAAATCTCATAACTCCAGTACCACTGATGACCTAAAATTTTTAAAGTTAATTCAGGATTTGAAATTTCATCTAAACTATATAGTAAAGAAAAAGAAGGTGAAGCTAAACTTATAAGAATTAAAGCAGGAAGAGATGTCCAAACAATTTCAATAATATTCGAGTGAGTAAACTTTGAAGCTTTACTATTATCTAATTCAGTAAAATTGGTTAATATTACAATCATTAACCAAGCTACTAATATTACAATACTAATAATTACAAATAACAAATGAAGATTAAATAAATAAATACCTTCCATTGTTGTAGTTGCAGGATCTTGAAATCCTAATTGATATTTTCCAGCACTATCCCCAAGCCAATAGATTAAAGAGATGCAATTTAAATTCATTTTATAAAAGATAATATTTTATATATATAGAATTAATCCCAATTTAAAGCATTAACGTACCACACATAAAAAAACCCTAATCCAAGTTCAATTAAAAAATCTATCATAGACCAAAATCCTAATAAATCTAATTTAGATAACGATATACACCAAGGAATTAAAAACATTATTTCAATATCAAAAATAAGAAATAAAATAGCAATAACACAAAACTTAACGTCAAACACATGTCTAGTATCTTCATAAGGTTCAAATCCACATTCATAAGCAGATAACTTTTCTGCATCTGGATTTTGTCTAGCTAAAAAGTATGAAGCAGCGACAATTACAACAGTTAATAAAACAGCAACAACTAGAAAAATTAAAAGTATTGAATATTCTTTTTTTACTAAAGAATTATCTAAAAACAACATAATTTTAGATGAATAATTCATAAAAACTATTTTTTAAGCTAAAAATAAAAATTATTTATTACTCCACCAATAAACGTTAATAAATAAAAATAACCAAACTACATCAACAAAATGCCAGTACCAAATAGCTGATTCAAACCCAAAATGGTGCTTATTTGTAAAATGGTTTAAAATAATTCTAATAAATGACACAAACAAAGCAACAGTACCAACAAAAACATGAAATCCATGAAATCCTGTTGCCATATAAAAACAAGAACCATAAACACCATCACTAATGTTAAAAGGCGCATTAATATATTCAAATCCTTGTAGACAAGTAAATAAAACCGCTAATATTAGAGTTAAAAGTAACGCAACTAAAGTATGTCTTTTAGCTCTTACTAAAAGAGCATGATGTGCCCAAGTTACAGTTGCTCCTGACGTTAATAAAATAAAAGTATTTGTTAAAGGAATAGTGTAAGCACTTATAGTAGTAATAGCTTTAGGTGGCCAAACCCCTCCAATATTAAACACAGGCGCAATACTAGAATGAAAAAAAGCCCAAAAAAATGCAAAAAAAAACATGACTTCAGATAAAATAAATAAAATCATACCAAGTCTTAACCCTTTTTGGACAGCTACAGTATGAGTATCTTCAAAAGTTGCTTCTCTTACAACATCTCTCCACCAAACATACATTACATAAAGAATTGTTAAAAATCCAGTCACAAAAAGACTCCAACCACCAATAAATTTGTGCATATATAATACCCCACCTAAAGTTAGCATAAAAGCACCTAATGCTGCCATGATAGGCCATGGACTTGGATCTACTAAATGATAAGAATGAGTAGTTTTTAAATATTTAAATTGCTCTTTAAATAATAAAGTATGTAACACTTTACTATGTACGAAATTTTTGTTCCATTTGTTAGAAATTAATAAAGCTTTTAACATAAATTTTTGTATTTTTTAAAGTTAACAAATTTTATAACTTTTAATGAAAAAGGGACTTGAACCCCTGACTTTTGGATCATGATTCCAACGTTCTACCATCTGAACTATTTCATCAATAATAACTTTACTTAATTTTCCGAGAAGTTTTAGCGTTTGTATGAGTACGCTGACCTCTGACAGGTAAACCTTTATTTTTTCTTAAACCTTTATAAGATTTAATAAAAATTAATTTTTTATTTAATAACATTTTGTTTTTTTTTAAATCACTAGCTAATTCTATATTTAATTGTTCAATTACTTTTACTAACTTATTTATCTGCTCTTTTGATAAATTTTTAATTTTAAGATTTTTTGAAAATCCTAAAATTTTGCATATAATTAAAGAGTTCATTTTATTTATCCCATATATAGACATTAACGCAAATAAAACTGACTTATTTTCAGGAATTTTAGCTTCGAATAGATATATCATTTTTTAAAAATACAATAGCTCAATTAAGTTATTTACACTCATATGAATAGTTGTTAAAAATACATTAGGGTAAATGCCGACTACAATTGTACCTAAAATCAGTGGTAAAAAAACAATGAATTCTCTAGGACTAATATCTAAAAACATAGTAGTATACTGAGTTTTTAAATTCCCATAAGCAATTCTATTAAATAACCAAAGAGAATAGGCACCACCAATAATTACACCAGTAGCACCTAGAAAAGTAACACTAGTATTAACTTTAAAAGAACCTGCTAGTATTAAAAATTCACCAACAAAACTACTAGTACCAGGGAAACTAATATTAGCCATCGTAAAAAATAGAAAAATAAATATATAAATAGGCATTACTGACGCAAGTCCACCATAATATTGAACAATTCTTGTTCTATATCGATCATAAACAACACCAATTATCAAGAATAAAGCACTTGCAACAAAACCATGACTTAAACTTTGCAATATAGCTCCTTCAATACCAACGTTATTAAAACTAAAAATACCTAATATTACTAAGTTCATATGCGCAATAGATGTATAAGCAATAATTCTTTTAAAATCGGTTTGTCTAATAGCAGTAAAAGATGTATATATAATACCAACTACAGCAACGCTATAAACCAATGGAGTGAAAAAAAATGATGCTTGTGGAAACAAAGGTAACGAAAAACGAATAAAACCATAAGTACCTAGTTTTAAAAGAATACCAGCTAGTATAACGGAACCAGATGTAGGAGCTTCTACATGAGCTTCAGGCAACCATAAATGAACTGGAACCATAGGAACTTTACTCGCAAAAGCTAAAAAAAAAGTAAACCAAAGAAGTTTTTGTTCTAAAGATGATAGTGAAAAAGTTAGAAGCACCTCGTAATCAGTTGTCCCAACTTGATAATAAATATATAAAATAGACAATAGCATTAAAACCGAACCTAATAAAGTGTACAAAAAAAAATAATAAGCAGCTAAAATTTTTCGTTCTCTTGAACCCCAAATACCGACAATTAGAAACATAGGTATTAAAACACTTTCAAAAAAGATATAAAAAAGTAATAAATCTAAAACGCAAAAGGTTCCAATAAGAAAAAAATCTAGAATTAAAAAAGCTATTAAAAATTCTCGTAAGTTATCATTTATACTATTCCAACTAGTTAAAATACATAACGGAATTAATAATGTAGTTAATAATAAAAAAAAAATAGAAATACCATCTATACCTAAAGTAAAATTTAAATTTAAGCTAGGTAACCAAAGTAATTTAATTACATATTGAAATGAACCAATTGATTTTTGAAAAAAAAACCAAAGGATTAACGAACCCATAAATGATAAAAAAGAAAAATTTAATGCAACTATTTTTAGTAACTTTTCTTCATTTGCTGGTAACAAAAGTAAAATTAAAACTCCAAAAATTGGAAATAGTAAAATATAACATAATAAGTATTCAACAGAAAACATAAATAGCACCCATTTTATAGGACTCGAACCTATAACCGTCAGTTTAGAAAACTGCTGCTCTATCCAATTGAGCTAATAATGGAATATTTTTAATAGTTTTAAATTTTTTAAAACTAAAACTCTAGAAGTAATATAGTTTTATAGTTTAATAAATATAAAAAAGTTGGGTTTAAAAATAAAAATACTAATGAAAAGACTAACAAACTTAAAATTAAAGTTTTACTATTATCGATTGAATAGTACAATCTTCCAACCAAGATATTTTCGAAATAAAGAATTTTAATAATTCGAATATAATAAAACGTCGACACGACACTGAACAAAATACTTAAAAGACCTACAATATAAAATGAAATTCCTATAACTGAAAGAAACACACTCATTTTTGCTAAAAAACCTACCATTGGTGGAATACCGGCAATCGAAAACATTGTTAAAGCAAAAGAAAAAGCTAATGCCGGATTAGAGCGTCTTAATAATACAAGATCGCCTAATTCTTTATTATATTTATTACCCAAACCTTTCTTTTTTAACCTCAAAAATAATACTATTGACCAAGTACAAAGTCCTGCAACAATATAAAGAATTAAATAAAAAAATAACATTTGAATACCTATATAACTTACAGTACTAAACGCAATTAAGATATATCCCATATGACTAGTTGAACTATAAGCTAATAGCGTTTTTAATTTTCTTTGTTTTAACCCCCCAAACGAACCAACAAAAATACTAAAAACCCCAATCCATATTGAATAAAACTGCCAACAGTCTTTTAAACTATAAAAACTTGTATAACAAAATCTTACTAATAATACAAAAATACTTAATTTTCCAATTACAGCAAAAAAAAATGACGAACTTGTGGGTGATCCTTCGTAAACATCTAAAGACCATAAATGAAAAGGAGCTAAAGCTAATTTTATAAATAAACTAAATAATATCAAAGTAAGCCCTAATTCTGCAAAACTATAATCAAAAATTTGAGCTAACTTATATTTTTTGAAAATTGGAATTAACCAAAGACTAAAAGAATCATGAACAAAAGGCTCACCAATAATTAAATATGGTGGAAAATGGTCAAAAACGAATCTTCGATTTAATAAATCAAAAAAGTCATAAAAATTAATAGATCCTGTAATACCATAAATTAATGAACTTCCTAATAAAAAAAACGCTGATGACACTGCTCCAGTAATAAAATATTTTATACCACCTTCAACAGAATAACTTGAAGTTTTTTTAAAAGAAGCTAATAGGTAACAAGATAAACTTGCCAATTCAATAGATAAATAAGCTGTTAATAAGTCATTACTACTACACATTAACATTAAACCTAAAATTGAAAACAATATTAAAAGTAAATACTCAAAAGAAGTTAACTTTTGTTCTTTTAAAGAGTTTGATATTATTAAAAAGTAGATTGCAGATGAAAAACATACTATAAATTTTGTAAAAAAAGATAAATAATCATTTAAAACTGAATTGTTAAATGTTAATAAATCTACTGATATTAAATCATCATTTAACAATAAAAAACATGACATAAACATTACTAAAGCCATACATTCGCTAACAGCTTTTTGAAGCATTAAACCATAAACATTATAAGTGATTAAAACAACCACAATTAATATATATATAATACTAACACCAATAAAATATTCAGGAAATATAGTAAAAGATTGTAAAAATACTAAACTAGATAATCCTACATTTATGAATTCATTTTGCATTTATAGTTAATTTATTTGCTTATAAAAAAAATTTGCATCTCTTGCTAGTTGTTTAAAAGTTGATTGATCTAAAATTTGTTTACTAACATTATAATTATTTGTCAAATAAACAACACCTACTAAAACTAATAATAAAATTAGACCAGCAATTAATACTTGTAGTACAAAGTAAGAATATAAAACTTGACCATAAACCTCAACATCAGTTGTAGAATCTACTAAATCGTACCAATTTTGAAATTTATTTTGATAAAAACTATTGTAATAAAT
>Ga0209262_10000238_pt1 | contig 29243 bp, 21 predicted proteins | sample Lowcelwee11metaG_FD_187171 | JGI IMG/M metagenome (GOLD analysis project Ga0209262, IMG submission 187171) | Freshwater pond sediment microbial communities from the University of Edinburgh, under environmental carbon perturbations - Low... | ecosystem: Environmental > Aquatic > Freshwater >... | reverse complement strand
CACGCGGCAGTGACCATGCGCTGGAGGAGGCTGCGCCGCCCGCCAACCGGACGGACGATGCGGACATCCCCCTGCTGACCGAGGTGGTCGAACTTACGGCTCCCCCGCCTGCCGCACTCAAGCTGCCCCACCTCCCGCCGGCGCTCGAAGCTGCACTCGAACGCTGGCTGGCCGAAACCCTGCCGCAGCACATACGGCAAGAAATGGACAAGCTTGGTGAACAATTGCTGGCCGACTTGAGCGACGCGGCCCGCGCCTCCCTGCTGCCGCAACTGCTCACAGCACTTGCCGTCGAACGGGACAAAGCCTAACCGGTATAATTCTCGCCCTCCCGCCTTAGCTCAGCAAAGCTGATTTTCCTCATGGAACTCGCAAAAAGTTTCGAGCCCGCCGACATCGAACGGCGCTGGTATCCGGTCTGGGAAGCGCGCGGCCACTTTGCCGCCGGCCTGGACACGGAAAAAAACGACAATTTCTGTATCCTGCTGCCGCCGCCCAACGTCACCGGCACTCTGCACATGGGCCACGGCTTCAACCAGTCGATCATGGATGCGCTCACCCGCTACCACCGCATGCGCGGCGACAACACCCTGTGGCAGCCGGGCACCGACCATGCCGGCATCGCAACGCAGATCGTGGTCGAGCGCCAGCTCGACGCGCAGGGCATCAGCCGCCACGATCTCGGCCGAGAGAAGTTCCTCGAGAAAGTGTGGGAGTGGAAGGAGTATTCCGGCGGCGCCATCACGCAACAGATGCGGCGGCTGGGCACCTCGCCGGACTGGTCCCGCGAGCGCTTCACCATGGATGCCGGGCTGTCGAAGATCGTCACTGAGACCTTCGTCCGGCTCTACAAGGAAGGCCTGATCTATCGCGGCAAGCGCTTGGTGAATTGGGACCCGAAGCTGCTCACCGCCGTCTCCGACCTCGAAGTGGTGAGCGAGGAAGAAGACGGCTTCATGTGGGAGATCCGCTATCCATTCGTCGAAGGCGAGAGTGCCCTGGTAGTGGCTACCACCCGCCCGGAAACTCTGCTTGGCGACGTCGCCGTGGCCGTGAATCCGGAGGACGAGCGCTATGTCCACCTGATCGGCAAGCACGTGCATCTGCCGCTGTGCGAGCGCACCATTCCGATCATCGCCGACAGCTACGTGGATAAGGAATTCGGCACCGGCTGCGTCAAGATCACCCCGGCCCACGATTTCAACGACTGGCAGGTCGGCCATCGTCATGGCCTGACGCCGATCTCGATCCTCACTCTGGATGCGCGCATCAACGAGCACGGCCCGGAGCAGTATCGCGGCCTGGACCGCTACGAGGCGCGTAAGGCCATCGTCGCCGATCTGGAAGCCCAGGGCCTGCTGGTTCTGACCAAGCCGCACAAGCTGATGGTGCCGCGCGGCGACCGCACCGGCGTGGTGATCGAGCCGATGCTTACCGACCAGTGGTTCGTCGCCATGAGCAAGCCCGGCGCCGACGGCACCAGCATCGCCGGCAAGGCGCTGGAATGTGTCGCCTCGGGCGAGATCAAGTTCGTGCCCGAGAACTGGGTGAACACCTACAACCAGTGGCTCAACAATATCCAGGACTGGTGCATTTCACGCCAGCTCTGGTGGGGCCACCAGATTCCCGCCTGGTACACCGACGACGGCCGCCACTACGTCGCCCACGACGAAGCCGAGGCGCTGGCGCAAGCCCGCGCCGATGGTTACACGGGAGGCCTCAAGCGCGACGACGACGTGCTCGACACCTGGTATTCCTCCGCCCTGTGGCCCTTCTCGACACTGGACTGGACGCCGGAGTGGCCGGCGAAATCCAACCCGGCGCTCGACCTCTACCTGCCCTCGACGGTGTTGGTCACCGGCTTCGACATCATCTTCTTCTGGGTGGCGCGCATGGTCATGATGACCAAGCACATCACCGGCAAGACTCCCTTCAAGCACGTCTATGTGCACGGCCTGATCCGCGACGCGGAAGGCCAGAAGATGAGCAAGTCCAAGGGCAACGTACTCGACCCCATTGATCTCATCGACGGCATTGGCATCGACGAGCTGGTGAAGAAGCGCACCACCGGCCTGATGAACCCCAAGGACGCGGGGAAGATCGAGAAGCGCACCCGCAAGGAATATCCGAACGGCATTCCCGGTTTCGGCACCGATGCGCTACGCTTCACCTTCCTCTCGTTGGCCTCGCCGGGCCGCGACATCAAGTTCGACATGCAGCGCTGCGAGGGCTACCGCAACTTCTGCAACAAGCTGTGGAACGCCAGCCGCTTCGTGCTGATGAACTGCGAGGGCAAGGACTGCGGCCTCGACGCCCAGGCCGTGTGCAACGCCGGCTATCTCGATTTCTCGCAGGCCGACCGCTGGATCGTCAGCCAATTGCAGCGTGTCGAAACCGAGGTCGCCAAGCACTTCGTCGACTACCGCTTCGATCTGCTCGCCAAGGCGATCTACGAGTTCGTCTGGGATGAATACTGCGACTGGTACGTCGAACTCGCCAAGGTGCAAATCCAGAGCGGCAGTGAGGCGCAACAGCGCGCGACGCGCCGCACCCTGGTGCGTGTGCTTGAGACCGTATTGCGTCTCGCCCACCCGCTGATCCCCTTCATCACCGAGGAGCTTTGGCAGACGGTGGCGCCGGTCGCCGGCAAACTCGGCGCTGGCGCGACGGCGACTCATTTGCCAACAATCATGTTGCAAGCCTATCCCGCCGCCGACCTGTCGCGCTGCGACGCCGCCGCCGAGGCCTGGGTCGCCACACTGAAATCATTGATCACCGCCTGCCGCAGTCTGCGCGGCGAAATGAACATCTCGCCGGCGCAGAAAGTCCCCTTGGTCGGCGCGGGCGACATCGCGGCGCTCAAGGCTTTCGCTCCTTACCTGGCTGCCCTCGCCAAGCTTTCTGAGGTGGCGACGGTCGACACGCTGCCGGACGGCGATGCGCCGGTGCAGATCGTCGGCGATTTCCGTCTGATGCTGAAGATCGAGATCGACGTGGCCGCCGAGAAGGAACGGCTCGGCAAGGAACTCACCCGTGTCGAAGGCGAGATCGCCAAGGCGGAGAAGAAGCTGACTACCGAAAGCTTTGTCGCCCGCGCGCCCGCCGCAGTGGTGGCGCAGGAACGCGAGCGATTGGCGAGCTTCAAGGCCCTCGGCGAGAAACTCGCCGCCCAACTGGCCCGCTTGGCTTAGTTCGGCTTTTCGTAGTTACCGCCAGCCACCTTGGCCATCATTGCGGCCGTGCTGTCCGGGTGGCTGGAAATGCCCATGAACTGGAACATGCCCAGATCTGGCCAGGCTAGCGCCGTGCGATAGCGCGCAAACAAGGCATAGGCCTTGCCGTCGATCACGTAAATTTCCCAGGGCAAGGCCGCGACATGGTCGGGGCCGATCTTCTTGGCCCACCAGCCTTCGCCATCCTCAGGATCGTTGGTCGCCACACCGAACACAGCTAGCTTCTTGTCCGGCATCACGACCTCATAGACCTTGGCCGTCTTGGCCACGCCCTTGGCGAGATTGTCGCGGATGGTTTTCACCGCCTCGTCGAAGCTGGCGTGCGCCTTCAGTTCGCTCTTGTCGGCAAAACGTTCCATGCCCGCCATGTAGCGGTAGGTCGGCAGATCTTCCGGCTTGACGTCGCCGCCAAATGTCTTGCCGGCGCCTAGCGTCTGTTGCAGCTTGCCTGTCGTCGCCTTGATCGCCGCCTCAGCCTTGGCATAATCTTGGCGTAGATACGCCCGCTGCCAATACTCCAGATTCTGGTAGGACACCGAACCGTCGGCCTTCACGCCGATCCGGATCGGCAAACCGACGATGGCGGAACCGCCGATCTGAGTCAGGGCAGCGGAATAAGCCGACTCAGTCACCACAATTACGCCATGTTGCGGCAAGCCTGCTGGCTGATGGTGACCAATCACGGTGAAACCCGCAGCCGCGAGCTTCTGTTCTGTGGCAGCCATGCAAGACTTAAGGTCGCCGCCCTGCACCTTGTCGCCGCTCATATAAGGTTGCAGGGCATTTGCCAGCAAGGAAAAAACAGCCAGCGCACAGCCGACGATAATTTTTTTCATCATGTCTCCTTTGGTATGGGTAAGTTGCTTTTATCAGTGGCGGATATGAAAAAGGCCGGCAAGGCCGGCCTTATTGCTCATCCCAAGTCCATCAGAAACGATGGCTGTACATGAACTGCCAGTTGTTGCTCTGGGCATGCGTCGTGGTGAGGCCCATGTTGTTGTTCGTGACGGAAACATCAGGCGCATGCGTCAGCGAAAAGTCGATCGATGCAGCTGGCGAGAACGCATAGCCGAAACCCAACGCGATATGGTTCTTGATCGTCGCGGGGAACAACGGATGCATGTAGCCATCCGGGATCGGGTTGTCGGCCAGGTTGAGACCGGCGCGCAAAGTCAGGGCGGGCGAGAACTTGTAGGCGCCGCCGATCATGAGCACGTTCTGGTTCTTCCAGTTCTGATAGAGCGTGGCGTTCATCGTCGTGCCACCCATGCCCATGGCCATCGGATTGGCCTGCACGGCGTCGGCGACAAAGTTCATGTTGAAGTTCTGCATGACATTCTTCCAACCGATGCGCTTGTAATCGGCCGCGAGCATCAATTGCTCATTCACTTGGTAAGCCAAGCCCAGGCCATAGGTTTCGGGCCATTGGAAGTTGACCACCTTGAGCTTGCCGGTCACGCCGATCACGCCCATGGGCGTACCCATCTTGATGCTGCCGTCGCCTTCCATGTCGCCCAGGCTGGTCTTGGCGTGATACACGCCGCCGATCGAAAGCTGAGGCGTGGCTTGCCACTGGAAGCCGAGGTTGCCGGCCCAGCCATCCGTCTTCAGGCGCTGTTTCATTTTGTTCGTGCCTTCGGAGAAGTCGAACTGCGCCCAGTTCAGGTCAAAGCCGGGCATGGACATGAAACCGGCGAAGGCGCCCAACATCGTGCTGGTGGGGCTCACGTTGCCCGAGGGCGAGGCCGCAAAACCCGGCATGCCGGCGAAGCTGCCGAACATCTGGCCCGACATGACCATTTGCAGGTCCAGGCCGCCCCAGAGGTAGTCGATCGAACCGCCCAGACGGAAGTTGTCCGCGACATCGAAGGCCAAGGGGAACATCAGGCGGCCGATACCCAGTTCGGAACGGTTGCTTTGGCCTGATGCGCCCTGCGCGCCCATCATCGAGCGATAGCCACCCATCAGTGAGCCGCTATCGTATTCGGTACCCATGCCCCCCTGCGCCATCATGCCGATGCCGTAGGCGAGCTTGCCGTTCTTGCGCACGTAACCGAATGCCGGCATGTAGTAGGCATCGCCACCGGAATTGGCGTCGGGCATACCGGTCATCTTGGTGGTGACATCGGGATGCAGGCCGCCAACGGCGATGTCGAAGCGCGCCGTGCCGCTCTTCATCATACCGAGCGTGGCCGGGTTGTTGATCATGCCGGCAGTACCATTGTCGTAGGCATAAGAAGCCCCGCCCATACCGGTGGCGACCGGACCGTAACCTTCCATGTTCATGCCGTTGGTGGCAAAGGCCGGCGCGGACAAACCGGCCACGGCAATCATCGCAGCAATTTTATTTAGATTCATGTTTCCCTCGTTTTGGGTTGAAGTTGATGCATGGGGTACGGCATTTCAGATAAACAGCGTGACATCGGCTTTCTGCGCCACGGGCAGGAAGGACGCGGCGCCGACATAGTCCATGCCATCGACGAAGTCGTCGTGACTGAAACCGAACAACTCGACCGTCATCTGGCAGACGACGAACTTGACGCCGGCTTCCTGCGACAGTTCGCGCAACTCGGCAATGCCGGCAACGCCGTTGTTCTTGATGGTCTGCTGCATCAGCGAAGTGGCGACGCTCTCGAAGCCGGGAATGCCGGCCTGGATGATATTGGGAATATTCCAGTTGATGCTCTTGAACCAGTCTGGGCCAAAAGGCATTTTCATCGGCATGCCGGGATTGCCCAGCGGACTGACCTTGAGATCGGAAATATCTTTCTTGACCAGTTGCAGGCCATAGAACGTGAAAAAAACGGTGACATCCCAACCCAGTGCGGCGGCAGTGGAAGCGAGAATGAACGGTGGATAAGCCCAGTCCAGCGTGCCTTTGGTGGCAATGATGGCCATCGAAGCCGTCTTCGATTCTTCGCGCTCTTGCAACAAAGCGTCGAGCTTCCCTGGCAGCAATTCGTCCAGCCGTTTGTTGATCAAGTCGTCGATGACGGCAATTTCGGGGGTGGCACCCATGGCGATCTCCTCAAAACAGCGTCGCGCACGACGCCATGTGCTGGTTACAGAAAGTCAAAAGCAAGGATGATGCGACATATCGCAGCGCAGCATCGAAGCAATTCTATTAATGCCGACATTCCCTAAAGCTATAACAAAAAGTAAACAAGGGCGCCCATCTGTTCAAATGGACGCCCTTGAGTCTGGGCATTTCGGTCAGGCCATTTCGGCGCAGTACCAACGCCGACTTTCGCTGACTTACTTGCGCTTGATGTAGAACTCGAACTCTTTATTGTTCTCGGCGCTCGACAGCAATTCGTTGCCGGTCTGCTTGGCGAAAGCGGCGAAATCCTTCACGGAACCTGGATCGGTAGCGATGATGCGCAGGGTCTGGCCGCTGGTCATTTCGCCCAGCGCCTTCTTGGCACGCAGAATCGGCAGCGGGCAATTCAGGCCACGGGCATCCAGTTCGCGATCAAAATTCATTGTTATTCCTCCGGTGATGAATGAGTGGGTTAAAAAGCTTAATGGCGCATCATAAGCCGCATTCAACCGAGCGGCAATTCGAGAAACTTATAGCGTCTTTGGCATTCCAATACTTGTTCATAATCAAGCGTCAGGCCACCGACTGGTAATAGAGATTTTGCGGATGGTTTGCCTGGGCGAAGAAAAACCACCGTTCGGCAAGCAGGCCGAGATATTGCACCAGAAACGCGAGGGCCAGGAGATCCCCGGTCGCCTGCATCAGCCCGGCGCCGAGCAAGCCCAGCGGGATGGCGAAGGCACCCAGCAGGAAAAACCACTTCACCGCGCGCAACATCGCTCGGGTCTGGCCGTGGAAAAACTCGCGCGTGTTGAAGGCGCCGCCCATCATGCCCTGGGTTTTCTGCGCAATCTTCGGATGCTTGATGCCGATCGCCGACTGGAGAGTCGACTTCGGCTTCAGCCGCGCATTGCGGATCAGCGTAGCAACACGCCCGAGCAGCCCGAGCAGGGTAATGATCAGCGCCCAACCGGCGAGCGCAGGCATCACCTCGGGCGCGCCGCCGGATGCCAACGCGGCGGCCAGGGTGAAACCCGAGGCGCCGCCCAGCAGGATGTAGTTGATCACTGTCAGCGGCGTATGCCATTCACGCAGGAAGCGCAGGCAGGCGTAGATCATGCCGGTACAGATGTAGAGCGCGAAGGCCAGCACGGTGCCGATCGTGCCGAGTACGGCGGTGACATTTACCGGCGCTCCACTGGGCAGTTGCGCCAGTTCGGGATTGATGCCGAACCAATGCGCCATGCCATAAAGAAAGACGGTGCCCATGAAAGCCGGCAGCACAATCACCTCGCGCGACAGCCACGAAGTCCGCCATTGGGTCGCGGAGCGCCAGGCACGCTCGGGACGCCCGAGGTGAAAAAAGGAGGCGAAGAGCCCCAGCACCAGCAGGACCGTGGCCAGCGCGCTACCCAAGGCATAGAAGTCGCTCGACTGCGCCGGCAGCAGGCCGAAGGCCGCATAGGACTCGACGGTGAACAGTGCGAGGAACAAGCCCTGACCGGCGCCGATCAGCGTGGTGAGGAATACGACGGAAAAAGCAGGATGCATTGTTCTTTCCTCTTTACCAGGAAGTGACGTCGTCGAGCGAAGGCTCGGCCTTGCCCGGCTTGGGCAGTTGCGCGTCGATCTTGAGCGGGTTGTCGGCGCGTTCGAGTTCGTCTTCCCGAATCCTGAGCTTGGTCTTGCGTCGCGGCAGGTAATGGTTGGCCGGATTGGTGCCCCACTCCGCCATCAACTGGTAGCCGCCCGCCTCGCGAATCGCCTTCGATACGACCGATTCCGGATCGTGGATGTCGCCGAACAGCCGTGCGCTGGTCGGACAGGCGCGCACGCAGGCTGGACGCCGTTCCTCGGCCGTCATCGTCGTGTCGTAGATGCGGTCGACGCAGAGGGTGCACTTCTTCATCACCTTCTGCTGCTCGTCGATTTCGCGCGCGCCGTAAGGGCAGGCCCAGGAGCAATACTTGCACCCGATGCACTTGTCGTAGTTGACGAGGACGATGCCGTCCTCCTTGCGCTTGTACGAGGCGCCCGTCGGGCACACCGGCACGCAGGGCGGGTCTTCGCAATGCAGGCAGGACTTGGGGAAATGGATCGTTTCGGTGTTGGGAAACTCACCGACCTCGAAGGTCTGCACGCGATTGAAGAAGGTGCCGGTCGGATCCTTGCCGTAAGGATTCTGGTCCACCATCGGCCCAGCCTCGCCGGAGGTGTTCCATTCCTTGCAGTTGGTCACGCAGGCGTGGCAGCCGACGCAGACGTTGAGGTCAATGACCAGTGCGAGCTGAGTCATTTGTTTTTCCCCGCGAAGTAGTTCCAAACCGATTTTCGCTCGGGCTGGCCGGGATAAGGCTTGAGCGGTTCGAACTGAGGAGACGTGACCGCCGTCTCCTCAGCGCCGACTTTGTAGATGCGCACGCGCACGTCGTACCACGCCGCCTGGCCGGTGATCGGATCGGAGTTGGAGACGCGCAGATTGCCCATCCGTTCGCAGGCCGGCAGCTCTTCGGAAATCAGGTGATTCAGCAGGAAGCCCTTCTGCGATTCGTTGGCGTCCGCCGTCAGGCCCCAAGCGCCCGCCGCCTTGCCAATGGCATTCCAGGTCCACACGGTCCCCGGCTCGACCGCCTCGGAATGCTTGGCCATGCACTTGACCTTGCCCCATTGCGACTCGACCCAGATCCAGTCGTTGTCCTCGATACCGGCGATACGCGCGGTCTGCGTATTCACATAGAGCAGATTGTGGGCGTGGATCTGCCGCAGCCAGGCGTTCTGCGAATCCCAGGAGTGATACATCGCCATCGGCCGCTGGGTGATCGCCGCAAGCGGATACTTTTGCTTGTCTGTCGCTTGGGCTTCCAGTGTGTCGTAGTAAAAGGGCAGCGGATCGAAGAAGGTCTCGACGCGCTTCGCCAGATGCGCCGGCGGCTTGCGCGAGAAGCCCTTGCCCTGCGCGGCCTGGCGGAAGCGCATCAGCACTTCGGAATAGATGTTGATGAGGATGGGCTCGGCGTAGCGCGTGATGCGATTGCGCTGGCTCCATTCGAGATAACCCTGGTTCCAGTTGCGCATGTACTGATAGCTCTTGGGCAACTCGTAGTGGAAGACGCAGTTGTTCTGCGCGTACATCTCCCACTGGTTCGGATTCGGTTCCCCGCGCAGCGACTTCTCGCCGCCTTTGCCGCGCCAGCCGGCGAGAAAGCCGATGCCGGAACCGGCCTCAGTTTCGTAGTTGACGATGAAGTCGGGATAGTCGCGATATTTGCGCGAGCCGTCCTTCAGCGTGAAGGCCGGCAGCTTGAGGCGCGTACCTAACTCGATGACGACCTCCTGAAACGGCTTGCACTCGCCGGTCGGCGGCAACACGGGAATGCGCACCGAATCCACCGGACCATCGAACTCGGAGATCGGCCGGTCGAGCAGCGACATCACGTCGTGACGCTCAAGATAAGTCGTGTCTGGCAGGATCAGGTCGGCAAAAGCCGTCATCTCGGACTGGAAGGCGTCGGCGACGACGATGAAGGGGATCTTGTATTCCCCGCTCTCGTCCTTGTCGTTCAGCATCTTCCTCACCTCGACGGTGTTCATCGTCGAGTTCCAGGCCATATTGGCCATGAAGATCAGGAGCGTGTCGATCTTGTACGGATCGCCGCGCCAGGCGTTGGTGATGACGTTGTGCATCAGGCCATGCACCGACAACGGATACTCCCAGGAGAAGCCCTTGTCGATCCGCACCGGCTTGCCTGCGCCGTCGACGAACAGGTCGTCCGGATCGGCCGGCCAGCCGAGCGCCATACCGTCGAGCGGCTTGTTGGGCTGCACGGCATTCGGGTGGTTCGGCGTGCGTGCGCAAGGCGGGATCGGCCGTGGAAAAGGCACCTTGTGGCGGAAGCCGCCGGGGCGGTCGATGGTGCCGAGTAGCGACATCAGGATGGCCAACGCACGGATGCTCTGGAAACCATTGGAGTGCGCCGCCAGACCGCGCATGGCGTGGAAGGCCACGGGATTGCCGGTGACGGTGTCGTGCTCCTTGCCCCAGGAATCGGTCCAACTGATCGGCAATTCGATGCGCTGATCGCGCGCCGTCACGCCCATCTCGTAGGCGAGGCGGCGGATGGTGTCGGCGGGAATGCCGGTAACGCCCTCGGCCCATTCCGGCGTGTAGTCCTTGACGCGCTCCAGCAACAACTGGAACGAGGGCTTGACCGGCGTGCCGTCCCGCATCTTGAACTCACCGAGCAGGAAGGGATCGGCGCCCTCTGTGTGCGTCACCACAGCTTTATTCGTCTTGCGATCCCACCACAGTTTGTCCTGCGGGTCGTAGCAAGCCTCCTCTTCCGGCACCTCGGTGCGCAGGAACATGCCGAACTCGTCGCTCGCCTCATTGACGTTCACCAGCTCGCCGGCATTCGAATACTGGACGAGGAAGTCGCGGTCGTAGAGACCCTTGGCGATGATCTCGTGGATCACCGCGAGCAGGAAAGCGCCATCGGTACCGGGACGGATCGGCACCCATTCGTCGGCGATGGCCGAGTAGCCGGTGCGCACCGGATTGACCGAGACGAAACGACCGCCGTCGCGCTTGAACTTGGCCAGCGCCATCTTCAGCGGATTGGAGTGATGGTCCTCGGCGGTGCCGATCATGACGAAGAGCTTGGCGCGATCGAGATCCGGCCCGCCGAATTCCCAGAACGAACCGCCGATGGTGTAGATCATGCCGGCGGCCATGTTCACCGAGCAGAAGCCGCCGTGCGCCGCGTAGTTGGGCGTGCCGAACTGGCGCGCGAACAGGCCGGTCAGCGCCTGCATCTGGTCGCGGCCGGTAAACAGGGCGAACTGCTTCGGATCGGTCGCGCGGATCTTGCCGAGGCGTTCCGCCAGCGCCGAGTATGCCTCTTCCCAACTGATGGCCTCGAACTCGCCGGCGCCGCGATCCGCGCCGGCCTTGCGGCGCAGCGGCCGCGTCAGGCGCGCGGGCGAATACTGCTTCATGATGCCGGACGAACCCTTGGCGCAAATCACCCCTTGGTTCAACGGGTGATCGGGATTGCCGTCGATGTAGCGCACTTCGCCGTCGCGCAGATGCACACGGATGCCGCAACGGCAAGCGCACATGTAGCAGGTGGTCTTTTTGACTTCCTGCACGGATTGTTGGGTCATTTCTGTCGGGCCCCGGTCGGGTTCATTAGAATTTTGCGATATTCTTGCAGCCAAGCACCCCTGTCACAAGGGAGTTATTTTTATTTCCCAATAAACTATAGTCGAATACCCAGAAGGAAGCCCCATGGTCAGACCGATTCCGAAATTCACCGAGAGAGAGCGCAGCCTGGTTCATCAAACGATCAAGGAGCGCTACGGTTCTGATGTCACGTTTCAGGACGTCGATGCCGAATTGCAGCTCAACCTGCTGGAGGAAAAACTCACGACCTGTCCCTCGCTCGCCTGGGATGAGCGCGGCGCCCACTTCGTCATCTTCAAGACCGGCGACAGTCGTTTTCGCTGCCAGTTCTACTACACCGATATCGAGCAATTTGGCACCGGCAAAGATGAGTACGACAACCTCGGCGATTGCGTCGTCACACTGTTGCAGGTGCAAGCCGATCACGAACTTCAGGTCCAAGGCATTCGCTCGGGCATGAACGCGGTCGATTTCAGCAAGGCCAACGACGGCGAAGAGTACTACCCGCCGATCATCATCTAAGCGAGGCCCACATGAAAGTCTGCATCGTCTCCGACAGCCACGACCGTGGGCCGCTGCTTGCCACCGCCATCGAAATCGCCAAGGCCGAAGGCGCCGAGGCGGTCATCCATTGCGGCGACCTAATCGGCACCAACACCCTCAAGGCCTCGCTCAAGCTCGGCCTGCCAATCCACGCCGTGCACGGCAACAACCTCGGCGACCCGGTTGCCATCGCCCGCCTGGCCTGTCACTCCGAGGGCCTGTTACACTACCACGGCAACGACGCCGGCATCGAGTTGGGCGGTCGCAAGATATTCATCACCCACTATCCGCACATCGGGCGCGCCTTCGCCTGCACCGGCGAATACGATCTGGTCTGTTGCGGCCATAGCCATGTGCCGCTAACTCATCAGGAACCCAACGTCAAGGGCGGCAGCACCTGGCTCATCAACCCCGGCACCGTCGCCGGCCTGGGCGCGCCGGAAGCCACCTGGATCATGGGCGATTTGGCCGCGCTGCATTTCGATATCCGCGTCCTGCCGCGCTAGGAAAGTCGGCGTGACCGCAGGAAACCCCTTTTGTGGGGCTGGCGGGACGGCTCAGCGGGTCAAACGCCGTAAGCCTGCTTGAGCTTCGCGCGCATCGACAAGGTTTGTGCGTCCACGACCTGGCCCGCCACGCGAATTTCACCGCCCACGGCGTGGGCGATCTGCGCCGCGCGCCGCGCTGCTGCGTTGGCGCCACCGCCCCCCGTCTGCGCCGGCGCGAGAAAGCCATTGAGCGCATCGACGCTGCCGTGACTATCGACCACCGCCACCTTCACACCATCGCGCCAGATCTCGGCATAGACAGGTGCCGGCACATGTGGCTGAGCCGCCGCTGTGGCATTCGACAGCGAAACGCGCGCGCCCTCTGCGGCCAGCGCCGTTGCCCCAGTCTCCTGCGGCGCCAACATAGGCGCGTCCGGCGTTACGCCCCTTGCCAACCTCCCGGCGGCGCTCCCATTGCTGCTAACCGTGGCGCTTGCTGCGCTCTGCAAGGCATCCAACGGAGACAGGGTGGCGGGTAATATCGACATGGCGCTCCAGCAATTAATGGGGTTCTCGATCCCTTCTTTGCACAGGCCATGCCAGGGTCAAATCAGCGTTTTTTCGCAACATTTCGCTGAAATTCAGGCAAGTTCTGCCGCCGTAGCGGCAAATCCTTACCGGATTTATCGCCGACACGAAAGCCATGTCGCCAAACCGCTGCTCGATTCGACACGTCTATTTATCCATAGGAATATTTAGCCCGGCATTTGATCTGGAGCAGAATCCCGCGCGCGGAATGGCAGTTACAATCGCGCACCTTTTTGGTCATGGCCCGACACTCCGCCAGCAACACGGCGCAAAATCAGTGGCGGCCTTTTCTGAAACCTCGTTTTCGGTAGCACCCACTCCACGGAGGCTTGATGACGGCTTCAATCGCAACCAACCAGACCATCCTGGTCGTCGGCGGCGGTATCGCCGGCATGACGGCGGCTCTAGAGGCGGCCGAATGCGGCAAGCAGGTAATCCTGGCCGAGAAAACCCCCACACTGGGCGGCCGCACTTCCCTGCTGTATCGCTATTTCCCCAAGATGTGCCACCCCACCTGCGGGCTGGAAATCAACCTCAGGCGCATCCGCGGCAACCCGAACGTGCGCGTGATGACCATGGCCGAAGTGGCTGCCGTCACCGGCAGCCGCGGCGACTACAACGTCACGTTGAAGATCAAGCCGCGCCACGTCACCGAAGACTGCACCGCCTGCGGCGACTGCGGCAAGGCGGTGACAGTCGAGATCGCCAACCCGGCCAACTACGGCCTGGACAAGATCAAGGCGGCCTACCTGCCCCACGGCATGGCCTACCCGCAGCGTTTCGTCATTGATCCCTCCATCGTCGGCACCGCCGATGGCGAAGCGGCCAAAGCCGCTTGCAAGGTCGGTGCCGTCGATCTCGGCATGCAGGAAGAAACCGTCGAACTGAAGGTCGGCAGCGTAGTCTGGGCCACCGGCTGGCGCCCCTTCGACGCGGCGAAGATTCAGCCCTACGGCTACGACCGCTACCCCAACGTCATCACCAGCCTCGAATTCGAACGCCTGTGCGACCCGCACGGCCCGACCGGCGGCAAGATTCTGCGCCCCGGCGACGGCAAGGAAGCGAAGAACATTGCCTTCATCCAGTGCGCCGGTTCGCGCGACGAGAACTATCTGCGCCACTGCTCGCGCATCTGCTGCATGGCCTCGCTGAAGCAAACCCAATACGTGCGTGAAGCCTACGGCGACGCGGGCAAGTCGACGGTGTACTACATCGACATCCGCGCCATCGACCGCCTGGAAGATTTCTACGCCAACGTGTGGAAAGATCCGACCGTCAGCTTCGTCAAATCGAAGGTAGCGCGCATCGCTCTCAATGAAGAAACTGGCAATCCGATCCTCCACGGCGTCAACACCGAAGGCTACCAACGGTATGCTACCGAGCACGATCTCGTCGTGCTAGCCGTTGGCATGGAACCGGAAGTGACCGGCGTGAAGTTGCCCGACGACATCCTGCTCGACTCCTCGAACTTCATCGAAGGCTCGAAGAGCGAGGGCATGTTCGGCGCCGGCAGCGCCTCCAGTCCGCTGGACGTCAACCGTGCGGTACAAAGCGCAACGGCCGCCGCCCTGCGCGCCGTTCAGGTCATTCATAAAACCGCTTCTACGGAGGCCGCGTAACCATGGCCGACATCAAATACGCTGCATACATTTGTTCCGGCTGCGGCATCGGGGATGTACTCGATGTCAATGCGCTGGAGAAAGTCGCCACCAAGGAAGGCAAGATGGCGCTGGTCAAGCGCCACGCCTTCCTCTGTAATGCCGAAGGCGTGCAGATGATCAAGGACGACATCGCCAACGAGGGCGTCACCCATCTGTGCATCGCCGCCTGCTCGCGGCGCGCCAAGGCCGAAGCCTTCAGTTTCGCCAACGCCGCAATGTCGCGCGCCAACCTGCGCGAAGGCGTGATCTGGGTCGTCGCCGAAGGGAGCGACCACGACGAAGTCCGTCAGGAAATGGCCGAGGACTACGTCCGCATGGGCTGTGCCGAAGTCAAGAAGATGAAGCTGCCGGAGGGCAAAGTCAAAGAGTCCTCCAGCAAGCGCATTCTCGTCGTCGGCGGCGGCATGTCGGGCATGACATCCGCACTGGCCGCAGCCGATACCGGCTACGACGTGGTGCTGGTCGAAAAGACCGGCAGCCTCGGCGGTTTCGCCAACAACTTGTACAAGCGCGTACCGTTTGCCGCGCCCTATGCCGAAGCCCAGCCCACCGGCGCTGCCGAACTGGCCGCCAAGGTAACGAGCCATCCGAAGATCACGGTGCATCTGAACTCGACGCTCGCAGGAACCGCCGGCGCGCCCGGTCGCTTCCTCGCCAAAGTGGCGCAGGAATCGGGCAACGTGACCGAAGAACTCTGCGGCGCCATCGTCCAGGCCACCGGCTTCACGACCTACCCGCTCGACAAGCTGCCCGAACTGGGTGGCGGTCAGGCCAATGTGGTCGACCAGGCCGGCCTCGAAGCCATGGCCAAGGCTGCCAACGGCGGCGCCATGAAGCGCGCCGACGGCAAGGAAGTCAAGAGCGTCGTGTTCGTCCAGTGTGCCGGCCAGCGTGGCTACGGCGGCAACGGCGCAGGCACGCACCTCGAATACTGCTCCGGCCATTGCTGCGCCACCAGCATCAAGCAAGCGATGTACTTCAAGGACCAGAACCCCGACATCGACGCGGTCGTGATGTACCAAGACCTGCGCGTACCGGGCATGGGCGAGGACTTCTATCGCAGCGCCCAGAAGAAGGGTGTGATCTTCACCAAGGCCAAGGTCAACGCGGTCAAGGGCGGCGACGCATGCAAAGTCGAATTCAAGGACCTGATCCTTGATGAGGATACTGCTGCCGATGCCGACCTCGTCGTGCTGGCGACCGGCCAGGTGCCGAATGCCGGCGTGAATCTCGACGACTGGACCGCCATCAACACGCTGGCCGAAGGCGGCGACGAAGCGGCCAAGCAGCAGCGCTCCGATCTCGAATCCACCTCGGTGCTGAAACTGGCCTACCGCCAGGGGCCGGACGTGCCGCAGTTCAAGTATGGTTTCGCCGACTCGCACTTCATCTGCTTCCCGTACGAAACCCGCCGTACCGGCATCTATGCCGCCGGCCCGGTGCGCCGGCCGATGGATATGCTCCAGGCAACGGAAGACGCCACCGGGGCAACGATGAAAGCGATCCAGGCCGTGGAAAACGTCGAGAAAGGCCGCGCCGCGCATCCGCGCGCCTGGGATCTTTCCTTCCCCAGCGCCCGCCTCGAAGGCTGCACGCAATGCAAGCGCTGCACGGTGGAGTGCCCCTTCGGCGCCATCGACGAGGACGAGAAGCGCTTCCCGGTCTTCAACGAGGAGCGCTGCCGCCGCTGCGGCACCTGCATGGGCGCCTGCCCGGTGCGGGTGATCTCCTTCGAGAACTATTCCTGCGACACCGTCGGTATGCAGGTCAAGGCCGTCAATGTGCCGGACGAGTTCGAGGAAAAGCCGCGCATCCTCATCCTCGCTTGCGAGAACGACGCCTACCCTGCCCTCGACATGGCCGGTCTGCAACGTATCACCTACTCGGCCTTCGTCCGGGCGATTCCGGTGCGCTGCCTCGGCTCGGTCAACACCATCTGGATCACCGATGCGCTGAACTCAGGCTACGATGGCGTGATGATGATGGGCTGCAAGAAGGGCGACGATTACCAGTGTCACTTCGTCAAGGGTTCGGAAATGGCCTTCTATCGCATGAGCAAGATCGGCGATACGTTGAAGCAACTGGGCCTGGAACCCGAGCGCGTGCAGACGCAGGAAGTGGCCATCACCGACAACGCCCGCGTTGCCAAGTTGATCGACGACTATGTCGCCCAGCTCAATGAAATGGGCCCATCCCCGATGAAGGGCTTCGGCTAAGGAGCACATGACGATGACTACCGCTAACACCACTGCCGTCGCAAAGTACAAGAACAACTTCCTCAAGGAAGTCGAAGCCAACGTCGAGGATGGTCAATGGGTCAAGATGTGCATGCAGTGCGGCGTCTGCGCCGGCTCCTGCCCGCTCGGCCCGGCCTGGGAACACTCGCCGCAGAAGATCTTCATGATGATCCGCGCCGGCAAGCGCGAGGAAGTGCTCAAGTCCGACTCGATGTGGATGTGCACCTCCTGCTACAACTGCATCGTGCGCTGCCCGCGCAAGCTGCCGATCACGCACATCATGCACGGCCTGGCCAACTACGCACACCGCCTCGGTATCGCCCCGCAGGGCCAGCCGACGCGCGACATCGCCAAGCTGTTCTGGAACAACATCATCAAGACCGGTCGAGTCAATGAGCTGACCTTCTCGCTGGCGATGTATTTCAAGGACGGCTTCGGCCAAGGCATCAAGAACGCCATGGCCATGCAGGGCGTCGGCCTCGGCCTGATGAAGGCCAAGCGCCTCAACCCGATGGAAATCTTCGGCGGCCACTCGTGCAGCGACAAGAGCGGCATCCACAAGATGATCGCCAAAGCGCGCGAAATCGAAGACCGCCGCAAGGGCTTCGCCCAATAAGCCCAAGGAGACGAACGAATGTCGAAGAAGCAATACGCGTTTTACCCCGGCTGCTCGTCGCAGAAAAAGGCCTCGGCCGACAACTTCCTGCGCTCGATCGATGTCGTCTGCGAGAAGCTCGACGTCCAGTTGAACGAGATTCCCGACTGGAACTGTTGCGGTGCCTCGATCGGCTACGGCGAAGGCGGCGAGTTGCCGCGTCTGGCCTTGTCCGCGCGCAACCTGGCGCTGGCCGAGACCAATTTCGCCGGCCAGGACATGGTCTCGGTCTGCCCCGCCTGCTGGCTCGCCTCGCGCGAGACAGCCGAGCGTCTGCACGAATCGAACAGCCTGCTCGCCGAAACCAACGAAGCGCTGAAAGAAGCCGGCCTGACGTTCAAGGGCGAGGTCAAGGCCCGCCACTTCGTCGAGGTGCTGATCGAGGATATCGGTTGGGATGCTATGCAAAAGCAGGTCGTCAAACCGCTCGACGGTCTCAAGTTCGCTGGCTACGTCGGCTGCCAGACCAACCGCCCGTTCGGCATCGTCGGCGAGTCCTTCGAGAACCCGCAGTATCTCGACAAGATGATCGAAACCTGCGGCGCCGAAGCCGTGGCCTACGACCAGAAAGTCACCTGCTGCGGCGGCGCGCTGGCCTTCTCCGAACCGGACAAGGCGCAGAAGCAGATCCGCGACATCGTCGAATCGGCCTACGACCACGGCGCCGACATGATCGTCACGCCCTGCCAGTTGTGCCAGGCCAACGTCGAGATCTACCAGTCGGAAATCAACAAGAAACAGGGCACCAAGTTCAACATGCCCGTCGTGTATTACTCGCAACTGATGACGCTGGCCTACGGCGGCACGGCAGAACAAGCCGGCCTCGACGGCCAGTTGATCCGCGCCGAGAAGCTGGAAAAGCTCGCGGGCAAGTAAGCAGAACGCTTCAAAGGGGAACGACGGCCGGCCCGGATCATCGGGTCGGCCGTTTTTTTCGGGACATCTAAGCGGCGCCGTCCCGCCAGCGCCGAGTTTGCCGCGCTACAACTGCGCTTCCTGATAATCCAGAATTTCCTCGATGTGACGCAGCACCTCGTCGCCGATTTCGTTGTCGCGCCAGAGGCGGATCAATTCGCGACGCTCGGCCAGGATCGCGGCGCGGCGCAGGCGCGCTTCCAGTGCCGCTTGCGGGCTCGGCGCCGCGCCCTCCGGCGCGAGTTGTTCGACCCGGCCGGCGATCTCGGCACGCAGACGCGCGGCCCACTCGGGCGGCGCGTTCTCCGCCGCAATGGCAGCGTCGACAGCAGCAAGCGCCGCTGCGCTCATGGTGACGCGCACACGCTGCTGTTCCGCTTCCAGGCTCCAGTTCGAGCCGACCTTGAGCCTGCGGATCAGCACGGGCAGGCTGAGGCCCTGGCCGATCAGGGTGATCGCGATGACGAAAAAGGTGAGGAAAATAATCAGGTCGCGATGCGGGAAGGGCATGCCGTTCGGCAGTCGCGTCGGCAGCGCCAGCGCCGCCGCCAGCGAGACGATGCCGCGCATGCCGCACCAACTGATGATGCCCAGTTCGCGCTTGCGCAAGGCCGGCTCGCGTTCGCGCAGACTGCCGCTCAACCAGCGCGGCAGGAAGGCGACCGGGTAGACCCAGGCGAAGCGCACGAGAATGGCGATGGCACTGACCCACAGCCCCCAGCCGATCAGTTGGCCAACCGAATAGCGCGAGAGGTTATCCACCACATCGGACATCTGGATGCCGATCAACATGAAGATCAGGCAGTTGAGCATGAATACCAGCAGGTTCCAGACCGAGCGCGCCATGATGCGCATCTCGGCCGAAACCAGCTCGGGGGCATAACGCCCGCGCACCAGGCCGGCCGCGACGACGGCCAGCACGCCGGAAACATGCAGCAATTCGGCGGCGATGTAGGTGACATAGGGCACGACGAGCGCGGTCAGCACCTCGATGAAGGGATCGCCGAGGCGCCGGTGGATGGCAATGAAGACGAAGGCAAACACGCACCCGAGTGCCACACCGCCGAGCGCCACGCCGACGAACTGGGCGCCGGCATTGGTCAGCGAAAAGGCGCCGGTCAACACCGCCACGACGGCGAACTTGTAGATCACCAGGCCGGAGGCGTCGTTCAGGAGGCTTTCGCCTTCGAGAATGGTGACGATGCGGCGCGGGATGTTGAGGCGCGAAAGAATTGCGGTGGCCGCCACCGCGTCCGGCGGCGAAACGATGGCGCCCAGCACAAAAGCAGCCGCCCACGGCACGTCGGGCACCATCAGCTTGAACGCGGCGCCGACGGCGAGCGTGGTGGCAATCACCAGGCCGATCGCCAAGAGGCCAATGGGGCGGATGTTGGCCTTGAAATCGTTCCACGAGGTGAGCAGCGCGGCCTGATAAAGAATCGGCGGCAGCACCAGCACCAGAATCAATTGCGGCTCGAAGGGGAATTGCGGCAGCTTCGGCACGAAGCCCAGCAAAGCGCCGCCGATGACCAAGGCGATGGGGTAGGGAAACTTGAAATGGCGGGCGATCCAACCCAGCGCCACAGCACACAACAGCAACAGCAACACAAGTTCGAGCAAAAGCATGGCAATCGATTCAGCAAGTCCGGCTTGAAAGCAACATATGCCGCCGGGGAAGGCGCGATTATCCTCGCCTTGCGCCTGAGCGGCGCAAAAAAACAGGCTAAGATTCCATCACGCTGCATCACGCCGAACCAGACAATAAGAAGGAGACCGCAATGGCAACAATTCACAAGGAAGTCGCCGTACCCCAAGCACTCAAACCCTTCAAAGCGCCGCCAGGCACGAGCTTCAGCCAGCCCAGCACCTTCACGCTGGTGCGCGCCGAATCGCCCGCGCTGTGCGTGATGACCGACCTCAAGCAGGTGTCCGCCGCCACCATCGCGCCCACCGCGACGCTGGCGCAAGCCAACCAGACGATGATCTCGCGCGGCGTGCGCCTGCTGCTGGTGACGAACCGCGACGACGAAGTGCTGGGCCTGATCACGGCACGCGACACCCAGGGCGAAAAGCCGATCAAGCTGATTCAGGAACGCGGCGGCAAGCACAGCGATCTGCTGGTTGCCGACCTGATGTGTCCGCGCGACAGCATCGATCTGGTTGATGCGGCCGACGTGCTGCGCGCCAGCGTAGGCGACATCGTCGCCACCCTCAAAACCCTGCATCGCCAGCACGCCATGGTCGGCGAACGCGATGCCGTCAGCGGCCAGGTGCGCATTCGCGGCATCTTCTCGGCCACCCAAATCGGCCGCCAACTTGGCGCGGCGATCCAGACCTTCGAGGTCGGCACGACCTTCTCCGAAATCGAGGGTTTCCTGGCGCAGGACAACTCCTGATCGATCCCGGCCGCCGCTATGCGGCGGCCGGGCGCCATTTCTCCGTCCACACCGCTGCCGCTTCGGGCTTGCCGTAGTAATAGCCTTGCAAGACGTCGCAACGATGCACGGTACTCAGGAAGTAGCGCTGTCCCTCGGTTTCGACGCCTTCCGCCACCACCTTGAGGCCGAGGTTGTGCGCCAGCGCCAAGGTCGCCGCGCAGATGGCGGCGTCATTGTTGTCCGACTCGATATCGCGCACGAAACTCCGGTCGAGCTTCAACACCTGAATCGGCAGATTCTTCAGGTAAGCCAGCGATGAATAGCCGGTGCCAAAATCGTCGATGGCCAGACACACATCGAGCGCACGCAAGGCCTGCAATTGACCGATGGCACGCTCCGGATCGGCCATCGCCGCCGACTCGGTAATCTCTAATTCGAGATCGCCGGCACCAAGCCGATACTTGTCGATACAGGCCTTCACCAGATCGACCAGCTGCGTGGAGCGCAATTGCTGCGCCGACAGATTCACGGCCATGCGCAGCCCGTCAATCCCCTCATCCTTCCAGTTCGCCAACTGCCGGCAGGCCTCGTCCAGCACCCACGCGCCCAGCGCCTCAATCAGGCCGGCTTCTTCGGCGATAGGAATGAATTTGAGCGGCGGCACCAAACCGCGCTCGGGATGGCGCCAACGCACCAGAGCCTCCACGCCGACGATCTTCTCGCTCTGGGCATCGACCTGCGGCTGATAATGCAGCACAAACTCGCCCGCCGTCAGCGCGGTACGCAAATCGCGCTCCAGCTCCATGCGCTCGGCGGCAGCGGCGTTCATCACGGCGGTGAAAAACTGCACATTGTTGCGGCCCTGCTCCTTGGCGTGATACATCGCCGTATCGGCGTTCTTCATCAGGATCTCGGCCGTCTCGCCGTCGCTTGGATAGAGGCTGACGCCGATGCTGGGGGTCGAATGCAGCACATTGCCCGCAATTGCGTAAGACTGGCCGAGGGCATGCAGGATCTTGGCCGCGACCAGCGAGGCGTCGAACACCGAATCCATGCCTGTCAGCACGACAACGAACTCGTCGCCGCCCAGGCGCGCGACGATATCGCTTTCGCGCACGCAAGTTTGCAAACGGCACGCCACTTCGACGAGCAGGCGGTCGCCGACCGGGTGACCCAGCGTATCGTTGATGAGTTTGAAGCGGTCCATGTCGATGAATATCACCGCCAGCAGCGCATCGGTGCGGCGCGCCGATGCCAGGGCCTGGCCCAGGCGGTTTTCCAGGTTGAAGCGATTGAACAGGCCGGTCAGGGTGTCGTGGTGCGCCAGGTGTTCGATACGCTCCTCGGCGGCCTTGCGCTCGCTGATGTCGCTGAAGCCGGCAAGGTAATGCGTGACCGCCCCCGTCGCGTCGCGTAGCGCCGAAATCGTCGCCCATTTGGGATAGACCTCCCCATCCTTGCGCCGGTCCCACAATTCGCCCTGCCAGAAGCCACTCTCCGCCAGTGCCGCCCACATCATCTGATAAATCTCTGGCGCGGTGCGCCCCGAGGACAGCAGGCGCGGATTCGCGCCGAGCAGTTCGTCCAGCGTATAGCCGGTCAGGCGCAACAACGCAGGATTGGCAGTCACGATACGATTGTCGCGGTCGGTCACGAGAATCGCCTCCCCGCTATGCTCGAACATGTTGGCATACAGGTGCAAGGCCGCCTCGGCCGTCTTGCGTTCGGTGATGTCGCGGAAGGTGCATTGCAGCATCGGCCGGCCATCGAGCGGCAGTATTTGTACAATCACCTGGACATCGCGGATCGCGCCGTCTTTGCAACGCTGTCGCGTCTCAAAATTGTCCCAACCGCGCTGACGGATCAATTCGATGTGACGCGCCGTGTCTTCCACCCGTTCGTCGACCTCGATGTCGGGAATGCCGAGCGCGGCGAACTCGTCGCGCGCATAACCCAACTGCTCGTAGGCCACGGCATTGAACTCGACGAAGCGCTGTGTGTCAGGATCGACGATCAGGATACCGTCGCGCGCCTGTTCGAACAGGGTGCGGTAGCGCAGTTCGTCGCGCATCCGCTCGCGCTCGCGCTGGCGCGACTGGCGCGCCGCCCAACCGATGCCGGCTAGGCCCAGCAGCCAGATGCCGCCATGGCTCAGGCCGAGATTGCGGCGGGTATCCGCGATCTGGTCGTAATAGGTGGCCAAGGGTAGGTTGAGGCCGGTGGCGCCGCGCATGTCGCCCTTCCGGTAGCCGAGGATGGCATGGCACTTTTCGCAGCCGTCCTCCATCCACATCGCGCGCAGATAGCGCAGATACGGCGCGCCATCGAGATTGGCGACCTCCCAGACCTCGCTCTTCTCGCCACGCGTGAAAGCTTCGAGCTGGGCCGTCTCCCACGCGTCCGGCGCATTGCCCGGATTCAGATACTTCAGGCCGGTGATGCGGCCACGGATGCCATAGTGTTCGGCGTACTCGTCCATGATCTGACGCAACATGCTGGCTGGATTCAGCAGGGTCAATTGGCGGCCATCGTTGGTGGTGACATCGCGGCCCGGTACATGGGAAAGCCAGGGCACGGACTGCTGGAACGGGGTGATCGGCACATACACGCCGCCGTGGCGCGTCGCCCAGCGACGGAAGGAAATATCCTTGTCGAGATTGGTGCGCGCCTCGGCATAAGCGCGCTGCATCACCTGCGCGCGCGTGTCGACGAAATTCCAGGCCAGCGACGCCGCCACCGCCAGCGTCCACAACAAGGCGGTCAAGACATTGAAACGCACGGCAGAAGCGAATATTTGCGGCATAGTCGAACCTGAAGTCGGAGCTAGCGAAACAACATTATCCTACGCTGTCAACTTGCGATAGATATCCGCGACCTTGATGGGGAGTTTCTTCACGTCGTCGAGCACGCTGTAGCTCGCCGCGCCGTACATGTGCTTCAGATAATCGGCGCCTTGGCGGTCGATGGTCACGCAGTGGCTCTTGATGCCCAGTCGGCGCGCCTCCTGCAAGGCGCGGCGCGTGTCTTCGATGCCATAGGTGCCGCGATATTCGTCGCCGAAATCGTCCGGCCGGCCGTCGGATAAGGTCACCAGCAGCTTGTGGCGCGCCGGTTGGGCGTCGAGCAACTGCGTCAGGTGGCGGATCGCCACGCCCATCCGGGTGTAATCCTTGGCCTCGATGGCGTCAATGCGTGCGCGTACGCCATCGTCGTAGCGGTCGGCAAACGACTTGATGCGATAGATGTCACAGCGCGTGCGCGTCCAGCCGGAAAAACCGTAGATCGCATAGCGGTCGCCGAGCGCCTCCAAAGCCTCGCACAGCATCACCAGCGACTCGCGCTCCGCGTCATTCACCCAGCCTTTTGTCGAACCGCTCATATCGACCATGAACATCGCCGCCAGGCTGCGCTCGTTCCTCACGCGCCGGCTGAACAGGCGCGGCGAGGGCTCGGCGCCGCACTTGCGGTCATGCAGCGCCTCGACCAGCGCATCGAGATCGATCTCCTCGCCCTCGGGCTGGCGGCCGCGGATGCGATCCTCGCCGCGCACGGCCTCGAAGCGGCGCTTGAGCTGCTGGATGAAGGGCGCATAGCGCAGCTTCACCTCGCGCACGAAGGCGCCGTCGCCCGGCGCCACCGGCATCTCATAAACATGGCACCAGCCGCGCCGATAGGCATTGCGGTGGTAGTCCCACTCGTCGTACTGGAAGTCCGCCTGGCGGTCGCGCGCCAGTTCCGGGGCCGGACCGCGCTTGTCGGTCGGCGTCCAGGCGCCGTCGCCCGCAGGCGTCAGCGCCTCGGGCGGCACCTCGCCCAAATCCTGCGCCAGCGATTGCGCGGCGGCTTGCACATCCGCGGGCAAGCTCACCGCCTCGCCATCGACGCTCACCTCCAGCGCGCCAGTCTCCGCGTTGATCTGCGCGGCGAACGCATTGGGCGCCGCCGGCTTTGTCCCCGCCGCGCCCTTCAGCGCGCCAAGCGCCTTCCGCAGGATCGCGGTATCGCGCGCGATGCGGTCGGCCCGCACCCGCGCCGCCGCCGTCGGATCGAGCCGACCGCAGAAAGTCGGCGCTGGCGGCACGGCACCGCGCGCCATGAAAACCGCCAGCCACCGCAGCGTCGCCCGCACATCGGCCCCCGGCGCGCTCAATTCGCTCTGCGCATCCTGCAACGCTGCCGGCCAGTCGCCGCGCAGCTCCGCCAGCAAGCGGCCCAAGCCCGGCAGATCGCGTTCGATGCAGGCCGCCAGGCGCACGGCTTCGAGCTGGGCCAGCCAGACGAGCGCCTGCTCGCGCCCATGTGCATCGGGCCACTGCGCCAGCGCGCCGTCGAGATCGGCGTTGAAAGTGCCGTAGCGCGTCTGTGCCCAGAGTTGCACTGCCAACGCCTTGTAGAGCTGGCGGTTGTCCTCGACACCGGCAAAATGAGCGATGCGCTCGGGCAGGAACAGCGTCTCGGTATCCGTCCAGGGGTAAGCACCTGCTTTCAGCGCAAGGCCTCTTCCCGACAAACCCTGAACAAAACGCGCCAGGCGCGGCTCGACCTCGGCGAAGCGCGCGCAAAGCCGCCCGGCGCGAATCGCGACGAAGCCGTCAAGGTCGCGCAAGCGCTCCATCGCCGCGCGCAAACCCTCCTTGTCGTAGGTATCGAGACCGGCGAGCGCCCAAGCTTCGAAACCCGCATCGCCCAGGCGCTCCAACCCCTGCGGCGCCTGCATGGCGATCATGTGGCCAAGCTCGGCATTCGTCTGCGCCGCCACACCCGCCCAGTGCAGCACGAGATCCTGATGACGGCGCGGCAAGGCTTCGAGCAGCGCCGCCAGTCTGCCGATGGAGCGATGCGAAGCAGAGGCGAACAGCAGCGTGTCGAGCTTTTCTTCCAGCTCGTGTTCAAAGAGTTTGCGCTCGACCACTAAAAAACGGCCCGCACCAGATCGTCCAGCGTCTGCGTCATGTCGGGATCGTCGGTCAGCGCGCGCGCCACCGCCGCCGTGGCAGCGACCGTTGGCGCCATACCTGCGCCGACGAGCTGTGCGGCATGCACCAAGAGGCGCGTGCTGGCGCCCTCGTCGAGTCCGGCGCCCTTGAGGTTGCGCGTGAGTTCGCCGAGCCTGACCAGCTTCTTTGCCATCGCCGCATCGATGCCGCCCTCCGTCGCCACGATCTGCGCCTCGACCTCGGCGCCGGGATAATCGAACTCCAGCGCGACGAAGCGCTGCCGCGTGCTCGGCTTGATCTCCTTCAGCACGCTCTGGTAGCCGGGGTTGTAGGAGATCACCAGCATGAAACTCGGCGGTGCGGGAATCAGCTCGCCGCGTTTGTCGACCGCCAGCGCGCGGCGCGTATCGGCGAGCGGGTGGATCACCACCGTGGTGTCCTTCCGCGCTTCGACGATCTCGTCGAGATAGCAGATCGCGCCAGCGCGCACGGCGGCGGTGAGCGGGCCGTCGAGCCACACCGTTTCGTCGCCGACGATCAGGTAACGGCCGACCAGATCGGCGGTGGTCAGGTCGTCGTGGCAGGCCACCGTGACCAGCGGACGCCCGAGCTTCCAGGCCATGTACTCGACGAAACGCGTCTTGCCGCAGCCGGTCGGGCCTTTCAGCAGCACCGGCAGGCGCTTGGTCGCAGCGGCCTCGAACAGAGCGACCTCGTCGGCCACGGTTTGATAGTAGGGTTCGGCGCCGAGCGATTCGAGTTCGGGCGTGATGGTTCTGAGGTTCGCGGCAGTCATGGGAAAGAATCTTGTGGTGGGAGACTTGCCTGGAGTCTCTAACAGGCATCCGCCACTGTCAAATAAGCCCAAAGTCGGCACTGGCAGGACGGCGAACTCCCCCGCACCGGGGTATTTGCCTCCCCTCCGGCTTATGCTCAAATGCGCCCTTTGCCTCGCACCCCGCCATTATGCAAATCACCGTCGCCGCCCTCATCGTCCGCTTCATGGAGCGCCTCGGCATCCGCAGCGTCTATGGCATGCCGGGGTCGCACATCCTGCCGGTGTATGACCAGCTTTACGACTCGTCCATCAAAACGGTGCTGGCGAAGCACGAGCAGGGCGCGGCCTTCATGGCGTGCGGCGAGGCGCGCGCGACGCGCGGCGTTGCGGCCTGCGTCACCACCGCCGGACCGGGCGCGACCAATCTCGTCACCGGCATCGCCAACGCCTACGCCGACAAGCTGCCGGTGCTGATCGTCACCGGCGAGACCTCGACCTTCATCTTCGGCAAGGGCGGCTTGCAGGAAAGCTCGGGCGAAGGCGGCAGCATCGACCAGTCCGACCTGTTCCGTGGCATCACGCGCTACCACCGCATCGTCGAGCGCACCGACTACCTGTTGCAGGTGCTGCGCCAGACCGCGCGGATTCTCCTCTCGCCCAACGCCGGGCCGGTGCTGCTGTCATTTCCCTACAACATCCAGAAGGAATTGGTGGAGGAAAGCCTGCTCGACGACATCCGCTTCGTCAAGGAGCAGCCGCCGATCTGCAACCGCTACGCCGCAACCGACGACATGGCGCAAATGCTGCGCGCGGCGCGCCATCCGGCCATCGTCGCCGGCCACGGCTGCTTTCTCGCCGGCGCGCAAAACGCGCTGCGCAGACTCGGCGAGCGCTTCGCGATTCCCGTCGCGACGACGCTGAAGGGCAAGGGCCTGATCGCCGAGGGCGATCCGCGCGCGCTCGGCTGCCTCGGCGTCACCTCGGACGGCAGCGCCTACCGCCACATCGTCGACCATGCCGATCTCCTGATCGTGCTGGGCGCGACCTTCAACGAGCGCACCAGCCATCTGTGGGACCGCGCGCTGACGACCGGCAAGCGCGTGATCCAGGTGGACCACGACGCCGCGCAACTGGAGAAGGTGTTCCGCGCCGACCTGGCGATCCACGGCGACATCCGCGCCGTGCTGGAAGATCTGCTGGAATGTCTCGGCGACAGCAGCGTGCCGCCAGCGCCGACTTTGTCGCGCCCGCCCGTCGCGCCACATTTCACCGCCATCGCGCATCTGTTCGACCGGCTCGTCGAACGCTTGCCGCAGGCCATGGTCTTCGACGACAACATCATCCTCGCGCAGACTTACCTCAAGGCCTCGCCGCAGCACCGCTACTTTCCGAACTCCGGCGTCTCGGCGCTCGGCCACGCCATTCCCGCCGCCATCGGCGCGCGCTGCGCGGTCGACGCGCCCACCTTCGCCATCCTCGGCGACGGCGGTTTCCAGATGTGCTGCATGGAGCTGATGACGGCGGTGAATTACGGCATTCCGCTCAACGTGGTGATGATCAACAACGGCACGCTGGGCCTGATCCGCAAAAACCAGTTCCAGCTCTACCGCGAACGCTACATCGACTGCGACTTCGTCAATCCGGACTACGCGCTCTTGGCGCAGTCCTTCGGCATCGCGCACTGGCGCGTCGAGTCGGCGGCGGACGTTGATGTGCTGTTCGAGCGCGCCGATCTGGAAAACGGCATCAACCTCGTCGAGGTGATGTGGGACAAGAACGTGTTCCCTGCGTACAAATCCGATCGATGAGCGGACCGATGAGCCAGCACCGCTTCCTCATCGTCGTCCCGGTCGCCGACCGGCCGCGCCACATCCAGGCCTGTCTGGACAGCCTCGCCGAACTGCTGCGCCGCTATCCCACCCCACACCCGGTCCGCGTGCTGATCGCCGACGACAGCGCCGATGCGGCGAACGTCGCGGCCAACCGGGCAATCGCCGCGCAGACCAGCACGCCAGGCTTGCAGGTCTGCCACTTCGGGCCAGAGGAACAGTGGGCACTCAGCGCGCCGCTGCGGGAATCGCTCCCCGGCGTGGTGGGCAAGCAGCCGCGCGAAGCTTTCGGCCACAAAGGCCAGGGCGTGATGCGCAACATCGCCTATCTCAAAGTCGCCGAGATGTTGCAGGGCGAACCCGATGATGTCCTGATCTGGTCGCTCGACAGCGATCAGGAATTCTGCGTCAAGCTCGCCGACGGCCGCATCGACTATGCGGTCGACTACTTCGGCGGCCTCGATGCGATCTTCTCTGCCACCTCCGCGCTGGTGCTGACCGGCAAGGTCGTCGGCGACCCGCCGGTCTCGCCCGCCGTGATGACGGCGAACTTCCTCGCCGACGTAGAAGGCTTTCTGCAGGAGATGGCGACGCGCGACGCGCAAGCGCCCTGCGGTCAACACCGCGCGGCGCAGCGCAGTGGCGATGCCGCCTATCACGACATGGCCGACCTGTTCGGCTTCCAGCCGGAAGCGCGCTACGCCTACCCCTGCCCTCTGCTCGGCGCCCACAGCGAAGCCGACTGTTTCGCCCATTTCGCCGGCCGGGCGAACAGCTTC
>Ga0209262_10000237_pt1 | contig 29441 bp, 27 predicted proteins | sample Lowcelwee11metaG_FD_187171 | JGI IMG/M metagenome (GOLD analysis project Ga0209262, IMG submission 187171) | Freshwater pond sediment microbial communities from the University of Edinburgh, under environmental carbon perturbations - Low... | ecosystem: Environmental > Aquatic > Freshwater >... | reverse complement strand
AACATCTCCATGGTGATCACCCTTTCTCGCTCCTGCGCATAAATTGCACAGGTTAGGTTGAACACCCTGGCCAGTTTTAAATCGGCACTCCCTCCTCAAATTGGCTGGAATTCAGCCGGTACGAACACACATACTCAGAGTCTGCCCGAGCAAGCAGATACGCAGCGGTTATCTGCAATGCGTTCTTGGACATCCGCAGCTTGGTCGGCCACAGATGGTGCGTTTTGCATTTGGGTCCAGTGTGCCGGAAATTGCTGCTGAAGATGTCGCCACCGTACCTATTCCAAGGCTCGATCCCTCGATTGAGGACAGGCTTGCCGACATGATGGAAGAATCAGCCAAAGCTCGCGCAGAAGCAGATTCACTTGAGGAATCCATTGCTACCGACGCCGAAGCCATCATTGACCGCTTCATGGCTGGCGACATGCAAGACGTTGTGGTGGCACCGTAGGGGATGGTAGGTGCCGTCCTGCCAGTGCCGACTTTTGCCAATCCATGACCAAAAGAATGAAGATCAAGCAGGCAAACCCGGCGGAACAGGATGAGCCGCTACGGCACTGCTCATTCTGCAGACGGGATCAGCACACCGTCGACCTGCTGGTTGCAGGCGACGGCAATCAGGCATTCATCTGCCCGGCCTGCGTGGAACTGGCCCGAGACATCATCGGCGCGCGGCGGCTGGGATTGATGAACGAGGCTTGACGTTTAGCAGCTTACTTGGCGCCTTTTGCGAGTTCGGGATTGAGGGTTGCTGCCAATGCCATTAGCAGCGTTTCATCAAGCGTGCCGTGGCGGAGTGCATAGGCCAAATAGGCCCAATTGCTTCGTAGCGCTTCCGGCTTGACCCCCAGCATCGTGATGGCAGCATGAAGCGCAAAATCTTCGTTTGCAGTGAGGAAGTCTGGGTGCCGAAGGCTGATCTGAATCGGGCGCAGGCGGATCAGCCATTTCAATGTGTATGCCGCTTGCCGATAGCCGTTCAGCAGACCACAGCGGTGGCGCTTGCGCTCAAAGTCAATATCCGTGAAATAGCGCTCAACCGCATAGCGCAAGATGGCGGTGTTCAGGTGGAGACCGGAGGCATGACCACCACCTTGTTTCGCTCTCACTCGCGCATAAAGCCTGTCACGAAATTCCTCGAATGCCTTGGCAAAGACTTCGACCCGACGGTCACATTTTTCAAGAAATTCCTTGCTTCGGATAGGCTCATCGGCGGGGGCGTCAAAAAAATCGTCGCCACGCAGCGTCTTGGGATCTGTCATTCCAAGAACCGAGGTGATCAGGCGCCGTAGCGCAGATCAAAAAAACTATCGAGGTTTGTTTTGAAGCGATCCAGGAAGCCTGTATCGTCAAACTCGGGCGATGAGTTAGGTACGCCTTCGGTCAAATACGCGATAAACGCCTGATCCTCGCGCGCAGCGCGATTGACTTCGGCAACCTCGGCGGCAAGGCCCTCGGCTGTTTGTTCTGGGAAAGGATTTATTTCGGTCATTTTTGGTTTGCTCCTAGCCGCACTTAATTCGATTTACGGAATTTGCAATACGATCTGTAACGCATGCAATTCGTCGGTCTCTGTTGAAGCTAGGACAGTTATTGTTGCCAAACATTCCGGGCACGGCTATCGCCGTCCGGCCCGCTATTCTGCCTGCTCCACCCCGTGGCCGTCAATAAACGTGGCTGCATAACGTTGCGCGAAGTGGCAACACGTTGCAGGAGCGTTACGTTTCATGCACCGTCCCGCCAGCACCGGCTTTACACTGTGTCCAGTGTGTCAGTTCCCGAACTGACGTAGCGCGCAAACTCCGCATCCCCCTCCGACCGCCCGTCATGCGGCTTGCTTTTGGCGCGTAGGGTGGTCATCAGGGCGCCGCAAGCCGCCTGCCGGGCTACCGCGTCACAGACTGAACCACGCCAGAGCGCAAGAAACCGCGCACTGGCTTTGTGCGTTCCTCGACCGCCGTTTCCTCCTGCACCGCCGCCGCAGCGCCACTGCGCCGGCCAGCAAACAGCCGCTCGCCGGCTTGCGGCTTGCAGGCGGCTACCGTGTCGGGTGCTCCACCACGCCAGAGGCTACGCCACTGGCTTTGTCTCTCTCGCTATCGCCGTCCCGCCAGCGCCGACTTTTGCCCTTGGCTGGCGTTTGCGCGCGCTGCCCGCCGTCTGTGCCGCCAGCTTCGCTCGCGGCCCCGTCGGCTACGGTATCAAAACCAACACAGCGTAACGGTGGCCACTCCGTAGTTAAGTGCCGTAGGTTTAGAACACATAGTGACCGACTATGTGTTTCTAACGAAACACGCGGCCAGAGGAGTACCTCTGGACTCCCGCAGGCTTTGGGCCTGCTGCTTGCGCGAAAATGTGGGCCGAAAAAGCCGGCCGCAGGGGCTACTTTGGCCCGCTTCCACCCCACCACCCCGGTGGGGTGATCATGGTTGTGGTTTCGGGCAGGTGTGGCAGGCTCGCGGATTGTGTGTCAACGCCGTCAGCCGAAACACCCAATGCCGCCAGTTGGATCTTCAACTTGGCAATTTCCTGGTCCTTGGCTTCAGCTTCCCGCCGTAGGCGTTCCACTTCCCCGCTTTCCGCTGCCCGTTTGGCTTGCCCAAGGGCATGGACGAGGATGCTCGATTCCTTGAGTCTGAGCAATTCGCGCGATGTGCTGATCAGTTTGGCCTCCTCATTCAGACGCTTTGCCTTTGCTTCGAGCTGACCTTTTTCCAGCGATAGTGCCGACTTGGCAAACGAGAATATTTTGCGTTTTGCTGATAACTGATTCTGTCCTTCAACTAGTTCGGCATCACGGCGTTGCAAACAGTTTGCCACCAGTAATGCGGTTGCTTTCTCAGATTTCCACTCTGAGCGAGTCAGGCGCCTGCGTTTGGGGCCCAAACGTGTCAGGCCGACATACTGGGAAACCTTATCGTAATAGTCATCTTGTAGTGCGCTCAAGGCTGCATTGTGGGCCTGCTTGCTTTTGTTTGGCGGCGCGTCCTGGCCAGCTTTAACACCGGGGTGGACTGAGGCCATATCCAAATCGTCTGGAATGACGTAGAAGTGAAGATGAGGAAATTCCTCGTCATAATGAAATAGCTCTGCCCTGAGTTGATCTCCCCACCGAGCCTTCAGATAGTCCAAGGTGCGCTGCTTCCAATCACAGAATACTGGGTCGAGGAGATCAAGTTCCGCCATCCGCACTGGATAGCTAGCTACACCGGCCATCAAAAGCAACTTGTCTTTCCTCATTTTTCTACCGCGTTTGTCCTTGGCCTGTACAGCGCGCTGTTTCAATTCGTTGATGATGCCATCCAAGTCCACTTTGCCCATGATGTCGGGTGGTTGTGGGTGGGTTATATGTGGGCAGGCACCATCCCGTCTAAGTGCTTCGTCGGCAATTTGCTTGATCGACAAACGGGGCTGTTTGCCAGCACGGGCGGTTTTTGTTTTGCCCTTCGGATTCCCAGGACATCCATTGCTGCCTGAGAACGAATAGGCTTCCAAGTGGAAGAACTGGTAGCCACTCATGCGGATACTCCTACTGCATGTATTGCTGACTTCCTCATTGTATGGGCGGGAAACAGCAGCTTTTCCCAAATGCCAGCTAAGGATTTGAGATCGATACCCAAATCCACTTGCGCCAGGTAGTCGAGTTGCGCCTGCGGACGCAAGCGCTTGCCATAGAGGCCATACGTGACACTGGCGTTTTCATGACCCACGATGTCCTTGATCGCCGCTTCGGCCAATCCTGCCTGCTTGCAATGATCGATCAGAGTATGGCGGAAGGAATGAAAGACCTTGTCTTTCCCGGTGATGCCGAGCCGGTCCATATAACGGGCAAACCAGTTGCTTGCCGTGACCCCGCGCCGCCCTTGGCGCAAACCCAACTCGGGGAACAACAAACCATGTCCCTGGCGGCGACGGTGCGCCACATAGTCCCGGAATCCGAGTTGCTCGACGGTGGGAGCCAGCGCAACTTGTCGAATCGAGTTCTTGTTCTTCACGCGACGGTGCTGGATGTTGATGTCAATGGTCAGGATGCCGTCGACCTCCTTGATGTCATCCAGTCTCAGGGCTGCCAGTTCTTCGATCCGGGCACCCGTGACCAAACCTAACACCGGTAACCAGAACATATAAGGGCTGCGACGTTGGGTACCGCAACGCTCGGATTTGAACTCGTCACTCAAGAAGATCTGCTGCAATTCGGCCAGCGTGAAGGGGGCGCGCGCTTCGTCCAGACGCTGTTCTTTAGGCATGGACAGACCGGTGGCCGGGTTGGTGGCGATATACCCCTTGTCCACAGCCCAGTTGAACATCTGGGCGACGACGGTGAAATGCTTGTTGATGCGGCAGACCGAGAGCGGTTTGACGTCGGGCAGCTTGAGGATTTCGGCAATACTCAACTCACGATAGCGGCGTTGCTTGGAGCGATTGGGTGGCAGACGCATGACGGTTTGCCGGTAGTCGCGCAGGATGTCTTTGGTCACGGTGCCGATGCTCATGTCGCCGATGATTTCTATCAGGTCGCGGAAGATGGCGGCATTGTCCATCTGGGTCTTCCTCTCCCAGCGATTGCTACGTAGATGGTCGTCGGTGAATTCCTGGATGACGGTACTCAGGCGCTTGGGGGTGATGGTTGGGGTTGCCGGTGGCGTTGAGGCAAAGCCGAGGAACGGATCGGCCCCATAGTTGCCGCGTAGGCGCTCGGCCATGGTGCCGAGGATGAAGTGGTCGGCCCTCAGCAGGCCGCGGCGCAGGTAGATTTCGCTGTCGCTGTTCTCCGGGACGGTGATGCCGGCATGGGCGAGGAAGGTGCGGGCATCCTTGACTTCCCGGGAGGTGTCGCAGGTGCGCAAGCGGGTTTCGAGGTCGGTTCGTGCGCTGCCGATCCACTCGAGGTTGGCATCCATTTGTTCGGGAGCGGTGACCGGGGATTGTGCGGCCAGTCCGTGTTCGAATTCGTTGAGCGATTCGCGGACGTAGCTGTGCAGCAGGGTTTCGATCTGTGGTGGGGTGATGGTTGGCATCATGGCGTATTCCCTTTCTGCCCGTGCCTGGAATGCCGCCATACGCACGGCGAGCGAGGCGCCACGTCGCAGCGCTTCTCGCCGATAGGCAGTCCCGAGTCCGAGCCTGAGTTCTCGACGATTCAGGAGATTAGAAATCGAAAAGGGAAATGTCCAGCGAAAATACCAGATGGCATTGCGACGATAGAGGTACTGGGGTTTGGCTGAACCCCGCGTTGCAGGTACTGACATTTGCATACTCCGGCCAAACTTCGGCACAGTAGGTGGCACAAATGTTGGATCAGTACCTGAAAATAACACCTAACTCGTTGATTCTATTGTTAGGTGGAGCGGGTGAAGGGAGTCGGCGGTATCCAACCCATCGAAATTCACGACGCTAACCAGTTGAATCATATAGACTTATATCAACTATAAAGCAGCATTGGATACGGAAATGTACCACGAGTTGGATACTGCCTTTCGCCCTCGCTGGTCTTCTTTCTTTCCTGTAACACAGCCTGTATTGAATTTATGCCCCACTACATGGATAATGGGCGCGTGGGCTGATCACTGCGTAGCGGGGGTTGGCCCCTTTCATTTGGGTAGCACCACAAGTCCATACCCCTCTACGATCCCTGTCCGACTGCGGCGCAGTTTCGAACGGACAATCTCGAAATCTTCCTTGCTCGGTTTGCCGAGCACATGCCGGCCGATGGGTGTCACCACCAGATCGGCAAGTTGCAGGCCGACGATGTTCTCCGACTTGGCGCGCAAGTTCATCGCAAGAATGCGTTTCTCGATGTCCTTGGCCTGCTGGTAGCGTGTGCCCTGAATCTTCAAGTTCAACCACGCCAGTTCCAGTTCGTGATCCAGCGTCGGGTCGCGGCGTTCGGCGACGATAAGACCACCACCAGATACATTGCCCACGTCGAAAGCGAATCGTTCCACCAGCAGATCGAGACTCAGCAAATACGGATCGAGAGCTGCCACGCCGTAGCGGGCAATATGCTCGTCCTTGCGGATGGCGCAGGCCACTATCTTGTAGTCGAGGTTGCGCATCAACTCGTTTAGTTCAGCGTAGAAGCGCTCCCGGAAAGCTGGATTCTTCATCGCCTCGAAACCGTTGCGGTTACGGGTAATGTCCGCTGTGTGCAGGATAATGTCGTCGCGACCAAGGATACGTTGCTTAAAGTCCCGCACGGCTTCGGTCATGGGGCCTTCGGCATAGTCCTTATCGACAATGATGCCGCCGAGTACAAACAGTGGGTATTGCGGATCGATGACGGATAGATTGTGATCGCCAGATTCGTCGAGAAAAAGAACTTTCATGATGCGTTATGCCGTTTTGAATAGGGCTTTGTATTCCGCATCATCATTCATCTTTTCGACCAAAAAACTAACCCATGCGGGGGTGTATAGGTAGTCCTTGTGCGGCTCGTCGTAGATGCAATATTCCTTTTTTGTTAATTCAGGCTTTTTCTCACCTTTGAGTGGCCGGACCCCATATTTTTTCCAGCAACGCTCGTGAGTCGTCTGGTTGAATTTATCGACCAATCCGCTTGCTCGCTCAATTTGCGGATTACCCAGCGCATCCTGAACAGCAGCAACGACAGCGGATGGCTTCAACAACCCACCATTGATCACACTTGCGGTCTTCCATTTGACCATCACGGCAAATTTTTCGAACTCAGCTTTTTGTTCTGCTGTCAGTTTGTCGTGCTGTACAAACTGGATCGGTAACGCATCGGCGGAATCATGATTGGCCACCTGAATCAGAAATGCTTTGAAAGCATAGTGACTGCTGCCCACAACGGTTGCTGCCATCATTCCACGATAATCGTCGATGAACCGCTTGATGTCAGCCAGCCCTTTATTCGCCTTAACAGCATGGGCAAAGGACTCGCCACTTGGAAACAGTTGGAGGGAGAACGAAAGACTTTCGCGGAGTTGATGTTTAACGCCGAAATGCTGACCAAGCATTTCATCAAAATTGAGTAGCAGCGCCTGGCATTCGCCAAAAATAGCAGCATCTAATTCCGGTACATGACGATGCTCGATTTTGTTCCGAAGGGGAATGAAAAACTCCAAGTTTTTCCGCATTGGATTTTCAGTGTCGTCGCCCCACCATTGTCTTGCACACTCGCCCAGTTCCCAATGGCGATAATCCCCATCGATCATGTCGTAGTGACCGTTCCTTTTCTTGTGGTAGGGATTGATTCCCTTACGAAAGAAAATCGCATGCATTAGTGCCGTCCATGCGATCACCATCAAGGCGATGTATCCGGCTGACCGAAACTTTACTGCTGGCTTGTTATAGATCTCGACAGCAAGCAATGCGGAATCCTTTGCTTTTTGAAGATATGGTTTGAGATTCTTGCCGACACGAATATTCGTCATTATTTCCGTCCATCAGAAAACGTCATCGCCAGCAAAGCGCCGAAGGTGGCCTGGGCCCTGGCGGTGGCAGCAGATTGCTGAGAAATGATGCTTGAAACGCTTTCCTTCCTCTCCGCAAATAGTCTTTGAAGATCGGTTGGTGGCAATAGCAAGCAAAGCGATTTCACGTCTTGCTGGTTGATGCTGGACTGATTGATGGCATGCTTTGCCTTCGACAAAAAATGGGCCTTAGCATAGGCAGTTTGCAGAGCACCAATCACATACTCAGGTAGCGCCAAGGATTCATCTGGCGCAAATCGCATCATGTTCGACTCGAACACCGTTTCCTCAGCCAAATCAGGAATGATGGCGCTCTTGCCAAGATATTCTGGGCTATTCACGCGATTGATCACGATATTGCGCGAAGCCAACCTAAACTTGGCTCGTTCGTCAGGTGTTATGCGAACACGCTTCAAGGCATTGATGTCCTTGACCAGTCCATCGTAAAAAGCGTCAATACGAAGGATTGGGGTGCCCTCCCCATAATGGGATGCGTGTTTGTAAAGTCCGTTTTGTGGGCCATCACAAATCACCTGTCCGAGAGTCATTACTGGCCACCCCTTCGGATTCGTCGCCGGATCACCAAACATATCCAGAAACAGCGACGGGATAAGTTCCGTCGCCTTCTTCTCGGCCTCCCGCCGCAGTCGAACGATGCCCTCGGCACGGGAAAGCAGATCAACGATGCGGCGCTGCTCCGGGAGTGACGGTAATGGAATCGGCAACGAAAATACGAAATCCATGTCAGCGCGTGGCATTCTTGCCCCGGCTGTGCGAGCGGAAATCAACTCGACAACATGCCCGCGGCGAAGGAAATATCCAAGATAAGCACGGTCAATATCTGCACTCGGAAGCAGCGGAATGATTTCAGTCGAACACTTCCCCTCGAAGTCGGGAAGGGCGACCTTGTTGAGGTATGGGCGCAGCTTGCCGTAGAGGACGTGTTCAGGGCCAAACTTGAAGCTGTTAGCCATCGGAGTTTCCGGGGTCTTCGATAGCTCTCCCTCAACGAACATGCCGCTACCGGATTCGATGGTTTCCAATCCGATATAGCGAAGCTCTGGCCGCTCTCCAGGCCTTACGCTTTCCCGAGCCTGCTGGCAAACGTCACCAAGGCGCACGGTGCTCACGCAGCCTGCTCCGCCAGCGCCGACCTCAACGCCGCCACTTCCTCCACAATCTCCGCCTCGATGGCAGCCAGTTCATCGAGGATTTCCCTCGGATCGCGGTGCTCCACCGCCGCCTGACTCATCGGCCGGTAACGCCCCGCCGACAGATTGAAGTCGTTGGCGCGAATCGTCGCCGCGTCGGCAAACCACCATTTCTCGCAAAAGTCGGCGCTTGCGGGACGGCGGTTCCATTCTTCGAGCCGCGCATCCCGCGACTTGAATACCTCAACCAAACCCGGCAGGTCGTCGGCCTCGATTGGATTGTCATGGTTGGCATCGAGCTTATAGCCGTCGTTGTCGGCATGCAGGAACAGCACGTTTTCGGTCGTGCCGCCTTTGCGGAAAAACAGCACCGAAGTCTTTACCCCGGAATAAGGCTGGAACACACCACCGGGCAGCGACAGCACCGCCTCCACGCGGTTATTTTCGATCAGTTGCCGCCGCAGTTCCTTGTGCGCGCCGGTCGAACCAAACAGCACGCCTTCGGGCACGATCACGCCGCAGCGGCCACCGGGGCGCAGGTTGTCCATCATGTATTTGAGGAACAGCAGTTCTGTCGCCGTGCTGGTGCCGACCTTCACTTCCTCCACCACCCGATCCTTATCCACCCGCCCGGCAAACGGCGGATTGGCCAGCACAACGTGGTAGCCCTCCTGCGGCAGGCCGAGTTGTTCCTTGCGTTCGTTGTCGAGGTTGCTGGTTAGCACATTGCGCAGCAGCACACGCACGTTGGCCAGCCCGCGCAGGGTCAGGTTCATGGTGGCCAATCGCACCATCTTCGGATCGACGTCGTTGCCGTAGAACGTGGCCGATTGCAGGGCCGAAGTCTGGGCGGCGGAAAGTTTGTCGCCCAAGCCACGCTTGTGCTTTTTGCCGTCAATTTCCACCTCTTGAATGGCGCTTGGCGACGAGTTGGCCAGACGGATGTAGTTGTAGGCTGCCACCAGAAAGCCTGCGGTACCTGCCGCCGGGTCATAAATGGTTTCGCCCACCTTGGGGTCGATGATTTCGACAATGGTGCGGATCACATGCCGGGGTGTGCGGAACTGGCCCAACTCGCCGGCCTGCCGAATCTGCCGCAGGACGTGCTCGAACAGGTCGCCCTTGGTGTCGGAGTCAGCGGCATCCAGCCGCAGGCCATCCACCAGATTAACCACCTGGGTGAGCACCGTCGGGTCGATGATGGCGAGCCGCGCGCCATCCATGAAGTTGTGGGTGGCTTTCTCGCCCATCTCGGCAAAGAAGGCAAACACCTCGTCGCGCAGGAAGCGAACCAGTGCCTCCCCGGATAAACCCTTGGCCCAGACTGACCAGCGAAAGCGGTCACGCGGGATGGTGGTCTGGCCATTCTCGGCATTGAGCGGGTTCTTGATCTGCCAGTCGCCCGCAAACAGGCTCTCGTAAGGCGTTTTCAGAACCTTGGCCTTCATCTTGTTCTCGGCATCAATGCCTTCGACAAGGTAGAAGAAGAACAGGAAGGAAAGCTGCTCGGCGTTGCTGACGGGATCGGGGTAGCCGCCACCGAAGAGGTAATCACGAATCTGGTCAATCGACCGCCGCATGTCGGGCGTTAAGGGCATTGGCTTGCTTTCTTATTGTTAGTGGGCTGCCGGGCGCTGGTTTTCTGCCGGCCCGTCGTCACCATGTTCGTTGAATAAGGCGACATTGAGGGTGTCGAGTCGAGCTTGCAGGGCGGCGGCATCGCCGAAGACCCGCTGCGCCTCGCGTAAGCCGCCCATCTGCGAAAACGTATGGAAATAGGCGAAGTGCTCGGGGATCACTTCGTCAAGGGTGTCGGCATTGGCGCGAATCTGGCTGCCGAGTATCCGTAGCCAGCGCTCCTGTTCCGCATCGAGGCCAGTCTGTGTCAGCAGCCATGCCTCAAACTTGGTGCCAAGCTCTGCGGCCTTCTGTTCCGAGGCTTCGGGGAACAGCATGTTGCCGTCTTCATCCACCGTAATCCATTCGCGGGTGGTGGGGTCGATGTGGTCGTCAATGTCCAGCGACAACAGCCGCTTGGGTTCGTATTTCTTCTTCGTGGGTTCCTTGGCCACCAGAATACCGCCGTCGCCGGTGGCATCTTCGTCGCCGTGGTAGTCGCAAACGCCGACGAAATCGAACATCGTGAAGATCGGTTTCTTGTTGGTCTTGCGCGTGCCCCGACCCCGCATCTGCTGATAGAGAATCGCGGAACGGGTAAAGCGGGCGAACACCAGATTGCATACCTCGGGGCAGTCAAAACCCGTGTCGAGCATATTTACGGAAACAAGGATTTGCGGGAATGGTTCTTTCTTGAAGCGGCGGATTTTCGCCATGGCATCCATGGTGTCGTCAGGCCCGGCACCGGACACGACGTAATCGGCAAACTTGACCTCGGCGGATGGCTTCTTGTCGGCAAACTCATTGTCGAAGAGTTGCGCCAACGTTTCCGCATGCTTCTTATTGACGGCGAACACGATGGTCTTGCCGATCAGCGGCATACGCACGATGCCTTTGCGGTCGGTGAACCCATTTTCGAGCACCTGCCTGAACTCGCGGACGATGGCCCGATTGCGTTCGGGAATCGTGAAACGGCGTTCCAATGCTGACGGATCGATCACGATGGGGTCTGCGTCGGCAAATAGCAGTTCAAATTCGGCTCGGGTGTCGGCATCCATGGCCGACCAGTCCAGTTCGCTCCGTTTGACCTCAAAACCGCCTTCGGCGGCGGTCTTGACCGTTTTGGCTTGATAGATTTGATACGGGGCCAGTACGCCATCGCGGATGGCATCCTTCAACTTGTAGGAGAAGGTCGGGGCATCCACCTCGAAGAAGCGCAGGGTATCGCGGACAAACAGCTTGTCCTCGTCGTCGGCATTGATTCCTTCCAGATTGGCAACGCAGGGTGTAGCGGTGAGGCCGATTTGGATGCCGTCAAAGTATTTCAGCACGCCACTCCACTGGCCGTAGATGCTGCGGTGGCATTCGTCGGAAATGATCAGGTCGAAGTAGCCCGACGAGTATTCGCTGTAAATGTTGATCATGCTTTGCAGCGTGGTGATGGTGATGCGCTTTTCATCCTGAAAGCGGCGACCGGCGCGCAACACATACGCGGGGTAATCGGGCAGGTGCTCGGCAAAGGCATCTTCGGTTTGCTTGGCGAGCGGGATGCGATCAACAAGGAATAACACGCGGGTGATGGCATTGGCCTCGAACAGCCGCTTGATGAGGGCGGCAGCCGTGCGAGTCTTGCCCGTGCCGGTGGCCATTTCCAGCAACAGTTTGCGCCGGCCCTGCTTGATTTCCTTGCAGGTGGTCTGGATACATTCCTGCTGGTAGTCGCGCCCGGCAATCTTCAAGTCAATGGGAACGGAAAGTGTGTCACGCCGGAGTTGGCGTGTGGCAAAACGGCGTTCGAGGTCGTCCTGCTTGAAGAAGGTTTTGACGGCATGGGGGAAGGCTTCGCGTTCCCATTCCCAGAACAGGACTTCCTTGCCGTTGGTGAGGAAGATATAGGGCACGCCCATGTGCTTGGCGTAGCCCTTGGCCTGTTCGGCAGCATCGGCGGGATTGATTCCATAGCGCTTGGCTTCGATGACGGCCAGCGAACGGCCATGACGATCACACAGCACATAATCGGCGCGGGTGCCGTCAGGCATCACTACCTCAAAGCGCACGGCATTCGAGTCGGCAACATTCCAACTCTGTGCGACAAGCATCGCGTCGATGAGGACGCGGGAAAAAGTTTCGTTCTTGTTCATGCTGAAGTAGGCAGATTGATTGCGTCGATTGTACCGATAACTGCATAGCATAGCGCATCAACCGTACCCCTGCCCATTACCCCCGCGCCTTGGCGTACTCGGTTTGTCAAATCCCCGTTGCCTGAACTGACGAATTGCTGGCGCGATCCTCCTACGCACCCCCACTTCACTACCCGGTGGTTGTTCACCATCGCCCCCCGATTTCCGACAGGCTATCAACCCCGCCACCGCTGCACCAGACATTCCCAGATTCAGCATCCTGGTTTGGGCATCAATTCGCACGATCCTCCCCGGACATTGAGCAATCTCCTCGCGCAGTTGATCACGTTCACTGGGACGCTTATCCCGTACCATCGCCATCGCCGTCACCCCGACGTGGAACCCCTCCGGTTTGGCGATGCCACGCGCTTGATACGAGCGATGATCGACCCCCTGTTTGAATCCCGCCGCCTGCAAATGCCGGTTACAGATTTCCGCCCATAATGCTCGGGTCTTCTGCAACCATTCGGCTGGTTTCAACTTGTCGGTTTTTCTTGCCCCACCCTGATGCTTGCCGTGCCGTTTGAACCAGGTCTCCGGTGTCCGTTCATCGCCATCATTGACCCGTTCGCTGATGAGCAAATGGCAATGCGGATTCAAGTCCATGTCGGCGTAGAAACTCAGATTCGGTGTTGTCTTGGTACTCCCGCGATGAATGGCCAAGGCAAACGGCAAGTTACCGCCATCGATGTCCGTCGTGAGCGCCAGGGCAAATTCGCGTGCGAGGGCCAAACGTCTGTCCGGTTTCAACTCGATGGGCAGACCAAACTCCACCTCCTTGAACAAGCGCCCATTGGCCCGCTCGAAGGCATCAGCTGCCAGCCAATAATCGAAGCCGATCTGGGTGCGCCGATACGGTGTTTGCCCTATCGCCCAAGCGGGCATATGGCCGGTTTCGAGGTGCACCACCTGATGGCGGGTTTTGCCATAGGAGGCGATGCGCGCAAGGTACGCGGCCTTGGCAGCGGCAGACTGCCCACCACTACGGCTGCCGGTGCGTGCGTGCAAGTGATAAATCGCCATATCGTGCCTTTCAAACGGGGTGTCGGGGGAATCCTCCCCTGACCGCATCGGTTTCCCCCGGAAACCGGTAAGTGCGCCCTCCGGGGGTAATGGATCGGCTGTCCGCCGGTTCAGCGGTGTTCGGACAGGCCCGGAATTACCCGACCAGCGGCGGCAGGTCGAACAGCGCTCGTTCGTCGGCGCGTTTCAACTGCTCGACGAGCAGCGGCAGGACGATGGCGCGCAACTGCTCGTCAGAGAGCACACACGCGCCGATGAGGATTTTGCGACGGGCGTCGGCTTTGCGCTTGGCCTTGGTTTCGACCTGTTGCAGGCGGCGTTTCTCGGCCTGCAGGTTCTTGATCTGCTCACTGACAGCAAACAGACGTTGGGTGGTACTCGGTGCCATGGAATTGCTCTCCTGAAATCACGGAAGGATGCACATGGAATGTGCACTCTCCAGTAGAACAAAAAGTTTCGCCGGCTCCAAGCAATTTTCTGAAAAGGGGGGGTGTCGATCCAAACGAGATCAGGCAATGGGCAGGAGAACATAGGCACGGACAAGGAAGAAACCTGTCGTCGCTACACACCTGACGCCCAGGGTGGGCCACCGAAAGACTACGAATTGATTGATGATCATCGCCAATCCCGCGTTAAGACAGGATTAGCGGCGACCACAGGGTTGTAGTCGCCGTTTGTCACAATCACATGGAATGCCCGACGTTTACAGGCGATTACCGCGACAACAGGGCTGCGACTACTCCCCCCATTGTCGTCTTCGCCTTAACGCGGCATCAACACCCGCCATGCCCCCTTGAGGTGAGACAGGTCAACCCCGAAATCCAGTTGCGTCAGATACTGCAATTGAACCTCCGGCCGCAATGCTTTGCCGTAGGTGCCATAGGTGATGCTCTCGTTGGTATGCCCGGCGATTTCCTGGGCAATGTCCATGGCAATCCCCTGCTGCTTGCAGGCATCCAATACGGTATGCCGGAACGAGTGAAACACCTTGTCCGGGGAGCTGATGCCGCGCCGATCCAGATAACGGGCAAAATACTTCGAGGCGGTCATGCCGCGGCGTCCTTGGCTAATGCCCAACTCGGGAAACAAGACCCCATGACCCTGCCGCTTTCGCTGCTCGACATAGTCGAGAAATCCGAGTTCCAATACCTTGGGGTGAAGAGCAACCTGCCGGATCGCGCTCTTGTTCTTCAGGCGCCGGTTTTGAATGTTGATGTCAAGCACCCAGGTCGTGCCGATCTGCTTTACATCCTCCAGGCGCAATCCGGCCAGTTCCTCGATGCGGGCGCCGGAGTGGAGCCCCAGAATTGGTAACCAATACATGTAAGGGCTACGTGTCTGGCCTTTGTTCTTGGCCGAGATGAATTCCTCGCTATGAAAGATGTTCTGGAGTTCGGCAGGGGTAAAGGGCGAGCGGGCTTCGCTGTCTTTCTTCTCCTTGGGCAGGCATAAACCTGTGGCCGGGTTGGCCATGACATAACCCTTGTCGAGTGCCCATTTGAAGAGCTGGGCAACCAGGACGAAATGCTTGTTGGCGCGACAGACGGAGAGGGGTTTGACGTCGGGCAGCTTGATGATTTCTGCAATGCTCAACTCACGATAGCGGGGCGCCTTCATTCGATTGGGCGGCAGGGCCGTGATGGTCTGCCGATAGGGGCGCAGGGTGTCCTTGTCGATGGTGGCAATCGGTACATCGCCAACGATTTCGACAAGGTCGCGCAGGATGGCGGCATTGTCGGTCTGGGTCTTCTTTGCCCAGCGATTGCTGCGCAGGTGGTCGTCGGTAAATTCCTTGATGACGGCGCGCAGGGGTTTGGGTGGGATGGTCGGGGTTGTCTGTGGCGACGAGGCAAAGCCGAGGAAGGGGTCGGTGCCATAGTTGCCGCGCATCCGTTCGGCCATGGTGCCGAGGATGAAATGATCGGCACGCAGCAGGCCACGACGCAGATAGATTTCGGCGTCGCTGTTCTCCGGGACGGTGATGCCGGCATGGGAGAGGAAGGTGCGGGCATCGGCGACTTCGCGGGAGGTGTCACGAGTGCGCAGACGGGTTTCTAGGTCGGTTCGGGCGCTGTCGATCCAGGCGAGGTCGGTATCGAGTGGGGCGGGAGGATCACCCACGGGGTGCGAAGCCAGTCCGTGTTCGAATTCGTCGAGTGATTCGCGTACGTAGGTGCGCAGCAGGGTTTCGATTTGTGGCGGGGTGAGGGTTTGCATGGGCGTCTCCTTGTCCAGTCGAACGTGAAGGGCATGCAAGCGTGCGGCCAGTTGGACGGCACGACGGGTGGCGAGCCGGATGTTCCCGGTTTGCATCGAGCGACGCAATTCACGTTTGCCTATGATGCTTGCAAAACGTTCGGGGAAAGTCCAGCGAAAACAATAGATGCTGCGTTTGAGATAGAGATGGGTCGCAAACTGGCCCTTGGGCATAGTGTCCTCCGCTAAGTTGGATACCATGCTGCCCACCAAGTTGGATACTTTGGCCTATCTCTTTGATTCTTCAGGTCGTTGGAGCGGGTGAAGGGAATCGAACCCTCGTCTTAAGCTTGGGAAGCTTCAGCTCTGCCATTGAGCTACACCCGCGCTGTGCCTGGATTTTTTAGCGCAGGCGATGATACATCATCCGCCCATCTCTGCGAATCAGCCGATTACATGCGCGGCGATATCAAGCCGAGTTTTTCCCGGAGCAGGCAACGGAGCAGCGTTCGATCACCTTCGATGATTTCAGTCGAGGTGTCCTCCCCGCGAAAATGCCGGTGAAATGCCCGCAGGCTCGCCGCTGGGTCTGCGACGTCGTAACCCAGTGCCTGCAACGCAAGAATCTCATCCAGCGGGCCTTCCGCCGCTGGTTCGGCGGGCCTTGCGCACCACAGTCCGAAGCCTTCCTGCGCGAGGCGTTGCCAGGGGAAGTGTCGACTTGGATCGACTTTTCGTCTGGGGGCGATATCGCCATGACCCAGATAGTTCGCCGTAGGGATGCGATAGCGCGGGCCGAGTACGCGCAGCAGGGCGAGTAGTGCGTCGATCTGGACATCGGCGAATGCTTCCGCGCCATCGTTGTCCAGTTCGATGCCGATCGAGGAGGAATTCAGGTCGGTATTGCCACCCCAATAGGACATACCGGCGTGCCAGGCCCGCCGACTTTCATCCACGAGTTGGTGGAGCGTCCCGTCGCGGCCGATCAGGTAATGGGCGCTGACTTTGCGCGCCGGATCGGTGAGCGTGCTCAGCGCATCCGCAACATTGTCGTTGCTCGTTTGGTGGATGATCACGAAGTTGGGGCGTCGCTCGTCGTGGTTGGGCGAGGACAGTCGAAGCATTTGTCCGTCTGGGCTCCTCGGCATGGGCGCACATGCAGCGACAAACAGGCATACCAACGCACCGGCAATTGAGGGAAGCGCAGCGCTGCGGCGCGCGTCAAGCGGCATTACCGCTGGAACCTCCCCTGCAGTTCCCGTCGCTCCTGCGCATCGATGCAAAGACGCGCTGTCAGGTTGGCTTTGAGCCGAGGAAGACCGATTTCGTCGCCGGTATCCTCGCAATAGCCATACTCGCCACTATCAATTCTCGATAGGGCCGCCGCAATCTCGTTTTTCGCGATGTATAAGCGATGGGCGGCCGCACCCTGCTGTTCGGACTGGATTTTGTAGTCGGCCACATCGGCCTCGTCGCCCTCCGGGGCTGACTGATCTTCCATCCCCTTGGCGGACTCGATGAATGCCTCACATTCGTCCAGTTGCGCCAGAAGTTTCTGCCGGAACCAGTCGAGTTGATTTTGGTTCATATACTTGCCGCCAGGCAATGTACAGATTTCTTTCTTCATTGCAGCCTCCCCTTTTGGATTTTCGGCGCGGGAGAGTATCACTTCGGCGCTCAAGTCTGTTGGTTCTACATGCTGCCGCAACAATTCCCGCACCGCCACGCTGGCATGGCTTATCCGGAATGCCCTTGGCGCAGTGGTTGCAAAATGTCCTTAAGACCGTTGTGATCGATTTCCTGCATCAATGCCAACAGACACCCGATCTCTCCGGGGGGAAACCCGTTCCGGGCAAACCAGTTCAGGTAATTCCCCGGCAGGTCGGCAATCAGCCGCCCCTTGTACTTGCCGTACGGCATCGTACGGGTGACCAGCAGAACCAGATCTTCTCGCTTCATGCGTTGTGGAGACTGCCGCTCAGTTTTCCTCCGGCACCATCTTGATTGCCCCGCAAGGACATTCGGCGACGCAGACGCCGCAGCCCTTGCAGTAGTCGTAATTGAACTCGAAGCGCTTGCCGGGGCCGAGCTTGATGACGGCGTTGTCGGGACAGACGCCGTAGCAGTTGTCGCACTCGAAGCAGTTGCCGCAACTCAGACAGCGGCGCGCTTCGAAAAGCGCGTTGCCCTCGTCGAGTCCCTGCACGACTTCGTCGAAGCTCGACTGGCGGCGCAGGATGTCGAGCGTCGGGCGCACGACGTGGGGCGCTTCCGAGTAGTACCAGGTGTTGAGCTTCTCGATGCCGGCAAGTTCGTGCTTGGGCGGCGGCGCGTAGGTTTCGCCTTTCAGCCAGGCGTCGATGTGGCGCGCGGCCTTCTTGCCATGGCCGACGCCGACGGTCACCGTACGTTCGGAGGGCACCATGTCGCCGCCGGCGAAGATGCCGGCGTGGCCGGTCATCATGTTTGGGCCGACTTGCACCGTGCCGTCCTTTACCTCCAGGCCGGGCACGCCGTCGAGCAGACCGAGGTCGACATCCTGGCCGAGCGCCAGCACCACCGAATCCGCCGCCAACGTTTCGAATTCGCCGGTCGGTTGCGGGAAGCCCTTGTCGTCGAGCGCCATCTTCTCGATGACGATCTCGCCTTCTTCGGCCTGCTTGATGGTGGAGAGCCACTTGACCATCACGCCTTCCTGCAGCGCTTCCTCGATCTCGAAGTCGTGGGCCGGCGCCTTGTCGCGCGTGCGGCGATAGACGATGATCGGCTCGGCGCCCATGCGCTTGACCGAACGCGCGACGTCGATGGCCGTGTTGCCGCCGCCATAGACGACGACGCGGCGGCCGAGCATCGGCTTCTCTTCGCCTTCCATCGAGCGCAGCACCGAAATCGCGTCGACGACCTTGGCGGCCGTGCCGGCGGGAATGTAGGCGCGCTTGCCGATGTGGGCGCCGACGGCGAGGAAGGCGGCGTCGAACTTGCCGGCCTGCATCGATGCCTCGATATTCGAGACCTTGGTATTGAGCTTGATGCTGACGCCGAGATTGACGATGCGCTGCACCTCGGCCTCGATCACTTCGCGCGGCAGGCGATACTTGGGAATGCCGAAGCGCATCATGCCGCCGGCGTAGGGGCCGGCTTCGTGGATTTCGACCGTGTGGCCGAGACGCGCCAGATGATAGGCGGCAGAAAGTCCCGAGGGTCCGGCGCCGACGACCAGCACGCGCTTGCCCGACTGCGTCGTTGGCTTGACGAATTGCCAGTTGCGCTTGATCGCCTCGTCGCCGAGGAAGCGCTCGATGGAATTGATGCCGACCGCCGAGTCCACATACTGACGATTGCAGGCGCCTTCGCAGGGGTGGTAGCAGACGCGGCCCATGATGGCGGGCAGCGGATTGTTCTCAGTGAGCGAACGCCAGGCAGCCTCGTAATCGCCGGACTCGGCATGGAACAGCCAGCCCTGGATGTTCTCGCCGGCCGGACAGGTGGCATTGCAAGGCGGCAGACGGTCGAGATAGACCGGCTTGTAGGTGCGCCAGGAGCCGGTGCGGTTGGCGAGCGAGGAACCGGGGTCGAGCGTGATTGCAAAGGGTTTGTCCATCACACGGTCTCCAGCAATTTGTATTTGCGGATGTTGCGGTCGGCGAGCGCTTGCAGTTTGGCGATGACCGCGACATTCGGCTGTTTGCCGAACAGGTGGGCGTAGCGTTTCTGCGGCTTGAGATACTCCTCCACAGGCAGTTGGCGCCGTATTGCCAGCGCCGACTTTAGCTCGCCATGCTCGGCCTCGAACACCGGGAAGATGCCGGTCTCCTTGGCCAGGCGCGCCATCTTGATCGTCTCGCTCGATTGCGTCCCCCAGCCGAGCGGGCAGGGCACGAGGATGTGGATGTAGCGTGCGCCGCGAAACTCCATGGCACGGCGCACCTTGGCTTCAAGGTCGCGCAGGTCAGCCACGGTCGCAGTGGCGACGTAGGGAATCTCGTGCGCCATCGCGATGGCCGGTACGAACTTGCCCTGACCGAAGGCGTTGCCGGGTTCCGGCCCGACGGCCATCGTCGTCGCCGTGCGCGCGGCCGGCGGCGTGGCGCTGGAGCGTTGCACGCCCGTATTCATGTAGCCGCCGTTGTCGTAGCAGATGTAGAGCACGTCGTCGTTGCGCTCGAACATACCGGACAGACAGCCGAAGCCGATGTCCGTGGTGCCGCCGTCGCCGCCTTGTGCAACGACGCGGATTTCCTGCGCCTGCGGGTTCTTCTTCTGTTTGATCTTCAGCGCAGCGGCGATGCCGGTGGCGACGGCGGCGGTGTTGCCGAACAGGGAATGAATCCACGGAATCTGCCACGAGGTTTCCGGGTAGGGCGTCGAAAACACTTCGAGACAGCCCGTGGCGTTGGCGGCGATGAGCTGGCCGTGCGTGGCCTCCATCGCCGCGTCGATGGCGTAGCGCGCACCGAGCGCCTCGCCGCAGCCCTGACAGGCGCGGTGGCCGGAGTTGATCGAGTTGAAGCGTTTGGATGAGGCCTGCACGCTGCGTTCTTCGGGCGCGAGCAGGCGGTTGCCGACGGTGAACGTGCCGGTCTGGTAGAACTTGATCGGTTGATAGCTCATTCCTGGCTCCTCAGTAATTGCGCGCGCCGACGATGCCGGCGTCGCGCAGCAGGGCCTCGGCCACCGGGCCGGTCTTGCGATGGGCCTTCTCGCGCTCGATCTGCTTGTTGACCGCCTTCCAGTCGAGATCGAGGAAGGTTACCGGCTCCAGTGCGTCGCGCCCGGCTTTGTCGAGCATGGCGGTGAGCGACTTCATCGTGATGGCGCGACCGCCGAGGCCGGCGATGACGGTGTAGCCCTTGAGCCCCATGCCGGTGACGGCCATGCGCACGTTGGTGGCGACAATGCCGCCGATGCCGACGGCCAGGCTCTTCTCCAGCACGACGAAGCGTTTGCAGTTTTTCAGCGCGGCGGCGACGGCGACCAGCGGGAAGGGGCGGAAGCTGACGATGCCGAGCACGCCGATCTTGTGGCCGGCATCCCGCAGCTCATCCACCGTGTCCTTCAGCGTGCCGAGCACAGAACCCATGGCGATGACGATGGTCTCGGCATCCTCGCAGCGGTAGGGACGGATCAGTCCGCCCGACTCGCGGCCGAACACTTGCTTGAATTCCTCGGCCAGTTGCGGGATGCGCTCCAGCGCCTGCATCTGCTTGGCATGGGCGAGATAGCGTACCTCCATGAAGGCTTCGGGGCCGACCATCGCGCCGATGGAAACCGGCTCGGCCGGGTCGAGCACCTGGCGTGGCTCGTAGGGCGGCAGGAAGGCGTCGACCTCGGCCTGCGTCGGCACATCGACACGCTCGTAGGCGTGGGTGAGGATGAAGCCGTCCATGCACACCATCACCGGCAGCGAGATTTCCTCGGCCAGCTTGAAGGCCTGGATGTGCAGGTCGAGCGCTTCCTGGTTGGTCTCGGCGAACAGTTGCAGCCAGCCGCAGTCGCGCATCGAGAGCGAATCGGAGTGGTCGTTCCAGATGTTGATCGGCGCGCCGATGGCGCGATTGGCCACGGTCATGACGATGGGCAGGCCGAGGCCGGAAGCGTTGAATACCGCCTCGGCCATGAACAGCAGACCCTGCGAGGCCGTCGCGGTGTAAGTGCGGGCACCGGTGGCCGATGAGCCGATAGCGACGCTCATCGCGGCGAATTCGGATTCGACGTTGATGAATTCGCAGTCGGCGAGCGAGCCGTCCTTCACCATTTCGCCGAGCCCTTCGACGATATGCGTCTGCGGCGAGATCGGGTAGGCGCAGATGACTTCCGGCCGGCACAGCGCCACGGCTTCGGCGACGGCATGGGAACCTTCACACTGCTTGAGCATGGGCGGCCTCCTCCATTTCCTTGCGCACAATGTTGTAAGCCTCGGTGGCGGCGGCGATGTTGCCGGCAGCAACCTTGCCGGAGAATTTTTCCTCGATGGCCTTGATGACCGATTCCAGCCGGATGAGACCCGAGATGGCGGCGAAGCCGCCGAGCAGCGGCACGTTCGGTACGGGGCGACCGACATGCTTGAGCGCCAGATCGGTAGCCGAGACGGTGCACAGGCGTTCGGCGCGATGGCCGGCCACGAGGTCGGCCAGCCCGAGTTCCTCAAAGCTCTTGTTGGTGTTGATGAGGATATAGCCATCCGGCTTGAGGCCGGCGAAGCAATCGACCTGATGCAGCAGCGTCGGGTCCTGGATGATCAGCGCATCCGGCGCCATGATCGGCTCGCGCAGGCGGATTTCCTTGTCGTCGATACGACAGAAGGCCACCACCGGCGCGCCCGTGCGCTCGGAGCCGAAGCTGGGAAAGGCTTGCGCGTGGCGGCCTTCGTCGAAGGCGGCGATGGACAGCATCTCGGTCGCCGTGACCACGCCTTGTCCGCCGCGTCCGTGAATGCGAACCTGAAACATTGTTGTGTCCTCCTGCGTTGTCGTTTTGACGTAGCTTACTCCAATGATGTGGAAGACAGTTTGCGGCCAACAACGCGCAAATGTCGGCGCTGGCGTGACGGCGGGTCGGCTAAGGCGCGACGGCACCACGCAACGAATCCAGAAATGCTGTCACCAGTTTGTTGTCCTCGTTCTTCCGCGCCATGGCCGCGACGATGGTTCCCGAGTCGATATCGCGAACCGGAAGAAAAGCCACGTCGCCGCGATTGTTTTGCGCGATCGAATTGCCCACCAGCGTACCGCCGAGCCCGGCGCCGACCAACGCCAAGGCGGTGTGGATTTCGATGGCTTCGTAGCCCACGGTCGGATCGCCGCCGGCTTTGCGGAGCATGGAGAGCAATTGCCGCCCGAAGGGGCTTTTCGCGTCCTTGGGGTAGAAGATGAAGGGCAGGCCCGACAATTCGGCGGCGGAAACCGAATCCTGGCTGGCAAGCGGATGATCGACGGGCACGGCTGCCACGAACGGTTCGTCGATGAGAGTAGTGAATTCCAGGTCGGCGGGTTGATCGAAGTTGCCGATGAACCGCGATATACCGAGATCGATCCGCCCTTGCCGCAGCAGATCGGGCTGGTATTCCGACAAGGCTTCGACCAGATCGAGATGAACATCCTGGCTGGCGGCGCGGAAAGTTCTGATCGCGGTCGGCAGAATCGAAAACAGCGCGGAGCGCACAAAACCGATTCCGATCCAGCCGTGTTTTCCCGTCGCGATGCCGCGCGCCTCGTTGTCCAGGCGCCGCGCCAGGGAAAGCAATTCCTTGGCGCGCGGGTAGAAATATCTGCCCAGCGCGGTGAGTTCCATCGGCCGCCGCGAGCGGTCGAACAGTTCTCCGCCCAGATGCTCTTCGAGTTGGGCCAACTGCATGCTGATCGCCGTGGGAGCGACATAAAGCCTCTCGGCCGCGTGGGCGGCGCTACCGGCTTCGACGACTTCGCAGAAGTAACGTAGCTGCTTTAGATTCATATTTTTTGAGCTTACGCTCAAAAAACGATGTTTGCTATCGCTTCCGCTTTATTCAACACTGCTCACATAAACAGTGAGGAGATAAAGCGTGAGCAAGCTAGCTGTTCTTCCGCCCGATTCCATTCGGGCGTTGCGCGATTTCGGCAGCGCGACGATTTACGAAGCGCAAGGCGCCAAAGGCGCTCTCGATAGCGGAATCAAGCCGATCCATCCGGATATGCGGGTTGCCGGCCCGGCCCTTACGGTCGATACGCGTCCGGCCGACAACTTGATGCTGCATTACGCGATGCTGAAGGCGCGCCCGGGCGACGTGCTGGTCGTGGACGCCAAAGGCTTTGTCGAGGCGGGGCCTTGGGGCGACATCTTTACCGAGCAGGCGCTCAAGATCGGACTGGCCGGATTGATTATCAACGGCGCCGTGCGCGATGCGAGTGCGATTACCCGCATGGGCTTCCCGGTTTTCTGCCGCGGTTTGAGCATCAAAGGCACCGGCAAAAATCAGCCCGGCAAATTGAATGTTCCGGTTTGCATCGGCGATGTCCAGATCAACCCCGGCGACATAGTCGTCGGCGATCAGGATGGCGTCGTGGTGGTCCGTCGGGATGAGGTGGATTTTGCGCTGTCGAGCAGTCGGGCACGAGAGGCGAAGGAAGCCATGTTCCGCGAACGGATCGGAAACGGGGCGACAACCGTCGATCTGCTGGAGCTTGGCGAAACGTTGCGGCGATTCAATCTGGATTGAATAGATAATCAAGGAGGAGAAAATGCAAACGTCGGATTCGAGCATGGCGGCGACGCCACAACAGGTCAAGGCTTCCAGGTATCGCTGGGTCGTGGCCTTTTTGTTTTTCGTGATTTATACGATCGCGGCGGCGGATCGGGCCAATCTGGGAATCGCGCTGCCATTTCTTCGAAAAGAGTTCGAAATGAGCAACGCCGAGGCCGGCGCGTTGGCGAGCATGTTCCTGCTTGCCTATGGGCTCGCCCAGTTGCCTTCGGCCTGGCTGCTGTCGAAATTCGGCGTACGAAAAGTCTTTCCCATATCAATGCTCTTTACTTCGGTTGCGACATGGTTGACGGGAACGATCGGTTCGATCTTTTCGCTGAAACTCGCCCGCATCGGGCTGGGCATCGCCGAAGGCCCTTTGCCGATCGGCGTGACCACCACCATCAACAACTGGTTTCCGCCGAAAGAGAAGGGCACGGCATCGGGCATCTTCCTTTCGTCGGTAAAGTTCGGGCCTGTCATTACCCCGATCATCGGCGCGGCCATCATCGCTGCCTGGGGGTGGCGGGAGGTGTTTATCTTCTTCGCCATTCCCGGAATCCTGCTGTCGATATTCTGGTACTACTTGGTGGCCAACAAACCGTCGGAGAGTCGTTTCGTCAACCAGGCCGAGGCGGACTACATCGCCGAAATGGAGAACGGCAAGTCCATCGGCAAGGCCGCTGGCGCATCGAAACCGATTCCCTGGCTCGACAAGCTCATCCGCGTCCGCGACGAAAAAATCCTCGATACCAACGCCGCCATCTTCCGGTCGTGGAACGTATACGGTTGCGCCCTTGGCTACTGTTGCCAGTTGGGGATATCGAGCGTGTTGCTCGCCTGGATTCCGACGTATCTGGTGACCGTCAAGCAGTTCTCGATCATGAAGGTGGGCTTCGTGGCCGCCGCGCCCTGGGTGGGCGCCGTGGTCGGCAATATCCTCGGCGGCTTGCTGTCCGACCGGGTGCTGGGAAAGCGGCGCAAGCCCGGCATGATGTTCTCCGCACTGGCGACCGCCGTGATGATGTTCGCGCTCATCAACTCCCCGGCCGATCCGATGGCCTATGGCCTGCTTCTGTTCATGACCGGCGTGCTGTTGAGCATCGGCTACTCGGCCTATATGGTCTATCCCATGCCGTTCGTCGCCAAGGAAAAGTTTCCGGTCGCCAACGCCATCGTCAATATGGCCGGCCAACTGGGCGGCGCGGCGACGCCATTTATCACCGGGCTGCTGCTCGACAGCAGCGGATGGGATTCTGTCTTCGCGTTCATGGCCAGCATTTCGGTTTTGACCTTCCTGATTCTGCTGACCATATCCGAGCCATTGAAGGTCGAGAAACAATAACCGGGGTACGGGGCGGAACCGCGCCATGGCCGGGATTCCGCTCCGTTCAATGTTCATGAGTCACGAATGGCACAAATCGGTGCGGTACAAAATGCAGGTCACCGCGTCGGGCTTTCACTTTAGCGTACCGGAACATATCGTCCGCATCGACGACGATGGTCTGCGGGGCTGGCAATTGCGCTATGGCGAGTGGACTTTTTACCCGGATGTTCGGGATGGCTTTTCCGCTAGCGAGAAAGCGCTGGATGCTGCCGTTTGCGAAATGCTGGTTCGTATAGACACGCTGGGAAAGTAACGCGCGCAAACAGCGATGGGATATTCAACCGCCGAGGGGGGATGAAATGAACAATGAAGACAAAGAGCTCGTGGCACTTTTTGAAGGGCTGGATACGCCCGGCATCTCCGATGCGATGGACAAGCTGGGATTGCCGGGACAGTGTTTCGGCATTGTGCCCCTCGACAACTATGCGAAGCCGGTCATCGGTCCGGCCTTCACGGTCAAATATGTCGGCGCGAGCATGCCGCCCGGCACGGTGGGCGATTTCATCGACGATGTGGCGGCGGGCGACGTGGTGGTTATCGACAACGACGGCCGTACCGACTGCACGGTGTGGGGCGACATCATGACCCAGTATGCCGGTATTCGCGGGATCGCCGCCACGGTTATCGACGGTGTTTGTCGCGACGTTTCGAAGGCCCTCGGCGATGGCTATCCCGTGTTTTCCCGGGGGCGTTTCATGCGCACCGGCAAGGACCGTGTTCAGGTGGAAGCGGTGAATGTGCCGGTGTCCATCGGCATGGCGCGGGTCGTTCCGTGCGACATCGTCGTTGCCGATGCCAATGGCGTGGTCGCGGTGCCGCGCGGCCGCGCCCGCGAGGTGGCGAAATTGGCGCGCGGAATCGAATCCGTCGAAGCCGAGATACGTTTGCACATCGCCAATGGCAAGACCCTTGGAGAGGCGCGCGCGTTGATGGGTTACCACACTTTGCAACGCAAGGCCTGAGCATGACGCTTATCGTCGAAGGCGAAATCGAAAACCTTGTGGCCGTTGTGCCCCTGCCCACCGCATCGGAATGTGCAATTGTTGTGGAAATCCGATATTGCACTATGCGGTTTAGAGTTTTACAATGTGAAACGTCACGATTTGGTTCGCCTACCCGGCGGGTTTAATCTGTGAAGAAACCCGGCCTGCGTACCAGTGGGCCGGGGCCCATAACAACTCCAACAGGAGGAGACCATGTCCGAGAATCATCCCGGAAGCTTGGTGGCGTTCGCCAACGATAGCGACCCCCAGGAAACGCGCGAATGGCTGGATGCGCTGGAAGCCGTCATAGAGGAAGTCGGCCCCGAACGCGCCCATTACCTGATCGAAAAACTCATCGAACTGGGCCACCGCGCCGGCATCAACATCCCCTATTCGGCCAACACCGACTACATCAACACCATTCCCGTCGACCGCCAGCCGCTGGCGCCCGGCGATTACGCGCTGGAAAACAAGATCCGCGCCTACGTGCGCTGGAATGCGCTGGCGATGGTGCTGCGTGCCAACAAGGGCGACTCCAATCTCGGCGGGCATATCGCCAGCTTTGCTTCGGCGGCGACGCTCTATGACGTCGGCTTCATGCACTTCTGGCATGCGCCGAGCGAGAACCACGGCGGCGACCTGGTGTTCGTCCAGGGCCATTCCGCGCCGGGCATTTATGCGCGCGCCTTTCTGCTCGGGCGGCTCTCCGAGGAACAACTCGACGGTTTTCGCCAGGATGTCGGCGGCAAGGGGGTCACCTCCTATCCGCATCCCTGGCTGATGCCCGACTTCTGGCAATTCCCCACCGTGTCGATGGGCCTCGGCCCCTTGCAGGCGATCTACCAGGCGCGTTTCATGAAGTACATCCACGATCGCGGGCTGGCCGACACCACCGGCCGCAAGGTTTGGGCCTTCATGGGCGACGGCGAGATGGACGAGCCGGAATCGATGGGCGCCATCGGCATGGCCGGGCGCGAGAAGCTCGACAATCTGGTCTTCGTCGTGAACTGCAATCTGCAACGTCTCGACGGCCCGGTGCGCGGCAACGGCAAGATCATCCAGGAACTCGAAGCCGATTTTCGCGGCGCGGGCTGGAACGTCATCAAAGTGGTCTGGGGCAGCTACTGGGATTCGCTGCTGGCGCAGGACAAGAAGGGCCTGCTGAGGCAGCGCATGGCCGAGTGCGTCGATGGCGACTACCAGACCTTCAAGTCGAAAGACGGCGCCTATGTGCGCGAACACTTCTTCAATACGCCGGAACTCAAGGCGATGGTCGCCAACTGGTCCGACGACGATATCTGGCGCCTGAATCGCGGCGGCCACGACCCGCACAAGGTGTTCGCCGCCTATCAGGCCGCCGTGAATCATCGCGGCCAGCCCACTGTCATTCTGCCGAAAACCATCAAGGGCTATGGCATGGGCGAATCCGGCGAGGCACAGAACATCACCCACCAACAGAAGAAGATGGGCACCACTTCGCTCAAGGCCTTCCGCGACCGCTTCAAGCTGCCGGTGAGCGATGAGGAACTGGAGCATCTGCCCTACCTGAAGTTTCCCGACGGCTCGCCCGAGCTCGAATACATGCGCAGCCACCGCCTGGCGCTGGGCGGCTACCTGCCGCAACGCCGTCGCCGCGCGCATGAGCCGGTGCCGTTGGCGATTCCGCCGCTTACTGCTTTCGACGCGCTGCTGAAGGCCAGCGGCGAAGGCCGCGAGTATTCGACGACGATGGCCTTCGTGCGCATCCTCAATGTCATGCTCAAGGACAAGCAGATCGGCAAGCGCGTCGTGCCCATCGTGCCCGACGAATCGCGCACCTTCGGCATGGAAGGCCTGTTCCGTCAGATCGGCATCTGGAACCAGCAGGGCCAGACCTATGTGCCGCAGGATGCCGATCAACTGATGTTCTACAAGGAATCGAAGGACGGCCAGATTCTGCAGGAAGGCATCAATGAGGCCGGCGCCATGGCCGACTGGATGGCCGCCGCCACGTCGTACTCGACGCATGGTGTGCAGATGATTCCGGTCTATATCTTCTATTCGATGTTTGGCCTGCAACGCACGATGGATCTGTGCTGGGCGGCAGGCGATTCGCGCGCGCGCGGCTTCCTCGTCGGCGGCACCGCCGGCCGGACGACCCTGAACGGCGAGGGCTTGCAGCACGAGGACGGCCACAGCCACATCCTCTCGGCCGCGATTCCCAACTGCGTGTCCTACGACCCGACCTATGGTTACGAGCTTGCCGTGATCGTGCAGGACGGCCTGCGCCGCATGGTGGCCGAGCAGGAGGACGTGTTCTATTACCTCACGGTGATGAACGAGAACTACGAGCATCCGGTCATGCCGGATGCTTCGGCGCCGGACATCCTCAAGGGCATGTACCAGTTCCGCAAGGGTCCGAACAGCAACGGCCCGCGCGTGCAACTGCTGGGGTCGGGCAGCATCTTCCGCGAGGTGGTTGCCGCCGCCGACTTGTTGAAGGACGACTGGGGTGTGACGGCCGATCTGTGGTCCTGCCCGAGCTTCACCGAGCTGGCGCGCGACGGCCACGAATGCCAACGTCAACACCTGCTCAATCCCACCGCCGCGCGACGCGCCTGTCATGTCTCGACCTGTCTGGCCGACACGCGCGGCCCGGTGGTCGCCGCCACCGACTACATGCGCCTGTTCGCCGAACAGATCCGTCCCTTCGTCGGCGAAGGCGGGCGGCGTTACACCGTGCTGGGCACCGACGGCTTCGGCCGTTCCGATTCGCGCGAAGCTTTGCGCCACTTCTTCGAAGTGGATCGCTACTGGGTCGCGCTCGCTGCCCTATCCGCCCTGGCCGACGACGGCGCCATCGAGGCGCAGACCGTCGCGGCGGCCATCGCGAAATACGGCCTCGATCCGGCCAAGCCCAACCCCGCCAAAGTCTAAGGAGAGCCGAAATGATGGAAGTCAAAGTTCCCGACATCGGCGACTTCAAGGAAGTGCCGGTCATCGAGATTCACGTCAAGCCGGGCGATGTCGTGAAGGCGGAAGATTCGCTGATCACGCTCGAATCCGACAAGGCGACGATGGATGTGCCCGCGCCTGCCGCCGGCATTGTGAAAGAAATCAAGATCGCCCTCGGCGACAAGCTGGCCGAGGGCAGCCTGATCCTGCTGCTAGAAGCCAGCGCACCTGCCCCCTCCCCTGACAAGGGGAGGGCCGGGGAGGGGTTGGGGACGACGCCGACTCCCGATAAAGCCCCCCCCGCCGCCCCCCCCCCCCC